>ENA-OPVY01001446-OPVY01001446.1-human-gut-metagenome-genome-assembly--contig:-NODE-1446-length-11420-cov-11.344215_pt1 | contig 11420 bp, 9 predicted proteins | sample MGYA00241503_ERZ501998 | MGnify/ENA primary metagenome ERZ501998 (study PRJEB25962, sample SAMEA2042107) | human gut metagenome | biome: human gut; feature: human-associated habitat; material: faeces... | reverse complement strand
GAAGCTGACGGTCGTTCATATCTACACATCTTCTCCATGTGATCTTACGTGGGTCAATGTTCAGAGCGTTGCCCTGGAAAATGTGGTTGTCGATCATAGCTGCCAGCAGGTTGTTTGCTGCACCGATTGCATGGAAGTCACCGGTGAAGTGAAGGTTGATATCTTCCATTGGAACAACCTGTGCGTATCCGCCGCCTGCTGCTCCGCCTTTTACACCGAAGACCGGTCCAAGAGATGGCTCGCGAAGTGCAACCATTGCTTTTTTACCGATTCTGGAAAGTCCGTCTACCAGACCTACAGAAGTTGTTGTTTTTCCTTCTCCTGCCGGTGTCGGGTTGATGGCTGTAACGAGGATCAGTTTTCCATCCTCCGCGTTGGTGTCTTTTAACAGGTTGTAATCAATTTTTGCTTTGTACTTTCCGTACTGCTCCAGATATTTGTCATCAATACCTGCTTTTTCTGCGATCGCTGTGATCGGCTGCATGGTACATTCCTGTGCAATTTCAATGTCTGATTTGTAACCCATTGTTTTAAAATCCCCTTTCTTTTTTCCGCTTTGTCCGCCGATTGATAGCCATATTTTACCATGTTTTGTAAGATGATTCAATTGATAATTATTTATTTCACAATCTTTATACGTTTTGTACCAAAAAATGCAGAAAATTCCGCCAAAAGGCGGAGCGGCACAATTCTGCATTAAAAAAAGAAGGATTCCCGGCTTTTTACTGCCGAAAATCCTTCTCTTTTTTATTTTTTAAGAATACTGCGACTCATCCACATCAAACGGTTCGTCGCACGGTCCTTCGAGGAGGCGGTAGCTGCCCTGTGTGGAGAAGTAATACCATTTTCCGTCGATCAGTTTCCATCCTTTTACGGCGTAGCCGTTTGCGTCAATGTAGTATCTCTGCTCGGTGTCGTTTGCATAGCGGTGCGGGTTCAGGGAAACCCATTCGCTTTTGGCCCAGCGGTCTTCGTCTTCGATGTAGAACTTCCAGCCCTCATCGGTTTTGGTCCAGATGGAGGTTACCTGCTCTTCCATTTTTTCGAAGAATTTGGATTTCTGGGAGAGATCATCATTGAGCTGGTCGAAGGTCAGCTTCTCTGCAAGCGTCTGTTCACCTGAAAACAGGTTCGTTCCAAGACCGAGGCGGTCACCCTCAATGGTAGCTCCGAGACTTGCGATGGTGGTCGGGAACATGTCCATGGTGGTGAAACTTCTGTTTTTCTCCTGCTGCGGCTGGATCGGGGAGTTGATGATCACGTTGTATACGGTTCTGGTGTAATCCGGGTCGATGTCTTCGCAGAAGTCGGAATCCATCGTCAGATGGTCGCCGGAGATCACAATCGTTGTGTTCTCATAGAAATCCTGCTGCTGAATCCAGGAAACAAACTCTGTGACCTGTTTGCTCGAGCAGTGCAGAACCATTCCGTACTGGTTGTCGCCGTCGTTTTCCTCATCACAGAGTTCACACGGATATCCATCTTCGAAATGGGTATCTGCGGTCAGCATCGTGAAGTTGAACGGCTCACCCTCTGCTGCGATTTCGGTCAGGCGGTCTTTGGCGAAGGAGAAGAGTTTTTCATCCTCATAACCCCACCACTCGTAATATCCTTCCGGGATCAGGCCGTTTTCCATTGCCCAGTTGTAATCGTCTACTTCGTAATCGCCGTGCTCTTTAAAGTACTCTTCCCGTCCGCCGAACTGTCCGATTGAACCGATGAAGAAATACTGCTTGTAGCCTTCATCCGCCAGGACATCACCCAGGGTATTGATTTCCGGGAAGAAACTGTCCTGATATGCCATCTCGTTCCGCTGGATCCCAATGCTGAGCGGCAGGCCGGAGGTCTGTGCGAAAATTCCGGCAATGGTCCAGGTTGCGTTTACGGTAGGCTGGCCGCCGCCAAGCAGCTCCGTGTTGGAAAAGCTGATGTTGTCTGCGGCAAGCTGGGTCAGCTCCGGGATATAGTTTTTATCGAATGCTCCGCCGGAGGCTTTGTCTGCGTAGGTGCTCTCCATGGATTCCAGATAGAGATAGATCAGATTTCGTTTCTGTTCCGGGAACGTGATATTCACGCGGTCCGGATCTACGTAGTTGTCTTCTACCACGGTATTGTACGTGCTCTGATTTTTCAGATAATCTTTTACATCCAGCGCTGCCCACACGTCATTGATGGAATAGACAATGCTGGCGGCTCCTGCCGCGATACAGATCATCCCGAACGCCACATGGGCTTTGTGTTTTTCCCGAAGAAAAATGCTGACCAGAATCAGAAGGATGAGTGCTGCGGCTGCGATCAGCGCCCTTGAGCAGACATAACTCATCAGAAGATCATGGCTGGTTCCGGCAATCGGAGCCTTTAACTGGTAAACAAGCTCTTCCATGCTCAGATTCGGCCATGTTTTCCGCATCCAGCGCTCGGACGTAAACAGCAGCACGCCAAGCGTTCCGATCAACACTGCAAACACAGCCAGCAGAATGTGCCCTGCTTTTTTCGTTTTTTTCTGTTTCTTGTGTTTCATCTTCCTGCCTCCAAAAAGCATTACAGCTTACAAAACCTTAACTTTTCTTTACAATCGCCTTACGTATTATAGCAAAGACCGTTTTAAAAAGATAGAAAATTTTTATAAAATTTTTGCACAAAAAGTGTAGCCAAAAACATATTTTTTGCATGACACATAAAAACCCGCCCGGCACCGCAAATCTCGTCGCGGCCCAAGCGGGTTTTTCATCTCTATTCCGGGAAAGCCTTATCAGCTTGCCTTGTTCTTTCTCTGTTTGATGACCTTCAGTCGTGTGAACTCCTCGCGCTCCTTCTCCTCCAGTGCGTCCGCGATATCCTTGGACAGCTGGGTGTAATGCGGAATCGTGATGTTCTTCAGCGCGTTGGCACGCTTCTGTGTTTTCTTGATTGCCGCAGCAAGGCGGTACGCCGAGTTCTCTATCATGGAAAGGTTTAAGGTCAGGTCTTTTACTTTTTCAAAGGCCTGTCTTGCCTGATCCAGGGACTCCTTCGTGCTGTAGTAAGCATAAGTCGGGGCCTGTCCGGACGGATCAGCCTCTACCAGCGGAATTTCCACGCCCATGATACTCCTTGTCTTGATCCGGATAGATTCCTCCACCGGAACGGTATAGGACACGGTCTGTACGTTGGTGATACCGATTTCCATGTTCGCAATCTGCAGTGCCGCATAAGCCTCGCGGAATGTCACATCGATCTGACGCTGAATGTCTTTTGCCTCATCGATCAGGCCCATGAGCTCGCGGATCAGAATATTCCGCTTCTTGTCCATCAGCTCGTAACCCATGTGGGCAAGTTTCAGAGAGTTCTTTGCAAGAATCAGGTTTCCCTTGGTAGGAAAGGTATTCGGGTCCATTCCGATCTCACTCCTCTCTCTTACTCATTCATGGCATCGGCTTCCGCCTTTGCTTTTGCTACTGCATCAATGGTGGTCGGATGATAATACTGATCCAGAACCTTGGTGTTGACACGGTCGAGCTCTTCTCTCGGAAGCAGTCCAAGAAGCTCCCATGCCTTGTTCAGTGTATCTTCCATGGAACGGTTTTCATCCATTCCCTGGCCGATGAATTCATGCTCGAATTCATTACCGAATACCAGGTACTGTTTATCGATCGGAGAAAGCTCATCCTCACCGATAACGGATGCCAGGGAACGCGCATCTCCTACCTTTGCATAGCAGGAGAACAGCTGGTTCGCTACGTCCTGATGATCGGCTCTTGTGTAGCCCTCACCGATACCGTCCTTCATCAGACGGGAAAGAGATGGCAGTACGTTAATAGGCGGATAGATTGCCTGTCCATGAAGCTGTCTGTCCAGAACGATCTGACCTTCGGTGATATAACCGGTAAGGTCAGGGATCGGGTGAGTGATATCATCGTTTGGCATGGTCAGGATCGGGATCTGGGTTACGGAACCCGGTTTGCCTTTTACGATACCTGCACGTTCGTACAGGGTTGCAAGCTCACTGTACAGATAACCCGGATAACCTTTACGGGACGGAATCTCACCTTTGGAGGAGGAAACCTCTCGCATGGCCTCGCAGAAGGATGTGATGTCTGTCAGGATGACCAGGATGTGCATTCCTTTTTCAAAAGCAAGATACTCTGCGGCAGTGAGGGCGATCTTCGGTGTAAGAAGACGTTCAACAACCGGATCATTTGCAAGATTCAGGAACATAACTACATGGTCTGCAGCACCGCTTTCCTCGAAGGTACGGCGGAAAAATTCCGCTACGTCATATTTGACACCCATTGCCGCGAAAACAATGGCAAAATCTTCATCAGAGTCCTCTCCCAGAGAAGCCTGCTGTACGATCTGTGCAGCCAGCTTGTCGTGTGGAAGACCATTTCCGGAAAAGATCGGAAGCTTCTGTCCTCGGATCAGGGTGGTCAGTCCGTCGATTGCGGAAATACCGGTGTTGATATAGTTTCGGGGATATTCACGTGCTACCGGGTTCAGTGGCAGACCATTGATGTTTAATTTTACATCCGGGGTGATGTCCCCCAGACCGTCGATGGGCTGTCCGATACCGTTAAAGGTTCGTCCGAGGATTTCCGGGGAAAGCCCGATCTCCATGGGACGTCCGGTCAGCCGGGTATGGGTGTTGCCTAAGGACATACCGTCTGTTCCTTCAAAAACCTGGATAACAGCCTTGTCCTCATAAATCTCAATAATACGGCCGATCTTGCGAGTCCCGTCATCCATGTGAAATTCAACGATTTCCTCATAGGAGGCATTCTTGACGCCTTCCAGGACCACCAGAGGTCCGTTTATTTCGCTTAAGCCTAAATATTCAATTGCCATAAACTTCTCCTCTCTGTTACGACTCATAGCCGGTTATGGCTATGAATGTAACTGTTTCGGCATCAGCCGTTTTTTTCCATTATGTTATCATAGAAAGTATCAATGTCCTGCTTGTATTGGTCGAATTTATCAAGCTGATTATTTGCCACATCATATTTAATGGAAATAATTTTTTCAAAAATGTTGTTCCCCTCTTTCAGTACGGAAACCGGCATTCCACGGTTGATGAGTGCACGGCATTTTTCATAAAGATAGAGGATCGTTTCCATCATTTTAAACTGTTTTTCCATTGGTACGCAGGTGTCTTCTGCGTGAAAAGCGTTCTGCTGGAGGAAGCCCAGACGGATGACTCTGGCAATTTCCAGCGTCAGTTTCTGGTCATCCGGAAGAACGTCGCTTCCGATCAGCTTGACAATCTCCATCAGGGAGCTCTCCTGATTCAGGATTGCCATGAGCTGATTCCTGTCTGCTACAAATTTCGGGGAAACATGTTCTCTGTACCATGGAGTCAGGTCTTCCAGATATTCACTGTAGCTGGTGAGCCAGTGGATTGCCGGGAAGTGACGGGCATAGGCAAGGGATTTGTCCAGTCCCCAGAAGCAGCGGACGAAACGTTTGGTGTTTTGTGTGACAGGCTCTGAGAAGTCACCACCCTGTGGAGAAACTGCTCCGATAATGGAGACAGAGCCCTCGGTTCCGTTTAAGTTCTGCATCATTCCTGCACGTTCATAGAATGCGGACAGCTTGGATGCCAGATATGCAGGGAAACCTTCCTCTGCAGGCATTTCCTCCAGACGGCCGGACAGTTCTCGAAGAGCTTCTGCCCAACGGGAAGTGGAGTCTGCCATGATAGCTACGTCGTAACCCATGTCCCGGTAATATTCCGCAAGAGTTACACCTGTATAAATAGAAGCTTCACGTGCCGCAACCGGCATGTTGGAAGTATTGGCGATCAATGTGGTTCTGTCCATCATCAGGTTTCCGGATTTCGGGTCGATCAGTTTACTGAAATCTTCCAGAACCTGAGTCATCTCGTTTCCACGTTCTCCGCATCCAATGTAGATGATAATGTCTGCGTCAGACCATTTTGCAATCTGATGCTGAGTCATGGTCTTACCTGTACCGAAACCTCCCGGAACAGCGGCTGTACCGCCCTTTGCGATAGGGAAAAGAGTGTCCAGGATACGCTGGCCTGTGACAAGCGGGACGCTTGCGGGGAAACGTTTGTGGGTTGGTCTCGGGATACGGATCGGCCATTTCTGTGCAAGTGCCAGATCTTTGGTGGTTCCGTCTGCGAACTGAATGGTTACGATCGGTTCCAGAATGGTGTATGCTCCGTCAGATGCCGCGTGGATAACTGTGGCTTCTGTAAGATTCGGAGGAACCATGGATTTATGGAGAATGGAGTCTGTTTCCTGAGTTTCTGCGATAACAGAGCCGGGACCTACAACATCTCCTTCTTTTACTATGATGTGAGTGTTCCATTTCTTTTCTGTGTCAAGAGAATCAACGCTGACACCTCGTGAAATATATTTGCCTGAGGCTTTGGCAATCTCTTCCAGAGGGCGCTGGATACCATCAAAAATATTGTGGATGATTCCAGGTCCCAGAAGTACAGAAATGGCATCTCCGGTTCCTGTAACTGTATCGCCCGGTTTCAGTCCTGTAGTCTCCTCGAAAACCTGTACGGTGGTCATGCCTTTCTTCAGGCCGATGATCTCACCTACCAGATGTTCCGGACCTACATAGACCATCTCGGAAATCTTAAATCCGCTGTCGCCCTTCAGATAAATGACGGGGCCGTTGACACCGTAGATAATACCTGTATTACTCATGTTCTGGTCCTCCGTCAAACTTGAATTCTTTGTATGCTGCCTCAAAATTTCCTGCAAAAGAGTGATCGATCAGGATGTTTTTCTGAGGAATCGTAGCGCGGATACCGCCAAGAAAAGAGTCCTTTGCAAGCTGGATAGCAGTACCTGTTGTATGCTGAAGTTTCTCTGCAAGAGATCTGTCCTCCGGAGAGAGATAGATGGTAATCTCATCATTTCCCGCGAAATCCAGAGCTTCTTTGATCTTAGCAGTTAAATAGTTCTCATACTCCGGAGTTTTGGTAAAGGATTCCAGAAGTCCTTTTACTTCGGAGAAAATTTTCTCTTTTAATTCGTTTTGTTTTCTGGTCCAGTCACGCTTGATCGTGAGCTGTTCTGCGGAGAGAGCCTTGTTTATTTCACGTCGGGCGCTGGCAGTTTCCGCTTTGATCTGTGTCTGGGCGTTTTCTTCACTGAGAGTTTTGTGTTCTTCTGTCATTTTCTCCAGAGCCGCTTTATGCTCATCGAGAATGGCGGCAGCTTTTTCGTGGGCTTCCTCTACAGTGATATCATAAAAATGGCTGAGTTTTTCATCAATTGTCATGTTAACACCTGCCTGTAATATTTAGATTGTAACTGTTCACTCCGTTCACAGTAACGTAGCCAAAATTCATTCCAGATTGCCTGCGGCAATGGGATTTTGGCTTGTATGTCTCGAGATAGTGGTGTGTGAACAGTAACATTAGATTTACTATTGGTAACTGTTTTACAGTTTTAAACCAATAGCTTCATTCACATATGAAGTGATAAAATCCGGTTTGCGGCCAGTACCGTGCCTGTCGGGAATTTCGATAATCAGAGGGGTCTTGTGATGAAGCTTTACATCATCTATAATTTCGGGAAACTCCCGGCCGAATTTCTCGGTCAGGAGTATGATTCCGATTTCTTTATTGGAAATAGCTTTCTGTAAAGCATCTTTTAATTCATCATGTGTGTGTACGACCACGCCCTCTACACCTGCCAGTCTCATCCCTGTGTAGGTATCGATATTGTCGCTGATCAAAAACATCTGCATCTTATAACTGTCCCAGGATCATGAAGGAGATGATCAGTCCATAAAGGGCAACACCTTCTGCAAGACCTACGAAAATAAGGGATTTACCAAGGATACTCTGATCCTCGCTGATAGCGCCTAAGGCTGCGCTTGCCGCACTGGCAACGGCAATACCACCACCGATACAGGAAAGACCTGTTACAAGAGCTGCTGCGATATAACCCATACCTGTTGCAAGTGTGCCTTCAGAGCCTGCAGCGGCCTGTACGGAAGAAGCACCTGTGAACATAACTGCAATGGCGATAAGCATGGTTCCAAAGAAGAAGAATGCGTTTACACCGAGAGCTGTTTTGTAACGTCCGCGGTTTTTTTCACCGATGAGATAGTAGCCAAATGGAAGAATGATGCTGAGTACCAGTGCGATTGCTAAAATGATCTGTGCGATTGTTGTCATAATTAAATCTCCTCTTAGTTCTTGATTTTGCTGTTCATATATATCATATTTATTCGGCTTCGAATATCTGGCTGACCGACAGATATGGGTTTCCCGAGGATGATATATAAATGAAAATAGTATAATTTCTGATGATCTTTCTGTCTATTTTACAGAGCGGAACGGCTCAAATTTACGTCCTGTACCTTTGTAGAAGCGGCTGAACATTTCATAATATTCCAGACGAAGCACCTGGATACCGACGATCAGGCCCTCCATACCACATACAAAAAGGTTTCCCAGAACTACTACTATCCAGTTCAGGTTTCCGCTTTCTGCGCCTGCAAGCATGAGAACGACTTCCATCATCGCTGCATGGCTGACTGCGAAAGCTCCGATACGGACGAAGGAAAGGGTATTGGAGAAGTAGCTTAACAGGACTTCAAACATTTCAAAAAGTCCCTGTACAACGAACATTCCCTTCTCTTTTGGCATAACTTCTGATTTCTTCTCAATGAGGGCTGTAAGTGGCTCTTTCAGGAAGATCAGGATCAATGGTATGCCGAACATGATAAACAGTACGATTCCGCCGGGAAGTGTTTTGCCATTCAGTATAAGTGCAATGGAGACAACTGCAGAGCCGTAGAATACCAGACCAGCTACTGAGTTTGTATCAAACCAGATGTGTTCTACATCTCTGGCTTTCCAGGCATTCAGGATGTTAAATACCATACATAAAAGGATCAGGCACATACCAAAACCAATGGCAACAATAAATACTGTATTCAGCTTTCCGATAAACGGAACTGACATCATATTGTTCATCGGGCGAAGCCACAGGGCAGGTATCACATCTTCGAATCCGAAGATACTTCCGAACATAAATCCGAAGATTGTGGAGAACACACCTGCACAACTGATAATGCCTGCCAGTGTGATATGTTTGAATTTATAAAGCAGGAAACCTCCGATAAAGAGCAGCAATCCCTGTCCCACATCACCGAACATTGCACCGAAAATAAAGGAATAAGTCAGTGCCACAAACCATGTGGGATCCATCTCGTTATAGGCCGGAAGACCATACATCTTAATGTACATTTCAAATGGTTTAAACAGTTTCGGGTTCTTCAGTTTGGTAGGTGGCTGCTGGTGGATGCCTGGCTTCAGATGTTCGTCCTCTTCACCGTCAATAATACAGAAAATGCGGCTGTCGTCTTTGATATCATTCTGGAAAGAATGGGCATCTTTCTCTGTCATCCATCCACATAAGATATAGAAAACGTCTTTATCCCCATGTGTACATGCCGCAAGTCTGCGCACATCAAAGTTACCGGAAAGCTGTGCGATAGCATTGCGTGATGCAACGATATCCTTCTGATTTCTAAGAAGAAAATCTGCTTTTTTCTGATCGGCAGATGCCAGATCAGCAGCAGCTCTGTTGCGTGTTTCAGTCAGTTGTTCGAAAGCTTCTTTTGCTGTTCCCTCATAAGTATCCGGCATATAAATACGCTCGAAGTGCATGGAAGAATAGACGGCTTTTACTTTCTGGGCTTCGTGCTCCGGGACAAAATACAGACCCCAGACATACTGGTCATCTTCATCACATTTAATGAAAATTGTGTCCAGATTTTCGTAAATATACTTTTCAAATTTCTGGTAATATTCCTTCTCAATCCTTCCGAAACGGAAGTGGATGAACTGGAATTTCAGGATTGAGGAAATATTGTAATTAATATTTCTGAACGGGCGGATCACTCGCAGAGATTCATCCAGAGCTGCAAGCTGACTCTCCAGATCAGCACGTTTATTGCTTAGTTCCTGATAATCAGACTGAATCCGGCGGATTGTATTTAAAGCCTGTTCAGTATCCATGGGTTTGGCAGAAATCTTCTCCGGATCTGCCAGTTCATCATAGAAACTGTTGGCAGTAGAGAGTGCTTCCTTATATGGATTGATTTCCATAAACGGAGAAAGACTCTCTACTGCGGTCAGCTCGGAAAGGGCATTTTCCAGATGAATTTCGTACTTGGAAAGATAGGTATTTACCACTCTGTCAATATCGGTTTTAGGACCGGTAATGCTCAGGAACTTCATTTTCTCAATCATAAATTCACCTCCTGGTTAATGTTCTTTAAACTGCGAAGCAGTTATTCAGTTATGCGCCATATAGAAATCAACTGTTGCAAATATAACGCATGGCTTCATCATGCTGCACACCATAACGTACGCATTCAATGGCGATAGTCAGACGGTTTACTTCGTGTTCCTTGTTATACAGATAAGAATAGATCACTGCTACAGAATATGGATTTCTGTGGGATTCCTTCTCAAGGATCGAGCGGTGGATGTGGTTGTAGAATTCTTCCAGATTGGCTACGGTAAGCTGTTCATATTTGTTGCCGTACCATGTTTTCTGGAAAATTCTTCGACCTTCTTCGTATGAAGGTGCTTCCACCAAAGCTGTGATCTCTTCTTTCTTTAACTTATAATTTACAGGGATCAGCAGGGCATAAATACTTGCCGGATCCATGTTGTAATACCTTTTGGAACGCTGGATAAACTGCAGGTTCAGCATATCAAATTTCTCACCGTAAGTGTGGGTAATCTCTTCCAGATCTTTACCTTTAAACAGCTTCTTACGGATGTTCCAGATCTGGGTAAAATAGTACAGATCCAGTGCCATACCATAGTCGAAGAGAAGTGCTGTTTCATGCTCCTGGATCTTCGAAAGCGGGATATAAAATTCGTTTCCTTTGAGGCAGGAGATCAGTTCCTCCATGGTGGAACAGGTAGTGATCCGGTCTACATCAATATTGGAATGCAGACGGAAAAATTCACGGTACGGAGAAACATCTACAGGATCCGTGTCGCGGTGATCGAAGATATTTGTCATGACTTCCTTCAGTACACGGATTTCATATCGCTTGGAATACAGATCCAGAAATTTACGCTGCTCCGGGTTGGCAAAGTGATAAATTCTGGAGAAATTCTGGAATATGGATTTCTTCAGAAGCTTCTCAATCTGGCCACGGTGCAGGGTATTTTCATCCAGTGCATCCCACCTGGAAGAGTATTCCGGCATTCGCTTCAGATAGGCGGCTACCTGCGTGACATCGGAGAGTTGGAGGATTTCCTCGAACTGATCCATGGTAGTAAGCCTGCTCTGCATTGCGCGGATTTTCGTGGAAAGTCCGCTGTAGGAGAGTACGCCTCCCATTGTTTTTCACTTCCTTTCCTGATGTCATCTAGTACATCGTTTTCGAAATAACTATACCACTCACTTGTCTGCAAATCCGAG
>ENA-OPVY01001438-OPVY01001438.1-human-gut-metagenome-genome-assembly--contig:-NODE-1438-length-11460-cov-3.523192_pt1 | contig 11460 bp, 9 predicted proteins | sample MGYA00241503_ERZ501998 | MGnify/ENA primary metagenome ERZ501998 (study PRJEB25962, sample SAMEA2042107) | human gut metagenome | biome: human gut; feature: human-associated habitat; material: faeces... | reverse complement strand
TTGGTTGCAGACGCTATGGAGAAGGTTTCCAAGGATGGTGTTATCACTGTTGAGGAGTCCAAGACCATGCATACAGAGCTTGACCTTGTTGAAGGTATGCAGTTTGACCGTGGATATATTTCCGCATACATGTCTACAGATATGGAGAAGATGGAGGCAACTCTTGATGATCCGTATATTCTGATCACAGATAAGAAGATCAGCAACATCCAGGAGATCCTTCCGCTTCTTGAGCAGGTTGTTCAGGCTGGTGCAAAGCTTCTCATTATTGCAGAAGATGTTGAGGGTGAGGCTCTCACAACCCTGATCGTTAACAAACTGAGAGGAACCTTCCAGGTAGTAGCTGTTAAAGCACCTGGCTATGGTGACAGAAGAAAAGAGATGCTTCAGGATATTGCGATCCTGACAGGCGGACAGGTGATCTCTGACGAGCTCGGTCTTGATCTGAAGGAAGCTAAAATGGAGCAGCTCGGACGTGCAAAATCCGTTAAGGTTGCAAAAGAGAATACAGTTATCGTTGACGGCCTTGGCGATAAAGATGCCATCGCAAAACGTGTTGCTCAGATCCGTGCGCAGATCGAGGAGACAAAATCCGAGTTTGATAAAGAAAAACTTCAGGAAAGACTTGCAAAACTGGCAGGCGGCGTAGCTGTTATCCGTGTAGGTGCTGCTACTGAGACAGAGATGAAAGAAGCAAAGCTTCGTCTTGAGGATGCTCTTGCAGCAACAAGAGCAGCTGTTGAGGAAGGTATCATCGCAGGCGGCGGATCTGCTTATGTTCACGCAGCAGAGAAGGTTGCAGCTGTTGTAAATGAGATGGAAGGCGACGAGAAGACAGGCGGAAAGATCATCTTAAAGGCTCTTGAAGCTCCGTTATTCCATATCGTATCCAACGCAGGCCTTGAGGGCGCTGTGATCGTTAACAAAGTAAAAGAGCTCCCGGTTGGCCAGGGCTTCGATGCTTACAATGAGATTTTTGTTGATATGATCAAAGCTGGTATCCTTGATCCGGCTAAGGTTACAAGAAGTGCATTACAGAACGCGACAAGCGTTGCTTCCACACTTCTTACAACAGAGTCTGTTGTTGCCAACATCAAAGAAGAGACTCCGGCAATGCCGGCAGGTGCAGGCGGAATGGGCGGAATGATGTAATCCATCTCCGAAACTGCAAAATTTCAGGAAAATTAATAAAGCCATCGGCGGTTCTGCGAGCCGTCGGTGGCCTTTTTTCATATGTCAGGAAATTTATGGAAATTCCCTGTCACATAAAAAGGTACGAACAGTTCAGGGCATTTTTGAGAGCCTGCTGTTCTGGTATTCCCCGGACCAGGTTACATCCCTGTCGAACCATGGGAGAGGCGGGAATTCTCTGGCATCCTCCTCACTGGAAAACTCGATCTCCGCAAGCATGAGACCGGCGAATTTTCCCTCGAAGACATCGAATTCCACAGTGAGATCCTCACGGCCCGGAACCGGGATCAGGTAGCGCTTTTTTGTGAGAATATTTCCGTCAGCTTTTGTGAGAAGATGGGCGTAGGCTTCTTTTGTCAGTGGGAGATTATATTCCTCTCTGGCGAGAAGTCCTTTGGATTTGTAGGTGAGGTAGCAGGTATCGTCCTCTTTACGTACCCGGACTACCGGCTCTGTGCAGAGGTAGGCCTGTTCGATCTCATGACAGGGGAAAAACTCGTAGTTTTCAGGCGGGGTCGTGACAAGAAATTTACGTTCGATTTCCATAATTATTTCCTTTCTGGAGCCTGTATATGGGTGGAATTTTCTGAACTGAAAATTCTGTACAATACAGTGGTGATAGTGGATTTGGCCGATTTGGAATACGAAGTATCGGCAGAATCGGTTGTTGTCTGCGCAAGGCAGGAACAGTGATATATTGTAATAAATCATACCATATTGCAAGGAAAAAGTAAGGTCTTTTATTCGCAAATATGGTACAATCATTGTAAGAAAAGTTGCTGTTTGTGAATGAAAAATCCCGGAATGGCAACAGGAAAGGAAAAATATCTGGCAACTGGTCATACTTTGATGATGAAAACAGAAGGAGGAACAGCGTATGTGGACAAGGGCAGAATTAAAAGACAGAGCGAAAATGTGTCTGAGCCGTTATTACTGGGCGGCGTTTCTTGTGAGCCTGATCTTTGCGATCCTCAGCGGATTCGGCGGGAATACCCAGAGAATTACAGGTTATCTGGAGCAGAACGAATCAGTAAACGGTCAGACCGATCAGAGCAGTCTCATCCTTGGAGAACTGGGAGGAGATGGAAGTTTTAGCGGAAATACCCGGGGCGGCCTTGCCAGCGGGATCGAGCTTGTCCCGGGACTTGGTGATGTCTACGGACCGGGAGCCGGAAATGCCGGATCCATGGTTGCGAGCAACCTGTTTTATCGGCTTTTTGCGGGGGCTGTGGTCGTTATTGTGATCATTTCCGTCGTGATCGGAATTTTTGTACAGCCATTGTTTGAGATCGGACGAAACAGATTTTATATGGAGAGCCGCGTGACGGGACAGTCGGCGGGCATTGGAAAACTTTTCTGGGGATTTTCCAACGGATATTTAAAGCTTGTGGGGACCCAGTTCCTCCGCTCCCTGATCACAGAGGGCATCGTGTTCCTGTGCATGGCACCGGGATTGCTGACACTTGCATTTAACAGGTTCCTGTCTGACTGGGTGGGAAGCGCTGTTCTGATGGCCTGTGGTGCCGCGGTGGGAGCCTGCTTTTCCATCTACTTCCAATACTGCTATCTGATGGTGCCGTATATTCTTGCCGAGAATCCGGATATGAAGGCGAGAGAAGCTTTAAGACTCTCAAAAGAGATGATGGACGGACAGAAGTGGAATGCGTTCGTTCTCGGCCTTTCCTTCATAGGATGGCAGCTCCTCGGAACGTTGCTCTGCGGTATCGGTACCTTCTTTGTTCAGCCGTATGTTGACGCGACCTTCGCGGAACTCTACGCAGTTCTCCGTGGACCGTATTCCGGCCGTCTGAATGGATTCGGCGGGGAACCGTTTGTACAGAATTATGCGCGTTACGGTGGTCAGTATGTGGAGCCGGACAGCGTGAGAGATGTTGGCGGCAATGGAAATTACAGTGGCGGTTACGGTACCTGCGGAAACGAAAATATGAACAATGGGTATGATTCGAATTGTGGAACCGGTTATGCTTATGGACAGAACCGGAACAGCGCTCCGGATAACTGGAACGATGTGCCGCAGGAGACATACCGGTACAACGGTCCGGAGCAGACAGTTCAGACTCCGAATCCGGAACAGACTGCAGCAAAAGACCGCGGAACGGATGTGAAGAGGTCAGAAGGTGGACCCGGACGCGGATATTACCTGAATGGAAAGTTCTATCCGTATACGGATGATGAGAAAAGTGAGGAGTAAGTTTCCGAGAATTTTCGGCGGCAGATCAGCAAAGAAAGGTGAGAAATTTCAAATGGCAAAAGTATACGCGTTTGTTGCAGACGGAATGGAAGAGGTTGAGTGTCTGGCGGTATGTGACTGCTTAAAAAGAGCAAAGGTGGATGTGAAGCTTGTTTCCATTATGGGGAGAAACATGGTGACAGGGTCCCATGGATTTAAGATCGAGGCAGACTGTCTGTTTGAGGAGATCACAGATGATGCGGACGTATTGTTTCTTCCGGGCGGACTTGTCGGAACGAACAACTTAAAGGCGCACAAGGGACTGGCGGAAATGCTGAAATCCCATGCTGCAGCAGGAAAACGTCTGGCTGCGATCTGTGCGGCGCCGAGCATATTGGGAGAGCTTGGTCTTGCGGAAGGTCATCGCGCGACCTGTTATCCTGGATTTGAGTCTCAGATGAAGGGCGCGGACTGCAGAGGTGATGGTGTTATCACAGACCGTCTGCTCAGCACCGGTCGTGGGCTGGGTTGGGCGATCGACCTTGGACTGGAGCTGATCCGTCTTTTAGTCAGCGAAGAGGAAGCCGAGCAGATCCGGGCAGCGATCCAGTATATCAGATAAACGGCGGATCCTTCCGTTCATGATGAAAAAATCCGAAGAAAAACTGTAAAAACCCCTGTGTTTTTCTGGAATTTTTACAATTTAGGTCTGGTCTTTTCATGCGTCTTATGTTATAATTTCATGCGGCGCTATGTGTGCGTGACGGAGAAGTGATGCCTGAGGGCGGATTTTTTCGCTGAACGGCAGTCATAATGCCGGAAAACGTGTAACGCCCGGAAAGCGGCAGTTACGAGATGATTCGGGCGGGTATAATCATGAAGTCCCCGCTATCGATATATTTAAGGAGGAACTCATAAAATGAGCGTACAGGTAGAGAATTTAGAGAAGAATACGGCAAAACTTACAATTGAAGTGCCGGCAGAAAAGTTTGAGGAGGCTGTACAGCACTCCTATAATAAGAATAAGGGTAAATTCAATATCCCGGGCTTCAGAAAAGGAAAAGCTCCGTTCAACATGATCAAGAAGATGTACGGCGTTGGCGTATTTTACGAGGATGCTGTTGATGAAGTGATCGATGCAAGCTATCCGGACGCTGCAAAAGAGAGCGGTCTTGAGATCGTTTCCCGTCCGTCTGTTTCCATCGAGAAGATCGAGGAAGGCAAGGCTTTCGTTTACACAGCAGTAGTAGCTGTTAAGCCGGAAGTTACTCTTGGACAGTACAAGGGCGTAGAAGTTCAGAAGACAAAATCTGAGGTTACAGAGGAAGATATCGAGACAGAGATCAAGCGCGCAAGAGAGAAAAACTCCCGCCTTATCACTGTTGAGGACAGAGGTATCGAGGATGGCGACCAGGTAACGATCGACTTCGACGGTTCCGTAGATGGAAAGAGATTCGAGGGCGGCAAGGCTGAGGATTATCCGCTTACGATCGGTTCCCATACATTCATCGATAACTTCGAGGAGCAGTTGATCGGTAAGAAGACAGGTGAAGAGTGCGAAGTAAACGTAACATTCCCGGCTGAGTACCATGTAGAAGAGTTAAAGAACAAACCGGCTGTATTCAAAGTAAAAGTAAAAGAGATCCAGAGAAAAGAACTTCCGGAAGCTAACGATGATTTCGCAAGCGAAGTATCTGATTTCGATACAATGGAAGAGTACAAGAAAGACCTCACTGAGAAGTTACAGGCTGAGAAGATCGAAGCAGCTAAGACAGCAGACGAGGATAAAGTTGTTGACAAGGTAATCGAGAACGCAACTATGGAGATCCCGGATCAGATGGTTGAGGAGCAGGTAAACGGCATGGTTAACGACTATGCGCGCAGACTTGAGAGCCAGGGCATTTCCTTCAAGCAGTACGTTGAGATCACTGGCATGACAGCTGAAAAGATCGGCGAGCAGATGAAGCCGCAGGCAATCAAGAGAATCAAGACAAGACTTGTTCTTGAGGCAGTTGTAAAGGCTGAGAACATCCAGGCTGACGACGCAGCAGTTGAGGAGCAGTTCGACAAGATGGCTGCAGACTTCAAGATGGACAAAGAACAGATCAAGGGTATGTTCGGTGAAGAGCAGATGGCTCAGTTAAAAGAAGACCTTGCAGTTCAGAAAGCAATCGACTTCCTTGTAGCTGAGGCAAAGTTCGTTGACTAAGCATTACGACTAATCTGCACAGAAAACATGGTGGGAAATGACCCGGCAGCGGGTCAGGACTCACATTCAGAGGGGGTTGCTGCGGAGAGTTTTCTGCGGCAATCCCTAATCGGTTATACAGGGATTGTTCCGAAATATGACAAAGCAGGCAGAAATTTGTCAAATTCCGCGGAATATGCGGTTATTTCTGCCGGAAAATGCGTAAAAGGAAACTGCCTGGCAACAGATATAAAAGAAAAGATGGAGGAAAAAATATGAGCTTAGTACCTTATGTGCTTGAATCCACAAGCAGAGGAGAGCGTTCCTACGATATCTATTCCAGATTATTAAAAGACCGTATCATTTTCCTCGGCGAGGAAGTAAACGATGTGACTGCAAGTCTTGTTGTGGCACAGCTTCTGTTCCTGGAATCCGAGGATCCGAATAAGGATATCAACCTTTACATCAACAGCCCGGGTGGTTCTGTAACAGCCGGTATGGCGATCTATGATACGATGAATTACATCAAATGTGACGTGTGCACCACATGCATCGGTATGGCTGCAAGTATGGGCGCATTCCTTCTCTCCAGCGGAGCGAAGGGCAAACGTTTCGCACTTCCGAACGCTGAGGTCATGATCCATCAGCCGTCCGGCGGAGCTCAGGGACAGGCAACTGAGATCAAGATCGTCGCAGAGCAGATCTTAAAGACAAAAGAAAAGCTCAACAAGATCCTGGCTGCAAACACCGGACAGCCGCTCGATGTGATCGCCCGCGACACAGAGAGAGACAATTACATGACAGCCGATGAAGCTGCCGCATACGGTCTGATCGACCGCGTGATCTCCGGTCACTAGGGCCGGATCGTGCGAAGGCAGAAAAAATGCCAGGGCACAGCGAGACATAAAGAATGAATTAATGAATTGAGGTGCGAACATGCCAGTAAGACCAGAGGAAAAGATCAGATGTTCCTTCTGCGGAAAGAATCAGGATCAGGTCAGAAAAATGATCGCCGGATCCAACGGCGTCTATATCTGTGATGAGTGTATCGAACTCTGCAGCGAGATCCTCGAGGAAGAACTCGGAAACGAGGAGGAGGAGAGACCGGATTTCTCCGGGATCAACCTCTTAAAACCGAAGGAGATCAAGGAATTCCTGGATGACTATGTGATCGGACAGGATGAGGCGAAGAAAGTTCTTTCCGTGGCTGTTTACAATCATTATAAGAGAATCACATCGAAGAAGGAAAGTGATGTTGATCTTCAGAAGAGCAATATCCTGATGCTCGGTCCGACCGGTTCCGGTAAGACCTACCTGGCGCAGACGCTTGCGAAACTTCTGGGTGTTCCGTTTGCGATCGCAGACGCGACGACACTGACCGAGGCCGGTTATGTCGGCGAGGACGTGGAGAACATCCTCTTAAAACTGATTCAGGCAGCAGACAATGATGTGAGCCGTGCGGAGTACGGCATTATCTACATCGATGAGATCGATAAGATCACAAAGAAATCTGAGAACGTGTCCATCACCCGTGATGTTTCCGGTGAAGGCGTTCAGCAGGCACTGTTAAAGATTCTGGAAGGCACCGTTGCAAGTGTTCCGCCGCAGGGAGGCAGAAAACATCCGCAGCAGGAACTGATCCAGATCGACACAACGAACATCCTGTTCATCTGCGGCGGCGCTTTCGATGGTCTGGAAAAAATTATTGAGTCCAGACTGGAGACAAGTTCCATCGGTTTCGGCGCGAAGATCGTGGATAAGAAGAATACGGATATCAGCAAGCTTTTAAAGCAGGCGATGCCGCAGGATCTCACGAAATTCGGTCTGATTCCGGAGTTTGTCGGAAGAGTTCCGGTTATGGTATCCTTAGATCTTCTGGATGAGGACGCTCTTGTGCGGATCCTCACAGAGCCGAAGAACGCTCTGGTAAAACAGTACCAGAAGTTATTCGAGCTGGATGACGTGAAACTGGAGTTCACTCCGGAAGCTGTTCACGAGATCGCTCATATGGCAGTCGAGAGAAAAACAGGAGCCAGAGGACTTCGCGCGATCATGGAATCTGTCATGATGGATACGATGTATGAAGTTCCGTCTGATTCCAATGTGGGAATCTGCACCGTAACGAAGGACGCAGTGGACGGAAAGGAAAAGCCGGAGGTCGTTTACCGCGACGTGACAGTGCCGAAAAAGGCATTGGCCGGAAGATCCAGAAAAGATAGTAACGGGGAGATCGCGTAACAGACGGCATTCCCGTATGAGAAAAAATGAACCTGCAGGACCCGTATCCCGCAGATAAGAGGGGCTGCTGCGCACAGAAATGTCACGGCAGCCTTTTTAATGCAATAGGAGAAATGAATGGAAGATAAGAAAATTACGATGCCGACGGTGGCACTCCGCGGACTCACGATCCTTCCGGGAATGGTACAGCATTTCGATATCAGCCGGGAAAAATCTGTCCGTGCTGTGGAGACAGCCATGATGGGGAACCAGAAGATCTACCTTGTGACCCAGCGTCATCCGGAGCAGGAAGTACCGACGGCGGCAGATCTGTATCAGGTGGGAACCGTATCCCAGATCAAGCAGATCGTAAAGATGCCGGGTGGAAATATCCGCGTGATGGTGGAAGGCGAGAAGAGAGCGGCACTGCTCACCCTGTTCGAGGAAGGCGCGTATCTGGAGGCGGAGATCGAGGACGATCCGATGCAGGAGGAAGAGCTCTCCGATACAGTGAAAGAGGCTATGAGCCGGATCGTCAAGGAGAAACTTGAGGAGTTCGGAAATGCGAACCCGAAGGCGGTGAAGGATTTCATCGGAAGTCTCTTAGTGATCACGGATCTGGAGCAGCTTCTGACTCAGACGGCAAACGAATTCCCGTGGGATTTTGCTGTAAAACAGGAGCTTCTGGAGTGTGACTATATAAGCCATCTCTATGACCGGATCGTGTACTATCTGATGCGCGAACTTGAGATCTTAATGATCAAGCGCGATTATCAGGGAAAAGTAAAAGAACATATCGATAAAAATCAGAGAGATTATATTTTAAGAGAAGAACTGAAAGTGATCCGTGAGGAACTTGGCGATGATGCCGGGGTGGAGGACGCCGACGGATACATGGAGCAGTTGGAAAAACTGAACGCGGACAAGGAAACAAAGGAAAAGATCAAAAAAGAGATCCAGCGCTTCAAGGCTATGCCAGGCGGCAGCCAGGAGGCTAACGTTCTCCGCACCTATATCGAAACAGTGCTTGAGATGCCGTGGAGGAAGACATCCCGTGATAATCAGGACATTGTTCATGCGAAAGAAGTTCTGGAAGAGGACCATTACGGATTGGAGCAGGTGAAGGACCGTGTTCTGGAATTCCTTGCGGTCCGTGCCCTCACAAAGAAAGGCACAAGCCCGATCCTCTGCCTTGTGGGACCGCCTGGAACAGGTAAGACATCCATCGCGAGATCCGTTGCCCGCGCCCTCGGAAAGAAGTATGTACGGATCAGTCTTGGCGGTATTCACGATGAGGCGGAGATCCGCGGTCACAGAAAGACATATGTGGGAGCGATGCCGGGCCGTATCGCTGACGCGATGCGCCAGGCGGGCGTTGCAAACCCGTTAATGCTTTTGGACGAGATCGATAAGGTCTCCGGCGACTATCGGGGAGATGTCTCCTCAGCGCTCTTGGAAGTCCTTGACGGGGAGCAGAATGTGAAGTTCCGCGATCACTATCTGGAGATCCCGCTGGATCTCTCGGGAGTTCTCTTTATCGCGACAGCAAATGACGTGTCAACGATCCCGAGACCGCTTCTCGACCGTATGGAAGTCATCGAGGTGTCCAGTTACACGGAAAATGAGAAATTCCATATTGCAAAGAAGTATCTCGTTCCGAAGCAGCTGGAGAGAAATGGACTTACCGGGGACAAGCTCACCTTCAGCGATAAAGCCCTTGAAAAGATCATCCACAACTACACGAGAGAAGCCGGTGTTAGAAACTTAGAGCGCCGGATCGGTGAGATCTGCAGAAAGGCAGCCAGGGAGTTCCTGGAGAAGAAACGGAAATCTGTGCATATCACAGAGGGAAACATCCAGAAATATCTCGGAAAAGAGAAGATTACCTTCGAGAACGCCAACGAGGAAGATGAGATCGGAATCGTACGAGGTCTCGCGTGGACCAGCGTCGGCGGCGATACGCTTCAGATCGAGGTAAATGTGATGCCGGGAGATGGAAAGCTCCAGATGACGGGCCAGATGGGCGATGTCATGAAGGAATCCGCGCAGATCGCACTGACGTATGTGCGGTCCGTGGCTGACCAGTATGGCGTGGAAAGCAAGTATTTTAAGGAACATGATCTTCATTTACATATCCCGGAGGGAGCTGTGCCGAAGGATGGACCGTCTGCGGGTATTACGATGGCAACAGCGATGTTGTCTGCTGTGACTGGTAAGAAGGTGCGCGCCAGCGTTGCGATGACCGGTGAGATCACCCTGAGAGGTCGTGTCCTGCCGATCGGCGGCTTAAAGGAAAAGACACTGGCGGCGAGAATGGCGCATATGAAGAAAGTTCTCGTGCCGGATAAGAACCGCCCGGATATGGCGGAGATCTCGAAGGAGATCACGAAGGGCATGGAGATCGTGTTCGTGAAGACGATGGATGACGTGGTAAGAGAGGCGTTCGTGTAATGCCAGGATACAAAGGTCGGCGGCTTTCTGACGGGGCTTGCCTGTTGGAGAGCTGCTGACTCTGAGATGGAAAAAGGTAACTGTTCGGTAGGTCTGCGCGTATGCTGCGCTGGCCATAAGAGGAGAAATATATGGTAATCAGAAATGTGGAACTTGAGACCGTCTGCGGTGTGACGAGCACACTGCCGGAGAATACGCTGCCGGAGTTCGCCTTCGCGGGAAAATCAAATGTGGGAAAATCTTCCCTGATCAACGCGCTCATGAACCGGAAGGCGTTAGCGAGAACGTCCTCTCAGCCGGGAAAGACCCAGACGATCAACTTTTATAATATCAACGGAGATCTCTACTATGTGGATCTCCCCGGCTACGGTTACGCGAAGGTTCCGCAGTCTGAGAAGGTAAAATGGGGCAAGATGATCGAGAATTATCTCCACAAGTCCCAGATGTTAAAATGCGTCTTCCTTCTTGTGGACATCCGCCACGAACCGTCCGCCAACGACAAGACTATGTACGACTGGGTCGTTTACAACGGCTTCCGTCCGGTCATCATCGCCACAAAGCTCGACAAGATCAAGCGCAGCCAGATCCAGAAACAGGTAAAACTCATCCGCACTGGTCTCGGCATGGAAAAACAGGATATCCTGATCCCGTTCTCCGCCGAGACAAAGCAGGGCAGAGAGGACATCTGGAATCTCATCGACAAGATGGCAGCGGGAGAAGACCTTCTGACTGCTGAGGAGGAGATCCAGGTAGAGAAAGCTGCGGAATGGGCGGCGAAGAAGGCGGCGAAAGAAGCTCAGGGTACGCAGGAGTAAGATACCCCCCTTGGCTGATGCGATTGAAAAAGAAAAAACGGCATCATCACAGAAAACTTACTGTGATGATGCCGTTTTTTAGGTAGTCTGAAAACTTCTATATGATTTGGATCCCCGCTTCCCGATACCGGGAAAGAACATCCTCAGGCACATGGTCATCCATGATCACGGAAGTGATATCTTTTTCCAGCATAGTCGCGCGCTTGGAGGTCATATCCAGCTTACTGGAGTCCATCACGGCGAAGGTCTTTTTTGACCGCTTTGCCATCAACTGCATGATATGGATCTCATTTAGGCGGAAATCCGTAAATCCGTGCTGGGGATGCAGGGCGTTAACGGAGAGAAAACAGAGGTCTGGGTAATAGGTATCCAGTTCATTCTCGCATTGTGTCCCGTAAGTGGAGCAT
>ENA-OPVY01001430-OPVY01001430.1-human-gut-metagenome-genome-assembly--contig:-NODE-1430-length-11520-cov-17.730659_pt1 | contig 11520 bp, 9 predicted proteins | sample MGYA00241503_ERZ501998 | MGnify/ENA primary metagenome ERZ501998 (study PRJEB25962, sample SAMEA2042107) | human gut metagenome | biome: human gut; feature: human-associated habitat; material: faeces... | reverse complement strand
GTCCATATCGATCAGCTGATACTTCAGAGAAGAAGAGCCGCAGTTAATAACCAGAACTTTCATCTGTGTTGCCTCCTGTATGTTTTTGGTCTGCCCTCTTTTTAAACCTGAGGACAGAATTTTACAGATTCCTGTGTTTATTATATAATAGGGTGGGCGGCTTTTCAAGCCGCAACCCGGGCAAAGCGGTAAAACTTGTGTACAAGGTTTTTGTACATCCTGCCCACAAATGCGCAAAACCACTGCAGTTTTCTGTATATACGATATAAATTTAACAATCTTTCCGAGGGCGCAGCAGCCCTGCAGAGGAGCTTATCTATGAAATTTGCCGGTATCATTGCAGAGTACGACCCCTTTCACAACGGCCATGCATGGCAGCTGGCGCAGGCAAAAGCGCTGGGAGCACAGCATGTGGCGGTGGCCATGAGCTGCGGGCTGACCCAGCGCGGCGCACTGCCGCTGCTGCCGGAAACGGTGCGGGTGCAGGCCGCCCTGCAGTGCGGGGCAGATCTGATATTTGCGCTGCCTGCGCCCTGTGCCTGTGCGGGGGCAGAGGCTTTTGCCCGGGCGGGGGTGCGCATCCTTGCCGCCGCCGGGTGCGATGCGCTGGTGTTCGGGGCAGAGACGCCGGACGCGGCTCTGCTGATGGAAGCTGCCCGGGTGCTGTGCAGCGCAGCCTACCGCACCGAGCTGAAACGCCAGCTTGCAGCCGGTGCCCGCAGCTTTGCGGCGGCGCGGCAGGCAGCGGTGGAAACGCTTTGCCCGGGCACGGCACTGGCCGCGCTGTTGGATAAGCCCAACAACAATCTGGCAGTTGAATACTGCAAGGCCATTCTGGAACAGGAGACACCCATGACCCCGGTGCCGCTGCCCCGCGTGGGGGCGGGCCACGGGCAGGCCCTTGCCGAAAGCGGCCACGCACAGTTTGCCAGTGCCAGCGCGCTGCGCGCCCTCTGGGCAGAGCAGGGCGCGGATGCGCTGACTCCTTATGTGCCAGAAAAAGCACTGGAGCTGTATAAAAAAGCGGAAATCGACGGAATGTATACCGACTATGCCGCTGCGGGCCGGTGCGAGCTGGCTCTGCTGCGGGCGGCCTGTGCCCGGCCGGAACCTTTTGCCGCAGTGCGGGGCGTTTCCGAGGGATTGGACCACCGGTTGGAAAACGCCGTGCGCAGCTGCACCGGCCTGCCCCAGCTGCTGGACGCGCTGACCACTGTGCGTTACCCCCGCGCCCGGATGCGCCGCCTTGCCATGGATGCGGCACTGGGCTATGCGGCAGATACAGTGCCCGCTCTGCCGCCCTATCTGCACCTGCTGGGGGCAAGGCGGGAAGCACTTGTGCTGCTGAAGCATGCAGCCCTGCCGGTGAGCCACTCGCTGGCAAAGCTGGAAAAAGAAAACGATGCCTGCGCCCGCATGGCGGCGGCACAGGCAGCAGCCAGCGATTTTGGCGCACTGTGCCGCCGGGTGCCCGGGCCGATGGGGGGAGTATATCGTCAAAAAATTATCTTTTTGACGAATTGACAAAAATAATCGAAAAAATTTTATGCAGAAACACTTGTGCCCGGACGGTTTGTGGTGTATGATTAAAGCAATGCAATGTTGGATACAACAAATGAGAATGAAATCAGAAAACCGCACGCAATAAGGAGGAAACTTCATGGCACTTCATGTTCTGGACGAAGCCAACCGCTGTCTGGGCTGCAAAAAGCCGCTGTGCCAGCAGGGCTGCCCCATCCACACCAACATCCCGGAGGTCATTCGGCTGCTCAAGGCAAACCAGATGGACGAAGCTGGCAGGATGCTGTTTGAGAATAACCCGCTGACCACCGTTTGTGCATTGGTGTGCAACCACGAGAACCAGTGCGAGGGCCACTGCGTGCGCAACCGGATGCCCAGCCACGACCCGGTGCACTTCTCCATTATTGAAGACTACATTTCCACGACCTACGCCAACAAAATGACAGCCGGCCCTGCCCCCAAAAACGGCATGAAGGCAGCAGTCGTTGGCTCCGGCCCGGCGGGCCTGACCATTGCGGTGCTGCTGGCACGCTGGGGCTACGATGTGACCATCTTTGATGCCCGCGATAAAATTGGCGGCGTCATGCGCTACGGCATCCCCAACTATCGCCTGCCGGACAGCGTGCTGGACGATTTCCAGTACCGCCATCTGGAGCTGAAGGGCATCAAGGTGCGGCCCAACACCACCATCGGCAAGACCATCACCATCGATGATCTGTTCCGCGACGGCTACAAGAGCGTGTTCATCGGTGCCGGTCTGTGGAAGGCCAACGCCATGCATATCAAAGGCGAAACTTTGGGAAATGTAGCTTTTGGCATCGACTACCTGGCAAACTCCAAGGCCTTCCGTCTGGGCGATGATGTTGCCGTGATCGGCGTGGGCAACTCTGCCATGGACTGCGCCCGCACCGCCATCCGCAACGGTGCCCGCCACGTCACCTGCTATGCCCGCCGCGACGAGAGCTGCATCAGTGCTTCCGAGTACGAGGTGAGCTATGCAAAGCTGGAGGGCGTGGGCTTCCGCTTCTGCAAAGCACCGGTGGAGATCCGGGAGAACGGCCTGATCTGCCGCGATACCGTCAAGGGCGAGGACGGTAAATTTACGCAGGTGGAGGGCAGTGAGACTTTCTACCCCCACACCGGCGTGATCGTGTCGGTCAGCCAGGGCTCGGAGAGCAACCTCGTCAAGACCACTACCGGCATCGAGACCAACCAGAAGGGTCTGCTCACCGTCAGCGAGGACGGCAGCACCACCCGCGAGGGCGTATTTGCCGGCGGCGATGCCGTGATGGGCGCACGCACCGTGGTGGAGGCGGTGGCTGTGGCCAAGAAGGTGGCCGAATCCATGGATGCCTACATGAAGAGCCTGCCTGCAGAAGAAGTGGCTGACCCCTATGCCAATATCCCGGTGTTCCAGACCCCCACCTCGGACGTGCTGGCAAAGCAGGAGATCTGACGAAATAAAGACAAACTTGGAAGAAACTGTAAAGCTTCTGCGTCTTTGCCGATCTTTGCCGCTCCGTTTGTTGACGGGGCGGCTTTTGCCTTGTATACTATTCATATACTTGTTTCCGATTTGTACAAACTGGATACAAAACGGTGAAAGGCGGTGGACGCTATCCTGAAAGCATCCCTCCCGAAACTGCGGGAAAAACTATTGGAAGCGCTGCAGGCAGTGCTGCCCATTGCAGCCATCGTGCTGGTGCTCTGTTTTACCATTGCGCCGGTGTCGCCCAGCATCCTGCTGTGCTTTTTGCTGGGTGCCGCCATGATCGTGGTGGGCATCATGTTCTTCACACTGGGCGCGGAGATGAGCATGACCCCCATGGGCGAGCGCGTGGGTGCGGTGATCACCAAAAGCCGGAAGCTGCCGGTGATTTTGGGCATCGGCTTTCTGCTGGGCTTCCTCATCACCATTTCGGAGCCGGACCTGCAGGTGCTGGCCAATCAGGTGCCCTCCATCCCGAACCGCACCCTTATTTTATCGGTGGCGGCGGGCGTGGGCCTGTTTCTGGTGTTTGCCTTCCTGCGTATGCTCATTGGCATCTCGCTGCCAAAGCTGCTGGTGCTGTTCTACGGCATGATCTTTCTTCTGGCGGCGTTTGTGCCCAAGGAATTTCTTGCTGTGGCCTTTGACTCCGGCGGTGTGACCACCGGCCCCATGACGGTGCCCTTTATCATGGCGCTGGGCGTGGGTGTTTCGTCCATCCGCGGCGACCGCCACGCGGCGGACGACAGCTTTGGTCTGGTGGCCATGTGCTCCATCGGCCCCATTCTGGCAGTGCTCATTCTGGGCATCGTGTTCCGCGCCTCGGACAGCACCTATATCCCGCCGGTGCTGCCGGAGGTGAGCGACTCGGTGGAGCTGTGGCAGCTGTTCCATGTCAGCCTGCCTACGTATCTGGAAGAGATCGCTGTCTCGCTGCTGCCCATCATCGTGATGTTCGGCATTTTTCAATTTGCGGCTCTGCACATGGACCGCCGGTCGCTGGGCCGCATTGCGGTGGGTCTTGCGTATACCTACGTGGGCCTTGTGCTGTTCCTCACCGGCGCAAATGTGGGCTTTATGCCCGCCGGTAATTATCTGGGTCAGGTGCTGGCCGGGCAGAGCTTCCGCTGGATCATCATTCCCATTGGAATGCTCATCGGTTACTTCATCGTCAAGGCCGAGCCGGCCGTCTATGTGCTGAACAAACAGGTGGAAGAGGTGACCGACGGTGCCATTTCGGCCAAGGCCATGGGCATGGCACTCTCGGCAGGTGTTTCCATCTCGGTGGGCCTTGCCATGGTGCGGGTGCTCACCGGCGTTTCCATCCTGTGGTTCCTCGTGCCGGGCTATGTGTTTGCCATCGGCATCTCCTTTGTGGTGCCAAAGCTGTTCACCGCCATTGCATTTGACGCGGGCGGCGTGGCATCCGGCCCCATGACAGCCACCTTCCTGCTGCCGCTGGCACAGGGTGCCTGCGTGGCCGTGGGCGGCAATATCGTCACCGACGCTTTCGGCGTGGTGGCCATGGTGGCCATGACCCCGCTCATTACGGTGCAGCTGATGGGCCTTGTGGCACAGCTGCGCACCCGCAAGGCCCGGCGGCTGCAGCCTGCGGCCGTGGGTGAGGCCTTTGCCGGACTGCCGGACGATGATATCATTGAACTGTAAGGAGGGTGCGGTATGAGTACATTGTTTTTGCTGGTCACCATCACCGACCGCCGCTCCACCGATGCCTTTCTGCAGCTGTATGAGAGCCACGGCGTGAATGTGAGCCTGCGCACGGTGGGCAGCGGCACCGCCGTGCGGGAAACGCTGGCCACGCTGGGTCTGGAAAAGACCGAGAAGGCGGTGCTGCTGGCGGTGGTGACAGAGGATACATGGAAGGCCGTCCGGACAGACCTGCGCCGCAAAATGCGCATCGACGTGCCGGGCACCGGCATTGCATTCACGGTGCCGCTGAGCAGCATCGGCGGCAGAAGGGCGCTGATGTTCCTCACCCAGCACCAGCCGCTGACATTGAAGGAGGAGAGCACCTTGAAGGATACCCGTTACGAACTGCTGCTGGTGATCGCCAATCAGGGCCACACCGGCACCATTATGGATGCCGCCCGCGCCGCAGGTGCCGGCGGTGGCACGGTGATCCACGCCAAGGGTACCGGCATGGAAGGCGCAGCCCAGTTCCTTGGCGTGGAGCTGGTGAACGAAAAGGAGCTGGTGCTCATCGTGGCCCGCACGCCGGAAAAGAACCGCATCATGAAAGCCATCATGGACGGTGCCGGGCCAAAGGCGGGTGCGATCGTGTTCTCGCTGCCGGTGACGGATACCGCCGGTCTGCGTCTGCTGGAGGACGAGGAACCGGTGCAGGAGACCTCTGCGCAGTAAACAACAAAATGTAATTTATTCTGGGAATATTCCGCATTTATGGGCGAAACGCTTGATAAATGCGGATTTTTTCGTTATCATAAAAGAAAGAAATTCAAGAACGAGGGACAAAAGATGATAAAGCTTTCATATGAGCAGCAGATCGCATTCAATTCGCTGTCCATCATCGTGGGCAATGCACTGTATGCGCTCACGGTGGTGCTGTTTCTTGTGCCGTCAGGCCTGATCACCGGCGGTGCCACCGGCATCGCACTGGGCATCAACCGTGCATTGGGACTGCCGGTGTCCGGTGTGCTGTTCGTCATCAACATGACCATGCTTACGGTGGGCTGGGTGCTGCTGGGGCGGCGCTTTGCCATCACCACCATTGCCAGCACCGTGCTCAGCCCCCTGTTTCTGGCTCTGTGGGAGCGGGTGTTCACAGGCTTTGTGCTCACCGATGATCTGGTGCTCAACACCATTTTTGCAGGCCTCGGCGTAGGCGTTTCGCTGGGCATCACCATCCGGGCAGGCGCATCCACCGGCGGCATGGACATCCCTCCGCTGGTGCTGAACAAATATTTCCACATCCCGGTGTCGGCCAGTATGCTGGTGTTCGATATGCTCATCCTCTGCCTGCAGGCGGCGTTCAGCCCGCTGCAGCAGTGTCTGTACGGCATCGTGATGGTGATCGTGTATACGGTGGTGCTGGACAAGGTGCTCATCTTCGGCACTACCCGCACCGAGGTAAAGATCATCAGTCAGCACGCCGATGATATCCGCGAGGCCATCTTCATCCAGCTGGACCGCGGTGTGACCGTGCTGCATGGCGAGGGAGGCTACAGCCACGAGCCGGAGCAGGTGCTGCTGAGCATCGTGAGCAACCGCCAGCTGCCGAAGCTGGAAAAGCTGGCCCATGCCATCGACCCCACCTGCTTTATGATCGTGAGCCATGTGACCGAGGTGAGCGGGCGCGGCTTCTCGCTGGAAAAGAACTATCAGGCGTGACGGGGAGGGCTTTAAGGAAAGCGGATTTTCCGCAAGGCTCTTGCAAAACAGGCATGGTTTGGGGTATAGTATAGAAAGACGGTAGGTTTTACCGCAAAAGACCCCCCATACAGAAAGGAAAACCATCATGTTTGATATTTTCAATATGCTCAAGAAGGAAGAACACAAGGACGCAAAGCAGGTGACCCGCGAGACCATCATCGGCGATATCCTGGATATGGACCAGACCACCGCTCCCTACTTCATGGAGATCGGCATGCACTGTCTGGGCTGCCCTGCATCCCGCGGCGAGAGCATCGAGGAGGCCTGTGCTGTCCACGGCGTGGACTGCGATGAGCTGATCGAAAAGCTGAACGAGCATCTGGCCGTAAAGAAGGCATAAATTGCTGCCCACACTGGATGCGCGTCTGGCTGCCGCCGCAGAGCTTGTGCGGCCGGGAGAGCCGGTGGCAGACATCGGCTGCGACCACGGCAAGCTGACGGCGGTGCTGGCGGCTTCGGGAAAATACCCGAAGGTGATCGGTGCCGACCTGCGGCCCGGCCCGCTGGCAAAGGCAGAGCAGACGCTGGAACATGCAGGCTGTAAAGACCGCGCTGAGCTTCGGCTTGGCGACGGTCTTTCTGTGCTTACGGAGAACGAAGCAGGCAGCATCGTGCTGGCGGGCGTTTCCGCCCAGACCACTTGGGAAATTTTAGAGAAAGCCCCGTGGGTGTTCACCGTGGGAGGGCCGCGGATCATCATGATCCCAGCCACCCGCCACGACGCGCTGCGCCGCTGGTTGTGGGAGCATGGCTTCTCCTTTGTGGCCGACCGCCCGGTGCAGGCGGCGGGCCGCTGGTACGCGGTGATGGCTGCGGAGTACACCGGCGAGGTGTTGGCCCCCACCTTTGCCGAGTGCCTGTTTGGCAGTACGGGAGAGTGGCCCGAGGGAAAAGGCTACGCCGACTGGCAGAAGGCAAAGCTGCCCCGGATGCGCCTTGGCGCGCCGGATGGCAGCGAACTGGCGCAGGAAATCGATAGTTTATTAGCTGGCTTGCCCTCTCAGGCCGCTTCGCGTCCAGCTCTCCCAAAGGGAGAGCCTTTGGCAAAATGATGGACGCTGCATGGAATGCCAAGGCCTCTCACCATGGGAGAGGTGGCATTGCGTAAGCAATGACGGAGAGGGCGAGGATGGTGAAGATATGATAACAGTTAATCAGATATACGAAGCAATGCAGGCCATCGCGCCGCTGGAGCTGGCGGAACACTGGGATAATCCCGGCCTGCTGGTGGACTGCGGCGGGCAGATGCACCGGGTGCTGGCAGCACTGGACATCACCCCCGAGGTGGTGGCCGAAGCCGCCGCAAAGCAGTGTGAGATGATCGTGTCCCACCACCCGGTCATTTTTGATCCGCTCAAAAAGATCGGCCCGCAGGATGTGCCTTTCCAGCTGGTGCAGGCGGGCATTTCTGCCATCTGTATGCACACCAATCTGGATGCTGCCGAGGGCGGCGTGAACGAGGTGCTGGCAGGCATCTTTGACATGAAGAATATGGAAACCTTTGCCGAGGGCTGCGGCCGTGTGGGAGCCATTGAAGAAATCGCGGTTCCAGAGCTTGCCCGCAAGGCACAGCAGGAGCTTGCTGCGCGCTGCAACGCGCCCGCCGTCGGCCCGGCGGTGCAGGTGAAGTTTGTGGATGCGGGTAAGCCGGTCAAGCGCTTGGCGGTCATCAGCGGTGCGGGCGGAAGCCTGTTTGCAGATGCCATTGCTATGGGCGCGGACTGCCTGCTGACCGGTGAAGCCAACCACCACCATGCCATCGACGCCAAGCGGCTGGGCCTTTCGCTCATTGCGGCGGGCCACTATGCCACCGAATTTCCGGTGACTGCCGCCGTGGCTGCAAAGCTGCGCGCCGCCCTGCCGGAGCTGGAAGTGCTGGTGAGCACCGAAAACTGGGACCCGTATACGTATTTGTAAGGGAAAGCCGCTGCTATTTCTTGCAGCGATTTTCCGGCTGAGATGAAGATTGCCGCTGCGGCTCCTTCTGTGAAAGAGTAATTCGGCAAAGCCCGCAGGCTTTGCCGAATTACAATACAAATAAAAATTCCGCTGATTATGGCCAAAGCGAATGCGGTGGCCACTTAAAATCGTTAAATGAGGTAAACACTATGGCATTGGATGCCGCGACACTGGCCCTTACGGCAGCAGAGCTCAAAGCAACGCTGACCGACGCCAAGATCGCAAAACTATTTGAACCCACCCGCGATGAGCTGGTGCTCACCCTGCGCACCCGCACGGATACCTATGCGCTGCTGCTTTCGGCCCGCAGCGGTTCCGCCCGGGTGTGCCTGACCGAAGAAAGCTTTGAAAACCCGGAGACGCCGCCCTCCTTCTGCATGCTGATGCGCAAGCACCTGACCGGCGGCAGGCTGCTGGATGTGCACATGGAGCCGGGAGACCGCATCGTCTACTTTGATTTTCAGTGCACCAACGAGATGGGCGACCTTGTGCGCAACACCCTGTGTGCCGAGCTGATGGGCCGCTACTCCAATCTGGTGCTGGTGCAGAACGGCAAGATCATTGACGCACTCAAGCGGGTGGATTTTGAGGACAGCGATGTGCGCCAGCTGCTGCCGGGCCTGCCCTACACCACGCCGCCCAAGCCTGCAAGACCGGACTTCCTGCTGGTGAGCAGTGCGTCCATCGTGGCAGCAGCCTGCCAGAGAGATCTGCCGGTGGCAGATGCCCTCAACAAGACCGTGGCCGGTGTTGGCCCGGTGGTCTGCCGCGAAGCTGCATGGCGTGCCTTTGACGGCGAACATCTGCCCGCCAATGAGCTGACCGAGGAACAGAAGCGCAAGCTTATGGCTGCCATCGACGAGCTGAAGGAAGAGCACGCAAACAACCGGCGGTACGCCCTGCAGCGTCACCGACCCCAGCGGAAAGCCCATCGAGTATACCTTTTTCCGCCCGCAGCAGTACGGCGAAAAATATATTATAAAGGAGTGGCCCTCCTTCAACGCCATGCTGGAGGGCTACTACGCTGAGAAGGACCGCGCGGAACGCCTGCGCACCAAAAGCAAGGAGCTGCACAAGGCGGTGCACAATATGTACGAGCGCGCCGTGCGCAAGCAGGCCGCCCGTCAGGAAGAGCTTGCTGCCAGCGGCAAGAGCGAAAAGCTGCGTCTGTACGGTGAGCTGCTCTCGGCAAACCTCTATCTGGCCCAGAAGGGCATGAAGAGCATCACCGTGCCCAACTGGTACGACGAGGGCAAAGAGGTGACCATCCCGCTGGACCTGCGGTTCACCCCCAGCCAGAACGCCCAGAACTTCTTCAAGAACTATAAAAAGAAGCAGACCGCCGCCCGGATGCTGGTAGATCTGCTGGCAGAGGGTGAAAAGGAGATTGCCTATCTGGAAACGGTGCTCTACGAGGTGGAGTCCGCTTCCGGTGAAGCGGCCCTCAACGAGATCCGGGCAGAGCTGAAGAGTCAGGGCTACCTGAAATACTACAAGCAGCGGGATAAGCGCCAGAAGCCTGCAGACTTCCTGCGGTTCACTTCCACCGATGGCTTTGAGATCCTGGTGGGCCGCAACAACGCCCAGAACGACAAGCTCACCCTGCATACCGCCCGGGGCAAAGACCTGTGGTTCCATGTGCAGAAGGCCCCCGGCAGCCACGTTGTGGTCATGAGCCGGGGCGAGGAGATCCCGGACACCACCAAGCAGGAGGCCGCGGAGCTGGCAGTCATCTACTCCAGCACCTACAAGGCGGGCACCGGTGCCAAGGTGGCGGTGGACACCACCGAGGTGAAGAACATCTGGAAAGCCAGCGGTGCCAAACCCGGCATGGTGCTGTACGAGGTGTACACCACGGTCTACGTCACGCCCCGGGATGGGCTGGAGGAGCAGCTGAAGAAGAAGTGACGATTTGAAATTGTCTCCGCTTCGCTCTGACAATATTAGAGGAAAAATTATTTTTAATGTTTGCAAACCGGCAAAGCCTGCGGGCTTTGCCGGTTTGCTTTTTCACGGGAAGGGGTCGTAGAGGGAAGCGGCAGCTTGCCGACGCTTGTTTCCTTCGAAAACGGCCGCGCGGCAGGGAAGCAACCTCGCCCTCTCCGTCTGCTCACTACGTTCGCATCCACCTCTCCCAAGGGGAGAGGCCTTGGCAAAGAGATGAAGTTTGCGTGGACTGCCAAGGGCTCCCACTTTGAGGAAAGACTTCCCCCGCGCCGGGGGAAGATGGTGCGTAAGCGACAAAAAGGGGAATCTGGCAAAGCCGACAGGCTTTGACTGAGAGGGCGAGGACGGTAGTGCTCCGGCGCTGCTTTTTATTATATATGTATAAAAGTGACAGAACAGCCCATACTACCTCTGCCAAAGCAGGGTGGGGGAGTTTTCCACCCGCAAAATGGAAACGGATTGTGCATCTTGCACAGAAAATGCGCTCTTTGACAAAACGGAGAAAATAAAAAAGAAAATTCGTTCTTTTTTCTAAAAAACACTTGCCAAATGCACGAAGGTGTGATAGAATAACTCTCGGCTGCAAAGGGCTTGTGCGATACAAGTCGTGCAGGCCAGCGATATGCGTAGATGCGGGAGGTTGTCATCCGGCGATAGCTGCGATGGGTTATTTCCGCGGAGTATGTCCGATCTTAGAACCGGGCGAAAGAATTACTGACAGCGATGGAATACGTTCCCTCGGCAGAGAAGTTACTTCTCTGCGAAACGGGCGGAACCAATGTTCGGATTTGATTTGCTAATATGTTTCCGGGAGAACTGCCATGCGGTTCACCGGTTTTTATAGTGCCAAATCGAGGAACACCCGGAACTGTGTAGAGCAATTTATCGGCTCGCCTAGGGCAAAATCAATTTTTTCAGGAGGCGTAAGCAATGGCAGTCAAAGAGAAAATCAGAATCCGTCTGCAGAGCTATGATGCTCAGCTGATCGATGCCGCAGCAGAGAAGATCGTGGAGACCGCAAAGCACACCGGTGCACGCGTGTCCGGCCCCATCCCCCTGCCCACCGATCGTGAGATCGTTACCGTTCTGCGCGCTACCCACAAGTACAAGGATAGCCGCGAGCAGTTCGAGAGCCGCACTCATAAGCGTCTGATCGACATTCTGAAGCCGTCCAACAAGACGGTCGAGGCTCT
>ENA-OPVY01001426-OPVY01001426.1-human-gut-metagenome-genome-assembly--contig:-NODE-1426-length-11550-cov-2.693693_pt1 | contig 11550 bp, 7 predicted proteins | sample MGYA00241503_ERZ501998 | MGnify/ENA primary metagenome ERZ501998 (study PRJEB25962, sample SAMEA2042107) | human gut metagenome | biome: human gut; feature: human-associated habitat; material: faeces... | reverse complement strand
ACAATCCGGCGTATCTGCTGGATTTCCAACGCTTTGCCTCTGACGGTGTGGTAGAATATGTCCGGTTCCAGGCAAACCTTCTGCGGGAAACCTTCCCGGATCTGCCGATTACAACGAATACCTGGTACTGTGATTATATGCCGGACTTCTACGATCTGTTTGAAGAACTGGATATCTGCTCCTACGACAATTATCCATCGTTTGAAATTTCGGAGGAAGGCTATTCTTCGCATGCCTTTCATCTTGATATGATGCGCGGTGTCAAGCGCAGAAACTTCTGGATTATGGAGCAGCTTGGCGGAGCCATCGGCGGTTGCTGGATGCCGATGGGAAAAACACCACGTCCTGGTGTGTTGAAGGGAATGGCATTGCAGGCAATTGCCCACGGCGCAGATCAGGTGCTTCACTTCCGATGGCGTTCCTCCACGACAGGAGCCGAGATGTACTGGCACGGCATTCTGGATCAGAATAATATACCGGGAAGAAAATACCGGGAGCTGCAGGACCTCTGTCGGACGATTGAAAAACAAAAGGGATTGGAAGAAACAACCATCTTATCCAAAGTGGCCATTCTCTGCAGCTTTGACAGCGAGTACGCATGGAAGCTTCAGACGCAGGCAGAGGGATTTTATTATCTCGAACAGCTTCAGGCACTGCACGCGGCATTTACAGGATACGGTCTGAATGTTGATATTATCCATGAGGAAGCACCGCTGGACGAGTATGAAATCGTGGCAGCACCGGCAGTCTATGTGCGGAATCGGAAAACGGCACGCCAGCTTCACAAATTTGCGGAAAAAGGTGGAATGGTGATTCTGACAGCACGAAGCGGCGTGAAGGATGAAAATAACAATTGCATCATGGAAGCCATGTCGGCAGGATATCGGGAAATGACCGGCTGCCAGGTGGAGGAATACGATGGAATTGTTCATGAAACCAATACTGTGATCATGGATGGAATTGCATATCCGGTAACGCAGTGGTGCGAAATTCTTCAGGTGGATCGGGCAGAAACCATTGCCGTCTACGGAGGGGAGTTTTATGCAGGAGCCCCTGCAGTAACCAGAAACCGATACGGGGCAGGCAGTGTTTACTATATCGGTACGGTTGGGAAACCGTCTTTCTACGAGGCACTGGCGAAAAAAATGCTGGAGGAGAAAAAAATGCGGTTTACGACAGAACTTCCGGCGCGTGTGGAAATGACAGTGCGGGAAAACGATGAGAAACAATTTGTTTTTCTGTTTAACAATGACAAGAAAGAAAAAAGGTTTGTTCTGGAAGGAACAACAATAGAACTTCAGCCATTTGAGATGAAAATCCAGGAAAAAATAAAAATCAAGTAGAAAAAATAAACAAAAAAGAGCGGTACACAGGATTTTTTTTGACAAAAATTAGTAAAAACCCTTGTGTTACTGCTTTTTTTGTGCTATTTTTGAATTTGACAAGTAATGAAAAAGGTAATGAAAAAGAGAAAAAATTGAAACTTGAGAGGCTGCAGAACATGGCGGAAGAAAAAGAATTGCGAAAAATGAACCGGACCGAACTGATCGAAATCATTTATGCGCTGAAAAAAGAGGAAGAAGAAGTAAATCAGAAACTGGAGGAAGCGGAACAGCAATTGCAGAACCGGACGATTCAGATTGCGAAAGCCGGATCAATTGCGGAAGCGGCGATGGAACTGAATCACGTTTTTGCAAGCGCACAGAAAGCAGCGGATGAATATCTGAATTCCGTCCATGCAGCGAATGAAGAGGCGGAACAGTATGCAAAGCGGATACGGAAAGAGGCAGAGGAGGAAGCTTTGGCGATCCGTGCGAAAACAGAAGAGGAGACAGAGCTTCTCAGAAAGCAGACTGAAATTGCGGTGCATGCCGAAATGGAAAAGATGAAAATGACATGTCAGGAAATGCTCGCAGCAGCAGTACAGAAGCAGAAAGAGACAGAGGAAGCGTGTCAGCGGATGGCAGAAGAAGCGGAACAGGAACGAAAACAAAAATGGGATGCGTTTGAGAAAAAATGTGGAGCTTATATGCGGCAGCACCAGGAACTTGCAACACTGCTGCAGAGTCTGGAAGCGTACACGGGAGGAAATACATGAAACTGCGAAGGATGGAAAAAATAAAAATTCCGTCGATGCAGGAAATCAGCCGGGAACGAAGCCGGCTGCAGTATCAGAATCGGTATCGGGCGGTTCTGCGGAGCACGATTTATTCGCTTGTAGTTGTTGCGGCTGCTGCAGTTCTTCTTGCGACGCTGTTTTTTCCGGTTCTTCAGGTTTCGGGAACCAGTATGGAACCGACACTTTCCGACCGGGATATTCTGTTGCTGGTGAAAAACGATCATTATAAAACGGGGGATCTCTGCAGCTTTGGATGGCAGAATAAGCTGCTGATCAAGCGGATTATCGGTGGTCCCGGGGATATGATTGATATAGCGGAAAACGGGGTTGTCAGTGTGAATGGAAAACAACTGGATGAGCCGTATGTGGATGAACTGGCATTGGGCGAATGTGATGTGAAATTTCCGTATCAGGTACCGGAAAACCGTTACTTGGTGCTGGGAGATCACAGAAGTGTGTCAATTGACAGCCGCAGCAGTACGATCGGATGCGTAGAGAAAGAACAGATTGTGGGAAAAGTATTTTTGCGGGTCTGGCCTTTGAACCGTTTTTCCAGAATCAGATAGTGAGGTGCAAGGTGAAAAATACATTAAATCATTATATCCGAAATTTTCAGGATAAACATAAAAGCATCCGGCTGTATCTGGCAGTGTTTCTTGTCCTGGCGGCCGGGATTTTTCTGGTTGTCAGCTGGAAGCTGCATCATACCGGTATTTCCATGACGGCAGATTATCAGTGTGGTTACACGGCAGAACATGTTCATACGGATGCCTGCTATACCAAAACACTGGTTTGCCAGAAAGAGGAAACCGATGGGCAGGAAGGGCATACGCACACGGAAAGCTGTTATGAGGAAAAAACTACGCTGAACTGCGAAAAAGAAGAGCATGTACATGGACAGGAATGCTACGATGAAGATGGAACACTGATCTGTGAAAAAGAAGAGCATACACATACCGAAAACTGCTACTATACAGAACGGGAACAGATCTGTGGGAAAGAAGAACAGGAACCTGTTCCGGCGCATCATCACACAGAAGAATGCTACAAGACGGAGCTTGCGTGTACGATACCGGAGCATACGCATACCGTAGAATGTCTGATTGATGAGACGGCGGATGTGGAAACGGAAGCGGACTGGGAAAGTACGATTCCGCAGAATCTGACGGAAAACTGGGCGGAAAATGTGGTTCTGATTGCACAGAGCCAGATGGGATACCAGGAAAGCCGGAAAAATTTCAGGTTTGCAGATGACGGAACAACGCGGAAGGGATATACACGCTACGGTGCGTGGTATGGAAATGAGTATGGAGACTGGTGCGCCATGTTTGCGGCATTTTGCATCCGGTATGCAGGAATCCCGGCGGAACAGATGCCGGTAAACTCCGGCTGTGCAGCATGGATTTCGGAGCTGAAAAATGCCGGAATGTATGTGGAAAGCCAGACAAAACAGCCCAAAAGCGGAGATCTGGTTTTCTTCGATCTGGATCAGGATGGAAGCGCGGATCATGTCGGCATTGTAGAAAAAGTGCAGGAATCCGGAACTCTGAAGGTGGTTGAGGGAAACTCCGCTGATATGGTAAAGGAAAATGAATGGGCGACGGAGGATGCAAAAATTCTTGGATATGGTCTGATACCGGAGAATCCACTTTTACAGACACAAAAAGAAGTGAAGACGGAAGAAAAAGCTGCAGAGGAGATGGCAGCAGACGCAGAAGAACCGGAACATACAGAGGATACGGTAAATACAGCAAACACAGCAAATACAGATGCACCGGAAACGGAATCGGATGAGACGTCGCAGGCGGAGACACCAAAGGAACAGAGAATTTCCATGAGTGAGCAGGTGACGGGACTTACCGGCGGGGAGACAAGGTATGATGCCGACAGAAATGTCTATTCTTCGGATCTGAAGGTCGATTTTAACTTTCAAAAAGAGCAGATAGAGAAGAACGGGTACCAGTATTACTATGAATATCCGGAAGGCGTTATCATTCCGAATGGGCTTCTGGACGGAAAGAACCACGATCTCTATGATGTGGACGGAAAGAAGGCAGGAACGTATCAATTTGAAAAAACAGAGAGTGGCGCATACCGTCTGGACATTGATTTTGAACAGGCCTATGTAGCGGAAGCCGGGGAAACGATTCAGGGCTTTGTTCAGTTTTCCGGCGAGATTGATGGAACAAAAGCGGACGGGGACGGAAATATTAAACTTGTCGGAAAAGATCAGGTGACGCTTGATATTCCAAAAGAGTCCATCAAGTACCCGGACAATGAGACAAACCATTATGATATCAGTACAAAGAAAAACGGCTTCTATGAGATCAAGAATGGAAAATTGATTTACACCGTGTACGTGACTTCTTTGAAAGGAACACCGGAAACCATTGATTTTCAGGATGTGATCCAGGTGGAAGGAATGAAACTTGGCAGTCCGGAAATTACCGTTACCAAAGAAACGGTTTCACGTTATTATGGCGAAAATGGAAGCTGGTGGGACTCAAACCCGATTACGGAAGAAACGATGGAAGACCAGGAGAGTACGTCGGAAAACGGAACCATTCGGATGACACTTCCGAAAATAGAGCCGGCACAGGAGAAAACAGATAATAATGGAGGTTCATACAAAGAATATACGCGTTATAAAATTGTATATACCTACGAGGTAACAAATTTAAATACGGAGCAGCCGACGGCGAAGAACATCGCCAGTGCGAGCTCGGAAAACGACAAAACGAAGGTGAAGAGCAGTGCGGAAACAAATATTACGATTCAAAACAAACACACACTGGAAAAAACCGGATCCTTTGATGCGGCGGAAAATCAGATTATCTGGAAGATAACGCTGAACCGGAATCACCTGAACCTTGCGGACTCCGGCCTTACCGATGAAATGCTGGCAAAGCTGGCGGATGGTACAGATGTAACGATACAGCCTGCGGAAGGATATGAGATCACGCGGGATGAAAGTGGAAACATTACCGGAATTCGCTTCACGGCGGAAGAAGGAAAAACCAACACCGGCGAGTATACCATTACATACCGTACCAAGGCAGAACCGTCCTGGGACAGCCGGGAAGTGAAGAATACAGCGACGTTCCAGCCGGGGGACGGAAGTGCCCAAATCAGTACGACAGGGACGGTATGGATCGGCGGAGGAGAAATTGCGAAAGCGGTTGGCTCGGCAGAAAAATCTGCAGATGGAACAACAATGGTTCTTCCGTGGAAGGTTACTTTAACGGTGCCGGAAAGCGGAATTTTGTCCGGAACCAGTATCGTGGATGACCCGACCAAAAATCAATGGGGCGGAGCCGGCGGAACACATTATCTGACAAAAGAACAGGTACAGGCGTGGACAGAAGGGATTTACTGGGCAGATGCGGAGGAAAATCGGGTTGAAACGGTTTCTGTTTCGGAGATTGCAGAGATCAGCTTCCAGGCATCGGACGGGAAAAGCTATACGCTAAACGAGATTCTGGATCACACAACAGGAAATGCGGATTCATTGACCTACACAATCTGTAAAATGACACTAAAGGATACCCTTACTGTGCCAAGTGGTGCGAAAAAACTGATTTTTGCATACAAAACAACGGCGAACATTGCGGACGCTTCGATCGGATCCACCTGGTTCTGCAACAAAATCAGAGTCGGGCAGAGAGAGGCGTATGCGGATTATGAATATAAAAAGGGCGGTATCGTCAAAACAGATGAAAACGGAAGTGCCGAAACAACGAGTAAGAAAAATGCAGACGGAATGCTGACCTGGAAAATTATGGCAACACTGGAAGAAAAAAGCAGTATGCTTTCCGTTCTGGACACGCTCCCGGAGGGAGTGGAGCTGGAAGAAATCAGGGGAGAAAGTAATCTTTCCGGCATGGGACAGATTACCATTTCGGAGGACGGTGCTGTTTCCGGCGGAAACAGTGTTTATCAGATTACAGGAACGCAGCAGAACCGGGAAGTAAGTCTGAAGCTTACGCGCACAGATGCACAGAATGGAACCAAGCTGGATGCAGGCGTTTATACGCTGGTTGTAAAATGCAAGGTCAGCAAGGAGAAGCTGGATCCGTATGCAGCAGGAGAAACGTATAGTTTTCAGAATCATGCGGAGGCGACGAGCGACAAAGGAAGCGTGGGAAGCGCCGACCAGACACAGCAATGGACCGAGGATACCTCAGAAAATGAGAGTAAAGTGGTGGATAAAACAGGCGTCTGGGACAACGACAGCCGTCGTGTAAAATACTCCATCTGCCTGAATCCGGATGGAAGAGATCTGGTAAACGGGGCAGATACGCTGACGCTGACAGATGTGATGCAGTATTACACGAAAATGGGTGTCCACTCGACGAACTGGAGCGATAAAAAAACGCTGGATTTGAGCGCCTGGCTGGTTCCGGGAAGTGTAAAACTGTATCGGGCGGAAAAACAGAAGGATGGAACCGTTTTAAAGGGTGACGAAATCAAAAACTGGACCTGGACAGTACAGACATCCGTTGGGAATCCGGACTGGCAGGGAGGAACGATGACCGCAAGTACTTTAACGGCGAACGGTTTACCGGATGAAACACCGATGATCCTGGAGTACGATTATCAGTTTCAGGCAGATGTTCCGAAGGGGTATACTGGGGACAATGCCTTGACGGTATTTAACAGTGCACAGCTGGATGGAACCGCATATAAGGACGATGAATATCAAAGTGATGTGATTTGGAAAGAACAAACCCATACCGGCCAGGTAAGTACCGAAAAACGCTGTACCCTTTATAAAGTAAGCAAGGGCGATTACGGAACTACGCTCGCCGGAGCAGTGTTCCAGCTTCAGAAATATGACGGAACGGGGTATGTAAACACTGGTATCAGCTATACCACGGACACAGACGGAAAAATCATCATCCAGTGGCAGAAGGAGGATGCTGATCTTTCCTATGAGAAAAATGTCCTGTACCGTCTGGTGGAGACAAATGCCCCGAAGGACTATCTGCTGCCGGAGAACCCGGAAGAAAATGCAGTTTATTTCTACTTTAGTGAAGATGGCAATACAGCCAATACCCTTCCGAAAGAACTGCCGAAGCAGGCATTTGATCTGACAAAAACATCTCAGATTATTTACATAGAAAATGAGAAAAATGAGACTCCGGTCTATGAACTTCCGGAATCCGGCGGATCCGGAACTACATTGTTTACAGTCAGCGGCATTGCCCTGATGGGCATTGCTGTGCTGTATGGAATTTCTTCTCTTGGGTGCAGACGGGAAAGGGGGGAAAAGTAATCCTGTATCCCTGCTGTGGCGGCGAAATCCACTGCGCCGCGAAAGAAGATATAAATCATAATGAGCAAAAATGGAGGAAAAACAAATGAAAACAATGAAAAAGGTACTGGCTGTGCTGGTTAGCATGGTGATGGTACTGGCGTTTTGTGTGACAGGAGTTGCTGCAGATGTTGAGCTCACGCAGCATACGTTTGCCGCATATCAGATTTTTAAGGGAGATCTTACAGAAGGAAACAAACTGTCAAACGTAACCTGGGGGGATGGCGTTCAGGGGGAGGGACTCTTAGCAGAATTAAATATGCAAGCAGCGTTTGCAACGTGTGCGAGCGCAGCGGATGTCGCCAAGGTTCTGGAAACGTATAATACAAAGAGTACAGAAGCAAATACATTCGCAAAAACAGCTGCAGCACATGTAACAGAAACGAAGACCACGGGAACAGGAAAGGTGAACCTTCCGGCTGCCGGTTACTATCTGATCGTTGACACGACAGCTACAACCGGAACGTATGACGCAAAAAATCTCTCTCTTCTGAAAGTAAATGGAGCAGGTGAAGTAACGCCAACGATAAAGACAGACAAACCAACCCTGGAGAAAAAAGTAAAGGATATCAACGATTCTACGGGATCAGAGTCAGACTGGCAGGATTCCGCAGACTATGATATCGGAGATAAAATCCCATACAAACTGACGGCCACGATGGGGGATCTGTCGAATTATGACCATTACTATCTGAATTTCCATGATACCATGACAAATCTTACTCTGGTAGAGGGAAGTGTAGAGGTCAAGGTAGGAGAAAAACCGTTAGCAAAAGAAGACGAGTATACCGTAAAATGGGATGCTGATAATAAAATCATGGATGTTGCGATTATGGATGTAAAAGCCCATGGAGCAACAACAGGAACAAAAGTCACCGTAACATACAAAGCAACTCTGGATGAAGATGCCGTACTTGGCTCGACGGGAAATCCAAACACAGCAGATCTGGAGTACAGCAACAATCCAAACAACACAGGGGATGGAACGACAAAACCGGAAGAAACCGGAAAAACACCGGAAGATAAAAATATTGTATTTACCTACAAGGTAACAGCAAACAAGGTAAAGGAAAATCAGCAACCGCTGGAAGGGGCAGAGTTTGAGCTGTTTAAGAAAGCGAAAGACGGAAGCTGGATCAGCAAAGGAAGACTTACCGGAACAGGCGATAATCAAAACGTATTCGAATGGAAAGGTCTTGACGATGGCGATTACAAAATCGTAGAGACAAAAACGCCGTCCGGTTACAATACCATTGATCCGATTGAATTTACGATCACGGCAGAACACGAAATTGACAGCGCTGATCCGAAACTGACATCTTTATCTGGCGGAGATGTTTTCACGGGTAATGTGACAACAGGGGCAGTAAGTGCAAATATCGTAAATAAATCCGGTTCCACCTTACCGGAGACCGGTGGCATCGGTACTACCGTCTTTTATGTGATCGGCGGTATGCTGATGGCAGCTGCAGCAGTTCTTCTTATTACGAAAAAACGTATGAACAATAAGTAAAAAAATAGACTCGGGCGGTCCAAAGGACCGTCCGGGAATAACAGCAGGGAGTGACGTATGAAAAAACATGCAAGTACTATTTTTCTGATTTTTATCTTTTTCGTGGGCCTGTCCGTGCTGCTATACCCTTCTGTCAGCAATTATATCAACCAGAAAAACCAATCCCGCGCAGTAGCAAATTACGAGAAAACGGCAGCAGAAATGACGCAGAAGGATACGGATGCGTATTTTCAGAAGGCGGAAGAATATAATAAGGAGCTCGCATCGCATCCGGAGCTGTTCTATGAACCGTCGAAACTGGCCGGTTATGAGAAGACGCTGGATATTACCGGAACGGGGATTATGGGATACATTTCTATTCCCAAAATAAAGGTAGAGCTTCCGATTTACCATGGAACAGGGGATGGTGTTTTACAGATTGCATGCGGTCATCTGGAAGGCAGCAGCTTTCCGGTGGGAGGAGCCTCGACCCATGCGGTGCTGTCTGCGCACAGAGGTCTGCCAAGCGCCAAACTCTTTACGAATCTGGACAAGCTGGAGACGGAGGATACGTTTACCATTACGATTCTTGACCGTGTCCTGACGTATCAGGTAGATGAAATTGCAATTGTTCTTCCGTCTGAGACAGACAAGCTTCAGATCGAAGAAGGGAAAGAGTACTGTACACTCATGACGTGTACGCCGTATGGCATCAACACCCATCGTCTGCTGGTGCGCGGACACAGGGTGGAAACGGTAAAGGAGAAAAATATCCATGTGACGGCAGAAGCCTTCCAGATCGAGCCAGTCATTACCGCACCGGTTCTTGCAGCGCCGATGCTTCTGATCCTGTTGTTCTGGCTTTTGTTTCACGGACGAAAAAAGAAAAAGTGAGGTGATCAGTTTGAAAAAGAAAGGGATTCAAAAGAGCCTGCGCGTTCTGTGTATGCTGCTCTGCTTTTTTACGATGACGGCTGTGCGGGTGTCCGCTGCGGAAGAACATGGTCAGGGGCAGAAGGGTTCCCTGTCTGTGGTGATGCAGAATCGCAAAACAAACACAAAAATTCCGGGTGGAGAAGTCGCATTGTATCAGGTGGCAGAGATTACCTCGAAGGAAACAGAAATCCAGTATGAGTTTACGAATGGATTTGAAAACTGTGGATTGAAACTGGACAATCTGGAGGAGGAGCTTCTGGCAGAAAAACTAAAAGCAGAAATCAGTGCTTCTACTGTCGGGGTCGCTCAGACAATCGGAGCAGACGGGACGGCAGGCTTTTCCGATCTGGAAGAAGGAATTTATCTGGTTGTACAGACAAAGGCGGCAAATGGCTATGAGATGTTTGCTCCTTTTCTGGTCTCTTTGCCGATGCGGGAAAACGGACAGTGGAAGTATCAGGTGGAGGCAATGCCGAAAATAGAAGTATCCGTTTCCGGTAAGCCGGAGACACCGGTAAAACAGCCGGTAAGCACACCAAAGCCGGTTTCCTCCGGAAATAATCTTCGCCTTCCGTATACAGGGCAGCTCATCTGGCCGGTTCCGGTTATGGCAATCGCCGGAATGCTTCTGTTTGCGGTTGGGTGGAGTCTGCGAAAGGATAAAAAGACAGGATGAAACGTAGAGCCGGAATGATTTGCATGATACTTGGGGCAGTGCTGATAGGGGCAGCACTGTCTCTTTTTCTGTATAACGAGTGGGATTCTGCCCGTGCAGAAGAGCGCGCAGAACGGGTACTGGAACAGATGCAGAAGCAAACAGAAGATGATGCAGAAGAAGAAGAAGAAGAAGAAGAAGAAGAAGAAGAAGAAGAAGAGGCAGAGGATGAGAATATAAGTGGGGAGGAAACAGAAAGAACAGAACAGGAAAATGCGCTTGCAGACACGGACGATTTTGGAAAAGAAATCATTTCTATCGACGGAAATGATTATATTGGATGGATCTCGATACCATCGATTTCGCTGGAGCTCCCTGTTATGGCACAATGGAGTGAAGAGGGACTTAAAACAGCGCCAGGAAGATATGCAGGTTCACCGTCAGAGGATAATCTTGTCATTGCCGGACACAATTACCGCCGTCATTTCAGCCCGATCAAATGGCTGGAGCCCGGAACGGAGGTTTGCTTTACGGATGCAGAAGAGAGGGTGCGATATTATGAAATAGAAGAAACAGAAGAACTTCTGCCAGACCAGGTGGAAGCAATGATAACAAAAACAGAAAAGGACACATGGGATCTGACACTTTTTACATGCACAACGAGCGGCCAGGCGCGCTGCGCTGTGCGATGCAGAAGAATCGATAAAAAAATCAGATAAATTATTGTCAAAACGGATATTCGCAATCCGCTCCTTGCTTATAACCGAATAACTGCTTCGCAGCTTATCAGGAGAGGTTTGTACCACTCCTGATACAAGCAAGTCCTTACCCCCTGCTTCCATTGCGTGAAACAATAAGCAGGGGGTAAGGACTTGCTTGATTCGATTAAATACAGAATTGTGCAAATTTTTCTGAAAATAAGAAAATTCGAAAAAAGATGTTGACTTTTGCTTTGGGCGGTGTTATTATAACTAAGCTGTCAGCGAGAGCTACAGCGAATGAGTTCTTTTGAAACAGAAAACCTCAGTTCGGAG
>ENA-OPVY01001402-OPVY01001402.1-human-gut-metagenome-genome-assembly--contig:-NODE-1402-length-11821-cov-3.175846_pt1 | contig 11821 bp, 10 predicted proteins | sample MGYA00241503_ERZ501998 | MGnify/ENA primary metagenome ERZ501998 (study PRJEB25962, sample SAMEA2042107) | human gut metagenome | biome: human gut; feature: human-associated habitat; material: faeces... | reverse complement strand
ATAAGGACCTGACTTACGAGTTAAAGAGCAATGTCCCGTCCCAGGTGATCACGGCGGACGGAAATCTCCTCGCGAGACTTTTCGACAACCTGATCAACAACGCGATCAAATACGGGGCCGAAGGAAAGAAAGTCCTGGTCCAGGTGCTCGCGAAGGACGATATAGTCACGGTGTCCGTCACGAACTACGGCTATGTGATCCCGGCGGAGGAGCTGCCGCTGATCTTCAATAAATTTTACCGCGTGGAGCAGTCCCGCTCATCAAAGACCGGAGGAACCGGTCTGGGACTCGCCATTGCAAAGAGCATCGTGGACATGCATGGCGGAACGATCAGCGGGGCCAGTGACTTGAACGGAACGGGGTTCACCGTAAAGCTGAAGGTGGATTTTGATGTGAATAAAGAAAATTTTTGTATGATCCGGTAAAGAGAGATAACAGCTGTTCAGCAAAAACGCATATTTCCTGCTCTGACGGCAGAAAAGCGGCTGAGAATACTGAACAGGGATACCCGTTGATCAATGATAGGAAGAATGTATGAGAAATAAAAAGAAACAGCTGCTGTTTGGCTGTCTTGCGGCCCTGGTCCTGTCCACGGGGGCATTCCCGGCCTTTGCCCAGGACCAGGACAGCTTCAGCACAAACATGGAGTCCAGCTCGCAGAATTCTGTGCCGGTGGCGGTGGACATCACGGCAGTTTACGGAAGAAATGCGAAGCCCGGAAGCTTTGTGCCCATAAAGGTCAGCATCTACGGTCAGACGGAGGCACCGTTTTCCGGCACACTTACTGTCTCTACTTTGGAGAGTGATAACGATGAAGGCACGGAGGAATACGAGTATTCGTACCCAGTAGAGGTGGGACCGGCGGAGACGAAGACGATGGAGTTCTATGTCCCCTTGGGACAGAAGAGCGGGACGATCCACCTGACATTAAAAGACGAGAAACAGAAGACCATGGGGGAGACCTCCATGGATTTTGACGTTTCTAAGGACGAAAACCGTCTGCTTGCGGGTGTCCTGGAGAACAAGGCGGGAAGTCTCTCATGGATTGACGGGATTGGGCTGAATTATGGAATGCTCACCACACGGGTTGTTGAGATCCCAGGGGAAAACTTCCCGGAAGATTCCAGGGGATTTTCCATGTTTGATATGCTGCTCGTAAACGGATACGACTGCCGGACACTGAAGGATGTCCAGAAAGAAGCCGTTCTCGCATGGGTGAAAAATGGCGGAACACTGCTTGTCGGAACGGGAAGAGACAGGGATAAGACCCTGGATATCCTGGGAGAGGCAGAGCCTGAGGTCAGTTTAAGGGATCCGGAGGTTCTCTGGGTCGGCATGGGAACGGAATATACGAAAAACAGTCCTGGGGACTCGGAAGTCAGGGTGACCTACACGGAACCTGTGATCTCCGGGGCGGAGGAGCGGATGGTGACGGATGGAACGCCGCTCCTTAAGACCATGAAGTACGGAAAGGGTACCATCGGTGTCTACGGGGTAAGCCTGTCGGATCTCTCCGGCTTTGCGAAAAAGAACCCGTCCTTCGCGTCATATTTTCTCGGTGAGATCTTTAACGAGGATGAACTGAATACGATCTATTATTATTCCCAGGGCGGCGATGCTGATTACTGGAACGCCTACAATCTCGTCAGCGGGGGAAATGGGGAGCGGATCCCCAATCTCGCAGTCTACGGGATCATCGTTGTGGGATATCTGGTGATCGTGGGACCTGGGCTGTATTTTCTCTTAAAAAAGCGTGGGATCAACCGGTACTACGGGACTGCAGTGTTTATTTTTTCCGCAGCCTCCTGTGTTGTGATCTGGGGCATGGGCTTTAAGACGAGATTCACCAGTGAATTCTGCACGACAGCGACGATCCTGGATGCATCCGGGGACAGCGCAGGGGAGATGACCTTCTTAAACGTCCGGACTCCGGACAGCAGCGGATTTACCGTGGATCTTCCGACGGATTACAGGGTCACACCCCTTACGAGGAGCGCCCGCTACGACATGAATCAGCTGGAAGACTACCCGAAAAAGCGCCAGGCATCCATCGGGATCCGGAAAAAGTCGGACCAGACCGTGCTTTGGAGTCGGAAGTCCAAAGCCTTCGATTCCAGATTTTTCCTTCTGGAGCGTGAGAAAGACCTGGAGGCTGGAAAGGTGGAGGCGGACTTTACTGTGTCGGATGGGACGATCACGGGGTATGTGGAGAACAGGCTTCCTGTGACGCTTGAGAACGCGGCAGTCTATCTCTATGGCCAGGTGCTGATCATTGGAAACATGGAATCAGGACAGCGTCTGGAATTTGACCGGGAGCCGCTAAAGGTATGGCCGTTGGGCATGACATGGATGCTTTCGGACACCCTGACCGGAACGCCGGATCGTCAGGAAGACTCCGATGAGGAGTACATTAAAAATGTCCAGAAATCCAACCTCAGTGGATATTTTACGGATCGCTACTACTCGTCCTACAACGGCGAGGTGCGCTTCGGCGCGTTCCTCCCGGAAGGTTATGAGGGGAACGACGATCTCTTCGGAAAAAACGGGGACGGAAGGACCTTCTACACCCAGAAGATCGACTGCGCCATGGGAACAGACGGCGAGGTCTACCGCTGCGGTCAGATCCGGGAACCGTCCGTGACCTCCGGCATAGGGGCAAATTATGGAAATTCCATGATCCTCTACGGGACAGACCCGGTGGTGGTGGAATATGACCCGGGAACAGACATTGTGATCGAGAAATATTCATTTCTTCCGGTATCCGATGACTTTTTCCAGGGCAGCCAGTATTCCTATATCCGCCCATTCTCCGGGGAGGCGAGTTTTTACAACGAAAAGACAGGAAGCTATGACCCGGTGGATATCCGGAAACAGGATTTCTCAAGGGAAGAGCTGGCAGATTATATCGCTGCAGATGGAAAGATCACGATCCGCTACACAGCCGGAAGCGATGCGGAAAGCGGAGTGAGCCAGACACTTCCACTCCTGATGATGACGGGGAGGGAAAACTGATGTTGAAGATACAGGGACTGAAAAAAAAATTCGGAAATTTTGAGGCTCTCTCCGGTCTTGATATGGAAGTGGAGGAGGGGGCGCTCTATGGCTTTGTCGGACCGAACGGAGCCGGAAAGACTACGGCGATCCGCATTATCACGGGACTCCTGAAAGCGGATGAGGGAACCGTCATGATCGGCGGAAAGGACGCGTTCCTCTACAGCGAGCAGGTGAAAAATGAGTTCGGCTATGTGCCGGATGAATTCGGACTTTACGACAACTTAAAAGTCTGGGAATACATGGACTTTTTCGCCTCCTGCTACGGACTCTCCGGCCTTGTGGCGAGAGAGCGGTGCACAAAGCTTCTGGAACAGGTAAAACTCGCGGGAAAAGAGGAATTCTTTGTGGACAGCCTGTCCAGGGGAATGAAACAGAGACTCTGCCTGGCGCGAGCCATGATCCACGATCCGAAGCTCCTTGTTTTAGACGAGCCCACATCCGGCATGGATCCGAGAGCCAGGATCGAGTTTAAGGAGCTTTTAAAGGAACTCTGCGCCGAGGGAAAGACCATCGTGGTCAGCTCCCACATCCTCTCAGAGCTGGCCCAGATGTGTACGGATATCGGGATCATCGATGCCGGAAAGATCGTCCTCTCGGGAAACATGGGGGAGATCTTAAAGAAGGTGAATGACTCTAACCCGATCCGGATCCAGGTTGTGGAGAATGTCTGGGAAGCGGTGAAATTTCTCCGAACGGAGCCGGAGGTCCAGACCATCACGGTGGAGGGAAACGATATCGTCGTGGGATTCCACGGCGGAAAAGACGCTGAGGCGATGCTACTCGCAAAACTTGTGGCCCACAATATTGGAATCTGCGGATTCTGGAGAGAGCCAGGTGACCTTGAGAGCATCTTCATGCAGATCACGGATCATGATATGGAAAAGGTGGTGATGACGAGTGAAGAATAATCCGGTCTATAAGAGGGAAATGCTGGTACGTTCGAGAAGCTTCCGGATCCCGCTCATCATCATGATCTTCAACGGGATCCTGGCTGTGGTGGCACTCTTAAACATGTACCAGAGCATCGCCCAGGTGAAGGTCAGCGGCTCGGTGCGCTATGAAAATTTTCTCCAGCGCTACGCCTTTGTGGCAGCGCTGGAATTTATGCTTTTGATGTTTATCATGCCTGCGCTGACCTCCGCCAGCATCAGCGGTGAGCGGGAGCGGCACACATTGGAACTCATGTTTACCACGAAGATCCGTCCTGTGGAGATCGTTGTCGGGAAGCTCATGTCCGCGTTCTCCCAGCTTATGATCTTAGTGGTATCGAGTCTGCCGATCCTGATGCTGACCTTTATCTATGGAAGTATCAGCTCCGGGGATCTCATGATCCTTCTTGTGAGCTATGTGGTGGGGGCGCTGTACTGTGGAAGCCTCGGAATCTTCGCGTCCTCCCTCATGAAGCGGTCCACGTTCTCCAATGTGATCACTTACGGGATCATGTTAGTTGTTGTCGTTGGAACATACATGCTGAATGTGTTCCTCCTCAATATCTCCGAGACAGAGATCAGCACGATGGCGCTCAATTCCGGGGAGACGATCCCGAGGGCGAGCTCTGGAGCGTCGGTGTACCTTCTTCTCCTGAATCCGGCAATCATGTTCGCGGAGCTTTTGGAGAATCAGGTGGCAGGTGGCGGCGGAAACTTTACAATCACAAATTTCCTCGGTGACAACGGCGGAAATTTTATCACAAACCACTGGGTATTCTGCAGTCTGGTGATCCAGGCGGTGCTCTCTGTGCTTTTTACCTGGGGAGCGGTATTTTTCTTAAAGCCGGAGAGATCGAAAAAAACAGGTTCCTTTGGAAAGCCCACAGGAACAGGACGGAGGTCATAGACATGTTTTATATCGGATGCCATCTTTCCTCGGCGAAGGGATTCCTTGCCATGGGAAAGGACGCGGAAAAGATCGGCGCAACGACGTTTCAGTTTTTTACAAGAAATCCCAGGGGCGGAAGCGCGAAGCCGTTAGACCATGAGGACATCGCAGCGTTCCTGAAACTAAAAGAAGAGCTGGGGCTGGGGACTCTGGTGGCCCATGCGCCATACACACTGAACGGCTGCTCAGCGGATGAAAAGATCCGGGATTTCGCGAAGCGGACCATGGCGGATGACCTGGAGCGCATGGAGGCGGTTCCTGGAAACCTCTACAATTTCCATCCGGGAAGCCATGTGAAGCAGGGTGTGGAGGTTGGAATCACCTATATCGCGGAGATGCTGAATGAGATCCTGAAGCCGGAGCTTCACACCACGGTGCTCCTGGAGACCATGGCGGGAAAGGGCAGCGAGGTCGGAAGAAGTTTAGAGGAGCTTCGGGAAATTCTTGACAGAGTTGAACTTTCTGATAAGATGGGTGTATGTATGGATACCTGTCATGTCTGGGATGCCGGATATGACATCGTGAATGATCTCGACGGAGTGCTGGCGGAATTTGACCGTGTTGTGGGGCTTGAACGCCTGAAAGCGGTCCATTTAAATGACAGCATGAACGTCCGGGGAGCCAGAAAGGACCGCCATGCGCGGATCGGGGAAGGCGAGATTGGCACGGAGGCGCTTGTGCGGGTGATCAACCATCCGGCTTTGAGGGATCTGCCGTTCTGTCTGGAGACTCCGAATGAGCTTCCGGGGTATGCGGCGGAGATCAGGTTCTTGAAAGATCATAGGATCGGATAATTTTCGGAAAAATCCGGACCGGCGGGCATAGGCGGCGAAAACTGCCGTCCAGGAATCCGACCGGTGAGTGATAAAAGGAGGAAACGGGATATGGGTATTTTAAAAGTTGGTGCCGGCGCGTTAAAGAGTGTGCTGGAAGACCAGTGGCGCGAGTATTTTTACTGCCCGTCCATGGAGGCGGACGTTCTTGTAAAGAAAGGTGAGAACCGGAAATCAAAGAGAAGCTACAACACAAAGGGCAGCGACAACCTGATTTCCAACGGCTCCATCATCGCAGTCAACGAGGGACAGTGCATGATGATCGTTGATCAGGGCGCTATCGTCGAGGTATGTGCGGAGGCCGGTGAGTTCGTATATGATACCTCCGCGGAGCCGAGCATTTTCTACGGAAACCTTGGAAAGAGCATCGGGGACAGCTTTAAGCAGTTTGGAAAGCGTTTCACCATGGGCGGCGACACGGCGAGGGACCAGAGAGTCTACTTCTTCAACACGAAGGAGATCGTCGGAAACAAGTACGGCACAGCGAACGCAGTCCCGTTCCGTGTTGTGGACCAGAATATCGGCCTCGACGTGGACATCGCGATCCGCTGCCACGGCGAATATTCCTACAGAATGGTGGATCCGATCCTCTTCTATAAGAACATCTGTGGAAATATCGAGGAAGATTACACGAGAGATAAGATCGATTCCCAGCTCCGCAGCGAGCTTCTGACAGCCCTGCAGCCGGCCTTCGCAAAAATCTCCGGGATGGGAGTCCGCTACAGCGCGCTTCCGGGTCATACGGTGGAGCTTGCGAACGCGCTCCGCGAGATCCTCTCCGACAGCTGGGATGATGTATATGGAATTACCGTGAGCAAGATCGGCGTGAGCTCCGTGAAAGCCTCCGAGGAAGACGAGAAGATGATCAAGGAGCTGCAGAGAAATGCGACATTCCTCAACCCTGGAATGGCGGCAGCGCAGCTCGTAAATGCACAGGCGGAGGCGATGCAGAGCGCGGCGAAGAATACTTCCACAGGCCCGATGATGGCATTCGCGGGAATGAATATGGCGGCGCAGAACGGCGGATTCAACACCCAGGGGTTGTTTAACATGGCAGCCGGACAGGGACAGCAGGGAAATCCTGCTATGGCAGACCAGGCGCAGCAGGCATCCGGCGGTCCGGCGAAGATGGCACCGTTATCCGGATGGACCTGTTCCTGCGGACAGGAAGGAAATACCGGAAAATTCTGCTCCAACTGCGGAAAGAAGAAACCGGAGGAGAGCGGATCCTGGACCTGCAGCTGCGGTCAGGAGAATACGGGCAATTTCTGTTCCAACTGCGGAAAGAAACGCCCGGATGCCGTTTGGACCTGCTCCTGCGGACAGGAAAATAAAGGAAACTTCTGCGCGAACTGCGGAAAACCGAGACAGTAAAAAATGTAAGCTCCCTGGCTGCCTTTTAGGGCAGATGGGGAGCTTAAGCCAGATACAGGGGGAAAGAAAATGGCACTTGTAAGTTATAAATGCCCCAACTGCGGCGGCTCGGTGGTCTTTGATCCGAAGAAGCAGAAGTTCTGCTGTGAGTTCTGCATGTCGGAATTTACGAAGGAAGAGATGGAAGCCGCGGCGTTAAAATCTACGGAGACCAGCAGCGCACAGGAGAAAAGCGGTGCGGCAGATACAGCACAGAAGAATAATAACGCGGGCAGCGCGAAGCAGAACGAGGATGCCCTGATCTATATCTGCCCGAGCTGCGGCGCGGAGGTCGTGACGGACGCAACGACGGCGGCAACATTCTGTTACTACTGTCACAACCCGGTAGTGCTTTCAGGAAAGCTTTCCGGCGAATTCCTGCCGGACTATGTGATCCCCTTTGCCATGGACAAGAAGAAGGCAACGGGGATATTCCTTGACTGGATCAAGAAGAAAAAATATATCCCGGACGACTTCTTCTCGAAGGACCAGATCGAGAAGTTTTCTGGTGTGTACTTCCCGTACCTGATGTACAGCTGCAGGGTCGACGGAAGGATCCAGGCGGAAGGCGAGAAGAACCGGACCTGGGTGACGGGAAATATCCGCTATACGGAGCATAAAAAATACCGGATGGAACGTGCGGGACAGCTTGATGTAAAGAATGTCACGAGAAACGCGCTTAAGAAGAATAACAGCGCTCTCGTGGAAGGCGTCCTGCCTTTTGACATGGAAAAACTCCAGCCCTTTGATATGGGATACCTCTCCGGTTTTCAGGCGGAGAAGCGGGACATGGAGAAAGAGTCCCTGACCCCGGAGGTGGAGAGCGAGGTAAAACAGTATACGGTGGAGCAGCTGAAAGCCGACGTTATGGGGCAGTATTCCGCAGTGCGGGTGGACCAGAGCGACACAAATATCCGGGACGCGAGATGGCACTACGCCCTGCTCCCGGTGTGGATCCTGACCTACCGGGATAAGGCGGGAAAAGACGAGCTCTACTACTTTGCCATGAACGGGCAGACAGGGAAGATCTGTGGAAAGCTCCCGGTGGCGAAGGGAAAACTTGTGAAACTGTTCCTGGAGATCTTTGTGCCGGTTGCGGCGATTTTGATGATCGGGGGGTGGTTCCTGTAATGAAAATAAAGCAGATAAATGGAAAAACAGCAGGGAACAGCCTGGAGAACGGAAGAAAGTTAAGTGCGGTGGAAAGAGTTTTTCATGCTGCACGGACAGCAGCGAGAACTGTCTTTGCAGCGAGTGCTCTTGGAGTGCTTCTGGCAGGAACCGCCTTTGCGGCAGCTGGAGAAGATGCCTATCAGATGGCAGAGGGAACGGAGAGCTATGCGGATGTCTACGACATGGCGGATCTGTTTACCGATGAGGAAGAAAAACAGCTTTCTGAGCAGGCACAGGTCCTTTCAGATACTATGAAGATGGAAGCAGTCATCGTCACCACCGAGGAGAATTCCGACTCCGCCCAGGTGTTCGCGGACGGATTTTACATGGAAGGCGGTTTCGGAACCGGTTCCGACCAATCGGGAATCCTGTTTCTCATCGATATGGATAACAGGGAACTCTACATATCCACAAACGGACAGATGATCCGTTACATGACGGACAGCCGCATCAATGATGTTCTGGACGATGTTTATAATTACGCGGCAGATGCCGATTATTACGGGGCAGCGGCGGCGTTTCTGACGGATACGGAAAAGTGCTATTCCAACGGAATTTCAAGAGATCAGTACAACTATGACACGGAGACGGGAAAGATCAGTCGTTATCATCATCTCGAATGGTATGAGATCCTGATCGCCCTCGGCGTGGCGGCGGTCTGCGGGGGTACTGCGGTGGCATCGGTACTTCGAAGCTACGGTCTTCACGGGGAAGATAAGCGGATGGCCGCAAACTTTAAACTCTCTTACCGGAGAGACAGCCGGTTCACCATGGGGAATGTCCTGGCAGATGCATTGCTGACATCCTATATCACCCAGCAGGTGATCCAGACACAAAAGAATAACAGACCGGGGTCAGGCGGAGGAAGCTTTTCCGGCGGCGGAAGATCATCCACCCACAGCTATGGAGGAAGCAGCCACGGCGGCGGAGGAAGGAAGTTTTAAGTTATGGAGATCAAAAAGATCGGAATTATCGGACAGGGCGCTCTCGGCGTCATGTACGGAAATTATCTGAAAAAACGGATGGGAAATGAGAATGTCTTTTTTATCGCGGATGAGGGGCGCGTAAACCGCTACCGGAGCGCGGATATGGTCTGCAACGGGGAAGCCTGTGGATTTTCCTACCGGTCTCCGACGGAGGTGGACCTGTTCGCGGGAACGATGCTTAAGATCGCGAAGAAAGAGGGATTTTCGCTTCCTGTGAACACGTTTTTATATGAGAAGCTGAAGGAATTAGAAGGCGCCGCGGATTGAGGGCGGTGAGTCAATGCTATCATTCGGACAAAGGAGACCAATAAACACATGACGATTATGGTAATAGACGGCCAGGGCGGAAAGATGGGCAAGGGCCTGGTGGAACAGTTAAAGAAGCTTTGCCCGGAAGATGAGATCCTGGCGATCGGAACGAACAGCATTGCCACAGCAGCAATGCTGAAATCGGGGGCGGATGCCGGCGCCACAGGGGAGAACCCGGCGGTAGTTACAAGCCGCACCGCCGACATCATCGTCGGTCCCATGGGAATCGTCATTGCCGATTCCCTCATGGGTGAGGTTACGCCCAAAATGGCCGTCGCTATCGGCCAGAGCCCAGCCAAAAAAGTTCTGATCCCCGTAAACCGCTGCCAGCACTTTGTTGTAGGCTGTAGGGATATTTCTATGGGGGAGTATGTGAAGCTTGCGGTGGAGGAAGTTTTGAAGATCCGCCGTGGGGAGATATAGGTTTCATGACATAATTCTCTGCCTGTCCGCATACACTGGGATGTATGTGGAAAGGAGAGTGTGCCATGAGGAAAAAAGAGCATTCGGGATCGGCAGCAGTGATCGGGGCACAGCTGGTGATCCTTTTTATTTTGACGGTTTCCCTGTGCGTTCAGAGCAGGAAAGCGGCGGCGGAGAATACATATGCGGTGATGGAGAAGAGCGGTGAAGGCAGTCAGGCTGGGGAGTCTGGAAAAGCCGGGGAAGCGGGGGACAGCCAGAAGAAGTACATCCACTGGGTGGAATTTAATGTTCCGTCGGATGTGATGGAGAAGGCGTTCCGGCTGGACATGGGGACGGTGCAGGAAGAGGTGCATTTTAATTGGGTGGAACTGCTGGCATATCTCGGGGCGAAGTATGGCGGAGATTTTGAGCGGTTCCGGCAGGCGGATCTGGACGCAGTGGTGGAGAAACTGAAGTCCGGAGCGGCAATGGAGGAAATCGCAAAGGACATGAAATATTATGCTTATTACCGGGAGGCATATGGGGCGGTCCTGGATGGCATGGTTGGGTATTTTGAGCAGGAGAGCGGCAATAATAAGGTCTGGCTCAGAAAATATGGTCTGAAGGTGTTCTCACCGATCGCGAAAAATTTTCCCTACAGCGATTTTGACGATTTCGGAGCTTCCCGGTCCTACGGATTTAAGAGGAAGCACCTGGGTCATGACATGATGGGACAGGTGGGGACGCCGGTGATCGCGGTGGAATCCGGGTATGTGGAGGCTATGGGCTGGAACCAGTACGGCGGCTGGCGGATCGGAATACGGAGTTTTGATAAAAAGAGGTATTACTATTACGCCCATCTGCGCCAGAACTACCCGTATCAGTCGGATTTAAAAGAGGGCAGTATCGTGACGGCGGGCGATGTGATCGGATACCTCGGCAGGACCGGGTACAGCACCACGGAGAACACGAACAATATCACGACACCGCACCTTCACTTCGGGATCCAGCTCATTTTTGATGAGTCACAGAAAGAAGGAAATAACGAGATCTGGATTAACTGCTATGAGATCGTGAAATTCCTTCGGATGAACCAGAGTGAGGCGGTGAAGGTGGAAGGGACGAAAGAGTGGACGAGGGTCTATAATATGAAGGATCCTGTAATTCCGGAGGAAGTGGAACGAACACAGAATTTAGAACAGTCAGGGCAGAGCGGGAGTCCGGCGGTTGGAGAAGGTCAGGAGAACTGAAGATAAGAACAGAAAATTGGTTTAATTATACATAGATATAAAACATGGATAAAAATCTAAAAGTCTTCCCATAATAACCCAAGTAGAAAGTTCCGGCATTACTTTCCGGAACTTTTTCTTTCCCTTAAAAAAGGCTGGAAAAGAATTCAACAAAGAAACGAAAGGGTGAGATTCATGAAAGATCAGGTCTTTGGCGTCCTGCAGAGGATCGGGAGGTCGTTTATGCTGCCGATCGCACTGCTGCCTGTGGCGGGACTATTGCTTGGCATCGGCGGTTCCTTCTCGAATACCACGATGCTTGAAACGTACGGGCTCACGCGGATCATGGGACCGGGAACCTTCTGGAACACATTGTTCACGGTGATGAGACAGGCGGGGGATATCGTGTTCGCGAACCTTCCGATCCTGTTTGCCATGGGCATCGCCATCGGCATGGCAAAAAAGGAGAAGGAAGTGGCTGCGCTGGCGGCGGTTATCTCCTTTCTCGTCATGCATGCGGCCATCGGTGCGATGATCGCGG
>ENA-OPVY01001394-OPVY01001394.1-human-gut-metagenome-genome-assembly--contig:-NODE-1394-length-11909-cov-13.463304_pt1 | contig 11909 bp, 9 predicted proteins | sample MGYA00241503_ERZ501998 | MGnify/ENA primary metagenome ERZ501998 (study PRJEB25962, sample SAMEA2042107) | human gut metagenome | biome: human gut; feature: human-associated habitat; material: faeces... | reverse complement strand
CCACGTAGGTGGAGTTCAGCTTCTGGTAGGCGCGGTACTGCAGAATGTCCTCTACCAGCGGGTAATCCCGCAGGCTTTCCAGCGTTTCGGCATCGGTGGACCAGCCGCGCTGGGTCTTTTTGCCGTGGGGCAGGCCCATGGTATCGAACAGCATTTCGCCCAGCTGCTTCGGGCTGTTGGGGTTGAAGCTGGCGCTGCCGGTCTCCATGTGGATGCGGGTGAGCACCTGCTCCAGCTCGGTGCGCAGCTTCACACCGAACTGCTCGATGCCGTCCTTATCCACCAGCACACCGGTGCGGGTCATATCGGCCAGCACCTGTGCCAGTGGGAACTCGATCTCATTGTAAAGGCTGTCCTCACCGCAGGCGGTGATCTCGGTCTTCATCTTGCTGAACAGGTCTGCAAGGCGGCCTGCGTCCGGGTAATCGGCACAGGTAAAGGCGGCCGAGGCGCGGTAGCTGGACACCAGTTCACCGATCTGATACTTGGAAGCGGATGCATCCAGCAGGTAGGCGGCAAGCTTGCCATCCCACACGATGCTGCTGCCCCAGCCGCCTGCGGCCATGGCCTTGGCATAGAGGGACGCTGCATTGAACACTTCCAGCGTTACGTCTGCGTTGTCCAGCAGGCGCACAAGGTCGGTGTCTTCCAGCGGGTAAACGGTGCAGTCCTGCACGGCGTACCAGCTCTCCGGCTGCAGCACCACGTTGCGGGTGCCCTGCTTGCCCATCACGGCCGGGCGCGATGCCACCAGATAGGTGCCGGAAGGGGTCAGCGGCAGAGCTTCCAGCTCTGCTTCAGCCAGCTCGATGCCGTCCTCTTCTTCCGGGGCGGCAGGTGCAATGCCGTCCAGCCCAAAGCGAGGGATCAGAGAGTGAATCTCCAATTCCTGCAAAAGGCGCACGGCCTCGGCTTTGTTGCCCTCGCCCACGGCATAGGTGCCCTCGGCCGTGTCGATGGGGGCATCGGTGCGGATGGTGCCAAGGGTGTGGCTCAGCTGGGCCATCTCGCGGCATTCCAGCAAATGTTCCCGCTGTTTGGGCTTGATGAGCTTATCGTCGATGTGTTCGTACACGCCTTCCAGCGTGCCAAAGTTCTGCACAAGGGTCAGGGCGGTCTTTTCACCAATGCCCTTCACGCCCGGAATATTATCCGAAGCATCGCCCATCAGGCTCTTCACCTCAATGAGCTGTCTGGGCTGGATGCCGTATTTTTCCTGAATGGCGTCCACGTCCATCGTCACCGTCTTGCTGCGTCCCATGACAGTGGCGGCAAGCAGCACAGTGGTGGTGTCACTGACCAGCTGCAGGCTGTCCCGGTCTCCCGTAGCAAGGAAGCAGTCGTCCTTCCGGGCGGCGCAGGCAGCGGCCAGCGTGCCAAGGATATCATCCGCTTCCCAGCCTTCGGCGGTGACGGTGCGGTAGCCGAGGTCTGCCAGAAGTTCCTTGAGCACCGGCATCTGCTGGGCCAGCTCTTCGGGCATGCCATGGCGGGTGGCCTTGTAGCCATCGTACATTTTGTGGCGGAAGGTGGGAGCCTTCAGGTCAAAGGCAACAGCCACCTCGTCGGGTTCGCACTCCTTAAGCAGGGAGAGCAGGATATTCAGAAAGCCATAGATGGCGTTGGTGTATCGTCCGTCCTTGGTGGTCAGCAGCTTGATGCCAAAAAAAGCACGGTTGGCAATGCTGTTGCCGTCAATGACCAGTAAACGCATAGTCGTGTTCCTCCATTGCATTATTACACATTCTGCATTATACCACAAAACCGTGCCCAGCGGGGGATTTTTGCGCAAAAAAGAGAGAAAGCCGCCAACATGGTTGACGGCCTTCCCTCTTACTCCTCGATGCGGATCGCGCTTACCGGGCAGGCGTTGGCTGCGTCCACAGCCTGCGGCACCTCCTCCGGTGGGATCGGCCCGGGCTGGGCCACGGCCAGCGTGCCTTCCATCTGGAACACGGCGGGGCAAAGCCCGGCGCACTGGGTGCAGCCAATGCACAGATCAGGGTCAACATATGCGTTCATAGAAAAACCTCCTTCTGATAATGCCCTGCGGGCAGTATGGCCCATCCGGCTGCGAATTATGCCTATGCAGAGGGCACAGGATGTGGTACAATAAAAATTCAGGAGGGTACAGACCATGAATATTCAGATCTTTGGCACAAGCAAGTGCTTTGATACCAAAAAGGCCCAGCGCTATTTCAAGGAGCGCGGCATCAAGTTCCAGATGATCGACCTCAAGGAAAAAGAGATGAGCCGCGGCGAGTTCGAGAACGTAGCCCGCGCTCTTGGCGGCTGGGAAAAGCTGGTGGACCCCAATGCGAAGGACAAGCAGACCCTTGCACTTCTGGACGCACTGGTGGACTGGCAGAAGGAGGACAAGCTGTTTGAGAACCAGCAGCTGTTTTTAACGCCCATTGTACGCAATGGCCGCAAGGCCACCGTGGGCTACCAGCCCGATGTGTGGAAGACATGGGAATAAGGAATGCGCTTTTCACAAAAAAACCACGGGCATAGTTTTGCACAATGGGCCGGTATGTGGTATACTGGACACTGTAGCATTTGAGAACCCTGGGAGATAAAACAACTATGAAACATTATATTACCCCTGAAGAACATGCCCGGATGCAGCGCCGCCGCGGGCGGCAGGCACTGGGCCTTCTGGTTGCCATTCTGGTGATCGTGGGCTTTGTTACCGTGCTGCGGGCCGGTGTGGGCGCGGTGGCGAACCTGTTCGATGATACCGCCCAAAAGCAGGAATATGAAGATAAGCTGGAAGGGCTTGTGCTGTTTGACCCCATGCCATTTGACGGCATTGAGAACATCGACGACCTGACTCTGCGCGAAGCTGCGGTGTGGGGCTGCATCTATAATATTCAGGAAACGCAGGGCGGCTTTGACAACTACAATACCGACCCCGATACCGAACAGCTGCTGCTGCCCTCGCTGGATGTGGATGCCTACCTTGCAAAGCTGCTTGGCCCCGGCTTCAAGCTGACCCACCGCAGCTTTGAGATGGAGGATATGACCATCGAGTTTGACGATGCCACCCAGTGCTATAAGATCCCGGTCACCGGCACGGTGGGCTACTACCGCGCTGTAGTCACCAAGCTGTTCAAGCGCAGCGGCAAGCTGCATGTGACCGTGGGCTATATCCCCACCACCAGCACGGACGACAGTATCATCAATGTTTCTTCGGATACGCCCACCAAGTACATGGATTATCTGTTCGAGCGCCAGAGCGGCAGCTGGTATCTCACCGGCCTGACCGAGAGCGAGACCAAGGCCGAGAGCACGGAAAGCACACCGGCCGCGAATGTGCCGGAACCCATGGCAGAAAGCGATGTGCAGGATGCCATTCTTGCAGCAGCCGGTTCGGATTCTGCTTCGGCTGAGGCAGACAGCACCGCTGCAGACGAGGGCGTGGATACACAGGCGGAGGAACAGCCCGCCGGCAGCACCGAGGCACAGGCGGACGAAAGCACAGCCAGCCCGGCGGCATAATACAAAACAAAAATACCGGATACAAGGCAGATGCTTCGTATCCGGTATTTTTTATTTGAGGTCAAATTTTACGATCACCAGCCGGTACCACAGGTACGGCACCATGTTCCAGATCATCCACAGCTCCATCAGGATGTAGTTGGGCAGATCCTTCAGGCGGAAAGGCCGCTTGTCCAGCCTGCCGCTTTTCAGCAGGGCAAAGGCTTCGTGCATCCCCTTGTCCCATGCCTCGCCAAAGCCCTGTTTGTGGAACTTGTAGCACTTGAGCAGGTAGCCCACGGCCAGCGGGATGAAGTTTAAAATCAGCATCAGCAGCGGTTCGTTCTTGAGGGGCAGCAGGATGCTGTTGCGGCCGCTCTGCTGGCTTTTGAAGGCGTTGTACTTCACCGCGCCGGTGCTGGCACCGCAGATGTGGTAGCACTTGGCGGTGGGGCAGAGCAGGTTTTTATAGCCTGCATTGTTGGCGCGCCAGCTCAGGTCCACATCCTCAAAGTAGGCAAAGAAGTTCTCGTCAAAATTGCCGATCTCGTCCAGAATGCTCTTGCGGTAGAGCGCCGCACCGCCGCAGGCCGAGAAGATGCGCTTTTGCCGGGTATAGCGGCTGGCGCGGCGGCCATCGCCGGTCTTGCAGGCAAAGCCCATCCAGGTGACATAATCGCCGGCATCGTCGGCCAGCTCCCGGTCAAAGTGTCGGATCATCAGGCTCTGCACTGCAAAGATTTTCGGGTCGGTCTCAGCGGTGCGGATCAGCTCTTCCAGCCACTGGGGTTCGGCAAAGGCATCGTTGTTGAACAGCACCACATATTCACTGTCCGCCAGCGCAATGCCCTGATTCACTGCATGGGAAAAGCCGGTATTGGTGCCGTTTTCGATGAGGGTGAAATTTTCGCGGCTGCAATAGCTGCGGGCCTGCTCCAGACTTTCGTCGGTGGAACCGTTGTCCACCACAATGAGCCGGAAGTTCTGTTCGGTCTGGGCATAGACCGACTCGATAGAATCCTTCAGCCAGCCCTTGCCGTTGATATTCGGGATCACGATAGTCGCTTTATACATAAATACTCCTGTATTTCAGTGCAAGTTCACGGGAACAGTATAGCATATCTGCACACAAAAAGAAACCGCATCCCGGCAGGATGCGGCTTCGGCAGGGCAAAAATTATGCGGCAAGGGCTTTCTCGATGTTGGAAAGAATGGTGTCGTGATCCTCGGCGCACACCAGAACCACCTCACCGGTGGGAGCTACGGTGACGGTGGCCGCCTTGGCGACCAGATACTGATCCTCAAGGTAGTGCTCCATGGACTGCTGCTCACTCTGTACATAGGCTTCCAGTGCGGCTTTCACGGCATCGGTCTTGCCCTCGGCGGGCTTTACGATGGCAACGGCGTAGCTGCGCACCATCATGGAGGAAACAGAGGCAGCAAAGCTCTCGTAGCTGCCGTCCTCAAGGCCCAGCAGGGGGAACACGATGTCTTTCAGCTCGTCATTCAGCTGGTCGGCCTCATACTCGGCGCTGTAGCCGTCGATGGCGGTGAATTTGCCGTCCTCACCTTTGGTAAAGATCATATCGTATTCGTTGTCCTCGTCGGTGCGGGCATCGTGGATGATCTGGGAGTAGTCCTTCGGGGCGGCAGAGTCGGCCTTGCTGCCGGCAGAGCAGCCCACCAGAGCAAGCAGGCACAGACCGGCAAGCAGGGAAGCAATGATACGTTTCATAAATGAAGTCCTTTCGTGTGTGAAAATCTTCGTGTGAAAGCGGGCGCAGCGGTTTTGAAGCTATTGTGTGCTGTTTTACGCCTGCTATCCATAATACGAAAGAACACCCCGGCAGAATTGCACCGCAAACGTAACCATTTTATGAACAGCGTTACAGCATAAGGGCATCCAGCTCGCCGTGGTTCACCGGCGTGGAAAGGATGATCTGGGTGCTGGTGGTGCCCAGCTTCTGGAACTGCAGGATCAGGTGTTCCAGCTGGGGCATGCTGCCGCAGCTCACCTTGACAAGGAAGGTGTATGCACCCGTGACGTGGTAGCACTGCAGCACTTCCTTGCTGCTTTGCAGCAGCTCCAGAAAGGCATCCTGCTTGGAAGGTGCTACCGAAAGGCTGATGAGGGCATCCACATACATCCGGTCAGCGGGGCGGTTCAGGGTGACGGTGTAGCCGCTGATGATGCCATCCGTTTCCAGCTTGTGAATGCGGCTGGAAACAGCAGGACTGGTCAGTGATACCTGCTCGGCGATCTCCTTGACCGGCATCCGTGCGTTCTTTGCCAGCAGGGAGAGAATCTTACGATCCAGATCATCCATGGGGAATACTCCTTTTTGAAAATATGTTGGATTGTATAAAATTTTTTGAAAGTAAAGTTTTATTGTTGGTGTAAACATACAAAAGTCAAAAAATTTTGCTTTTGCTTTGCTTTGCGTTAATTATATAAAGTTTTACCGAAAAAGTAAAGACTTAATTTAAAGCAAAACCGGAAAATTTTGTTTGACAAGAAAACAAAAAGGGGTATAATACATCATGCAAGGCAGCGCAGAACAGAAAGCGCCTGCCGCTTTGAATTTGAGATTCACCACTTTATATACTTTCCCACCCCTCTATACACAAAAGCCCGCTGCCAGGCGGGTTTTTGTGTTTGTTGGGGATTTTTTCTTTTTGAAAAAAGCAGTGGCAGACAATGTACTCGACCCATAGAGCAGCTGCTTTCGGCTGCGACCCCGCCCGTGAAAATGCAAGCCCGGAAAGTCCGCAGACTTTCCGGGCTTGTTCTATCTCAAAATATTATTCCGCTGATGATAGCCGGAGCACAGCGGAGGCGATTTAGATCGTGTACGCCTATCAGACCAGATACCCTTCAAAGCAGTGCAGGTCTTCCGTCTTGACGATGCCCTCCAGATACAGCCCGTCCTCCCGGTATTCCTCCACCTGCACGCTGCCGCGCTCCCGCATGGGGGCGGCAAGGCCCAGTTTATCGTAGGGCAGCAGCACCTTTAAGGTGTGCACCCGGTCGCTGAGCACCTCGTCCAGCTTTGCCAGCAGTGCGTCCAGACCGTAGCCGGTCTTGGCACTGGTGAGCAGGATGTCCGGGTCAAAGCTCATGGCACCCGGCTTATCGCACTTGTTGTAGACGGTCAGGCGGGGGATGTCCGCACAGTCCAGCCCGTCCAGAACCTCGTCCGTGACGGCCAGCTGCTCTTCCCGCTGCTCATCGCCTGCGTCTGCCACACGGATGATCACGTCCGACCATGCCGCTTCTTCCAGCGTGGACTTGAAGGCTTCCACCAGATTGTGGGGCAGGCGGGACACAAAGCCCACCGTGTCCACCAGCAGCACCGCCATGCCGCTGGGCAGTATCAGCTTGCGGCTGGTGGGGTCCAGTGTGGCGAACAGCATGTCCGCTTCCGCTACGCTGGGGCCGCACAGAGCATTCATCAGGCTGGATTTGCCCACGTTGGTATAGCCTACAAGGCTGACCACCGGCATCCCGGTCTTGGCACGGGCCTTGCGGCTCTCGCCCCGGCGCTTTTCCATTTCGGCCAGCTTTTCGGCCAGTGCATCGATGCGGGCATGCACATGGCGGCGGTCCAGTTCCAGCTTGGTCTCACCGGCACCGCGGCGGGCACCACCACCGCCGCCGCCACCGCCGCCCTGACGGCTGAGCGCTTCGCCCATGCCCTGCAGACGGGGCAGGCGGTAGCGCAGAAGGGCCAGTTCGGTCTGCAGCTTGCCCTCGTTGGTGACGGCGCGGCTGCGGAAAATTTCAAGGATCAGCATGGTGCGGTCGATCACTTCCAGTCCGCCCAGCGCATTGGAGATGTTGCGGATCTGGCTACCGGTCAGTTCACCATCAAATACGGCGCATTCCGCGCCCAGCGTTTCGGCGGCAAGGGATGCTTCCTCCAGCTTGCCGCTGCCCAGCACGATGCCGGTCTCCGGGGTCTGGCGCTTCTGGGTCACCTGTGCCACGGCTTCCATGTGGTTTGCTTCGCACAGGGCGGAAAGCTCTGCAAGGCTGCGCTCGCAGTCCCACAGGCCCTGATCCAGTGCCAGCAGAATGACCTTCGTCGGGGGTGTTTCTACCAAAATATCGTAAAGTTCGCTCACGGTAAGTCCTTTCTATGTTCGTAACGATCCCGCGTCAATAAATAGCTTTTGCACTCCACCGGTGTGCCGTCAAACTTGTGATCAACGGTGTCGTGGTGGTACACAAAACCGGCTTTTTCCATCACCCGGCCGCTGGCGGGGTTTGCCTTGGCATGGCAGCAGGTGAGCCAGCCGCCGTCTGTATTCTCAAACCAGTATTTTACTGCTGCTTTTAAAGCTTCGGTTGCAAAACCGTGGTTCCACCAGTGCTTCCCGATGCAGTAGCCCGCTTCCCAGATGCCGTCTGTGTAGTCCTGTTGCGGCCAGAGCGCTTTCTGTGCCGGGTCACCGAGCAGAGCATTGAAGATGCTGATGCTGCCAAACACCTGCCCGGAAGCCTTTTCCACAATGGCCCACTGGTAGTAGTCCGGGTTCGGGTAAAGGGTGGCCCATGCCGCCAGCAGACCTACGGTCTCCAGCGCATTTTTGTGCGGCTCCCACCGCAGAAAGCGGGTCACTTCCGGGTCGGATGCCCAGTTTGCGTACATCATGCCGGCATCCTGCGGCAGAAGGCGGCGCAGGAAAAGCCGGTCGGTCTCAAGCGTTTGCGTTCCGGCATGGCGCATGGCACACACCTCCCCACTTTATAAAGTATGCATAGGATAGCACAAATTTTGCGTTCCTGCAAGCGCCGCCGTGAAAAAACGCTTGACCGGACGGCATTTGTGCATTAAACTGAAAGCCAAGCGTTTTTGTAGGAAAAAGGAGAACTCCCTCATGAAGGATGTGCGTAAAATTTTAAAAAAGCGCCCGCTGCTGTTCGACGGCGGCATGGGTACATATTATAAGGCAAAGCCCGGGCAGGAATGTGAGCAGGCAAACCTGCTGGACCCGGACGGCATTTTGACCGTGCACCGCGCGTATCTGGAAGCGGGTGCCGATGCGATCAAGACCAACACCTTCGGCCTGCCGCGCATGGCAGCAGCGCAGAACCCCATGTGGGAGGCCATGGCGGACGAAGGCTGGAAGCTGGCTGCACAGGCCGCTGTAAAGACCAGCGCTGCCGTGTTTGCCGATCTTGGCCCGGCCCCGGACACCGAGGCACTCCCGGCGGCACAGATCTATACGGCCCTTGCCGAGCGGTTTGCCGCATTGGGTGCAAAGAACTTTTTGTTTGAGACGCTGAGCAGCGATGCCGGTGTGGCCGAAGCGGCAAAAAAAATCAAGGAGACCGTGCCGGATGCCTTTGTGCTGGTGTCCTTTGCAGTGCTGCCGGACGGCTACACCCGCGAGGGCCGTCACTGCGCAGAGCTTGTGCGCAGCATGACTGCCTGCGGTGCAGTGGATGCTGTGGGCCTGAACTGCGTTTCTGCTCCCGGTGCCATGCGCACACTGGTGCAGCAACTGGGCAGAACAGAGCTGCCTCTGTCTGTCATGCCCAACGCAGGCTACCCGGTGGTCACCCGCACCCGGGTGCAGTATCAGGGCAGGCCGGAATATTTTGCACGGGAGCTGGCCCGCCTTGCTGCCGAGGGTGTGCGCATTCTGGGCGGCTGCTGCGGCACTACGGCGGAGCATGTGGCCGCCCTGCGCGCCGCGGTGGAGGCGGTGGATTTCTCCGCCTTTGTCCCGCCCAGGCGGGACCCCGATGTGATTCCCTGCGCCAGTGAGAAGGAGGCCCGGTTCATTACGCCCGACATCGATGTGGGGGAGACCATCGAGTGCACCTCCGATCTGCTGGAGGATATTCTGGAGGCGGAGGAGAACGCCCCCCAGGGCGCGCTGAAGATCGCCATTTACGACGAGGACGACCTCTACACCTTTGCCGAGAACCAATACGCGGTGAAAGATGCGCTGTGCCTCTGGACCGACGTGCCCGAGCTGCTGGAGCAGGCCCTGCGGCTCTACCAGGGCCGGGCCTTCTGGGACGGCACCGGGGAGCTGGAGGCGGCCTTCCTCCAGGAGATGGCCCGGAAATACGGCCTGGTGCTGCTGTAAATCCCGTCAAGTCCCCTGTTCCAAAATCAGCGAAACCGCCAAAAAGCACGCCCTGTTTTTGGGGCGCGCTTTTTGTTTTGTGCCTTGACGGGCTAACCAAGATACGGTATCATAGGAGACGTCAAGAACATAAGAACACAAGATGTAGTGCCAAGCCTGGACGGGGTGTCTTTCCCTGTGTTGGCTTTTTTCATGAAGGAAGAAGGGGGCGGACAGCCATGACACTGACAAAGATCCGCAAGCGGGACGGCCGCCTGGCCGAGTTCAACGAGGAGAAGATCGCCCGCGCCATTGAGAAGGCGTTCAACGCCACCTACAAGCCCGGACGGGGGGAGGAGGCCAGAAAGCTGGCCGACGAGGTGCTCTCCATCCTGGAGGTGGAGGGGCAGGCCCAGCCCGATGTGGAGCACATTCAGGATCTGGTGGAGCGGGTGCTCATGGACAACGGCTATGTGCAGACCGCCAAGTCCTACATCCTCTACCGGGAGGAGCGCAGCCGCGCCCGGGAGATGAACACCCGGCTGATGAAGACCTATGAGGACATCACCTTCTCCAAGGCCAAGGACTCCGACATCAAGCGGGAGAACGCCAACATCGACGGGGATACGGCCATGGGGAGCATGCTCAAGTTCGGCTCTGAGGGGGCCAAGCAGTTCTACGACATGTTTGTGCTCAACCCCGACCATGCCCGGGCACACCGGGAGGGGGACATCCACATCCACGATCTGGACTTCCTCACCCTCACCACCACCTGCTGCCAGATCGACATCAAAAAGCTGTTCGAGGGGGGCTTCTCCACCGGCCACGGCACCCTGCGGGAGCCCAACGACATCTCCTCCTACGCCGCCCTGTGCTGCATCGCCATCCAGTCCAACCAAAACGACCAGCACGGCGGCCAGAGCGTGGTCAACTTCGACTACGGCATGGCCGACGGCGTGCGCAAGACCTTCGCGCGGGTGTACCGCCAGAACCTGGCCCGGGCCCTCATGCTGCTGGAGGGCCGGGAGGACCCGGAGAGGGAGCTGAAGGCCTTTATGGCGCAGCTCAAGGCCGACACCGGGCTGGCGCCCACCCTGGAGGACTGCGGAGACTACTTCGCCGCCGAGCGGGCCGCGCTGGTTCCCGCCTTCGGCACGGCGGAGCAGGTGGAGAAGTCCCAGGCCTTCGCCCACCAGCGGGCGGTGAAGGAGACCGACCGGGCCACCTATCAGGCTATGGAGGCCCTGATCCACAACCTGAACACTATGCACTCCCGGGCCGGGGCCCAGACCCCCTTCTCCTCCATCAACTACGGCATGGACACCTCCCCCGAGGGGCGCATGGTGATGAAGAACGTCATGCTGGCCACCGAGGCCGGCCTGGGGAACGGAGAGACCCCCATCTTCCCCATCCAGATCTTCCGGGTCAAGGAGGGGGTCAACTACAACCCCGGCGAGCCGAATTACGACCTGTTCCAGCTTGCCGTGCGGTGCTCCGCCAAGCGGCTGTTCCCCAATTTCTCCTTCCTCGACGCGCCCTTCAACCTGCAGTACTACAGGCCCGGCCATCCCGAGACCGAGATCGCCTACATGGGGTGCCGCACCCGGGTCATCGGCAACGTGTACGATCCCAGCCGGGAGATCTGCAACGGCCGGGGCAATCTGTCCTTCACCACCATCAACCTGCCCCGGCTGGCCATCAAGGCCAGGGGGGATCTGGACGTCTTCTTCGAGGGGCTGGACCGGATGCTGGATCTCTGCGTGGAGCAACTGCTGGAGCGCTTTGAGATCCAGTGCCGCAAGCACGTATACAACTACCCCTTCCTCATGGGCCAGGGGGTGTGGCTGGACAGCGACAAGCTGGACTGGGACGACGAGGTGCGGGAGGTGCTCAGGCACGGCACCCTCACCGTGGGCTTCATCGGCCTAGCCGAGACCCTCAAGGCCCTTGTCGGCGTCCACCACGGGGAGAGCGAGAAGGCCCAGGTGCTGGGCCTGGAGATCATCTCCCACATGCGGGCCCGCATGGACGAGGAGGCCGCCAAACGGGGCCTCAACTTCTCCCTCATCGCCACCGAGGGGCTGTCTGGCCGGTTCGTCAAGCTGGACCGGGCCCGCTACGGCTCCATCGAGGGGATCACCGACCGGGAGTACTACACCAACTCCTTCCACGTGCCGGTGTACTACCCCATCTCCGCCTACGATAAAATCCGGATTGAGGCTCCCTACCACGCCCTCACCAACGCCGGCCACATCAGCTATATCGAGATGGACGGCGATCCCACCGACAACCTGGAGGCCTTCGAGAAGGTCATCCGCTGCATGAAGGAGAGCGGCATCGGCTACGGC
>ENA-OPVY01001388-OPVY01001388.1-human-gut-metagenome-genome-assembly--contig:-NODE-1388-length-11950-cov-2.541824_pt1 | contig 11950 bp, 8 predicted proteins | sample MGYA00241503_ERZ501998 | MGnify/ENA primary metagenome ERZ501998 (study PRJEB25962, sample SAMEA2042107) | human gut metagenome | biome: human gut; feature: human-associated habitat; material: faeces... | reverse complement strand
CATATCTGTGGATTTCTTTCTCAGAGAATTGTAGCTTTTCTGCAGTGCCGGCGCGGTAGATTTCTTTACGGAAGTCTCACGGCCTTTTCTTACTAACTGGTTGAATGTTGGCATTCCATTTCACCTCCTGATAGATTTCTCCGTGTGTCCCACGGGGTTTCATACGGCTGCTTTAGTTCAACATAATTGCTTTGCAGCTTTTGCGCGCACAAAAAACAGTCTTTTACGCACGCTCGTTTATTATAGCGTCTGTCCTTTCAAAAGTCAAGGGGGAAATTCGCAAAAAATCGCGTATTTACGCGGCTTCTGCGGATTTCCCCCATTGATGCATTACTGTGCAAAAGTATTTTTTCTTCCTATTATAATCTCACCAGATTATTTTCTGACATTTTCTGTTTTTCGTTAAAGCGGACGGTTCCTGAAGCCCGGACACGCATCACACCGCTTCGGCTTCTCCTCGCTCTGTGCATTGCCCCAGAGGTCACGCGCTTTCTCTTCGGCACACCCTTTGCACCAGGGAAACATGCGGACATTGCTGATGTAAAAGTTCTCAAAGGTTGTCTCGTCGTTGTTGATGTCAAACTGCTGCTTTCTCGACAGCTCTTCCGTATGTTCTGCAATCCAGGCCTTCTGCCCTTCGGTCGCCGGATACCCCGGTCCGCCGAGGACGTAATCCATATCGGCATGGAGATTTTCCGGTTCGCCTGGTTTGTGGAATCCTACAAATAAAATATAACCGCGGCGCAAAAGCTCCTGGATCGGCTCGTCCGTCTGGCCGTCCGGACCTAAAATCGCCCGCGCGGTCTGCGCATGAAAATTTTCTATTTTGGGATAGAATTTCCCAGTTGGTGCTAAAAATCCATCTGCCATTTTCTTTTCTCCCATGTTCTCATTTGCTGTATGCTTTTCTATACCATAACCGATTTTTTCAAAACAGGCAAGGTTTGTTTTACTGGATTTTTTTTTTTATCTGTGCTATACTCTTGCCCGTGCATTTATGCAATCGGATTTTCCCGTCTTTTTGCGGGGGGCCGGACTGGTTCGTGAACTTCCCAGTATAAAAAACCAAGTATCTCAAAATTTTCATCAAAGGAGATTGGAAAATGAATGCAAGAAAACTGATCATCGACTGTGATCCGGGCATCGACGATTCTCTCGCCCTGATGCTTGCCGCGGCTTCGAAAGAGCTGGATCTTGTCGGCATCACCACAGTCAGCGGAAATGTACCCGCTTCTATGGGCGCTAAAAATGCCCTCAAAATTCTTTCTATGATTGGAAAACCAGATGTCCCGGTTTATGTCGGCGAGGAGACGCCTCTGGTCCGCGACTACGTGGACGCGATGGACACCCACGGCATGGACGGTCTCGGCGAATCGGGCTGGCCGGATGCCGAAGGCCTTACGCCAAACAAGGACGCTGTTTCTTTCCTGATCGAAACCTTAAAAGCAACCCCTGATATTACCATTCTTGCCCTCGGACCGATGACGAACCTTGCAAAAGTCATCTCCCGCGCACCGGAGTGCCTGACAAACCTGACGGCTCTTGTCTCCATGGGCGGAAGCTATAAGAGCCACGGAAACTGCTCCCCGGTTGCCGAGTACAATTACTGGTGCGACCCGGATGCCGCAGCCGAAGTATTCCGCGCGTTTTCCGAGCTGCCGCAGCTTGAAGGCAAAAAGCTTCATATGATCGGGCTGGATGTCACACGAAAAATTGTCCTGACGCCGAATCTTGTGGAATATATGAAATGCGTAAATCCAGGAGTCGGAACCCGCATTGAGGAGCTGACACGCTTCTACTTTGATTTCCACTGGAAACAGGAAAAGGTCGTCGGATGCGTGATCAACGATCCGCTCGCGGCCGCTTATCTTGTGGATCCGTCGCTCTGCAGCGGTTTTAATGCGTATACGCAGGTAGAAACCGGAGGCCTCTGCATCGGACAGACGGTTGTGGATGCCATGAATTTTTATCAGAAAGCACCGAACAGCCACATTCTGACGCAGGTCGATGTGCGCCGTTTCTTCCTGATGTTCTTTGAGCGCGTTCTCGGCGTGCCGCAGGAGGAATCCGCACCGGTTCTCGACCAGATTCTCACCGCACCGCCGGTCTTCCCACATGAGACGATGTTTCAGAAGGGAGGCGAGGCATGATGAATACTAACCGTACGTTAAAGCTCACGACACTCGCGCTCTGCGGTGTCATCAATATTCTCGGCGGTACCATTGCTCTGCTGCGGCGTCTTCCGGTTTATCTGGACTCCATCGGAACAGTTCTGGCAGCCGCTCTGTTCGGACCTGCTGCAGGCCTCGTTCCGGGACTGATCTCCGGACTCATTTCCGGCATGACGAGTGATGTCTATGCGTTTTACTATATTCCGGTGCAGCTTGTCATCGGTCTCGTTGCCGGCCTTGTATTCCGCAGACTCCGCCCGTCCCATACGGCAGGATCCCGCAGCGAGAGTCTTTCCCTCCGCTCCATGGGCTGGAAGCTGTTTCCGGCAGCGCTTGTGATTTCACTTCCGGGTACTGTGGTAAGTTCCACAATCACCGCGGTTGTTTTCGGTGGAATTACTTCCTCCGGCTCCACTGTGCTGGTGCAGCTGCTTCACAGCCTCGGTATGAATCTGACTCTCTCTGTCTGCGTTGTACAGGCCATGACAGACTTTGTGGATCGAATGATTGTCCTTGCGGTCGTCCTCGTGATTCTGCCCGCCGTTTCTTCTGCTTTCGGCAGTCTTTCTATGAGAAGCAGAAAATAATCTGTACCAATAGCACAAAGAATCCTGCAAAAAATTCACTTTCTTTTTTGCAGGATTCTCATATTTTGGCATAACAAGAACTCCGGAAAAAAGGGGAGGCTGCATCAGGAGCCATCCCTTTTCCGGAGTTTTTTATTTCTTCTTTAATAAAATCATTCACATGCGCGGATCCATACCTGCATTTCGCCCTCACCTCGGTTGTTCCACATATAATATGGAATCAGCTTCAGTTTCGTCTTTTCCTCTTCCTCTTTCTGATACAGATGATACAACGGCTGTTTTTCCGCATCGCCCAGCTTCATGCGACGTCCCTCGGCCGTTACGCGCACAAAGTGCTCGCCCAGCTCATCGGCTGCTTCTGCGGTTTTTTCACCATTCACACAGAGTTTTGTCAAATGCAGATTCTTTCCGTTGTCTGCTTCTTCCATACAGTAAACAACCGGTCCTCGTTTTACGGCAACACGGCCGGCGTCCTCGCGTACAAGCGGATTGGATGCCAAAAACTGGATTTCCATCGGGAAGTTCAGGCGGATCGTCTCACCCTTCGCCCATACTTTTGTCCCATACAGATACCCGTCTTTTTCTTCCACTTCTGCGCCTTTTGGAATCTCTTTTTCATAAGAAGCACACCATCCCGGGATGCGGAATGCAAAGGTGTACGGCTCTTTGGTATCGCTCTCGCAGGTCACGGAAACATGGCCGTCCCACGGGAATTCGGAAGTGATGGATGCTTTTACTTTTTCTCCTTCCACTGTTCCACCCATGTACAAGTGGACAAACAGGGTTGTGTCGTTTTCCGTGTATGCGTAAGATGCAACTGAGCTTACCGTTCTTGCCAGGTTCGGAGGGCAGCAGGCACAGCCGAACCATTTCTGACGGATCGGTTTTACATGGAATTTCCGCTCATCCTTGTGACATGCCTCCGGCAGTACCTCCAGCGGATTGACATAGAAGAAGCTCTTTCCGTCGAGCGCCATTCCGGAGAGAACGCCATTGTAGAGGGCTAATTCCATCACATCCGCGTACTCTGCTTTTGCCTGAATCTCCAGCATGCGGCGAGCAAAGAACACAAGACCGATGGATGCACAGGTCTCTGCGTAAGCGGTATCGTTTGGCAGGTCATAGTTGAAAGAGAATGCCTCTCCTATATGAGTGGCACCGATTCCGCCAGTGATGTACATTTTCTGATGCACCATGTTGTTCCAGAGAGTTTCACAGGCTTTCAGCAGGCTCTCATCCTGCGTTGCCCTTGCCACATCCGCCATGCCGGAATAGAGATATACGGCGCGTACGGAGTGCCCTTGCACCTCATCCTGCTGACGCACCGGGCGGTTTGCCTGATTGTAGCTATATCGTTCCTCGCCCTCCGGGCAGGTCAGACCGCGCTCGATATCGTAATAGTATGGTTTTGTTCCGCGTTCATCGATGAAGTATTTTGCAAGATCAAGATACTTCTGCTCGCCGGTCAGATCATAGAGACGCATCAGAGCCATCTCTGCAATTTCGTGACCAGGATAACCTGCTTTTTTGCCCTCGCCGTGACCGAGTTTGCTGGCAATAAAGTCCGCGAAACGCTCCGCTGCTTTTAAGAGACGGTCTTTTCCGGTCGCCTGATAATAGGCTACGGCGCCTTCCGTCAGATGACCGAAGCAGTACAGCTCATGGTTGTCCTTAAGGTTTGTAAAAATCATATCCTGATCGTTGATCAGATAGTAGGTATCGAGGTATCCGTCTTCTCTCTGTGCTGCGCAGACAGCTTCAATTGCTTCATCTGCCGTTTTTTCCAGCTCCGGATCGGGATGCTGTGTCAGGGAGTACGCAACTGCCTCCACCCATTTGGTAAAATCGGTATCCTGGAACAGGAAGCCATAAAATCTTCCGTCCATTTTGCCATCCTTCGGCAGTGTCTCAAAAGTATCCAGCGGATATTTGATCTGAACAAATTTGTCTCCTTTTGCTTTCCGCTCTTTTTCAACTTCACCGGCGCGGCGGTAGTTCCGCATACAGAAGCTCGGTGCTGCTCCCGGAACATTGTCATTTAAGGCATTCCACTGATACGGAATTACTTCGGTGCGGACAAGCTCCATCTCTTTTTTCCAGAATGCATCGGTAACCTGGACTTTTGCCAGGGATAATGGTTTGCTGAAGTTTTTCTGATCCATTTTTTCGGTCTCCTTTTTCGTTGTCTTCCGCCGCCTCCTGGTTTGAAAAAGATATTTTCCTTGCTTTCAGATATGGGAAGCGTTACACTTCTTTTGACGGCTGTTTTCCTGTTTTTCTATAGTTTTATTTTAGCAAAACGGACCGCCGTTTAAAATACAAGAATGTTTGAAAAGGTTTGAAAAAGTCATATGATCTCTGTTTTATTTCCAGATGCCGCCTGTTTTACCTACGACCTCTGCGGCAAATTCCAGTCCCAGTCCCCGGAGTGGATGCACCTGACACGGAATCTCGTCAATTTTGAACTGATGGTTGTGACGGAAGGAACGCTTTTTATCGCGGACGAACGCCGCTCTTACGAAGTCCATCCTGGCGAATATCTTCTTTTGCCTCCGACCGTCCATCAGCATGGCTCGAAAAAGGGAAGCTGCTCTTTCTACTGGCTCCATTTTATCCCTGGTATCCCCTCCGCACCGATCATCGCTCCTTCTGACCCGACCGCCGGATCGGTTCTGGATGAGTTTCATGCTGCACCGCCATCCTCCTACCGCCTTGAGGACCTCGCTCCCGCCCAGCTTCCATCCAACTACCCCGAAACGTTATGCATCCCGCGCCAGGGAACGCTTTCCTCCCCGAACCGCGTCATCATCCTCATGAAGCAGCTCCAGGACACTTCCCTGCGTTTCCACAACACGTTCCTCAACAACAGCCTGACTGCCGCTGTTCTCGGCGAAATCAACTGTCAGAGTCCCTTCTACCGCACCTACACTTCCGAAACGCAGCGGACGCAGATCCTGCAGGACATCATCAGCTACATCCAGTACCACAGCAGCGAGTCCCTCAAAGTCACCGAACTCGCCCGTTATTTCGGCTACAACGACAAATACCTCTCCTCCCTCTTCCACGAGGGCACCGGGATGACGTTAAAACAATTCATCCTGAAATCCAAAATGGACAGCGCTATGGCCGAGCTGACGGACACAAATCACACGGTCTCTCAGATTGCTTATAATGTGGGATTTCAGGATGCGCATAATTTTTCCACGGCTTTCCGAAAACTCACCGGGATGACGCCGGGACAGTACCGGAAGAGTTATGGGAACCGGAAACTTTCTTTTGAATAGGACGGAGGGTTACGACCCCCAGGCACAGCGGAGCGTCCGCCTGGGGACCATATACGTTGTGAATAATGATAGGATGGGAAGGATTCACTTATTCTTTAGAAATTTACTGTTTCTTTTAGAAAATAGACATACTTTGCTCACATTTCTTCACTATACTATAACTTAGATAGTTGATGAACCACTCAAAACTATCTCCCCCCTCATTATGAAAGAGCAGCCCGCATATCCGCGGGCTGTTCTTATTTTTTGTCTTTTTGCACCCCACCTAACGTAAATGCCGCCTGCGGTCGGGGAAAACATCCCGACCGCAGGCGGCCTCACAATCTACCGTGGAATCACATTACTCTTCCGCAGCTTCAATTGCTGCAGTCTCGATAATAAATTTCACGCTTCCATCCATTCCATTTGCCTTACCACTGTAAGAAGTATAAGCACATTTATCCGAATTCAGCGCCTGAATCCGATCCAGTACATCTCCCAGATCATCCTCAAAGGTACTCTTCAGCTTGCTGGTACCCTCTTCTTCAAACTTCTTCGTACCGTCAGCCAGTTCTTTCGCCCCATCGGACAGCTCGTCAATACCATCAACAACCTTGCTGCTTCCCGATTTCAGATCAGAAGCTCCGCTTGCCAGAGAAGAAGTTCCATTTGCCAGTGTGGAGGCTCCGCTTGCCAGCTGGGATGCTCCGCCTGCTACCTGAGAAGCACCGCTTCTTAAGCTTCCGCTGTTTGCAGAAAGTTTTGCAGATCCATCGCTTAACTGGCTTCCCAGCTGTCCAAGACCTGCGGTCAGCTGTGTCGTGCCGCCCTGCAGAGTCGTAACACCCTCAACCAGAGCCGGTGCATTTGCTTTCAGCTGGCTTGCGCCGGAAAGCAGCGTATCATTGTAAGCACTCAGCTGAGTAAATCCTGCGTTCAGTGCATTGATGCCTGCTGTTGCTTTTGCAAAACTCTCATTTGTGCTGCTGTACAGCTGGCTCACACCTGCGGACAGAGTACCGATGCCCTTGTACAGAGCGCTTCCGCCTGCATCAAGCTGTGCCACACCTGCGGTCAGTTTCTGCATTGCACCAAGATTCTGCTCAACAACTGCTTTATTATCGGTGATGGTCTGCATCTGTTTCTGCATGGTCTCAAGCTGCGGCATCAGAGCTGCAACCGTCTTCTGCAGATCACTGTACTGGCTCTTGATATCGCTCATCTTCTGCTGCATTGCTGCAAGACCGGAGAGATCCGGGCGCTCGATTTCGAAGTTCAGTTCCGGAAGAGTAATCTGCGGAGCTGTAACCGGAGTAACCGAAACGGTTCCTGCTGAAGCGGAAACGCTGACACTTCCGATCTGATTTCTTGCTTTACTTAAGGAATCGGCAAGCTCTGTATTTCCGGCGCTCTTAGCTGCAGAAATCTGTGCATCCAGTGTAGCCGCTGCTGCGGAGAGCTGATCATTTGCCTGTTTTGCTGCATCGGCGGATGCCTGGCTTGCTGCTGCATCAGCTGCGCTCTGTGCTGCTGCTGTTGCTTCCTGGTTCAGCTGTGCCGCTGCTCCGTCTGCCCATGCCTGAACCTGTGCTGCCATCTGGGTTCCCATCTGCGTTGCCTGATTCGTGATCTGTGCCTCCAGACCGCTTAAGTAGCTCTCAAGTCCTTTGGACAGCGTATCCATCTGGCTCATCAGCTCGTTGCCGTTTGTCATCATGCTGTTGACAGATCCTGCGATTGTGGTGTTCAGAACCTCGGAGAGTGCCTCGGTCTCGGAGATCAGGGTAGAACCGGTGCTGGTCATACCGTCTACTATCGTCAGAAGGCTCTGTACATCGGTGCTCTGCAGCTGCTCGTTCAAACTGGTCAGTCCTTCAGAGAGTTGTTTTGCTCCTGCTAAAATATCATTCTCATCTTTTCCGTCGAGTGCTGCGTTCAGTGTTGCGATTGCACTGTTTACCTCGGTCAGGCCGTCTGCCAGAGGCTGAAGCTGCTCAGCGCCTGCTGCAAGCTGTTTCTCGCCTGCTACATAAGAAGCAACGCCGTCGGACAGCTGTGTTGTTCCGTCGGTGTACTGTTTTACGCCTGCAACGACTTTATTCACACCGTTTACATACTCGGTTACGCTTCCAGTCAGCACACCGTTCTTTCCAAGATACGTCTGGATTGCTTTATTCATGGTATCAGCGCCCTCGGTGTAGGAGTTTACGCCGCTTGCCAAGGAAGAAGCTCCGCTGCTTAAGGTGGATGCTCCGTTGGACAGGGTAGCTGCTCCGCTGTTTAAGGTAGAAGCTCCGCTGTTCAGAGTAGAAGTTCCGTTTGCCAGAGTCGATGCTCCGCTTGCCAGTGTGCCGGCTCCGCTGTTCAGCTCGTCAGCGCCGTCTTTTAACGTTCCGATACCGTCATCCAGCTCTTTGTGGCTGTCTTTTAAAGTATCCACACCATCGGAGAGTGCCTTGGAACCGTCAACCAGTTCCATTGCAGCATCCTCAAGATCACTCAGTGCATCCTTCAGGTCATCGTATCCGGTGATGTTGTCGGTATCGATGGTGTCGAGAACATCGTCAAGTGCAACGGTGAAGGTAGAATCCAGAGAGAAGTTCTCCACATCTGCAGTGATCTCCAGGCTTTCCGGCAGTTCGAAATCGCTGTCACCGGATACCAGATCTTCAAGGGAATCGGAATTTAATCCCAGGCTTTCCTGCAGGCCCGGCATACCAAATCCGATTACGATGTTTCTGCTTCCATCGGAAATGACTTTACCATTGTCGATCTTGACATTGGAGAAAGTATCCTGCGGAAGAATCATTCCGGTCATCAGGACGAATGGGGTGTACATCGTCTCTTTCTTGCCATTGATGTCAACCGTTGTCTTTGTGTTGTTTGTATAGTCAACTTTGATTTTCAGTTTTCCGCTCTTTCCGGCCAGGTCATCCGGTTTGATTTCCTTGCCGTCCAGATAATAGGTGAACTTCACGGAAACCGGAGGCTCTTTTGTGGTTGTTCCCTGATAATAGATATCCTCGCCGTCTGTCTGCCAGGTCAGCTCGTTTCCGCTCTGGGTGAACTCCTCGTCGCCCTTTACGTTTTTGATGTCCTTCAGTTCACTCTCATCTTTCAGGTTCTTTTCCGTTCCTGCGTTCTTCAGCCAGTTGGATACGGTGATCTGATCTTCCGAGCCGTCTGCATTTGCATTTACATATACGGTTTCTTCTTTGGAAACCGCTGCGTCCTCTCCTGTCGCTGCATAAACCGGAGCAGCTCCCATAACAGCAGCCATACCAACAGCAAGACCAGACATCATCTGTTTTCTCAGTTTTCTGTTTCTATTCATTGTGATAAACTTCCTTTCTGTGGTTTTTATAATGGTTTTTTATGATGAAATCCAGGATCATAAGAGAAGTAAAACCCGCTCGGAGTAAGATACTGCGGGATACTGTTTCCCTCAGATCGAGGATGTTTTTCCTATGCCTTTCAATCATCTAATGTTATAACGCAAAAATGACTCTTAGTCAACATTAAATACTGCACAAAATTGACGAACGGTCATTTTTTTCTTCGTGCATAGTCACAAAAATGAGAAAATTAGTCATTTTCCCTTTGACAGTTTCCATGTATTCTAACTATAATTGTAGTTAAGTAAATGACACATGATGTGATATTTTTCAGGAAAGGAGACTCTCTGTGGGAAAAATTGACAACAACAAACAAATGAAACGTGAGTCCCTTCTGGACTCTGCTTTCTCACTTTTTATCAACAACGGCTTCAGTAAAACATCCATTTCGGATATCGTGAATAACGCCGGCGTTGCAAAAGGTACCTTCTATCTTTATTTCAAAGATAAGTACGATATTCGGAATCATCTGATTGCACATAAGGCGAGTCAGGTATTTCAGGCCGCCTACACAGATCTGCTGCGCCACCCGGATATCCATGATTTTGAAGAGCAGGTGCTTTTTATCACCGACAATATCCTCGACCAGTTTGCCGCCAACCACAGCCTCGTGACGCTTATTTCCAAGCATCTGAGCTGGGGATTCTTCAAAAATTCTCTTACCTTTGCTCCGTTTGCCGACACGCCGGCCATCTACACTATCTATGAATCTCTGCTCTCTCATGCAGCATATACGTATCGTTCACCGGAGCTGATGTTCTATATGATTCTGGAGCTTGTAAGCGGTACAAGCTACAACGCTATCCTGTACCAGCAGCCGGTTCCGCTTGAAGAACTAAAACCGGAGCTTTACGCTGCCATCTGTGGCATTTTCAAACAGTTCCGGATCCGTAAGAAACGAAAAAACGCGGAAAATGCAGGCACGGATCCCGCCTCACTGTTCTCGTAGAAAAGAAAGAATCCTGCTACGGCAGGATTCTCCGCCTGCGGCGGGTCGCTTTGGCGACATAATTCCCCTCCGCCGCAGTGCGATCCTGCCCGGAGGGCTTTTTTAATTTACAGGAAAATTCAACGAAGTTTCCTGTAAATCAAAAAATACTTTCGCGGAATCTTTTCAAAAGAAACCACGAAAGTATTTTTATTTTCCTCTTTGCTTATACCTGCTGTTCCAGATATTCACCAATCCGCTGTTCCATCACAGGCACCAGCCACTCGGCATAGCCGGCCTTCATCGGATGAATCGGATCCTGAAGATACAGTTTTCGTTTTTCCGGGGAAACACGGTTGATTTGTTCGTCATTCCAGAAATCGATCACACCGATCTGCCATTTTTCCTGAATTTTCAGAAGCGCCTCTACCATCTTCGCGTACGGCTTGGAATCATACTGTGGATTCGTATAGAACATCACCGGGCAATGCCACGTTTCTTTTGCATATGCAATGATATACTCAATCGCGCCGCAGACAGTTTCGACATCGAAGCTCTCCAGATCGCGGGATTCCGAAATTTCACCGAGCGGGCTGTTGCGTGTTGCATCGTTAGTGGACAGCTGGCAGATAAAAAGATCCACCTGTTGCTTTGGATCAAGCCTGTCGCGCATACGCTCGATGTAGGAATCCTCACCATTATCAATCAGCGTGGTTCCGTTGACCGCTTCTTTGATGCAGGTACAGCTGTCTTTCTTCGCTATGTACTCCGCAAACGAATTGTTGTGGGCAGCAAAGCCCTTCGTCACGGAGGATCCCAAAAATACAACTGTTTTTCCTTTTAACGGACTTGTTTTTTTAAACGGAATACGGGAAACATCGTATCGGACGGAATTTCCCTTTTTAAAATAACCTGTTTTCTTATTCATGCTATATATGCCGCCGACAGCTAAGGCTGCGCCTCCCGCGGCCAGGATTCCGGCTATTATTTTTGCATCCATCGCAAAACCTCCATTATCTGATTCAATACCACTTCACAGATCCTGTCGGATCTTTTTTTCGAATACCCCTATCTTACATCATTTTTCCGAAAATGCAAGTAAACTTTGTTGTCGATTTTGTTCCGATTTTGTTAACAAAATACGGACTTTCTGTGTTCTGATCGAATCCTGATCGATTCCGGCGATTTTTTTATTCTCTTTCCTTCAAAAACCATTGACTTTCAAGTGCACTTAAATGATATATTAAAAGCAACGTAATTACTATTCTTTCTGTACTTCCAGAGTCCTTCCACGCCTGCTTTACGAAAACCTCTGCGAATACAGAAGCATTGCAAAGGAGAAAATTCTACTATGAAAGAAACAATTTTAGGCAATCACCTGCGAAAAGTTCCTTCCATTGCAGTCGGATGCATGCGGCTTTCCGAAAAATCGAAGGGCGAGATGAATCATTTTATCCACTCCGCGCTGGAGCAGGGCGCATATTTCTTTGATCACGCGGATATCTACGGCGGCGGCATGAGCGAGACTGTGTTCGGTGAGGCATTTTCCGGCGATCCGTCCCTGAAACGGGAGGATATTTTTCTCCAGTCCAAATGCGGCATCCTC
>ENA-OPVY01001368-OPVY01001368.1-human-gut-metagenome-genome-assembly--contig:-NODE-1368-length-12128-cov-2.522820_pt1 | contig 12128 bp, 17 predicted proteins | sample MGYA00241503_ERZ501998 | MGnify/ENA primary metagenome ERZ501998 (study PRJEB25962, sample SAMEA2042107) | human gut metagenome | biome: human gut; feature: human-associated habitat; material: faeces... | reverse complement strand
GGCTGGACAACACAGGCAGCAACCGTTCTTGCACATCTCCGGAACGGCGGAACAGCTTCTGCCAACATCGCCGGACACTGGATTGCACTGGTGGACTATGATGTTACTACCGACCAGTATTTGATGTTGGATTCCTCTCAGATTTCCAGCCGAGCAGAGCACATAGCCTGGACAGACCGGAAAAATGGTGTTGCATGGCTCTCGGAAGCGGTCTTGCTGGAAAACGGCAGAAACGGCTACTATGGCATCAACAAACGCTATTCTGCTCTTTATACGTTTGATGACCCATACCCCCTCGGCGATGTCAATCAAGATGGCGTGGTGTCCGTCGAGGATGCCAGATTGGTATTACAATATTATGCAAGCACGGCGGCGAGCCTTGATTTCCGCCTGCATCCCCAGATTGTAACGCACAATGCTGGCATATCGGCGGCAGATATTGACGGAGATGGCTTAGTAACCGTACAGGATGCCACGGCAATCTTATCTTACTACGCACAGCAAGCTTCCGGAGCAGCCCCCTCTTGGGGACAAGTGCTCTGCGGATAACATCCCCTTTTTGCAGCAATCGACTGTCACCAAAAAGGGCAAAAAAGCCCGAAAAGCTGGGATGTGCCGGTGTAAGCCGGTCAAATACATACCTTTACACAGAGAGAAAAAAAGTAAAAATTTTCTCACACATAAAAAGGTATGCAAACGACCGGCGTAGACCGGCACACTTTTTCAATCCACGCCCCTGCGTAAGGGGCGACAACACGGAGAAAAAAGTAAAAATTTCTCACACATAATACGTTTGATGACCATACGCCCTCGGCGATGTCAATCAAGATGGTGTGATATCCGTATTTTCAATCCACACCCCCATAAGGGGGCGACAAGCGGTGCTTATTTGGTCAACAGTCGGACAGCAGTCGTAAACCCCACCGCAAAGGCGTGCTTCTGCCAGTCCTCACACAGCTGCAACAAAGCATCCAGCGTTTCCAAATTGACGGCTGGAGCGAGCGTGTCCAACTGTTTGTGCAGCGATGCCGGCTCAAACAACGCCGGTTCTCGCCTGCATAGTCCCTCATACAGGGCTTCTAATTCTGGTTTCATGTTTCCCCCCTTGACTTTTGCCGCACCGTCTGCTATCATAGATTTAGCAGCGTTTTGGCGTTGCGTTGGGTTGTAAGTGCGACAGTTTGGTAGACGGGGGCACTTACAGCCTTATTTTTTATCAAAATACTCGGAGCATATCAACCGCACCAAAGAAGCAAGTGAGATGTTTTTCTTGGCTGCCTCTTTTTTTAGTGCCTCGTACAATGCAGACGGGATTTTGATATTTAACGCCTTGTCGTTCACTTTCTCACCTCCACTACAATTTTACTACAATCATTGTCGCGTGTCAATCGGCATTTTGCACAAATTTTATACTTCTGTTTTGTCGTTTTTCCCAATATTGGTTCAACTGCAATCCGGAATCGGCGGCTGGTCTGAGTTACGGCACGCTTTCCGAAGTTTCAGACGTTGAAAAGACTGCTGAAGAAATCAAAAGCAGTAAGCAGCGTTCCTTTGTGCGAGTGAGCGACATTCAGGGCAATTTGCAAGCCGCTCTGGAACAATTGCTGTACGGATTTCAGTACTATCGGGATTATTACGCAAACCGCCACACAAAGCCGGCAGAGATATCCTGCACGTTCGGTGATGGGGTTCTGGAAGACACAGACAAGGAATTTCAACGCCGCCTGCAAATGGTGCAGGCTCGTGTCTTGAAGCCGGAGCTGCTGTTGTCATGGTACTTTGGATGCGAGGAAGCAGAGGCGTTGCAGATGTTGCCCGAACAGCAGGACGCAGGCGGTTTATTTGACGGCGGTGCATTTTAATGCGGCAGCAGTACGAACCATCTGCTGACCGCATCATTGCTCTATACCAGCAGTTAGAGGACGATATTTTGTCAGCGGTCATTCGCAGAATCCTGAAAATGGGGTATGTTTCGGAGGCATCGAAGCATCAGCTGGAAGTCTTACAGGCTGCCGGCTTATTGTATGATGACATTGTGCAGCTGATTGCCGACCGCACAGATGCATGCACAGCACAGGTCAAAGCGTTGTTTGAAGATGCCGGCGTGCAGACAGTTGCCATTGACAACAGCCTGCACGAAGCTGCCGGAGCGTTACCCATTGACATCCGGCAGGACAGCAGCACCCGACAGGTATTAGAAGCCGGATACAAAAAGACACTTGGCACGATGCGGAATCTGGTCAGCACAACTGCAACGCAGACGCAGACCGCATTTATTCAGACCTGTGACCGGATATATATGCAGGTGTCCTCTGGGGCGTTTTCCTATCAAGAAGCAATCATGAACGCTCTGCGAGCCTTAGCGGATACAGGAGCAGAAGTTGTTTATCCAACCAAACACAAAGACCGCATGGATGTTGCTGTTCGGCGGTGTGTGTTGACGGGTGTCAGTCAGACAGCGGCAGCGGTTTCTTTACGACAAGCAGAAGATGCAGGCTGTTATCTCATGGAAATCACTGCACACAGCGGTGCAAGACCTGACCATGCAAAATGGCAGGGGCAGCTTGTTACAATAACCGGAAAAGATGCCGGAAAAATCATTGACGGGCTGCGAGTTTTTACCCTCTCTGAAATCGGCTACGGCAGCGGCGAAGGGTTCAAAGGTTGGAACTGCCGTCATAATTGGCATGCCTATTATCCAGGGTTCAGCACACCGAATTACACGCAAGAGGAACTGAAAAAGCTGGACGAACCTTGCATTTCGTACAATGGAAAACTTTATACGGAATATGAAGTCAGTCAGATGCAGCGAGCACAGGAACGAAGAGTGCGAGCCTGGAAGCGGCGTTGCATCACAGCACAGGAAAGCGTGAACAGTGCCACAGATGAAGCGACCAGAGCGACAGCACAAGCAGAATTTGACCGGTCAGCACGTTACCTGAAAGCCAATGAAGCGAAACTGAAAGATTTTTGCAGACAAACCGGGCAAGACCGTGACCGGTTTCGGGAACAAGTGCTGGGGTTTGGGCGGTCAGAAGCACAGAAGGCGGTGCATGCGGCGAAGCGGCAAGAACATGCACTTAAAGGAAATTATAGTGTTAATTTTGAAAAAGCAAGCGGTACAAAGGAAATCACACCACAGTTGGCAAAAGAATTTTCAGATGAATATGATAAGTTTGAAAAGAAATTCAAAAAACTTACCAGTGTTCGTAGCGTTTCAATAGAACCGTATGGGAACGATGGATTTTGGGGAAACTATAATGATAACAGTGGCGTTATTTCAATTTTCGGTGCTGGTGGAAAAGATGGAAAAAACACAATCTCTAAAGTTGCTGCTGAAATGAAAAAAGCTGGAAAATGGTCTACCTCTTCCCCATATCATGCTTTCCGTCATGAACTTGGTCACGCTTTACAGAACCAGCTAAAAAAGGAAGACAAAAATTATAGTGACAAGCTGAAAAAAATCTCTGCAATCAAAGATTCTATTCTTGAACTGTTGACAGATACAGATGAGAATGCTATAATAGAATTGAAAAAGCAAAAATTATCAGTATATGGTTTACGTAAAGGTGATGATATTGACGAGTTTATTTCTGAATGTATTGCGGAATACTGCAGCAAAAAACCAAGAAAAACGGCTCGGGATGTTGTTGAAATTTTGTTGAATGGAGTTGTCACAAATGCTGATTGATTATCCGGTAAAATGGGAAAATTTTATGATAAACGGGAAAATAAGGACTTTTTCAAAAAGCACACCAAAAGAAATTGTAGAAAAAGCAAAAGAAATAAACAAAACAGCAATTCGCACAGGTGGAAAACCGGCTTTTTTCTTTGAAACAAGCGAGAAAAAGAAGTGACCATGTCAACAACTTATTGGCTCAGTAGATGTGATTGAAAATATTAGCGATTTAAAGGAGCAAAAATGAACAATTTTACAATCATATACAAGATATTAAAAGCACTAGAAGCAGCTATGGATTCAGACGCTTTTGACGAAACCACAATTTCTCCAGAACGATTGAAAATCTCAGAAAACAGAAGAAATAAACTGCTGATTCAATTGTATAAAGCTGGATATATCGAAAATCTTTATATAAAAACGTATGTTGACGAAGATTTTCCATCTGTTACAGTGTTACCAAAAACAACAATCACAATAAAAGGGCTGGAATATCTGGAGGAAAATTCTTTAATGAAGAAAGCAGCAAAGATTATAAAAGAAGCAAAGGGATTTATTTCATAAAAACAGTTGACTAAAGCATCTCAATGAGGTGCTTTTTTCATACCTGAAAGGAGAAAAGCATGAATCTTAAAGACTGCACCACAGCGGAACTTGTCGCCGAATTGATGGCCCGTGAAGGCGTAGAAGCAACAATCGCAGAGCCATATGAGGATGTCACCATCACTGCAAATGGTTCTGCGATTATCTTAAAAATTATTGATTAACCAATTTTTCTGTATCGATATATGTTTTTTATGTATACATGAAAAAACTTTCCCTTTGATGGAGCTTGTAAAAGAGCATTGTATACATCCACTGGAACGTTGTAGTATGCATAAAGACCACCTTTGTTAAATCTGATATAAAGTGTATCATATTCATATCCAACGCTTTCCAAGTTAGAAGAAGTAACGGGAATCATGTTCATAAATATCACCGCCTTTCCGGAGCGGATTGCACATCTCACCTCGCTTTCTGCCCCAACTCTATTATATCATAATTTTGGCACTCTGCAAAGGGGTGCTTTTTTCATGCCCAAAATTCAGAAAGGAGCAAGACCATGATTGACCAAAAGTTTTTAGAAAGCCTTGGTGTTACAGATGAAAGTACGGTGCAGAAGATTACCGAAACTTACACCGCTGACATCAAGGCAGAACAGGACGCTGCGACAGCCACCAAAACACAGCTGGATGAAGCCAACAAGACCATCCAATCTTACAAGGACATGGACATTGACGGCATCAAAGCCAGTGTGGAGGAATACAAGCAGAAGCTGACGCAGGCAGAAGCAGAACGGGCAGCGTTTGAGTACCGCACAAAGATGACCCAGTATGTGAAAAAGCTGGGGCTGAAAAATGATGTGTATGAAAAGCATGTCACGGATTTGCTGACTGAAAAGAATTTGCAATTCGATGGCGATACGCTCATCGGCGGTGACGATATTGTGAATGCGTTCCGGACATCTCACGAGGATGCCTTTGCACCAAATCCGCAGGAACGGGCAGCCGCTGCGACTTCCGGCAACCCACCAACCACGCTTTCCGGTGTGGAAACGGAATTTTACAAGATGAACCCAAATCTGAAACAGTAACAAGGAGGAAAATTTTATGCCACATATTGCACAGGAACGGTATTCGAGTTTGGTAGATGAAAAGCTGCGTGCGACACTCGTCACCAAGGACAATCTCATTTTCAACCCACGTTATGAAGGAAATCCGAAGGCTGGAAAGGTCAAAGTTCCAGTTCGGGACACCGAAGTAGAGGTGAAGAAGTACGACAAGCAGAAGGGTGCCGCCATCTCTGCCGGCTCTACCACCTACTTTGACATTAACATTGATACAGATGAAGCGGTCAATGAAATGATTGATGGTTTCGATGCACAGAGCGTTCCGGACGGTATCACTGCAGAACGGCTGGACAGTGCTGGTTACTCTCTGGGGCTGTCCATGGATACGAAATGCATCCGTGCTCTGGAAGAAACCGCAGGCATCACCATTGCAACTACAAAGACCGCCTGCACGGACAGCACTGCATACAAGCAGGTACTGGCAGCAAAGCGAACGCAGTCCCGTCTGGGCGTGCCGAACGATGGAAAGCGGTGGCTGATTGCATCTCCAGAATTCATGGAAGTGCTGCTGGCAGATGACCACTACATCCGGCAGGGCGATTTATCCCAGGAACTGGTACAGTCTGGCGTAGTCGGCAGAATCGCAGGGTATAACGTCTTTGAATCCAACAACACGATGTTCGAGGATACTACGATTGTTGGCGGCAAGAAGACCACCACAGAATTTATTTGCGGTCACCCGAACTGGTGTCATCGGGTGCAGGAATGGTCTGTTCCAGTCGCCATCAAAAACCTGACGAATGAATACATTGGTTCTTCTGCGGTACAGGGTCGAAAGGTTTATGGCATCGGCATTTCGAAACCGCAGACCGTCTATGTGAAACGAACCGAGGTATAAGGATGGCAGTCTATGCAGATTTTCCCTATTACCAAGACTTTTATTGCGGCACAGTGTTTACAGATGCGGCGGTATTCCGCACGGCTGCCGCCCGTGCATCGGACTATATCGACAATGTGACCTTCGGGCGGCTTGCCGGCAGCGTGCCGGAACCGTTTGCAGAACCTGTCAAAAAATGTGCGTGTGCATTGGCAGAGGTATTTGAGTTGCAGCGACAGGTGTATGCCAGCACAGACAGCAACGGTGCAAAAAAGTCCGAAACGCAGTACCATTACAGCGTGACATACAGCACGCCAGCGGAAACGCTGACGGCTCTGCTGAGCGGCAAAAGTGTTTCGGATTATCTGTACAGCATTTGTCTGCGATATTTAGGACGCACAGGGCTGATGTATCGGGGGTGTGATTGATGTTCACAAATTGCGATGCGGTTACAATTTATCATCCAGATGGGGCAGTCAATCACCGTCCTGTTTTTTGTCGACACGTCATCAAGAACGTGTACTGGGAAGAATCCATTGGCAGCCGACAGAACGGAAAAGAGGTGCAGCAGAGTGACAGCATTTATGTCTGCATTCCTGCATCGTCTGTAACAGATTATGTTCCAGCACGGGATGACCTGCTGTTTCGTGGCATTATTTCGGAAGAAAAAGAACTGCACGAAATACAGACGCTGCCAAACAAACACACCATTACAGCGGTTGCAGACTGCCGATATGGCTCTGCAGCGGTTCAGCACATCGAGGTGACAGCAAATTGATTACAGGTTTTAAGATTCACATGCCGACTGCAAAAGATTTTTCCAACCGTCTGCAAAAAGCACAGAAGTTTGTAGACAGTGAGGTACTGCGAAAAAGCGACCCATACGTTCCGCTCAAGACTGGCATGCTGCGAGATTCTGGCGTTTTAGGAACGAAAATCGGCAGCGGCAGGATTCGCTACCTTGCCCCCTATGCAAAAAAGCAATATTACAAGGGACGGTCTAGCGGTAAGCGTGGACGTTATTGGGTAAAAAGAGCGATGCTTGCACATGGTGACGCTATTGCATCGGGTGCACAAAAAATCATAGATGGAGAGTGATGCTGTTGTCAATGATACAGGCGGTATGGGACTATTTTTCCACCTGTCCCCTTCTGGAAAATCAGCGAATTTTAGGAGTTGACCGGTTGGGCGTTGACCCAATCGAATACACCATTGACATCCTTCCCAGCGAGCAAATTGTAAAGCGATATGTGGACGGTTCCAGCATCCGACAAATCGAACTGACATTTTCCAGCCGGGAACCGTATGGACGGGATGTCATACAAAACATCCAGAACTCTGAATTTTACGAAAAGTTCGCTGATTGGGTCGAGCAGAACGATGATGCCGGAATCTATCCGGACTTTGGCAAATGGAAAACAGTCAGAAGTATACAAGTGATTAGCAGCGGTTATGCAGTAGAGGTGACAGAAAAAACATCACGCTATCAGATACAATTGCGAATCACCTATTTACAATCATGGAGGTATTAAAAAAATGGGCGTAGGAATTGACACACTCAAACTTAAAAAGCGGTCGGAAAAGCTGGCTTTTTTGGAAGTCAAGCTTGGTGACAAGGCAACCGGCTATTGTCGTTTGGAAGGATTTACGACACAGACATTTAACGCAAATTCTGAAGAGTATGAACGTCAGTATGTCGATGAAGATACAAAGCGGACGGATGTTAAAGCGTACTCTGAAAGCGTTAACTATAATTTTGACTATTATCTGCACCATCCAGCATTGGAAGAAATTGTAAAAATTACAGAAAATGAACTGACTGGATACGATGCAGTGAGAAACATCTTGATTGTTGACATGACATCGGCAACCGCTGGCGGTCAGTATACTGCGACGGTCAGACCTTATACAGTCGTACCATCCAGTAACGGCGACACGACAGACTGCATGACATACTCCGGAGATTTTAAGTCCAGAGGAACAAAAAAGACAGTCAAAGTTACCTTGGATGACGATTGCGAAAACGCAACGATCGTTGCGGGAAATACGGTTGCTGAAACATCAGCAAGCCAGAGCACTGCGGTTAAAAAGTAAGTTATGACGGATTTTTACACAATCACAATTAACGGGGTCGATTTGCTAGTAGACGCAGAAGATGCTGATTTTATGGGACGATATCAATCCGCTTATAATGAGTTAGCGGCAAAACCGCCGGCGAGCATCGAAAGCGACCCATCCTCTGCAATCCGACAGTATTGCCAAATTTATCGTGATTTCTTCCGCACCTTGTTTGGTGCGGAAATATCCGAAAAAGTGTTTGCAGGTTTGCCGGATAATGCGAGGGTTTACGACAGCATTTTTGAAACGCTACTGCAAAAAATCATGGAACAGCGTATGGCTGCGGTATTACGATTGGCGGAGGCAAAAAAGAGATATGCAGCAAGATGATTTTTACAACATTCTAACTGACGATCTACCGAAAAGCGTAAATGTCAACGGCGTAAATTATCCTGTCCGCACCAATTTTAAAGATTGGATTTTGTTCTTTTTTTTACATGAGGACGTGGACTTGACAGACATCGAAAAGATCACGTTATCCATGGACTGGTATCTTGACGCTGTACCGACGCAAAAAGTCGCAGCTTATCAAGCGTTGCAAAAATTCGCAGCGTGTGACCGTATGCCAAAATCAAAAAGAAAAGCAGCAGGGGTACGACGTGCCCCTGCTTTTTCGTATTTACATGACAGCACATACTTGTTTGCTGACTTTTTGAGGTTTTATCAAATCAATTTGCAGACAACGCAGCTGCATTGGTTTGCGTTTAACGCCTTGTTTGAGGGGCTGCCGGACGAAAGCTGCACAAAGCAACGGATAGCATACAGATGTCTAAACATTGGTAAAATAAAGGACAAAGAAGAACGAAAGCGAATATTGCAAATTAAAAATGCGATTGCGATACCGCAAAAGCCGATGACAGCCGGTGAGGTTGGTAATTTGTTTGGGTAACAAGGAGGTGACGAAATGGCAGACGGAAGAATTGCGTTTGATTCCCGGATCAATACAGACAATTTAGAAAAAGATTTGTCAAAAATGGAAGAATCCATTTCAGACGCAGCAAGTTCGGCGGAAAAAGAATCTGAACAATCATTTAACAGCATAAAATCTCAGGTTGCAAAGTTAGCAGCAACATACAAAGAAGCTGGAATGACGGCGTCCAATGCCATGAAAAAGGCATGGGAAGAAGTACGAGATGGTTCATCTTCTTTTCAAACCGCAGAAAGGAATGTGTCTGGATTTGCAGAGAAAGCAGAATCCGAATTACAGAATGTGGGCGAAATTGCAAGTAGAGCTTTTGACGAAGTGCCACAAAGTACAGAAAAAAGCCTTGAAACCGCCATGACATCCGTTGATGATTTTTCCGGCAAAGTGCAAAAAGTACTCGCTGCCGCCGGTCTGGCATACGGTGCGAAAGAGATTATAGATGTCGGCACGGATTATACCCGGGCGATGGGAAAGATTGCAGCTGCTGCCGGAGCAACTGCAGAAGAAATGGATGTCATGAGTAGCTCTATAAAAAACGTCTACAATAGCGGCATTGGGGAAAACTTGACAGAGGTTGCAGATGTTGCAGCAATGGTAAAGCAGCAATTTGGAGATATTGACGACAAGTCGCTTGAACAAATCACCCAGGATGCTATTACAATGTCAAGTGTTTTTGATTCTGATCTCAATGAAACTTTAAGAGGCGTTAATGCTCTTATGAGTAACATGGGGCTTACTGCGGAAGAGGCGTTTGATTATATCGCAAAGGGCACACAAAACGGACTTGACAAAAGCGGCGAGCTCTCTGATAATTTGGCGGAGTATTCGCAGATCTGGGAACAGGCTGGATTTTCCGCCGAAGAGATGTTTTCCATTTTGCAAAACGGTCTGGATAGCGGAGCGTATAATCTCGACAAAGTAAATGATTTTGTCAAAGAATTTACGATTTCTCTCTCTGATGGACGCATTGAAGAGAACCTCGACAGTTTATCACTCGGTACACAAAATATTTTTAACGAGTGGAAAAATGGGAATGCGACACAAAAAGACGTTTTTCAGTCCGTCATAAGCGATTTATCAAACATGACGGATGAACAAGAGGCATTGACGCTTGCATCCAATACATGGAGTGCCCTTGGCGAGGACAACGCCATGAAAGTCATTACATCACTAAATAATGTAAATGACGCATATAGCAATGTGGAAGGCACGATGAAATCTGTCAATGATGTCAATTATGACAATTTGGCAACAAGGATGACCGCACTTAAACGCCAGTTTGAAACAGAAATCGTGGTGCCAGTTGCGGAAAAGTATTTACCAAAAATCGAAAAAGCAATTGATTATGTGTCAGAAAATCTTGATGAAGTCGTTGATCACGCAAAGCCGATTGCTGCCGGGATTGCAGCTGCATTTGCAGTCAAAAAAATTGTGGATTTTGGCACAACTACCGTCAACACGGTCAAAACAATCCAGACGGCTTTTAGACTCCTGAATACATCCAATCCGCTTGGTTGGATTGCTATCGGTGTCGGTGCTGTTGCAAGTGTAGCGACCGCCCTACTGGCAGATGCAAAAAAGAAATCACAGGAATGGAAAAATCACTTAGAAGATGTCCGAGAATCAGCTGCAAAAATTCCGGATGAAGTGCAAAAATCAATTGACAAAACAAACGAATGCACAAAAGCCTGGGAGGATATGCACCAACAAATCAGCAAAGATGGGCTTGTTGAGGATTCCGATTTTGAGGCGGTCAACAAGTTAAAGGAGTCTTTGATGGCTCTGGTCAACTCTGACGGCACGATCAAAGACGGTCAAGAGGAAAAGGTGCAAGATCTGATCAACAAAATCAATGAGTACAGCAATACCGGGCTTACTGTTGCAGATGGTCAAATCTTAAAAAATGATGAAGTTGTCAATAGTTACGGCAAAATTTCTGATGCAATCGATGACGTCATTGAGAAACAACACGCACAAAATTATCTGGACATGCTGGGTGATGCATCAAAGCAGGCACAGCAAGAGAGACCTGCTCTCTTGCAGGCGGTAACGGAACAAAACCAGGAATTGCAAGCAAAAAAAGAAGAACGTCAACAGATAATTGACGAAATGGCACAATTTAAGCTTGACAATACTTATACATTGACAGACATCAATGGGAATTCGGAAAAAATTTGGAACGATTCCGAATCATCGAAAAAATACGATGAAATGCGGGAAAAACTGAATGGCGTAAACGACAGTATCCAGACGTTGAGCACAACATATCATGAAACAACCGTCCAGCTGGAAAAGGGTGCAGATGCGATGTCCGCTTATAAAGAGGCGGCAGAGGCATTTTCCAGCGGTGATTTGGAAACCGTAACACAAAATTATAATGACTTGCAAAGCAATATATTGACTGCTGCGACAGCGACCGCCGAACAACTGAGGACGCAGGAAGAAGAATCACGAAATCATTATGAAACGCTGAAGCAAATGGCAGATGAAAACCCTGGGTCTGTACTTGCCGAAGATCTTGCAGAGGCAAAACGTCAAGCTGAAGAGGCGGCTGTGGAACTGGAAATCAAAACCGGAGAGCACGGCGAAAATGCCGGAAAGACGTTTTTGGATACCCTGGCATCATCCGGAATGAGCCAGGATGAAAAGCTTGATGCACTCAACCGGTACATCGAAGAACGGCTTAACAATGGTGACGATTTAAACAAAATCGCCCAAAATATCGGTCTTGACTATACAAGCGGATTTGCGGAAGGTATCACTGACAACATCTCAAGCGTGGAAGAGGCAGTAAAAGCACTTGGTCGAGCTGCTGAGGCACATCTTAGAGTAAGCATTGATTCCCACTCTCCGTCCCGTGTTGCCAAAGTCATCGGCGGTGACTGGGACGACGGCTTTGTTGCGGGGATTGAGGGTGGCA
>ENA-OPVY01001360-OPVY01001360.1-human-gut-metagenome-genome-assembly--contig:-NODE-1360-length-12183-cov-52.900643_pt1 | contig 12183 bp, 13 predicted proteins | sample MGYA00241503_ERZ501998 | MGnify/ENA primary metagenome ERZ501998 (study PRJEB25962, sample SAMEA2042107) | human gut metagenome | biome: human gut; feature: human-associated habitat; material: faeces... | reverse complement strand
GGGAGTGGGAATGAAAGTTAAGAACAAGCCTTGACACAGTTTAAATTACACCTCCCCCTGTAAGGGCAAAAGCTTTAAAAAGAGTTCCACCTATAATATATTCCCCAGTTCTGACACTCGGAATAGGATTCTAGCACCCCCGCATTTCACGGGATTGCTAGAACTAAAATACTGAATATCAACTTCATAATAAGCTAATCTCACTTACGAAATTCCGTCTTTATTCCTCTTTATATGCCTCATACTCCTCACGAGAGATTGGAGTCTCCGGGTCAACAATCAAGACTTCATCATAGGTCAAGCCATAGAGGTGATAGACGAGGAAGTCGATTTGATTCTCCAAAGCAGAAGTGTCATTTTCTTTTTCTTGTTCTATTGCCTTTACCAAATTCTCTATTTCTAAACTACTTTTACTTAACACCATATCAGAAGGCATCGGAAATGGTTTTATATAAGCAGGTTTATAGCGATAGAATCCACCAGACATAACTGTTCCAGTATTTTGCATAAACCACCAACATAAACGAGAATTTAAAACAGCCATTAAGACCTTGTATGACACCAGTACATCGTCCTTTTTAACGTAACCATAAAGAGTAGCAGTTTGATAAAACACACCTTGTTCATCAAAGGAAAAGTTACCCCCCATAGAAATATCTGGAGCGATAAGTTTTGGTGAAGTCGCATAAGCTAACCCCTGCTTTCTACTTAATTGAAACCATTCATTATCAATATCAAAACGACCTTTTTCTCTTCTTCTAAGAATCGTTTCACATTTTTTTTAATAACTATAAGCCATAGGATACTTTTCAGATAAGTCATTCTCTTTAATAAGAGTCATATTGCCACTATTTCTCTCATATGGTAAAACTACATATCTCTGAGTATCTAAACTTCCATACAACTGCAAAAGTACGAAAAAAGAATTGGTTATAAAGCAGCATATATTCAAGGCTTTTGCCCTTACAGGGCGCAGGGGGACAACGTCTTAATACCCAGGGTGTTGCCCTGGGCTAGGAGCTTTTGGGCCTTCAGCCCGTGCTTGAACCACATGAAAAAGTTCAATGATTTTCTTCTTAACCAGGCATTTTATACTCATGTCTAAGCTTCCAGATAGTTCATCATATCCTCCAATGTATCGAAGTTCTTGACATTCCCCTCCTTTACATTGAGAATAGCCTTATCTAACTCTGATTGTAACTTTTTCTTTTGTAATGTTGCATTCATAATACGATTAAACAATTAAGTTTGATACATTTATTCAGAATAAGGCGTTCTCATATGCTCATGCTTCCATTGCTCAATAGTATTTTCATCTATCAAGCCCTTATCCCACAATTCATTTGCGGCATCTATCGCTTTTTGCGCAAAATAGCGACTATCTGTTGGCATACCATTATCCTTTTTATCTAGCATAGCATCACCCCTTCCTCTTCTACATTATTATAAAAAGGACTGCCCTTTTTGCTCTGCCAATCCTTCATCGAATACACTATCGGGTGAATCATCTGATTGATTTGCCATCCCAATTCCCAAAGAGGATAGGTGTAATTATCATGATCCTGCTCATCTATCTTATCCTTGTTCAAAAGCACAAGGATGTCCCAGTCGGAATCTGCTTTAGCATCCCTTCTAGCCCTTGACCCGAAAAGGATAACCTTGGCATCTTTCGGCATAATCGACTCCGCTTTCTTCTGAATCGACTTGAGTACCTCATCTTCAAGATGTTCCCTTGTTATTGTCGTCATAACACTATCATTTTAATTACACCGCAAAAATACGAAAAAGAATTGAAACTAACAAATATTCTGAGAGATATTTGCATTTATTCTTTTCTCTTTACCCAAACCTTATGGCTGCCGCGGCCTAGTGAATCTATCGGCGAAGATTTATCACAGGTCAGTTCCTTCAGTTCCATAGAGGCGGAAGTACGGCTCAGGTTGTTGATGGAGGCATAATCGCCTAGGGTGAGGACTCCGTTCTTCTCTATCACCTCCAGGGCTCGGGCGATGCGTTCTTCCTTGGAATAGAGCTGCTTACGGATAACCTTCACACCACCCATATCACGCTCCAGGTCACGGTCGGTTTCACGCTTCACATCCTTGATAAACTCAGGGGACGCCTTGAAGTTGATGTCCTTCACTCCCACCTTGCGATACGTCATCTTATCATCTGGATTCAGAATTTCCCTAGGCTTCTCATCCTCGAAAGCGAGGGAGAGGGAGAAGGTGCCGAAACCTTCCAGATTCACGTTGTACCCCATGGAGAGCATGTCTGTCAGCATATCAACCACATCGGTCAATACAGCCTCCGTGGTACTTTCCGAAATACCGCGATGGTAGTTCTGCATCATCTTGACGAACTCTTTTCGGGATAGTGTACGGTTGGTCACCATCTTGGGATAAACTCTGCGCTTGCCATCATAGCGCATATCCCCCATTTCCTGCAATTTGTACTTAGCCATATCAGTTTCCTTTCCTATTTTAGTTTATTAGTATTTCTTATTGCAGCAGCCTTTACATCCTATAGTATTTATTGTTATACTTAAGAAGAAAAGACCACAAACCTAGGAAGAAAAGTATTTAATCCTAGGAGAAATCTCCGTTCATAGACACTGAACCGACATTCAAAGTCTATGAACCGCCGTTCAAAGACACTGAACGGACATTCAATGTTTATGAACGAAGATTTCTACCTTGCAAAGATACAACTTTATCAGATATAAAACAAGACTTTTCCTGAATATCTTTACTTTTCCGACCATAATTCTTCGTTTTTTGAGCTTATTTCTTTGCGTATCCCAAATAATTGTGTTAACTTTGTAGTCAGATTGCAAGCCAAAGGTCAAAGGATTGCAAGCAAAAGACTAAGCAAAAGACTAAGATTAGACATTCTTATGAGTATGAAGATATTAGCAACCAGCGACTGGCACCTGGGCAACCTGTTTCACGGCAACGACCGCCTGCCGGAACACAAGCATTTCCTGAAATGGCTCCTGGAGCAGATAGCTGGACAAAAGCCCGATGCTCTCCTCATCGCAGGAGACATCTTTGATAACGGAAATCCATCGGCAGCGGCACAGACCGTTTATTACGAGTTTCTTGCCGATGCTACCCAATTGTGCCCTAACATGCAGGTCATCATTACCGCCGGCAACCACGATTCCGCTAGCCGACTGGAGGCTCCCCGTCCGCTGCTCACCCGATACCACGTGGAAATAAGAGGAAACGTAAGGAAAATCTGGAAGCAGGGAGAAAGCGAGGACGATGATAAAACCGGCGGACATTGGATCTATTCCTTCGATGACCTCATCATCCCCGTAACCAACGAGGCAGGAGAAGAAGTCATCATCCTCGCCGTACCTTTCCTAAGAAGCGATGTGGTGCAGAACGCCAGCTACTCGCAGGGAGTCAACGACTTTCTGAGAGAACTGACGGCTGAGGCTCGAAAGAAATACCCGGGCAGGAAGTGCATCATGATGGCACACATGTACGCCAAGGGTTCGGATATCGCCAAAAAGGATGCGAGCGAGAAAATCATCATCGGCGGACAGGAGGAAGTGGACCTGGAAGGATGGAACGACCATCCCGACTATATGACTTGCGGACACATCCACAAACGGCAACATATCTGGAATACCGACTGGGCAAGATATACGGGAAGTATCCTCCCGATGTCGTTTGCCGAGAAAGACTACACCCACGGCATCGACCTCATCACCATAGAACACGGAGAAGAGGAGGAAGGAAAGGAAACCGGCAAGAGTAAGGAATGGAAAGTAGAATTTCTGGAATACAAGCCTCAGCACGCCCTCCGCATCCTGCCCGAAGATGAGGAAGAGCTGACCTTCAAGAAATGGCAGAAGCTCATCAATTCTGAACTCTCGGAAAGAACCGACGGCGAACTGAGCGACCACTTCGACTACGTGATGCTGAAGGTGAAACAGGAGAAACTGACCAGCGATGACATCAAGGAACTGGAGAAACTCGTCAACGAAAAGGATGCCGTGCTCTGCAAAATCCAGCGCATCATCCCGCAACTGGACCTCTCCACCATCCAGGGTTCCCAGCACATCACCAGCATAGAAGACATCATCAACCGTCCTCCGCTCGATACGCTGAAGGAAGCCTTCGCCATCAGGCACAACGCTCCGATGAACGAAAGACAGGAGAAAATGTTATCCGATTTATTAACGACATCATCATTATGAAATTCCTACAACTCGAAATACTCAACCTCGCTTCGCTTGACAAACAGGGTGGCGAGGTCATCAACTTTGAAGAAGGTGCCTTAGGCGAGAGCACCATCTTCAGCATCGTAGGTCCGACGGGAAGTGGTAAGTCTACCCTACTCGACGCCATCTGCCTTGCCCTCTACAACCGCGCCCCTCGCTATCCCAGGAAGAAAGGCGACAAGAACCAGAGCATCGAGATTTTCGGAGCTGCCGATGCCAGCGAAAGTAACCGTCTGGCTCCTACCGACAGCCGAAACATCCTGACCCGGGGAAAGAAGGAAGGCTACAGCAAACTCACCTTCCTTGCCAACAACGGCAGCATCTACCGCGCAGAATGGCACGTCAGATTCCAGAGAGTGCGCTACGAGAACGCCAAGACTGCGCTCTATAAAATCGCAAGAAACGGAGAAGAGATAACGGAGGAAGCTGCCGACTGGAACGAACTGCCGAACATCATCGGACTCGACTACGACCAGTTTCTCCGTACCGTACTCATCGCCCAAGGCTCGTTTGCCAACTTCCTGACGGCGAAGGAAAACGAGCGGTACGAACTTCTGGAAAAACTCATCGGATGCGAGGAAACTTATACGAATATCGCTACTGAAATCAAGAAGGCGAAAGACCAGGCGACGGATGCCTACAACCAGATGGCTGCATCGGTGGAAGCCGTTAAACAGAACCTGCTGAACGATGAAGAACTCGCCCAACTGCAGGAGGAAATCGACCGTCTGGAAAAGGCTGAGAAGGAACTCGACAGCCAGTTGCAAGCCATTTCGAAAGACCTGCAATGGTTTGAGGAAAACGACAAGCAAATCAAGCAAATCGCTATCTGCCAGACTGATATGGAGCAAGCAGCAGAAGCCATTAAAGCGATGCAAGCCCAGATTCTCCGTCTGCAGTTGCACGATGAAGTACAGCCAGCCGTCAACCTACTGCAGGAAGTAGAACGGCAGACGCAAAGCATCCACGAACAGGAAGGAAACATCCTGAAAGCGGAAGGAAACATCAAAAGTCAAGAGTCTGCCATCAGCGAAAGCGAGAAAACTCTCACCAGTCTGAAGGAAGCAGTCGGCAAGGCACAGGAACAGCTGGAAAAGGCGCTGCCGGTCATCGCAGAAGCAAGGGCGCTGAAAACAAAAATGGAAGCGGCAATGCCGAATCTGAAAGAAAAGAAAGAGGCATTGGAGTTGGCTCAGAAAGAGAATCTAACTGCCCAGAAAGACGTGGAGGAAAACGCCCGAAACATCCAAAAATGGGAAGCTGAAACGGAGAAAGCAAACCTTGCCCTCAAAACGACAAAGGAAGAGATTGACAAGCAGAAACAGGTTCTGCACGAAGCGACGCAAGCCGCTGAACAGGCTTGGGAGAAGGAAAGAAATAAGACTGCCGGACAGAACATAGAGGAACTGCAGAACAGCAAGACTGTAGCCGACAGGAAACTGCAGGATGTCCAGCAAGCCATCAAGGTTGTGGCTCATCTCGATACTGCCTCAACAGAAAAGCAAAAGAATGAGGAGCGCATCCTGGTCTTGGGCAAGAGAAATGCGGAGATAGATGCAGCCCTGGGCAAGTTGACCATCGAGACTCTGACCCAAGAGGCCCTGACGCTGAGAAATGCCTACACCCTGATGGTGAGTGAGAAATGGGAGATTCATCGTGCCAACCTGACCGAAGGCAAACCTTGTCCGCTCTGCGGCAGCACGACCCATCCTTATCATACCGACAACAGACAGTTTGAGGAAGCCACCACGGAACTCTCTCAACTTCTGAAAGCCAAGGAGAATCTGCTGAAACTGCAGCAGAAAGAGGAGAAGGATCTTTCCGGCGAGAGAAAACAGAACGACGGCGAAGTACAGACGCTCCAGAAACAACAGGAAAAGCTCTCGGGAGAAATCGCCAGTTACGAAGAGGAATGGAAGGTGCTCATCGCCCAGTATCCAAAGATTCCTAAGGGTGAGGCAGAACTGAAATCGCTCTTGCCTATCTATGAAAACAAGGCGAAAGATGCAAGCAGCAAGCTGAGCCTGTTTAACAAGATTCAGAAAGAGATAGAACGGCTGACGCAACTCAAGGATAAGGCTGTGAAGGATGAAGCTGCGTATGAAAGCAAGGCTTCTGCTATACAGAACAAAGCCCAAGAAAACACTTCAACCTGCGCCACAAAACTAGCTGAGCAAAAAGCACTTACCGCCAACCTCATCTCGCAGCAGAAGAGTAAGGAGGAGGCTTACGGGAAAGCCCTTCAGGCATGGAATAGCGCCAAGAAGGAAATGGAGGAATGGCAGGAGAAATACAAGCAGATTCTGAATGGAGAAGAACCTGATGCGGCTGAACAAAGACTGACAGCTGCAAAGGATGAGGCAACGAAAGCAGCAGATAACCAGAACGAGAACATCAACAAACTGAAGGCGGAACTCGCCAACAGTAAAGGTTCGCATCAAACCATGCTGTCTCAGAACAAGACGATGAAAGAGAATCTGCAAGCGAAGGAAAAGGAACTCGACCTTTGGATTGAGGAATACAATAAGCAGCTTGAAGGAAAGAGTATCGAACCAAGCCTTATCGACCGAAATACCATCCGGGAGATGCTTCACTCTGCCGAAGACTGGAATGCTATCCGACGGGAAAAGGACGAAAAGGAGAAAGCCGTGGCTTCAACTACCGCCCTTTACCAGAGCGCAGAAAAGGCGCATCAGCAGCACTTGGAACATCAGCCTGCCAAGTCCCGGGATGCTCTCCTAGCCATTCAGCAGGAGTATCAGGAAAGAAGCCAGCGCAACGAACTGATTGCTGCCAACGCCAGGATGCAGAACCACCAGGAAGCCGTGAAGCAATTGGGCGACAAGGCTGAGGCTCTGAATCTCGTAACACAGGAAAAGGATGACTGGACAGCCATTACGGATGCTATCGGAGCAGACGGAAAGACGCTGCGCAAGATAGCCCAATGCTATACGCTCAGTTTCCTGATAGCGCACGCCAACCAGGAAATCAGAAAGTTCAACAGCCGTTACGAACTGCAGCAGGTAAAGCATTCGCTGGGCATCAGAGTCATCGACCACGACCGTGCCGACGATATCCGAGACACCACCTCCCTATCAGGTGGCGAAACCTTCATCGTGAGTCTGGGTCTCGCCTTGGGCCTGTCGGCGTTATCTTCCCGTAACATCTCCTTCGAGAACCTGTTCATCGACGAAGGCTTCGGAACCCTCGACCCCGATACCCTAGCCACCGTCATCGACTCCCTCGCCATGCTGCAAAGTTCGCAAGGCAAGAAGGTGGGCGTCATCAGTCATACCGACACGATGAGCGAGCGCATCACCACCCAGATAAGGATTATCAAGAATGGCAACTCCGGCAGCAGCCATATCGAGATCTATCCTTAACCCATCGCAATTACACCTTAAATTATATAGTAATAAAACAAAAGAAAGGGTGTGCCATAAGTCCATGACACACCCTTTCTTTTGTTTCCATTGAATATTAAACCCTGTTTCCCTCTTTAGGGAAAACCACGGTTGGCTGGAAGGTCTTCGCCTCCTCAAAGTCCATCAGGGCATAAGCGATGATGATGACGGTATCGCCCACCTGCACCTTGCGGGCTGCAGCACCGTTCAGGCAGATACAACCGCTGCCACGCTCACCCTTGATAATATAGGTCTCCAAGCGCTCACCATTGTTGTTGTCTACAATCTGAACCTTCTCGCCTGCTATCAGATTAGCAGCGTCCATCAAGTCCTCATCGATGGTGATGCTACCCATATAATTCAGGTTAGCCTCAGTTACGGTTACACAATGGAGCTTACTCTTCAATACTTCTATCTGCATTGTTCTGTTATTACTTGATCTGTTACGGATTAAACTTAATAAAGAAATCTATCGAGGAATTATCCCTTATACTTGATATGGTCGATGAGACGGATAGGAGTCTTACCGCAATAAACGGTGATGCAACCTACCACGTATGCACTATCCTCCCATGAAGAAACATCCTGCAGGCTGTCGCCATCCACAATCTGGAAATACTCTACCTCCAGACCCTCTACAGCATTGATGTCGGCAACCACCTTATCGTGAGTTTCCTGTACGGTATGAGTCTTGGCATACTCTACACTCTCCTTCAGAGCCTTATAGATGTTTGGCGCAATGGCACGCTCATCAGGAGCCAGCAAAGTATTACGGCTGCTCTTAGCCAAACCATCCTCATCACGGACAATAGGGCACTCTACAATCTGCACATCGCTGTTGATGTACTTCACGAGCTGCTTGATGACAGCAATCTGCTGCCAATCCTTCTCACCGAAATAAGCACGAGTTGGTCGAACGATATAGAAAAGACGGCTCACTACCTGACATACACCATTGAAATGACCCGGGCGCTTGGCACCCTCCATCACGGTAGAAACAGGTGGAAACTCAAAGTGGCGTGTATCTGGTGTAGGATACATCTCCTTCACCGATGGTGCAAACACATAGTCAGCACCACAAGCCTCCAAGAGCTTGCAGTCAGCATCGAGGGTACGAGGATAGCGATCCAAGTCACCCTGATCATTAAACTGTGTAGGATTCAGGAACACAGAAACTACAGTCACGCCATTTTCCTTTACACTGCGCTTAACAAGAGAGGCGTGACCCTCATGCAGCGCACCCATAGTTGGCACAAGGCCGATTTCCTTTCCCTCCTTACGACACATGAAGAGTTCGTTCTGGAGGTCAACAATCTTATTGAATACTTTCATCGTCATAATCTGTTTTCGGGTGCAAAATAACAACTTTTTTCTCAAATGAGAAAGAAAAAACCTAAAAATATGCGAATTATTGCCGAAAATAATGAATTTCGGAGAAAAAATGCCCCTATTTGAAGTTTTTTTTGTACCTTTGCACGTAATTCGTAAGAATAAAATTTAAATTTTATGGCAAAAAAAGTATTATTTATCAATCAGGAGATCGACCCATACGTAGCCGAGTCTCACATGTCAATCATGGGACGCGAACTGCCTCAGAAGATGCAGGAAGCAGGTTTTGAGATCCGCACCTTCATGCCTAAGTGGGGCACCATCAACGAGCGTCGCGGACAATTGCACGAGGTCATTCGCCTGTCTGGTATGAACCTTATCATAGATGATACAGACCATCCGCTGATCATCAAGGTTGCATCTATACCAACAACACGACAGCAGATTTATTTCATCGATAATGACGACTATTTCAAGAGCCGCCAGATGGGCACCGATGAAAACGGAAAGGAATATGCCGACAACGGAGAAAGAGCTATCTTCTTCGCACGTGGTGTATTGGAAACCGTAAAGAAGCTCCGCTGGCAGCCTGATGTAATCGTCTGCCAGGGTTGGGCTAGCGCAGTAGTGCCATTCTATGTAAAGACAGCCTACAGCGAAGAGCCTTCATTTGCAGAATCAAAGGTGATTACCGCTCTCTATACCAACGAACTCAAGGGTGAACTGGGTACCAACTTCAAACGTTGCGTTGCCTTCCGCGATGCCAAGTCTGAACTGCTCGACGGCTATCAGGACGACTTTAACTTCATTGAGCTCGGCAAACTCGCCATCGACTATAGCGACGGTGTGGTAGAAGGTGAAGAAGAAGCTAACCAGATTCTCTTTGATTATGCGAAGGAGAAGAACAAGCCTGTACTGGCTTATCCAGGAGAAGATATCCAGGAGCCATACGCAGACTTCATCAACAAGGTTTGTCCTGACGCAGAATAAAATTCCGACAACAGAGACACATACATACAAGGATAATGAAAATTTTAAGACTCTTAACAGTATTAGTAATAGCAGCGCTTACTTTCGCTGCATGTGATGATACCACCGAGGGAATCGGTGGTAGCATCACTAATAAGATAGACAATATTAACATTTCTGACTCAGCGTTCAATGTTACCACAAAGTCTATAGTAGCAGGTGCCGTATTGAGCCGCAACAACACGGGGCTCATCGGAAAGATGAAAGACCCGGAAACCGGCAACTATGTAAAGGGCGACTACATGACCCAGTTGAGCGTATTGCCAACTTTCTCTGTAGATACACTCGATTACATCAAGCAGGCAAACGGCGGTTCTATCGAAGCAGACTCATGCTACCTCCTGGTTTCATACAATGCCAGCTACGGTGATACCATCGCCCCAATGAAGGTGACAGCCTATGAGATGACAAAGCCGATGGAAGAAAATAAGGAGTATTACTCTAATTATGATGCCTTCAAGGAAGGCTGGGTAAGCGAAAACAACCAGCATTGGAGCAGCAATTATAACTTGAGCAATACATCAGACGTCAAGAACTTCAAGATTTACTTGAATAAGGAGTACAAGAAAGGTGGTAAGACATACAAGAACTATGGTTCTTATATCATGCAAACATACGCTGAACATCCTGAGTACTTCAAGACCAACTACAAGTTCCTGAACAACGTCTGCCCTGGCTTCTATATCAAGAACGTAGGCGGTACGGGTAACATGGCTAAGATTTGGAATACAGAGCTTATCTTCTACTGGACCCGCCACAAGACCATCAATAAAGACAGTACAGCTGTAAGCATCGGATACAACCGTTTCGATGGTACAGAAGAGGTATTGCAGCTCAACAAGATTGAGAACGATACCGAGAACTTGAAGAAGTTGGCAAGTAAGGATCAGGAGAAATGTACTTATCTCAAGTCACCGGCAGGTATCTTCACCGAGGTTACCCTCCCTATCAAAGATATCATGAAAGGTCATGAGAAGGATACGCTCAACACTGCTACCATCTCTTTCCCACGACTCAACAATGAAAACGAAGACAACCCATACAACTTTGCTACACCAAGCACCATCCTGATGGTTCAGAAAGACAGTTTGCAGTCGTTCTTCGAAAAGAGCAAGTTGGCTGACAACCGTACTTCTTATACGGCAAGCTACAGCAGTACCGGCACCTACAAGAATGCCTATACATTCCAGAATATCGCCAATCTGGTTTCTGCCATGTATAAGAACAAGGGCAAGGGGGAAAACTGGAATAAAGTAGTACTGGTTCCTGTAAACGTCATCACAACCACACAGGGCTATACTACCGTCATCTCCAAGATTAATCACGATATGTCACTCGCTTCTACCCGACTGAAAAGAGGTGTAATAACCACCGACAGCAACGGCAAGGAGACAAGTCCTATACAGATAAAGGTGATTTACAGTAAGTTTAAAGAAGAATAAGCATTCATAACGCAAAGTAAAAAAGGAAACGAAACATGGCAGATAATTTTTTGGAGCGTCATCGCGAAGAATACGAAATACGCAAGGCTGCATGGCTCAAGAAGAAGAAACTATTCATGAAGTCAGGCAAGAAACAGAAGCCCCAGACACAGATGCCACGTCCTGAAGACGAAGCGTTATAAACACGAAAAATATTCAGAATTCTGAGAAAGAGGGTGTATCATAAAGCATTTGAATGTTTATGATACACCCTCTTAACTTTGCCGGTTAATCCTTAAAAACCGCCGCATAAGTACAATAAAAGCCACTTAATACAAAATAAAGCAAAATTAATTTGGAGTTTACCCATTTTTTTTATATCTTTGCATTGTAAATTAAAAGTATTTAATATTAAACAGACAAAAAGCAATAAAATAAAAAATAATCAAGATATTAGTAGAGATACAGGTCTATGGGTTTAACTTTTCTAAGAACTTGCATTTAAGAATACAAGATATTTGCAGGATACAAGTTACTTGCAATATATGAGATACTTGGTTTATGTTTATAGATAATGGAGAAATTACTCTCATAAAGAATTTGTTTTTAAGTTTAAACAAAAATGCTAAAGTTAGATGTTAGTAATTATAAGTCCCCGTAGTGACCGTGAGGCTACTGCGGGGACGCTTTTTCAATTTATAGTATATAGAAACAATCGAGTAGGAGGTAAACACTAATCATAGGTGTTTATCTCCTATTTTCGTGT
>ENA-OPVY01001359-OPVY01001359.1-human-gut-metagenome-genome-assembly--contig:-NODE-1359-length-12230-cov-14.309651_pt1 | contig 12230 bp, 7 predicted proteins | sample MGYA00241503_ERZ501998 | MGnify/ENA primary metagenome ERZ501998 (study PRJEB25962, sample SAMEA2042107) | human gut metagenome | biome: human gut; feature: human-associated habitat; material: faeces... | reverse complement strand
GGGAGAAAGTAACAGCATTATCAATCAGAGAAAACTGGTAAAAGATTATATTTCCCATATTCCGGAGCTTGCTGCTATGCCATTTCAGGAGTTTTACGATGACGGATATTCTGGTTCCAGTATGGAGCGCCCGGCAATTAAGCAGGTTCTGGAACTTGCCAGAGAGAATAAAGTTCAGTGTATTGTGGTAAAAGATTTTTCCCGTTTTGCCAGAAACTATATTGAGATGGGAACTTATCTAGAGCAGATTTTTCCATTTCTTGGAGTACGCTTCATTTCTATCTCAGATCGATATGATTCTAAAGATTATAAAGGAAAGAATTCAGACATCGAAGTACAGTTTAAAGGACTGATCGCAGACTTTTATGTGAAAGACCAGTCTGTAAAGGTAAAGGCAGCAGTCAGCACCCGACGAGGAAAAGGTGAATATTGCTGTGGCTCTGCACCTTATGGGTATCGAATCAATCCTGAAAATAAGAGAGAACTGGTGATTGTAGAGGACGAAGCAGAAGTGATCCGCAGAGTATTTGAACTGACCAATCAGCGATATTCCAAGATGGAGATTTGTAAGTTATTCAATGAAGAGGGTGTATTGACTCCCTTGCAGTCTATGAGCAGACGACAGAAATCAGGCAGTAAGAAAGCTTCATCAAGAGGATTGCAGTGGACGAGTGATATGATACGGAAGATTGTAGATGATAAGACTTATATAGGCTGTATGGTCTATGGAAAGACAAAGATTCCAGATCCCGGAACTGGGAAAGAAGTACCGGTACCGAGAAATCAGTGGAAAGTGATGGAAAATCATCACGAGCCGATTGTATCAAAAGAAGTTTTTGAAAAAGCACAGTCCCTTCAGATCAGATACACCAAGAAAAGCAAATTTGACAGGGAAACAACACTATTAGGTGGCTATGTAAAATGCGGGAATTGTTGCAGAAGCCTGACTTCAAGCAGTCCGATTCATAGTCATATTCTTTATAGCTGTGCTTACAGTAAAGGAAAAGAAGATACAGGATGTTTTGCCGGGAAAGCGGATAACAAAATGCTGGAGCATATCGTGCTGGCAGAAATAAAGGCTTACTTACGTCAGAATATCAGCCAAGAACAGATGCAGCAATCCATGAGAAAACAGCATGAGGAAAGTATAGAAGCCTATAAGACGGAAAGTGCAGATTGTGAAAAGTGTCAAGAACAAATAAAAATCCAGAACCGCCAGAACTATGAGAAGTATCACGAGGGACAGATGAACCAGAATCAGTTTATGGAAGCCAAGAAGCAGTTGGAAGAAGAAAGAGAACGACTGCAGAAACGTGTACAGGAACTGGATGAGTTGATAAACGACGAGAAAGAAATCCTGATGAAAAAGAATGTTCCGGTGGAGCAAATGTTGAAGTATTTAGGCTATGAGAATCTGACACGAGAGATGCTGGAAGAATATGTGCAGGGAATATATGTGTATGATGACGGGAGAGTGGAGGTGGAGTATAAATAGCAACAAATTAGCATATAATAACAATAAAATTGTTGATAAAAAGCAATAATGATGTATAATTATATAAAGAAATGGAAAGGAGATGCAAAAAAAATGTTGTTAAACTTTAAAATGGAAAACTTTAGGTCATTTAAAGATGAGACTTTTTTTACAATGCTTTCAAGTAAACAGAAAACGCATAATGATTATGTGATAGATAAAAGTGTAAATGGTAATAAGTTAAGAGTATTACCAATGACTGTCATTTATGGAGCAAATGCATGTGGAAAATCCAACATTGTGTTGGCAATGGATATATTAAAAAAAATGGTTATGAAAGGAACCTTAAATTGCAAAGAGCTGGAATCTTATAAAAGTATGTTATCTTTTATTAGAGATACAAGTTGGTATGATCCGGTTTCTTTAGAAATTACATTTTCCACTCAAAATAATATTTATAGATACGGAATTAAGTTTACGGATATTGATGTATATAAAATTGAAGAAGAGGTTCTTTATGTTAATGATGACTTGTTCTTTTCACGAGATGATGAAAATCAAATTTATGTGGATGTAAAGAAATTAGTAAAAAAAGGTTATATTAATAAGGATGATGCGGATTTTTCTGAACGCTTGATTCACAAATTGAACCAGACATTGGATAAACAAAAGTTAGTTGTAGCAGGTGCAATTAGCAATTTGTTTGATAAAAAATATTTTGAGGATTTTAATTTATGGTTTGAAAAATTTAATGTTATTATGAATGCAAATGACATGAATTTTAGACAAAAAGACTTAAAGACGATATTTAATAAAAAACCAGATAAAGATATTCGTAGAAATATTTTCGAAAGTGCCTCAGTTAAAGAAGTTATGAATATAGCTGAGTTTGGAAATCAAAAAATTGGATTTATGGCAGAAACAGATAATGATGAATTATCTATGTGTTCAATGTATCAAGTACCATTAAGAAAAGATGAGCAACCACAAAAAAAATATGCAATATCCATGATTGTAGATTCAGAGCTGATGGAATCGAGAGGAACTATCCATTTGATTAGATTGTTACAACCGTTTATAGATGTTTTAGATAATGGCGGGGTCATTGTTTTGGATGAAATGGATGCTTCATTGCATTTTGAAATTGTTGTATCGCTGATAAGAATTTTTAACAATAAAGATATCAATAAAAATAATGCTCAGTTAATTTTCAATACGCATAATCCAATATATTTAGACGGTGAATTGCTTAGACATGATCAAATTGTAATGGTTGAAAAGCGAAGGAATGATATGGTGAGCGAGATATATTCTTTAGCAGATTACAAATTACGTCCAGAAGAAAGAATATTAAAAAATTATTTGAATGGAAAATATGGAGCATTGCCACATATGGATTTGGAAATTGCATTTAAGCACATATTGGAAAGAGAGGCGAATAATCTTGAATCGTCCAAAGAACAATAAAATACGAAGACCACAATTCCTCTGCATTGTAGGATGTGAGGGAAAAAACCAGGAAAGAATATATTTTGATAAAGTAGCAGAATTAGTGAATTGCGTTGAAGAAAGAACGCATGATTTAGTATTTGATTATGCGGAACCATATGGCGGAAATCCTAAGTGTGTGGTAGAACGAACTATTCAGAAATCTATTGGTAAGGAAAACAAAGTATCTGTTTTTGATTATGACGGAAAAAAGGATAAGTATGAAGAAGCAATAGATTTGGCAATAGAAAATAAGATTGAATTAGGATATACAAATTATTGTTTTGATTTATGGCTGATTCTTCATAAAGAAGACTATTTTGATATAGTACAAAATCAGGATGCATATGCTGATAAATTACGACAAGTTTTTGGGTTAGCAGCAGATGCAAACATAAAAAAAGAAAAAAGGGTAACGGAAATAGTCAATCAAATCGGATTATCTGATATAAAGAATGCAATTCAAAGGGGTAAAAAAATATCAGAGGATAATCAGGGTAAAGAGGCAAATAAAACGCCAAAAGAAAACAGATATTATGATAATCCAGATACGCAAATGCATGTGTTGCTACAATTTTTATTTGCGAAAGTAGGAATAAATATTGACGCATTAGGATAGAAAAGATGTAGCAATGACGTTACATCCTCCCCACCTACTTTGTGACAATTATATAACGTCCTCTATACAGAAATATGCGGTTTTAAGCCATTTTGGTGGCAAAAGAGCCGCATATTTTTTGTAGCAATGACTTGACATCCTCGGGGGCACTTTGTTTGGAGAATAGTTTTCCAAAATGAAAATGTTGTAGGTATGAGGAAAACATGTTATGGTATGTATACAATGCGTAAAGAGGAGCAGAAAAAATGAAGTACGAACATATCACAGAGGGCCGTTTCATAGATCGTCCTAATCGGTTTATTGCACATGTGGAGATCAATGGGCAGGTGGAAACGGTTCATGTAAAGAATACAGGCAGGTGCAGGGAGCTTCTGGTCCCGGGTACACAGGTTTTTCTGGAAAAGAGTAGCAATCCGGCGAGAAAGACAGCCTATGATCTGATCTGCGTAAATAAAAAGGGCAGGGGCCTGATTAATATGGATTCTCAGATTCCCAATAAAGCAGCACTGGAGTGGGTAAAGGCAGGACATCTTTTTCCGGAAAAAGTTCAGGTAACGCCGGAGAAGACCTATGGAAATTCCAGATTTGATCTTTATGTCTGTTCAGAGAAACGCAAGGCTTTTATAGAAGTAAAAGGTGTCACTCTGGAGTCGGATAATATAGCACGCTTCCCCGATGCACCGACAGAAAGAGGTGTGAAACATCTGAAGGAGCTGATCCATTGTATGCAGGAAGGATACGAAGCTTATCTGCTTCTGGTGATCCAGATGAAGGGAGTTGACAGGTTTGAGCCCAACTGGGAGACTCATCGGGAATTTGGAGAAACCCTGCAGGAGGCAAAAAAGGCAGGAGTGCATATTTTGGCCTATGACTGCCTGGTAGAACCTGACAGAATGGAAATTCAGGATCCGGTACCTGTATGCCTTGCTTCTGACTGGAAATAAAAAAGTATTCCCGCAATCAGCAGGTCCTATTCAAAATTCCATTGCCGCAGGCAATCTGGAATGAATTTTGGCTACGTTACTGTGAACAGTAACGTGTGTTTTATATTTCAGAGCAGTAAATAATTGTAGACATGAAAGTATATGAAATGTATAATCTGTATCAGAAGTTTTGTTGACAGATTTATAGGAAGATCAGTCAAAAAACTGAGATGATTATGAAAAAAGTTCCTGTAAAAGTTTTTTACGTGGGACTTTTTTTGCACCGTTTTGATGTTTACCCGAATTGGATAAGCCCTCTGTTTTAATTGGGAAAACAAGGTCACTGACACGCAGGTTATGAAACAGTAATAAATGGAAAGGAACTGGATATGAGAAAAAATCGAAAGAATGACTCCCATACCCGCAGAAAAAGAATTTGTATTGCAGCACTTCTTCTGGCAGGCAGCCTTATACCGGGAGGATGTGGAATAAAGAAAGAGAAAACATCGGACAGTGAATTGCCGGAGATTGTTATCGGAATAGATTATTTTGAACCTTACAGCTATCAGACGAGTGATGGCGAGTATAAAGGTATTGATGTGGAACTTGCAGAGGAAGCCTTTCAGAGGCTGGGTTATCAGCCTGAATTTGAGAAGGTTGTCTGGGAAGATAAAGAGAAACTTTTGTCAGATGGAACAATAGACTGTCTGTGGAGCTGCTATTCCATGAATGAAAGAGAAAACAAATATCAGTGGGCAGGACCGTATATGTACAGTCGTCAGATGGTGGTTGTAAGAGCCGAGAGTGAAATCCGGACACTTCAGGATCTGAAAGGGAAGAGGATTGCAGTTCAGGCGACTACAAAAGCAGAAGATCTCTTTCTTCATAATATAAAATCAGATCTTCCGCATGCAGAACAGGTGAACTGTTTTTCTTCGTCGAATGAGCTTTATGCTGCACTTAGAAAAAATTATGCAGATGCGATTGCGGGACATGAGGCAATGCTTGGCAGTCTGATACAGGATGGCAAGGGCGCTTACCGTATGCTGGAGGAAAGTCCTTATAAATCAGAACTTGGAATTGCTTTCAAAAAAGGAACTCACGAAGAATTGGCAGAAAAGCTTACAGAAACGCTTACAGAGATGCAAAGCGAAGGGATTACAGAAAAAATAGTTACAAAATACGGATTGGATGCGGACGAAACTCTGCCGGGAGGAGAAAGTAAATGAGCAGACAGATAAGAAGGCAGATACCGCAGAAACAGAAGAAAAAGAGGGTCGACAGAAATGCGTGTTTGCTTGTGTTTATTCTGATTTTTTCCGGAATACTGACTTTTCTTCTGCTGACAGCGAGAGATAATAGCAAGCTGAACAGTACTCTGGATGAGACCTTTGATTTTGTAAAAAACCGAATTGAAAGTTATGAGATTTATAACACCAATGATCAGGTGAAAAGCCTGGTACGTCTTTTGGACAAAACAACAGAATTAAGCAGAGTCATAGAACAGGAAGGAAATCTCAGTACAGAAATGCTAGACGAATATGCCAGGGAACAGCGCCTGACAGGAATCCTTGTACTGGATCAGAATCTGAAGGTGACAGAACAGAGTGCAAAAGATGGAGATACTATGTCGCTGTGGCAGAAGCTGATCAAAAGTGATTATGTACGTGATATTGCAGAGCATCCGGAAAAGACTTATACCACTCGTCTGAGAAATAAAGGAAAGATCTATGATTTTGCGGCAGTGGCAAGACAGGATGCAGCAGGTATCCTGATCACATATGCGCAGAAGGAGGAAGTAAATGAGCTTAACGGAGATCTGACGATGGCATCGTTATTTTCTGACTTTCCTTTTGAGATGAATGGAAGTGTTGTGATCTGTGATGATGATAAGGTTGTCAGTACAAACAGACAGGAGCTGACTGCCCGCTCTATAGAAGAAGCAAAAAGTCAGTATAAAAATAAATTTGAGGTAGATGAGAATGGAATTGTCCATCTTCGTTCAGAGACAGGAAACTGGTTCGGACGTCGGGAGAAGATCAAAGACTACGATGCATATATCTTTTTCCCGGAAAGTCAGGTGTACATCACACGAAATATTATATGTGTGATTTATGTGCTGCTTGCACTGCTTCTTTTCTTACTTTATCGGGTGAACAGGAGCAGAACAGAAAAGAGAAGTATCCTTCAGGACCAGAAAAGACTTCGGGTGATCAATGCACTGGGGCATGCATATGCCTCTATTTCTCTTGTGAATCTAAAAACAGAGGAAATCGAAATCCTGAAATCTTCAGGAAATATGAAGCCAGATCAGAAAGGGGATATGCTTTTCAAAGCGCATCAGGAAGAACTTATAAGGCAGGTGATTGCAGAGCCATTTCAGAAGGCATACTGGGAATTTGTCGATATAAGTACGGTGGCAAAACGTCTGGAAGAACGTGAAACGCTGAGTTTTACAGCTCGGACAGTGGATGAAAGATGGATGACAATGATCATTGTGCCACAGGGATATGATAAAGATGGGAAATTGTGTACAGTTCTGGTTGCAATCCGTGATGCGACAGAAGAAAAAGAACGTGAGATTGCGCAGGATAGGAATCTGAGAAATGCACTTGCGGCTGCAGAACATGCGAACAGGGCGAAGACTGTGTTTCTGAATAATATGTCTCATGATATCCGCACGCCGATGAATGCGGTCATTGGATTTACTGCGCTTGCGACAACACATATTGACAATAAGGAGCTTGTTCTGGATTATCTGAAAAAAATCCATATATCCGGTCAGCATCTGCTCAGCCTAATCAATGATGTGCTGGATATGAGCAGAATCGAGAACGGTTCCGTACGGATTGAATATACAGTTGTACACCTGCCGGATATCTTGCATGACTTAAATACAATTATACAGGAATCTGTACATTCTAAACAGCAGGAGCTGTATATTGATACACAGGATGTACTCCATGAAGATATCATTACCGACAAGTTGCGCCTGACGCAGGTGCTTCTGAATATCAGCAGTAATGCTGTGAAATTTACACCGGTCGGGGGTACGGTTAACATTCGTGTTTCTGAGAAACCATGCAGAAGAGACGGATGTACAACAGTGGTATTCAGTGTGAAGGATAATGGAATTGGGATGTCGCCGGAGTTCAGGGAGCAGGTGTTTGACTCATTTACAAGAGAACATACCGTTACGGAGAATGGAATAGGAGGAACCGGTCTCGGAATGGCAATCACCAAAAACATTGTGGATATGCTGGGCGGTACGATTCAGGTTGAAAGCGAAGTAGGAAGGGGAACGGAGTTTACGGTTATGCTTGAATGTGAAATATCAGGGACGACTGTGAAGGAGGAACCTGATTCGGAGCAAAGAGAGCCCCTTAAGAATGAGAAGCAGAAAATCCGGGCAGAAATCCAGAGGCGTTATGAAGGGAAGAAAGTTCTTCTTGTAGAGGATAATGAGCTGAACCGGGAGATCGCAACAGCGATCATGGAGGAAATTGGTCTGGATGTGGATTGCGTTGAGGATGGTACAGATGCTGTGAATATCATGTCATCTGCAGAAGGCAGAAAATATGATCTGATCTTCATGGATATTCAGATGCCGAAGATGGATGGATACACCGCAACCCGGGAAATCCGTACATTGAATGATCCGAAATGCGCAAATATACCAATCATTGCGATGACTGCCAATGCTTTTGAAGAAGACCGTAAAAAGGCAATCAAAGCGGGTATGAACGCTCATATTGCCAAACCAATCAGCGCAGATATAATTCTGGAAAATCTGGAGAGAATGCGCTAAAACAGAAAGTATTTTAATGAACCTGCTGAGAAAAGTTAAAAACTTTTCAGCAGGTTTTAATTTATCCAAAAAATTACATGCATACTGTCAGAAGTGCTAGTGTAAATATCTGAGCGTTCACGTATAATGTAGATAAACAAAAAATCTTCTCACAAAATTAAGTAAAAAAGAGTCCGAGGAGTACATTAAAAAAGAAAGGAGATGTTTGTATGAGTAAAAAAATGAGGTTGTGGATGGCAGGAACAGTAGGAGTCTTAATGGCAGGCTTTATGAGCGTAAGTGTTTATGCCCTTGAAGAAAAGGATGTTATTGGAACCTGGTATGTAAATGAGCTTTCTATGGGCGAAGGTGCATCCTTTCATCCGGGGGCAATGGGAATGGAAGTGACCGTGGACATTAAAGAAGACGGTAAAATGGAAACAACAAGTTCTGTTTATGGGGAAGAGCCTGAAGTAGATGAATCAGAGTGGAAAATAGAAAATGATAAAATTTTGATGACTCATAATGATCAGACAGGGGAATGCGAGTACAAGGACGGTAAGATAACCTTAACAGCAGATGGAACGACAATGATCCTGAGTCAGGAAAAGGAAGAGTATGAGCCTTATGTACCGGGCAAACCGGTAGAAAATCCAACCATGAAGGATTTTGAAGGAGAATGGAGCTGTACTCTGATGGAAGCATTTGGAATGCAGATGCCGGTTAATGCTGACTTTACAGGATTTGAAATGAGTATGTCTGTGGAAGACGGAAAGGCTGAAATTATCTTAATAGAGAGCGGAGAAGAGACAAAAGTAGAACTTCAGGGCGACGTGGAAGGAAACGCACTGGTATTAAAGGCTGTAACAGAGGATGAGGCAGGAACTATGTTTTTCAGTCTTGATAATATGAAGTTCAATTTACTGGATGATGGAAAACTGTGTTTGATAGCAGAAGATGATGCAGAGGAATCTGATGACGGCGAAGAAGCAGATGATTCTGAAACAGGTGAAGTTGATTTTTCCGTAAAGACATATTTTGAAAAAATAATTGTTACAGAATAAGGTAAAATACTGCCGCACCATTCCGGTGCGGCAGTATGGGATTTCAGATAAAAAAGGAGGATAGGGTATGGGATTATTTGATAAGAAAATCTGTGACATCTGCGGAGAGAAAATTGGGTTATTGGGAAATCGAAAACTGGATGACGGAAATCTGTGTAAGGATTGTGCGAAAAAATTATCACCATGGTTTGAGGAGCGGCGGCATAGTACGGTAGAGGATATCAAACGCCAGCTGGAATATCGTGAAAAAAACAAAAAAGCGGTAATGGACTTTTGTATAACCCGTCAGATCAATACCAGAAATTACAATGTTTTTATTGATGATAATAAGGGGAATTTTACTGTTGCGCGGAAACTGGATGTTAATGAAAACCCGGACATAGTTCCTTTATCAGCCATTGTACAGTGCAGGGTTGATGTAGACCAACAGCAGCAAGAGGAAACATATACAAAGGATGGAGAAACTGTAAGTTATCAGCCACCGGTATATAAATATGAATTTGATTATACTATGCGTATTAAAGTGAGAACCCAGTGGTTTGATGATATGGATTTTCGCTTGAATACTTTCTCTATAAGCAGTGATAACAGAAGGGAATTGATGGAAGTGGAGCAGACCGCATATCAGATTATTGCAGCACTGACACCAAATGCAGCGGGAATGCAGCCCGGAATGCCAGGAATGAACATGAATGGAGGGATGCAGCCCGGAATGCCGGGAATGAACATGAACGGAGGAATGCAGCCTGGGATGCCAGGAATGAACATGAACGGAGGGATGCAGTCTGGGATGTCCGGGATGAATATGAATGCGGGAATGCAGCCCGGGATGTCAGGAATGAACATGAATGCGGGAATGCAGCCTGGAATGTCCGGGATGAACATGAACGGAGGGATGCAGTCTGGGATGTCCGGGATGAACATGAATGTGGGAATGCAGCCCGGGATGCCCGGAATGAATATGAACGGAGGGATGCAGTCTGGGATGCCGGGAATGAACATGAACGGAGGAATGCAGCCCGGAATGTCCGGAATGAACATGAACGGAGGAATGCAGCAGACGGGAATGTCAGAAACGAACATGACCGGAGGAATGCAACAGAATAACAGTTCGTGGAAATGCCAGTGCGGTGCAGAGAATACCGGAAAGTTTTGTGAATACTGTGGTCAGCCAAGACCGTTTTAAGCAATGGGAAACAGAGTGGACAGGATTGTTCACTCTGTTTGTGATAAAAACTCTGAAAATAGATGATTCTTCTGAAAGCTATATGATAAAATGGTACTTTATAGTATAATTATTACAAAAATAGGTTGGGTGTGTTTGAAAAATCATTCCCGCAAATTGTGACGCACATCTTGCGTAAAGCATTTTTCAAACCCGCTCCGGTGAAAGAGGAATTTTCATGACATACAGTAAAAAGAGGGCTCTGTCATATGGAGTGATTTTGATAAGTGTGTTGCTGGCTTATTTCTGCAGGCAGGTGAGAACGGAAAATGTTTTTATGAGAAATCTGGCAGATCAGTGTCGTAGCTGTATTTATCTGGGAATGTACTGTGCCTGGGTGATTTATCTGAGAAGACATGTAGTACATAAAAAAACGCGCAGATGCCTGACTGCAATTGGCTGTCTGATGGTATTCTGGTTCTTTGTGCGGACAGTAAAATTTCATATTTTTCATGATCCTCTTGGAGAACATATCTGCTGGTATCTATATTATATTCCCATGATTCTGATTCCGGTTCTGGGTTTGGCAGCAGCAATGTTTTTGGGCGAAAAGGAGGAAGAGAAAACGATCAGAAAGATTATAATTTTGCTGACCGTTGCAGCGATATTGATCGTAAGTGTTTTTACAAATGATTTGCATCAGCTGGTATTTCGTTTTTCCAAACAGCCCCCATTTTCGGATAAAGATTACAGCTATGGTATTGTTTTTATGGTGATTCAGGGATGGATCTTGATCTGTCTGACAGGGATGGAAATCATTCTGATCAGAAAAAGCAGAATTCCGGGAAAGAAACAGTTCTGGCTGCCAGTGATTCCGGGAATATTGCTTCTGGGGTGGAATATCGGAAATATACTCCGCCTGCCTTTCATCAAAATCATTGCAGGGGATATGACGGCAGTGTGCTGTCTTTTAATGGCGGCAATTTTTCAGGGTTGTATATTATGTGGATTGATACAGACCAATAATCGATATTTTGAATTATTCCAGACTTCCGGAGGACTGGATGCAGAGATTACAGATCATTCTTTTCAGCGCTATTATCATTCCGGTGATTTTCCCGAGCTGTCGCCTGAACTGCGTAGAATCATAATAGACAGATCATCAGTACAGGAACAGGGAATCCGGATCAACCATATTCCTATAAGGGGAGGACATTTGTTTTGGTCAGAGGATATTTCGGTACTGTTGGATCAGTATCAGGATATTCGGGAACAGCAGGAGGAACTGACTGCCAGAAACCGTCTGTTACAGAAAGCTTATCAGAAAGAGGCTGAGCGGAGAAAAACAGAAGAACAGAACCGTCTGTTAAATATGATACAGAATCAGACAGCCGGTCAGCTGGAATTGCTGTCACAGTTTATGGATGAGCTGGAACGGACAGAATCAAGGGAACAATATGATCGGATTCTCGGTAAAATTGTAGTTGTTGGCACATATTTGAAGCGGAGAAAGAATCTGGTGCTGACACAATATGCATCAGATGGAAATTTGCTTACAATGGAAGATCTCAGACAAAGCCTGGCAGAATCCTGTGACAGCTTAAAATTATGCAGGATCCGGGCTGCTTACTACGTGGAAAATGTGGATGTGCAGATGAATGCAGATGATATACTAAAATGCTATGACACCTTTGAATGGCTTGTGGAACG
>ENA-OPVY01001343-OPVY01001343.1-human-gut-metagenome-genome-assembly--contig:-NODE-1343-length-12357-cov-2.070070_pt1 | contig 12357 bp, 9 predicted proteins | sample MGYA00241503_ERZ501998 | MGnify/ENA primary metagenome ERZ501998 (study PRJEB25962, sample SAMEA2042107) | human gut metagenome | biome: human gut; feature: human-associated habitat; material: faeces... | reverse complement strand
CTTTTCGCCCAATTCCCCTTCCAGAGCTAATGCTTTCTGCGTTTTAAGATCAATACAAACAAACGTAATAAGCGCATCCGCTACCACCTGCCCTTCCGGCTCCAGTGTAATGACCTGGCTTAAGATGCCGCTTTTACCGTTTAATTGCTGCAACTGACTGGTAATGGTTAACAGGTCGCTTAATACCGCCGGGCGGCGATAGTTAATATTGATATTGACCACGACGAAAGCGATGTTATGGGCCGTCATCCAGTGAAAACTGTCGCTATTTTCCAACCCATCCCAGCGGGCTTCTTCGAGAAATTCAAGGTAGCGGGCGTTGTTGACGTGCTGGTAAACGTCGAGATGATATCCACGAACTTTGATTTGTGTTTGCATAGCGCAATAACCTTACGTTGTTGTTATAAGTACAGAGGTCATAACTGGTATGACCTCTTCAGTCTGGCAAAAAATTGCCACTATGCAAATTAATTACAGGGTTAATACCGCCAGATTACGTTCCACCAGCGAATTGCCCATCCCCGGCACCTGCTTTAGATCCTCCACCGTTTTAAACGGACCGTACTCTTCGCGATAACTGACAATCGCCTGCGCTTTCTTCAGGCCAACGCCATTCATCGCGCGGGCTAGCTCTTCCGCGCTGGCATTATTAATGCTGACCCGGGTGCCTTCTTCGTCACTGGCTTTCGCCGGTACTGCTGCTTTACTTTGTGCTGCAGGAGCTTCCGCTTTGGTTTCTACCGTTGTCGGTTTCGCCACAGAAGCTGCCGCCAGCGCGCTATGAGACATTCCGGCACAGGCCAGGGACAGGGTAATGAGCAGTGCTTTAATTCCGTGTTTCATACTGTTTTCTCCTTGTTTGTTAACAGTGGAATCACCTTAACGGCAGTGAAAACAGTAAACAAATGGCAATGTTCAGAAATGGAAAAGGCCGCGAAAGCGACCTTTTCTTGTTACAGCTGCAACGCATTTTTTTGCGAGGCGGCTTCAGGATTATTGCTGTTCCAGCGCATCGCCAATTTTGATTTTCGCCTCTTTACGCAGGTTACTCATCAGAGCTTCAAAGACGATTTGTGCGTTGTTCTGGGTGATACCCTGCACCATCGCTTTTTTCTGATCTTCCGGCATTGAACCTTGTTTCACTTCATCCAGCGCCAGCAGAACCACATTACCTTGCATATCGGTCGCCATACCGTAGCTCGGTTTGTCTTTCGCTGGCAGTGGCAGTGCAAACGCAGCCTGGCTAATCGGGTCACGACCGGAACGGCTTAAGGTTTTCGGCTCGCCAAATTTCAGACCGGCAGCCTGCATAGCTTCCGCACCTTTGCCGGCTTTCAAATCAACCAGCAGTTTCTCAGCATCCACTTTCGCCTGTTGTTCAGCTTTGTTGTGCTGAACCAGTGCCTTAACTTGTTCCTGAACATCTGCCAACGGTTTCACCGCTTCCGGTTTGTGCTCGCTGATGCGCAGCACGAATGCGCGGTCGCCGTCTACGGTGATGATGTCAGAGTTGATGCCCGGCGCGCCGTTTTCACCTACCAGACCGCCGTTGAAGATAGCGTCGGCAACTGGCTTGAAGTTCAACTCTTCCGGCAGGTTATCTTTGCTGAACCAACCCGTCTGAGTGGCTTTAACGCCGGCAGCTTGCTCTGCACCGGCCAGAGACTCGGTGTCGTTGCTTGCCGCATCGCTCACTTTCTGCTGCAGCGCGTAGTACGCATCGAGGGCTTTTTCGTGTTTCACTTTCGCCGCAATGTCGTCACGTACTTCGTCTAACGATTTCACTTTCGCTGGCTGAATGTCGTCCAGACGTACAATCAGGAAACCGACCGAAGATTTGATAACACCAGACAGTTGGCCTTTTTCTTTCAGACCAGCATTTTTCAGTTCGTCCGGGATAGTGGCATCTTCTAACCAACCCATATCACCGCCGTTGCGGGCAGAGATAATATCGGCAGATTTTTCTTTGGCTAATGCAGCAAAATCACCGCCCTTATTCAGCTCATCAAGTACCGCTTTCGCTTCATCTTCAGTTTTGGTCTGGATGATGCTGTAACGGGTACGCTGCGGCTGGGTGAATTGATCCTGATGCTGATCGTAGTAGCTCTGGATATCCGCATCGCTAACCGGTTGCTGCATCGTTGCGGCATCCAGCTTGATGTAACTCACGCGGAATTGTTCCGGCGTCATGAAATTGTTTTTGTTTTGTTCGTAGTAGCTGGCAATTTCCTGTTCGGTCACAGGCTGCTTCGCCGCCAGCGCGTTAACATCGATAGTCGCTTCACGCACCACGCGTTGTTGAGCTACCAGTGCCGCCAGCTCGTCGGTTTCACCTTTCAGCATAAAATCGGTACCGGCAACACCGTTAATCAGCTGTTGGGTAGTGAGCTGGTTACGCAGCGCCTGGGCGTACTGATCGGCGGTCATCCCCATCTGGTTGAGGATACCGTTATAGCGGCTGTTATCAAATTTGCCGTCAACCTGGAAGGCTGGGGTCGCGAAAATCGCCTGTTTAACCTGCTCATCGCTGATACCCAGTTTCAGCTCACGAGCGTACTGATCCAACAGCGCCTCGTCGATCAGACGATTCAGCACCTGTTGACGCAGGGTTTTCATATAGCCTTCGTTCGCTGCCAGCTCGGAGTATTGATCGCCCAGCTGTTGCTGCATGCGATTACGCTCGCTGTTAAAGGCGTTCTCGAACTGCCCACGGCTGATTTCCTGGTCATTCACTTTTGCGGCGTAGTTATTGCCTCCGCCAATCAGGTAACCACTCACGCCGGTCAATATGAACGACACGATAATGATACCGAAAATAATCTTGAGCACGAGACTGTTTGCAGCCGTGCGTAAGCTGTCCATCATGGTGTAACAACACTCCGCTGTAGATGACTGTGTACCTCACGCAACGTATCGATGCGCGCAAAGGCCTATTGTGACAAGAAACGGGGGCAATTGTCAGCCCACAAGACGCAGAAAGTCACCGAATACAAATAAAAAAGGCACATCAGTAGATGCGCCCTTGAACTTCGTCACATCCCCACTGGGGACAACGCTTAGTTTACCGCGTCTTTCAGTGCTTTACCTGCACGGAAGCTCGGTACTTTAGCAGCAGCGATGGTGATCTCTTTACCGGTCTGCGGGTTGCGGCCAGTACGGGCAGCACGCTCTTTAACGGCAAAAGTACCAAAACCTACCAGTGCTACATCATCCCCTTCTTTCAGAGATTCAGTTACGGAAGCAATAATAGCATCTAACGCACGGCCAGCCGCAGCTTTAGAGATATCAGCCCCTGCAGCAATCTTGTCGATCAATTGAGATTTATTCACTCTTCTCTTCCTCTTTATAATTTATATCGCACTTGAATCCTTCAAGGTACGAACGCGCAGCAGTTATATCAGGCCAGCCATCCCCTTACAACACCCCTTAATAAGGGCAAGCCCGATCCGCCATCTAACTTAGCGAGACAAAAAAAGGCTGGCAAGCCCGAATTAGCCTGCCAGCCCTGTTTTTATTAGTGCATTTTGCGCGAGGTCACTATTTTGCAGTCACAACCTGCATGCCAGACGGTTCATTTTGCAGCGCCAGAGTCAGAACTTCCTCAATGCGCTTCACAGGATGAATGTCCAGATCGGCAATTACGTTGTCAGGAATCTCTTCCAGATCGCGTTTATTTTCGAACGGAATTAGCACTGTTTTAATCCCGCCGCGATGCGCTGCCAGGAGTTTTTCTTTCAAACCACCGATCGGCAGTACCTGACCACGCAGAGTGATCTCACCGGTCATTGCCACATCGGCACGAACCGGGTTACCGGTCAGGCAAGAAACCAGCGCGGTGCACATAGCAATACCGGCACTCGGACCATCTTTCGGCGTCGCACCTTCCGGTACGTGGACGTGGATGTCACGTTTTTCGTAAAAATCAGGGTTGATCCCCAGTTTTTCCGCACGCGCACGAACCACCGTTAACGCCGCCTGAATAGACTCCTGCATCACTTCGCCGAGCGAACCGGTATAGGTCAGTTTGCCTTTACCCGGAACACATGCGGTTTCAATGGTCAGCAAGTCACCGCCCACTTCCGTCCACGCCAGACCGGTTACCTGGCCGACACGGTTTTCGTTATCAGCGCGACCATAGTCGAAACGCTGAACACCGAGGTAGTCATGCAGGTTATCGCCGTTAATTTCGATATGTTTTAATGACTTATCGAGCAGTAACTGCTTAACCGCTTTGCGGCACAGTTTGGAGATTTCACGCTCCAGACCACGCACGCCCGCCTCACGGGTGTAGTAACGAATAATGCCGATAATGGCGCTATCGTCGACGGTCAGCTCACCTTTTTTCAGTGCATTACGTTCAATCTGCTTCGGCAGCAGGTGACGTTTGGCGATGTTCAGTTTTTCATCTTCGGTATAACCGGAGAGGCGAATCACTTCCATACGATCCAGCAGCGGTGCCGGAATGTTCATGGAGTTCGACGTCGCGACAAACATCACGTCGCTGAGATCGTAATCCACTTCCAGGTAGTGGTCGCTGAACGCTACGTTCTGCTCTGGATCCAGCACTTCAAGCAGTGCAGAGGCCGGATCGCCTCGCATGTCAGAAGACATTTTGTCGATCTCATCGAGCAGGAACAGCGTGTTGCTGAAATCCGGCGTTTCTCCGCTGCGCTGCTGCAGCTGCGTGTCATGCAGAAAGGACGCCAGCGTCTGTGCATCCACGCCGGCGCTGCGCATCTCACCGACCGCACGGTGCGTGGGCCCCAGCCCCACAACTCGGGGACGCTCACTCGCCGGCAGCATGTTCACGGCTGACATCACCGCCCGGAACTGTGTGGTCTTACCCACACCGGCATAACCCTGTACCACCGTGAAACGGTCGGACGTTTCCAGTATCATACGGGTGGCGGCCCGCTGTCCCGACGTTAACGTCTCCATGAGTTCGCCGGGTACTCTCTCCATCAGCGGCGTGACCGCCTCCTTACCTTCGAGAATATGGCGAAGAATACTTTTTTCTGCCTCATACGACGCACGGGAAACCAGCAGGCCTGTGCCATAGCCTTTTGCCGCATCCACATACAGTAAATCACCGCGTTTTATCTGCGCATTGATTTCCCCTCCCAGTTCAGTAAAACCGGTTCCTTCTGCAGCAAACGACTTCGCCTCTGTCAGCAGGTCCACCATGCTGAAGGCCAGGTTTTTACTTTCCAGCACAGGAAGGGCCAGATGAATGGCCTGCTGTGCCGGCGTGTGCAGCCCGGTTTTCTGCAGACTGATAGCGGTTTCCAGCGATGTCTCACCGGCCCGCGCCTTTATCTGCTCAGAAACCACCGTAAAGGAGGGATGGCGGGCAAGTTTTTCCGCAGTACGGGTTTCATCCAGTGAGGAATACAGCCGGACATCACGACCGCTGCGGGCCAGACCGTTCAGGGTGGCGTTGTCCATTGCCATCTGTGTGACGGAGGCAAACACCGTCGCACTGTCACTGACGGAATGCCCGGGCGTTTCCACCCAGCCGGGGCGGGCGCACGGTGGGCCGCCAGCTTTTGCCCGCGGCATACTCGGCCGCCACCGTCGAGAACTGCCAGATCAGCCACAGATGGCTGTAGCCTTCCAACCCCACCAGCGCGTTGGGGTCGCGATATTCCGGTTCAAACACGATGCGGGCGGTCAGCTCCGGCACCAGGCCGCTTTGCCGCGGGATGCCAAATTTATCGGTAAAGTCACTTTTTATATGAGCAATAGGACGGATGATAGTCTCCACGGTAACACTCTCCCCTCTTTTTCCTATTATTATATAAGAAACGGGTCCATATTTCAAATTTTTACATCTCGCTATCTTCCTATTTTTTACGTTTTATGGTAAAATAGACACATCTTACGAAAAGGGGGCGAATCTTTGGCACCCATCATACGAACCGAAAAACTGCGCAAAGTCTACGCTGTTGGAAAAGAACGCGTTGTAGCGCTGAATGACGTAGACCTTGCGATCGAAAAAGGCGAATTTTGCTGCATCGTCGGCCAATCCGGCAGCGGTAAGTCTACCCTGCTGAACCAGCTGGCCGGGTTGGAAAAGCCTACCCGCGGCAAAGTTTTCATTGGCAAACACGAGATCAGCGCCATGAACGAAACCGAATTGGCGCAGTTCCGGCAGCAGCATCTGGGGTTCATCTTCCAGAGTTACAACCTGCTGCCCACGATGACCGCCGCAGAAAATGTCGCATTACCGTTAATGTTTAAGGGTATCGACAAAAAGACACGCCTAAAGCTGGCCCGCAAGGAACTGAAAAGCATGGGCCTGCTTGGCCGCGCCAACCACCTACCCACTGAGATGAGCGGCGGCCAGCAGCAGCGCGTGGGCATCGCCCGTGCCTTTGTCAGCAATCCCAAAGTCATTTTTGCTGATGAACCTACCGGCAACCTGGACTCCAAAACCAGTAAGCAGGTATTGTACCGCATGCTGGAGCTGACCAAGAACCAGCAGGTCACTTTCGTCATGGTCACCCACGAGCCGGAACTGGCCGAATGTGCGGACCGGGTCGTGACCATTTTGGACGGTAAAGTCTGCTCCAACGTGGTGCAGGACGAGGCCACCAAAACCCGCAACCGTGAAGGACTGTTTGCCGACCTGCAGGGCGATATGTCCATCGGAGGCGACGCGGCAAAAGAAAAAAGTAACTAATATATGGAGGTTTTACCTTGAAACGCTTATTTTCTCTGTTGATGGTACTTACGCTGGCGGCAGCGCTCTGCCTGCCTGTCTGGGCGGACGACAGTAACCCTGATTCCGGCATCAACAACGGCGGCGATACTTCGACCGTGACCACAGACAACCAGGGCGTTTATGTCACCGGCTACACCGTGACCACCCCCGCAGGCGGCGAGATCACCACGCTAAACGTGGGCGATCAAGTCAACATCGTGCTGCAGGTGGTGGACCATTCCTCGGCCCGGTATGCCGTAAAGGCCGAAGACATTGTGGCCCGCATCAATTCTTCCATCTTTACTTACACCGGCACCGGCGAAATTGGTCAGCTGTTTGAAAGCAACGACGACCCTGACCAGACCCGCAAGGACCCCCAGTACAATTATTACAGTTATGTGCTGTTGTTCCGCGATGTCATCTACAATGGCGGCGGCAATACCCTTCCCATCAACCTCAGCTATCTGGATACCAGCAAGCCGCTGCAGCAGTTCAGCGTAACGCTGGGCCAGTGCGTGGACAAAGACCAGGCCACCACACCGAACCTCATCGTCCGCACCTCCAATTATGGTGACGCCGTAACGGCGGGCACCGCCTTTACCCTCTCGCTGGGCCTGTACGCCACCGACGGCAACGAGGCACTGAACGACGTCATCGTCTCGCTGACCCTGCCGGAGAATATCTCGCTGGGCGACGGCGGCCTGTCCAACTATGTGGGCAGCATGGCGGCCAAGTCGATGCAGAATATCACCTTCTCGGTGCTGCCTGCCGCCGGTTTTACCGGCACAGTGGCCGACATTACCGTGAACATGACCGGCACCGGCGCTATCTCCGGCAAGGCAGTCAGCTCCACCACCGCTATCTCGGTGCCTATCAGCCAGCCCGACCGCTTTGAGGTAGGCCAGCTGCAGTTAAGCTCCGAATCCATCATGGTTGGCGATACCGGCAGCGTGACCCTGAGCTACGTCAACAAAGGCAAAAACGCCATCGGCAACCTGGAAGCCCGCCTGACTGGCACCAACCTGGGCGGCGAAAACTACCAGTACCTGGGCAACCTGAATGCCGGCACCGAGGGCAGCGTCGACTTTGACATTACCCCTGACGCCGCCGGCAACATCTCCGGCGTTATTACCCTGAACTACGAGGATGCCAGCGGCAACCCGCGCACCATCAGCAAAGATTTTACCGCTACAGCGGAAGAAATGAACTACGATGATTACATGCCGGATCCCGATTCCAATATGGACGAACCCCAGCAGACCGGCATGCCGGCTTGGGGCTGGGTGCTGATCGTAGTCTGCGTGGGCGTTGTGGTGGCTGTTATCGTGGTCGTGGTGCTGCGCAAACGCAAGAAGGCCAAGGCCCTGGCTGCTTTGGATGAGGACAGCGATGAAGATATCTGATGAGATCAGTCTTTCGGCGCGAAATCTTTTACGCCGCAAAGGCCGTACCGCGCTGACGCTGGTGGGTGTCGTGATTGGCACCTGCATGGTTGTGCTGATGATTTCCCTGGGAATTGCCCAGAACCAGGCCAATGACGAGATGATCCAGAGTTGGGGCGACCTGACCCAGATCCAAATTTACGGTGGCGGCATTTCTGTCGGCAGTGACGGCAAAGCAATCAAGCTGGACGATGCCGCGCTGACTCAGATCCGTGAGCTGAACAACGTGCTGGCGGCCACCCCGTTTACCAACCCTTACAATTTGCAGGGCACGATCTCAGCCGGGCGCAATGGCAGGTATGTATCAGACATTGGCAACATTACGGCGTTGGATCCTGTGGCTCTGGAGCCGATGGGCTTTGCGCTGGAATCCGGCCGGTGGCTGGACACGACCGTCATCAATGCGCAATCCAAAAAAATCCCGGTCCTGGTCTGTGAGTACACCGGCTACAATTTTTACGACAGCCGCCGCAGCGATAACAGCCCCAAGCGTTACCGCTGGCAGGGCCAGACCGATGCCAACGGCAACGAGTTGCCGCCATTTGTGGACGTCGACAAGGACAAAATGACCTTGACCATCACCAACGGCGACAACACCAACCCCAATACCCAGACCTGGGAATTGGAAGTGGTGGGCAAGCTGCAGCAGGATGTCTCCAAGGGTTGGTGGACCCAAGGCGGCATTATCATGAGCATGCAGAACCTGAAAGTGATCGAGGCTGCCTACAACAAGATGGCCAAAATCAAGGACACCAATTCTTCCTACGATCAGGTTTACGTCAAGGTCGACGACCTGAAAAATGTGGGCGATGTGGAAGAAGCCATCCATGACCTGGGCTTTCAGAGCACCTGGTCCTCGAACCAGCAGCGGGAGGACATGCAGAAGCAAGTCTTCCGCAGCCAGATGATTTTTGGCGGTGTAGCGGCTGTTTCCCTGCTGGTGGCGGCCATCAACATCATCAATACCATGACGATGGCGATTTACGAGCGCACCCGGGAAATTGGCGTTATGAAGGTCCTTGGCTGTGAGATCAATAACATCCGCACAATGTTCCTGATGGAAAGTTCCTGCATTGGGTTTATTGGCGGCGTGCTGGGCGTGCTTATCAGCCTGCTGGTCAGTTTTATTTTGAACAATTTAACCACGATCATGGCGTCCTTTGGCCAGTACATAGACCTGTCCGGCATCATGGGCGGGTATGGGGCATCCAGTTCGACCATCTCCATCATCCCACCCTGGCTGATGCTGGGTGCCCTGGTGTTTGCGACTTTGATTGGCCTTGTCTCCGGCATCTTGCCTGCCAACAAAGCCGTAAAAATCAGTGCCCTGGAGGCCATCCGCCACGACTAACCTACTTTCTTTGGAAAAGAAAGTAGGCAAAGAAACTTTAATCATATATCACGTGAACAGGTTGCAAACTTTTACAGAAATATAAAAAGGACGATGCAGATTTCACCTCTGCATCGTCCTTTTTTGTGATTCTATTGAAAGTTTCTTTGGTTACTTTCTTTTCAAAGAAAGTAACATAACCCTCGTTTATTCCTCGTCGCTCGGTGCGCTCTCCTCGGCGGCTTCCTGGGCGAGTTCTTCGGCTTCGATGGCGGCCAGTTCCTCGGGGGTCGGGTCGGTTTCGCCCTCGTTGTCGATCTGGGCGGTCTCGGCCTCGTTGTCGCGGTCCACGCGGGCCACGACGGCTACCTTGTCGCCCTCAGCCAGGCGCATGACACGCACACCGCTGCCATAGCGGCTCTGAGTGTTGATGTCAGCTGCATGGATGCGGATGAGGATTCCGTTCTGGCTGATCAAAATCAGGTCGTCTGTATCGTCCACGATCTTGATGCCGGCCACGCCGCCGTTGTTGTAGTTGCGGATACCCAAACCACCGCGGTTGGTGATGCGGTAATCATCAATGCGGCTGCGGCGTCCCTTGCCTTCCTCGGTAATGGTCAGCACGCTGGCACCTGGGCGGCATACACCGGCTCCAATGACATAGTCTCCCTCGCGCAGCTTGATGACGCGCACACCGTGGCCGGTACGGCCCATAGCGCGGGCGCCGCTCTCGGTAAAGTGGATGGCGGCACCATCGTGGGTGGCAACGATGATCTCATCGTCGCCCTTGGTCAAGTGGCTCCAGACCAGGCTGTCGCCCTCGTTCAGGGCAATGGCGATCAGACCCGCTTTGCGAATGTTACGGAACTGGGACAGCGGCGTGCGCTTAATGAGGCCCATCTTAGTGACCATCGTGGCGTAGGTGTTGTCCTCGTCCACATCGGCGGCCTGCTGCAGCATCAGGGTGACTTTTTCTCCCTCCTGCAATTGCAGCAGGTTGACGATGTGGGTGCCCTTGGCAGTGCGACTGCCCTCTGGTACCTGGTAACCCTTCAGGCGGTAGACGCGGCCCTGGTCGGTCATGAACAGCATATAATCATGCGTAGAACCGACAAAAAGTTCCTCAGTAAAGTCATCGTCCTTTTGGGTCATGCCCTGCACGCCGCGGCCGCCGCGGTTCTGTGCCTGGTAGGTGTCCAGCGTGGTGCGCTTGATATAACCCTCGTGGGTCAGCGTGAAGACGCAGGTCTCCTCGGGGATCAGGTCCTCGATGTCGACCTCACCGGAAACAGCCTCGATGGAGGTGCGGCGCTCGTCGCCGTACTTGTCGGCCAGGGTGGTCAGGTCGGTTTTGACGATGTTCTTCACGTGCTCGTCGTTGGCAAGGATGTCCTCATAATCGGCGATGGCAGTGCGCAGTTCACCCAATTCCTGCTCGATCTTGAGGATTTCCAGGCCAGCCAGACGGCCCAACTGCAGCTTGACGATGGCATCCGCCTGCAGCTCGTCAAAGCCGAAGTTATCCATCACAGCCTGACGGGCCTCGGCAAAGCCGCCCTTGCAGGCGCGGATGGTAGCGATGATTTCATCGACGATGTCGACGGCCTTATGCAGACCTTCCAGGATATGCTCGCGCTCCTTGGCCTTCTTCAAATCAAAGGCGGTGCGGCGGCGGATGACCTGCATTTGGAACTCAATATAACGTTCCATCATGGTTTTCAGGCTCATGATCTTGGGCACGCCGTCATCCAACGCCAGCATGATGACACCAACGGTGTCCTGCAGCTGGGTGTAACGGTACAGTTGGTTCAGCACGACCTGGGGGTTGGCATCCTTCTTGATCTCGATGACGATCTTCATGCCGGTACGGCTGGAAGATTCATCGTTCAGGTCGCTGATGCCCTCGATGCGCTTATCCTTCACGAGGTCCGCGATGGATTCAATCAGGCGGGTCTTGTTGACCATGTACGGGATCTCGTTGATGAGGATCTCGTAGCGGCCGTTTTTCTTTTCGATGATTTCGGCACGGCCGCGCAGCGTGATTTTTCCGCGGCCGGTGGCGTAAGCGGCACGGATGCCAGAGCGGCCCATGATGATGCCGCCGGTCGGGAAATCCGGTCCCTTAATGTACTGCATGAGGCCGTCAAGGTCGATATCGGGGTTATCCACCATAGCGCACACGCCATCAAGCACTTCGCCCATGTTGTGCGGCGGAATGTTCGTCGCCATACCGACGGCGATACCTGTGGAGCCGTTTACGAGGATATTCGGGAAATGAGAGGGCAGCACGTTCGGCTCTTTCAGACGGTCGTCGTAGTTCGGGGAGAAATCGACCGTGTCCTTCTCAATATCCTTCAGCATTTCCACAGAAAGCTTACTCATGCGGGCTTCCGTGTAACGGTATGCAGCAGGCGGGTCGCCGTCTACGGAACCGAAGTTGCCGTGGCCGTCAATGAGCATATAGCGCATGGAAAAATCCTGCGCAAGACGCACCAGCGCGTCATAAACCGAAGTATCGCCGTGCGGATGGTAGCGGCCCAGTACGGAACCGACAGTATCCGCGCACTTTCTGTAAGCCTTTTCCGGCCACAGAGCGTTTTCATACATGGTGTAGAGAATACGGCGGTGGACCGGCTTTAAGCCGTCGCGCACGTCCGGCAGCGCACGCTGCACGATAACGGACATGGAGTAATCGAGGAACGACGTCTCCATGATCTCTCTAAGGTCCACCTGTATGAGGTTTTCCTTCTTTTCTTCCATATTATCCATTGCTTGCTGATCCTTTCGCGCTTAAATGTCCAGATTCTTTACGTACTTTGCGTTGCGCTCAATGAACTCGCGGCGTGGCTCTACCTTATCACCCATCCAAATGGTGAAGATTT
>ENA-OPVY01001330-OPVY01001330.1-human-gut-metagenome-genome-assembly--contig:-NODE-1330-length-12562-cov-30.834573_pt1 | contig 12562 bp, 10 predicted proteins | sample MGYA00241503_ERZ501998 | MGnify/ENA primary metagenome ERZ501998 (study PRJEB25962, sample SAMEA2042107) | human gut metagenome | biome: human gut; feature: human-associated habitat; material: faeces... | reverse complement strand
CTTCCGATCGTTTATTTATTTTTTATCATATACTCGAAATCTAAAGTTGGCCAACTCTACAAATTAAAACTTCTCTATGTACCCCTGCACAAGGATAAACAAAACGATCAATGGTAATATATAAGTAATGTAAATACGTGGCCATTTTGGGAATTTGATTCCTTTTCCTTCGTTGGCTTCTTTCATAAAGTTGTCCCATCCCCATCCGTATTTTGTAACGCAGAATAACAGATAGATCAGAGATCCTATTGGAAGGATATTGTTGCTTACGATGAAGTCCTCTAAATCCTGAATCGTTGTTCCTGCTCCTAGTGGCTGAATAAAACTCCATACGTTAAATCCTAAAGCACATGGCAAGGATAACACAATAATGAGTACTGCATTAAATACGATCGCTTTCTTAAGGCTCCATCCCCATAGGTCTTGTGCAAATGACAGGATGTTCTGAAATACTGCAATGATCGTTGATAGTGCCGCAAAGCTCATAAATAAGAAGAACATCGCTCCCCAGATCCTGCTTCCTGGCATTTCGTTAAATACATTTGGCAGTGTGATAAATACTAAGTTTGGTCCGCTTCCTGGATTTACTCCGAATGCAAAACATGCTGGAAAAATCACCAGTCCTGCCATTAATGCTACTAACGTATCAAGAATTGCCACACTGATTGCTTCTCCTGTCAGTCTTCGGCTCTTGTCAATGTAACTTCCAAAGATTGCAATCGCCCCTATTCCAAGACTTAGTGTAAAGAATGCCTGTCCCATTGCTGCGGATACGACCGTCATCACACCTTGTTTCTTCACTGCTGCAAAATCTGGAATCAGATAAAATTTTAATCCTGCAGAGGCTCCATCTAAAGTTACACTCCTTGCGATCAATACCAGAATTACGATAAACAAACATGACATCATAACTGTTGTGATCTTCTCTACTCCATTTTGAAGACCAAGAGAACATACTAAAAATCCCAATGCAATAACTACTAACATCCAGAAGATCTGTGCCTTTGGATCTGACAGCATTGTTCCAAAAGTATTTTCTACCTGTGCTGGATTTTTCCCAACAAAGTCTCCTTTTAACATCTTAAAGAAATAGCTGATCATCCATCCTGCTACTGTCGTGTAAAACATCATCAACAGATAATTTCCAGCCATACCAACATAACTGTACCAATGCCATTTTGTTCCTTTCGGTTCTAACACCTGAAAGGATCTTGCAATACTCTTCTGACTGGCTCTTCCGACTGCATATTCCATAACAAGGATTGGCAGCCCTAAAATGATCAGGAAGAACAGATAGATCAGTACAAATGCAGCTCCACCGTATTGTCCTGTGATAAATGGAAATCTCCACACATTTCCCAAGCCGATCGCACAACCAGCCGAGATCAAAAGAAATCCAATTCTAGATGAAAATTTCTCTCTATTTTCCAAATTACTTTCCTCTTTTCTATATATTTTGACTCACAAAAGTTTATTGTACCATAGCTTGGCAATATTTAAAACCAAAAAAACAATTTCACAAAAGACTTCCTATTTAATGTTGTTTTATTACGCAAAACGCTGAATCTTCGAATTTTTCTTGACTTGGATTGTATATTGTATTTATAATGTACCCAATTTAAGAAAATGAAGATTAATACTTACAATTACACGAAAGGAACCAAGAATATATATGATAAAAAATATCATGGGTGCTGCCATCGCTGTTGCTCTCGCAGTTGGTATCGGTACAACCGGAGTAAGATCAATCGCTGCTGATACTTCTTTAACTCAGTCGATCAAATATTAATGAAACTTTTAAACTTTCCTCAAAAAACGGTGCTGATTTAAATATCTATGTTTTAGATCGTACTTATGACTATCAACTTTGGGAAACTGATCTGTCTCATGACATTTCTTCTGACAGCTATCTTGGTAATGGAACCATAAAACGTCCAGTTGGTCTCATCATTACTGTTAGCAAAAATTCATAAAATGAGTTACTACTTAGTCCCATTTCAGATTGCATTTACAGCATTTTTTTTGTATAATTATTCTATGATATTAGTGCGTGCAGATACCCATTTGTATCTGCATTTCCTTATATCTTTCATTTTATATTTATATGGACTTAAGGAGGATTTATTTATGGTAACATGGAACAATCTTGATACTTTAACATCTTATGCTAAACTCAAAGATCTTAAAGATCATGTAGACATCAAAGAAGCTATGACAGGTGAAAACGGTGCGAAACGTGTCGCTGAATATTCTGCACCTATGGCTTCTGGTTTAAGCTTTAACTACGCTGCAAAACAAGTAGATGATGAAGTTCTTGATGTATTAGCTGAATTAGCTGATGAACATCAGTTAGTTGACAAATTCGAAGAATTATACAACGGAGCGATCATCAACACAGGAGAACAGAGACTTGTTCTTCATCATTTAGCCCGCAGACAGCTTGGGAAAGACGTTATCGTTGATGGTGTCAACAAACGTGATTTCTACGTTGAACAGCAGAGAAAAGCAGCTGACTTTGCAAACAAAGTACATGCTGGTGAGATCACAAATGAAGCTGGTGAAACATTCACTACAGTTGTTCAGATCGGTATCGGTGGTAGTGATCTAGGACCTCGTGCTTTATATATCGCTCTTGAAAACTGGGCTAAGACAAACGGATGCGCTAAAATGGAAGCAAAATTCATCAGTAACGTAGACCCTGATGATGCAGCTGCTGTTTTAAATTCTATCGATGTTTCCCGTTCTTTATTTATCGTTGTATCTAAATCTGGAACAACATTAGAGACATTAACAAATGAAGCTTTCGTTAAAGATGCTTTAGTAAAAGCTGGATTAAATCCTTCTAAACATATGTTAACTGCAACAAGTGAGACTTCTCCTTTAGCTAAGAGTGATGATTATCTTGCTGCATTCTTCATGGATGACTTTATCGGTGGACGTTATTCTTCTGTATCTTCTGTAGGTGGAGTGATCCTTTCACTTGCATTTGGACCAGACGTCTTTGCAAGAATCCTTGATGGTATGGCTGAAGAAGACAAGCTTGCTACTAACAAAGACATCAAAGCAAACCCTGACTTATTAGATGCCCTGATCGGTGTTTATGAAAGAAATGTACAGGGATATCCTGAAACAGCTGTTTTACCATATTCTCAGGCATTAAGCCGTTTCCCAGCACATTTACAGCAGTGTGACATGGAATCTAATGGTAAATCTGTAAACCGTTTTGGTGAACCTGTAGATTATGTAACAGGACCTATCATCTTTGGAGAACCTGGTACAAATGGACAGCATTCTTTCTATCAGTTATTACATCAGGGAACTGACATCGTTCCTTTACAGTTCGTTGGATTCAAAGACAGCCAGCTTGCTACAGATGTTGTGATCGAAGGAAGCACAAGCCAGAAGAAGTTATGTGCTAACGTTGCAGCTCAGATCGTTGCTTTCGCATGTGGTAAAGATGATGAAAACAACAACAAGAAATTCGAAGGTGGCCGTCCATCAAGTATCATCATCGGAGATCAGTTAACACCTGAATCACTTGGATCTCTGTTAGCTCATTTCGAGAACAAGATCATGTTCCAGGGATTCATCTGGAATGTAAACAGCTTTGACCAGGAAGGTGTTCAGCTTGGTAAAGTACTTGCAAAACGTGTACTTGCACATGAAACTGAAGGAGCACTGAAAGCTTATAGTGATTTATTTGAGATTTAGTTTCCTGGATCAGTAGATACTATTTACTGTATCGACACTTGTAAGCTAAAATAGAATATTAAAAACCACAGTATACATTTTTCATTGATTTTTGCATTACTGTGGTTTTTTTATGTTATAATGAAACCGTATAGAATATATATGAAGAAAGGGGAATATAAATTGAAAAAACAAATTTTTAGGAATCTATACATATTTTTGGTATTTATTTTAATGTTTAGCTGTTTTTTTGTCTTTGATAAGAAGGTTTCTGCCAATGAAAATCAAAATGCTGCACCAATTATTACTTATTATGGATTAAATGGTAATGATATAACCATACAATGGAAGGCACCTGATGGAGTTTCTTATTCTAAAGTAGATATTTATTCAGCGACTTCCCCAAACGGTTCTTATCGCTATGAAAATACCGTATCTGGCAATTCCTATACAAACACCTATGTTGCAAAAGGTGTTCCTTATTATTACAAATTAGAAGCTTCTTATGAAGATAATGAGGGATATAAAACTGTAACCACTTATGCAGGCAAATGTATTATTAATCCATTGCCAGCTCCTTCTTCTTTGGAAGCCAGCACTGGAAATTCGCATAGTATTACTGTTAAATGGAAAGCATCTGATGATTGTGATGGTTATCAAATTTATCGAAGTGTTTCTCCTGATAGAAATTATGAGTTAGTCCAAACTGTATCTAATGAAAGTAGAAGTTCTTGGTGGTACGATGATGATGACGAATCTTTCCAAACATATACGCAAAAAAATCTTGAACTAGGGAAAATATATTATTACAAGATCCGTCCATACACTACATATATTGATGAAACATTTTATGGAGATTTTTCTAATTATATTTCTTGTCAGGTTACGATCAATGGTACAAAAGTAAAAAGTGCTTCTTCCAAGAAAAAAAAGATCAATACGATCACATGGGCAAAAAATGATGAGGCTGATGGGTATATCGTATATTATTCCAAAAAGGAAGATGGAAATTACACAAAATTAAGGACTTTCACAAGTCGAAACAACTTATCTTATACTCATACGAAATTAACAAACGGAACTGCTTATTACTACAAAATTCAGGCATATAAGAACTTTAATGGCGGTAAACTGTATGGTCCAATGACACCTTATCTAAAATACTGTGATTACTATTCTTATGCAGACGAATCTTATGAAAGTCGCTGCCGCCGTGCTTTTGGGAAGTCTTATTATGCTGACTATAAGAGTGCTAAGCAGGCAAAGAAACATATGAAAACGATCACAGTAAAAGTATGGGATAAGAAAGGTAAGAAAAAATATACAAGAAAATTCCGTATCACTGTCAACAAAGGGCTTGCACCTTCTATCAAAGAAATGTTTAAGGAAATCTACAAGAGCAAAGAACGTTTCCCTATCCATGAGATCGGGTGCTACAGCTGGCGTGGTAAGAATTCCAGTTCTGAACATTGTGAGGGATTAGCTTTTGATATTAACTCCAATGAAAACTATATGATCCAGGGTAAAAAGGTATTGGCTGGTTCCTTCTGGAAACCTAAGAAGAATCGTTATTCAATTCCTTTGAACTGTAAATTGGTTAAAATCCTCGAGAAATATGGTTTTCATCGTGGATTGTGGGGATCCCGCAGAGATTATATGCATTTTTCTTATTTTGGTGGTTAATACAAACCAAACAAAGGATCAGGCATTTGCCTGATCCTTTGTTATGTAAGCCGAAAACCGGACTTGAACCGGCGACCCCTTCATTACGAGTGAAGTGCTCTACCAACTGAGCTATTTCGGCATATATGAAAGCACAGATATGTGTATCTATGCTCCTTTTGTAAGATAATATTCAATCTTGCTGATTGCTTCTTCTTCATCGACTCCGTCAGCTACGACTGTTAAATCCTCTAAACGATCTAAGTCTAATCCAAGACTCATCATTCCCATCATACTCTTTACATTGACTTGCTTATTCCCTGTCTCGAATAAAATCTTGCTCTCAAACTGGCTCGCCATCTGTACAAGAAAAGCTATTGGTCTGTCTTCTTCTCTTAAGGCTACTTCCACTTTGACGTTCTTTGAAATCATTCCTGTCCTCCCAATCTTATCTCTTCCGCAATTCGGCCGATCTTCTTTAACCGGTGGTTCACACCAGACTTGCCTACTGGCGGTTCTAGCATATCTCCAAGTTCTTTCAGTGTAGCTTCCGGGTGTTCCAGACGTAATCTTGCAATATCCTGCAACCCTTGATCTAAAAAACGGAGGCCTTTGTGCTTATCAATATATTCAATGTCTTCCACCTGCTTGACTGCGGCTGAAACCGTCTTATTAATATTCGCTGTCTCGCAATTGACACGACGGTTTACTTTATTACGCATATCTTTCAGGATTCTTACATTCTCCAGCTCCATCAATGCGACGTGTGCTTCCATAATATTCAACACATCTACAATCTTTGATCCTTCTTTCATGTATACCACGTAATACTTTTTACGCAAGACAATTTTAGCATCTAAATCAAAAAAATTCAAGACCTCTTTTAATTGTTCTGCTGTCTGTACATTAGTAGATACAACTTCAAAATGGTAATTCTTCTCTGGATCACTCATGGAACCAGCTGCCTGAAAAGCCCCTCGAATATATGCCCGCTTACAACATGTGTTCTGTAAAACAAGTCCAAATTCTTTGGAATCTAAAAGTTTCACTGCTTTCAATATTAAAACACAATCCTTATGCTTGTCAACACTTATCGTATAATTTCGACTTCTTTTTAAAAATTCGTTTCGTCCAACATCAATCTTCGCATGAATATCAAACACATCTTTGATAAGTGTATAAAAACGTTTCGCGGCAGATACCGTCTCCGTCTGGATCTGAATCTCATAATGTTCTGGCTCCAGACTGATATTCCCTCCAAAACGTAAGAATCCTGCGATCTCCGCAATCTTACAGTGTCTGGCACCGGTTTCATTTCTTGATAATTCCTCTTTAATATTACTTGAAAATGACATTGCCTACCTCATAATATCTCTATGCTCTACTTTGACAGAATATGGCAGTTGTTTTAATCTCTCTGCCAATTTATTGGTGATCGTAACAGATCGATGCTTTCCTCCAGTACATCCGATTCCGATCACAAGATTATACTTGCCTTCTTTAATATAATTTGGGATCAAGAATCTCATCATATCATCTAACTTATCAAGAAATTCCACAGATTCTTCATGCTTCATCACAAAATCCTGAATTGGTTTGTCATTTCCAGTTAATGGTCGCAGATTCAGATCATAGTATGGATTTGGAAGAAATCTGACATCAAATACCAGATCTACATCCGCAGGAATCCCATGTTTAAATCCAAAAGAAACAACTGCAATCTGGAATCGTTCCCCTTCTTCTCCGTCTACAAAAATACGATCGATCTCTTCTTTTAACTCCCTTGTCAGAAGCTGGCTAGTATCGATCACATACGTTGCCTGATCTTGCAGAAATTTCATGATCTCCCGCTCTTTTGCAATTCCATCCTCAACTCTTCCATCTCTTGACAAAGGATGATTTCTTCTTGTCTCTTTATAGCGTTTTAATAAAATACGATTACTTGCATTCAGATAGAGAATCTCATACTTGATCCCCGCTGCCTCGATTTCTTTTAATTTGTGTGCTAACTCGCCAATTCCTCTTCCATTACGAATATCAATCCCAAGAGCAACATTTTCAATCTTGGCAGTTTCATCTAACAACATGTCTGCAAATTTATCAAGTAAAGCCACTGGAAGATTATCAACACAAAAATATCCAGCATCTTCTAATGTCTTTAATGCACTGCTTTTTCCTGCTCCTGACATTCCTGTTACAATTACAAATCTCATCTGTACTGCTCCTTTTTAGAACCTTCCAACACGTTTGACTTCTGGCTCCATCGTAACTCCAAACTGTTCTTTTACTTTATCTTTCACGTCACTGATCAACTGCATAACATCGGATGCTGTAGCATTTCCACGGTTGATCACAAAACCACTGTGTTTTTCAGATACCTGTGCATCTCCCACCTGATATCCCTTTAATCCTGCATCCTGAATCAATTTTCCGGCAAAATATCCTTCTGGACGTTTAAATGTACTTCCGGCACTTGGATATTCTAATGGCTGTTTTGTTTTTCTCGCCAATGCGTACTCGTCCATTTTGGCTTTGATTTCTTCTTTATTTCCTTTCTTAAGTGCGATCACACCTTCTAAGACAACGTATTCATTCTTTAAAACGTTACTTGTACGGTAACCAAGCTCTAATTCTTCTGCTTTCAGAGTTTTGATCTCTCCTTCTTTTGTAAGAACTGTCACTTCTTTTAGTACCTGCACCATCTCACCACCGTATGCACCAGCATTCATAACGACAGCTCCGCCAAATGTTCCAGGAATTCCACCTGCAAACTCAAATCCAGTTAATTCTTCATTGAGTGCTGCTCTGGATGTAGAACTTAATAAAGTTCCTGCTTTGACGATAAGTTCATTACCACGGACTTCGATTCCACTGTAGTTTTTGTAAATCTGAAGAACAATTCCGTCCATTCCATCATCTGCGACCAAAAGATTACTCCCATTTCCTAAAACAAATAATGGAATTCCCTCTTCTTTTGCAAAACGACTGACCGCTTTGATCTCTTCCATATTCTCTGGTGCCACAAAAATATCAGCGGGTCCCCCAATACGGAATGTTGTATGATTTTTCATCGGTTCCTGTCTTAAAATATATTTTTCTGGTATGATCTGTTTTAACTGATCAATCTTTGTATCCATAATTTCTCCATTCTTAATATTAATGTAAGATGGAATCCTGTATATCACAGGATTCCAAATCTCTTCATCTTATGAAAGCATCAGACTAGCTGCACCATAAATTCCAGCATCATTTCCAAGAGTCGCAAGTACAAATCCTGTCTCCTGTGCTTTTCCAAATGTATACTTCTTAAAATGTGCATTGACCGCATCTAAAAGGATCTGTCCGGCTCTTGATACGCCTCCGCCGATAACAAACACTTCTGGGTCAACCATCAATGCGATATTCCCTGCTGCAAGTGCTAATTTCTGTCCAAGATCATCTACCCGTTCTTTGGCAAATGTATCTCCTTCTTTAGCAGCATCAAAAATGTCTTTTGCAGTTACTTCATCAAGGTCTCTTAGTATAGTCGCTTCTTTATAATCCTTTAATGCTTTCTTTGTCTCATATACAATTCCCGTTGCAGATGCATAAAGTTCCAGACATCCTGTCTTTCCACAATTACATACACGATCATCAAAAGGATCCACAGTCATATGACCGATCTCTCCACCATATCCACGGCTTCCATCAATGATCTTTCCATCAACGATGATACCGCCTCCGACTCCTGTTCCAAGAGTGATCATCACCGCGCTGTTATAATCTGCTGCTGCTCCCATCCAGATCTCTCCTAAGGCTGCTGCATTGGCATCATTTGTTGCCTTTACCTTACACCCTGTAAGCTTTGACAATTCTCCTGCCACATCCACGCTTCCCCATCCAAGGTTCACACATTCATTAACTTTTGAAAACTCAAGAACAGCTCCTGGAACTCCAACTCCGAGTCCGATCACATCTTCCTTATCAAAACCATTTGCTTTGCTGTGATCATTCACTGCCTGTGCAATATCTGGCAGGATGTTCTTTCCATTTTCCTCAGTTCTTGTCTTGATCTCCCATTTCTCTTTTAATGTTCCATCTTCTCCAAACAGACCCATTTTTACTGTTGTTCCACCAATATCAATTCCATATAAATATTTCATATCATTTAATCCTCCATCTGACCTGTAACACGTTTATAAAGTTCTTCGGCTGCATTATATCCCATCTTCTTCTGTCTGTGATTGATCGCTGCTGCTTCTACGATAATCGCCAAGTTACGCCCTGGACGAATTGGCAGTGTATGTGCTGCAACTTTATTGCCAAGATATTCTACGTATTTCTCTTCTAATCCTAAGCGGTCATAATCCGCATCTTTGTTCCAGTCTTCCAACTGAATGACCAGATTGATCTCCTGCTCCATCTTAACGCTTTCAACACCATACAGATTCTTAACGTCAATAATACCGATTCCTCGCAGTTCGATAAAGAACCTTGTAACTTCCGGAGATGTTCCGATCAATGACTTCTTGCTGACCCTCTTGATCTCTACAACGTCATCAGATACCAGACGGTGTCCTCTTCGGATCAACTCTAAAGCTGCTTCACTCTTACCGATCCCACTCTCTCCTGTGATCAGGATTCCTTCACCAAATACATCGACTAAAACTCCATGGATCGTAATGCTTGGAGCCAATACAGTTCCCAGCCAGCGGATTACTTCTGCCATAAATTCAGATGTCGTATCCTGAGATATCAAAACCGGTACCCCATACTCTTTGGCAACTTTTATCATCATCTCACTTGGATGCAGATTCCTGCAAAATACAATAACTGGAATTCCAGCTCCGATAAATCTTTTATAAATATTTTTCGCATTTTCAACATCTTTTTCTACCTCTTCAATAAAAAGGTGTTCTGCTTTTCCGATGATCTGAACTCGATTCTGTGCAAAATTTTCAAAAAAACCTGCCAACTGTAATGCTGGACGGTTGATCTCTGCCTGTTCAATGTAAACTTCTTTTGAATTGATCTCTGGTGTTACTTCTTTTAAATTTAATTCCTTGACCATATCATATACTGATACTCTATGCTCTTTATCCATAATCTTTCTCTCTTTCTGCATCCTTGATTGTCTGTCTCTTTCTCTATTTTAACATATTTCCTTACTGCTTGGAATCGTGAAAAAACCCATAAATAGACTCTGCAGTACTTTGATTCATGCCAGGAACATTTAAAAGTTCCGTAACTGTTGCTGTCTTGATTTGTCCAAGATCTTTAAAATACTTCATTAATTCTTTTCGTCTCTTTGGTCCAACGCCTTTGATGTCATCAAGAACAGAATGTACTTGCCCTTTTGCACGCAATGACCTGTGATATTCGATCGCAAAACGATGGGCTTCATCCTGTATCCTCGTCACAAGTAAAAATGCTTCGCTGTTTGGCGCAAATATGATTTCCTCGTTGTTATAATACAAGCCTCTCGTTCTATGATCATCATCTTTGACCATTCCACATACTGGAATATCAAGTCCCAAATGATCCAGCACACGAAGTGCAACATTGACCTGTCCTTTTCCTCCATCCATCATCAGAATATCCGGAAATTTTGTAAAACTGCCAAGTGTAGTGTCTTTTCCTTGTTCTTTCAGTTCTTCTAGCTCTTTCTTTCCATGAAGAAATCTTCTGGTCAAAACTTCTTCCATACTGGCATAGTCATCCGGACCTTCAATGGTTCTTAAACGGAACTTGCGATAATCTCTTCTTCTTGCTTTTCCTCTTTCAAATACGACCATGGATGCTACGGTCTGAAATCCACTGATATTAGAAATATCAAATGCCTCCATTCGATTCAAACCTTCCATCCCGAGCAATTCTTCAATCTCATGAACTGCCCCGATCGTCCTTCTTTCTTCCCGTTTGATCTTTTCACGATCCATTCTTAATACATTCTGGGCATTTTCCTTTGCCATCTCTACCATCTTGTGTTTTTGCCCACGCACTGGTATCTTAAAATGTACTTTTGCTCCTCGTTTCTTTGACAACCATTCTTCAATGATCTCCTTTTCTGAAATATCCTGTTCCAGAAAGATTTCCCCTGGAAGATAAGGTGTCCCCGCATAAAACTGTTTAACAAAAGCTCCTAAAACTTCTTCCTTTGAACTTTCCTCGTCTGCTTCCATATGAAAATGTTCTCTTCCAAGAAGCTTTCCTTGGCGGATAAAGAAAATAGATACAACAACATCCTTGTCATCCTGTGCCATTGCAATAATGTCACGGTCCTCAAACGCATACGTATTGATTTTCTGACGGTCCATGATCCGCTCAATACTCTTCAGCAGATCCCTGTATTCCATCGCCTGTTCAAATTCCAGTTCATCCGATGCTTTTTGCATTTTCCCCTGAAGCATTTTTGCAACCTGTTTATAATTTCCATTTAGAAACTTGATTGTTTCTTCGATCTGTTTTGCATATTCTTCCTTGGATATATATCCTTGGCATGGTGCATCACACTGCTTGATCTGATAGTACAGGCAAGGCCTGTCCTTCCCTGTATCTTTTGGAAGTCTTCGGTTACAGGTACGGATCTTAAAGATCTTGCGAAGCAGCTCGATCGTATCATTTACTGCTCCTGCACTCGTATAAGGTCCGAAATACTTTCCTCCATCTGCTTTCATCTTCCTTGCCAGCATGATCCTTGGAAATTCTTCATTGACCGTTACTTTAATGTAAGGATAGCCTTTGTCATCTTTCAGTTTTGTATTATATTTTGGATGATGCTCTTTGATCAGATTGTTCTCAAGCACTAAAGCTTCCAGTTCTGAATCCGTGATGATATATTCAAAATAAGCAACATTCTTTACCATATGCTGAATCTTCACAGACAGATTCCGGCTGTCTTGAAAATACTGACGCACACGATTACATAACTTGATCGCTTTTCCAACGTAAATGATCTCATCTTTGCTATTATGCATCAAATAAACTCCAGGCTTTGCCGGAAGCTTCTTTAATTCCTGCTGAATGTCAAACATGAACTTCCCTCCATCTTTATTCTGTATATTTTATGGCTGCAAAATACACTTATCTTTAATCATAGCATAAATTTATAGGCAAAAAAAGTATCGATTTGAAGTGTAAGCTTGCATGTATGTTTTACTGTATTGGTATTTATAATAAACACTGTCTGTCACTACAAAAATTAAAAAACGATAACACTCAACATACACAC
>ENA-OPVY01001312-OPVY01001312.1-human-gut-metagenome-genome-assembly--contig:-NODE-1312-length-12753-cov-11.321153_pt1 | contig 12753 bp, 9 predicted proteins | sample MGYA00241503_ERZ501998 | MGnify/ENA primary metagenome ERZ501998 (study PRJEB25962, sample SAMEA2042107) | human gut metagenome | biome: human gut; feature: human-associated habitat; material: faeces... | reverse complement strand
AGGAAGTGTGGGAAACAGGCGAAGGAGATTTGCCATACGAAGAGGAAGCGATGCGGGCGCATGCAAAAGAGATGGTATTTCCAATTGGTGAACCAAACGATGGCTTTGCACAGTATTTTTCTGGCAGAAGTTTTCTTGCACCAATCTCTACATCTCAGGTTGGAATTTTCAATGTGACATTTGAACCAGGATGCAGTAAACTGGATTATGTAGCATAAGAGTGTATAGCGTGTCTGTAGTCTGATTTTTGCCATAAATAAGTACAGGATACACAGAGAATAGAAAAGAATGTGTATTCAGTTAAATAAGAAATAGATAGCTGGTATGAGAGAACAAGGAGTCTTTCATACCAGTTTTTTTGTGGGAAAAGGGATAGGTTGCACAGGATCTGCCAGGAGATTTCAGTAGGTTTGGTGAATAGCTTTCTCCCAGAAGTGTGGTATAGTCTTGTGCTTGGAACAGGAAAACTATACAGAAGGGAGACACCGATATGACAGCGCAGCCAGATATCATCTGGAATGAGCAATGTTTGGGGATACGGATAGGAGAACAGGTTTGCACCTATCTGAAAAAGCATGATGCGGAATACCAGAGACTGCAAAATAAAATACTGGAACTTACAGAGAGGTATCCAGTAATAGAAACATTTATGGAGTCGAATCAGGCAATCAGTCTAACGACAGAAGAGCATAAGGCAGTGCATCAATATTTCCGACTGGAAAGCGAAAAGGAAATGATAGAAGAACAGTACCATTTTTATATGGGACAGGCTCAAATGATCTCCTATGGAGCAATGCTTGGAAAAATTAAAAAAGCAATATTGGGAAATGATGACGGTGACACAAAGAAACTGCTGGAGTTGCTGCTGGATACCTGGATTGATGAGGTCGAAGATCAGCTGAAAGAAAATACAGTGTACCAGGGAATGCTTGAAAAAATATCGAAATATGAAGAACAGGTTCAGACAATGGGATTATCAAAAGAAAAGCGAAAAACAATAGACAAATACGTTACTGAAGTTAGTGAGAGATGGATATTATATGCGGAATCTTTATATCAGGCTGGTATGCAGAAAATTCTGGAACTATTAAATTTGTAAAAAAGGGACGGATAAAATGGGGAAGCACGAAAGGAACTTCCCCATTTGTCACTTCTATTCATCTTTGCCATCAATGAGAAATATGTATGAAACCTGAAAGATTTCAGCAATGGCTTTTAATTCAAGATCAGTGACATAACGCTTGTTTGTTTCGATTCTGGTGATTACATTTTTATCCATATCGTAACCAGCTAACTGGAGTTTATAGGCAAGATCACGCTGAGACATATTGTGGGTCTTGCGAAGTTCAATCAATCGCTGGCTAATCAGATTCTTCTCACCAGACTGTGTCCTTGGCTTTGGCATCTTAAATCTCTTCCTCTCTGGTAAAAGGATGGCTTGTCTCACTTTTTGCACCATCTGTATTGATTTTAACGATTGGACAAGGTAGAATCGGTTGTAAAAGTGAGACAAGAACAGAAGAGGGAGAAATATATGGAGCAGGTAAAAATAGAACAGCTTGCATTTTTATATTTATGCAGCGAGCATGATAAAAGGCTATTATTTAAGAAAGAAAAAATGCAGTTAGCTGATTTCGACAGGTTGACTTATCTGATTTATCATCTTGGTTTTAAGGAATATCACATAAAAGTTTGGATGGAATTTGCAGGAGACTTTAAAAAAGAATGGGATTGTTTGGAAGCACTTCAGGAAACAGGTGGATGTGCTGTGAGCATAGAAAATACAGAATCAGAGTCCAGATTGCATGAAATGTGGATTAGGGATTTTTGCAAAAATACACCAATGGAAATCAGAGAATGGCTTCGAGAATTAGCTTAAGAAATGTAAATAAAAATATACCCTAACTCATTTTTGTGGTATCATTATTAGTAGAGTTTGTGAAATTTGATTTTGCGGAAACCTGGAGTGATAAGAGATAAGTATAAAAGGAGCATATTAATATGAAGAATAGACGAAAGTTTTCTATTTTTATAAGTTCTACCTATGAAGATCTTAAAAAGGAAAGACAGGCATTGGTAGGTGTGGCACTAGAGAATAATTTTATTCCGGTAGGAATGGAGCAATTTCATGCTGCACCTACAAGTCAATGGAATGTTATAACAAAAATGATTGATGAGTGTGATTTTTATCTTCTTGTTATTGGTGCTAGGTATGGGTCAATTGATGAAGAAACTGGTATAAGTTACACAGAGAAAGAATACAATTATGCAAAAACTAAAGGATTACCAGTACTTGTATTGATTAAACAACCTTCGGCTATTTCTGAAAGTGAAAAGGATACCGGAAATGATAAATATGATAAAATGAAGAAACTGGATGAGTTTAGAGAAAAAGTCAAAAATGATAAAAATACAGTTGATTTTTTCACAGATTTAAACAGTTTAAAGTATGTGGCATCACCGACATTTAGGAACGCCGTTAACTATGTTGATGATAACGCTGGATGGGTTCGATATCGAGATATAGTGGATATAATTAATGAAGAGGCAGAAGGACGAAATAAAGCAAATACTGAACTTGGAGAACATCAGCAGAAGATGCTAGATGACATGAAAGAGATGTTTTCTCAATTCTATAGTAGACTCACTGACCTAGAAAATAACCAGTTAACCTTGAAAGAAATTCCTACAGCAACAAGTGAAGATATCAAAAAATTGTTCCAGGTTGAAGATAATACGTTAATTATTGGAAATCCAGAAGAAAATAAATCAGTTGTAGGGCTAGATGATGTTGGGAACATTCCAGTGGACTCTGCCTTTTTATTAGTATATGCGGCTGATGGTGATGGGCAAATACTAAAGATACGGACACTTGGTTCACCTACTCAGATTTTTACATCAGGTAAGCAGTTTATGGCTGATAATTCAAAAAGAGAATCTGCGAGATGGGAAGAGGCTTTAGACAGACTTATAGAATGGGGCTGGGTTAAAGCTGTAGGGTATAAAGGTGAAATATTTGAATTGACCGGAACAGGTTATAGCAAAGCTGATTGGTTAAAGAACAATATGGCAATAGATACTTCAAAAGAACCGCTTGACGAGTTAAAAGAGTTTGAAGATTAATAAGAATTAAACTAATACAGTTATGCGTATTTATTTGCAAATATACATGGCTGTATTTTTTATTACGGGCAGGGCTCTTCGGGGTTCTGCCCTTTTTCTCTTTTTCCAGACCAAAAGACCACCTGCTGGAAAAGAACAAGAAAAACCAGAAAGGATGTGGTGACTTATCATTATAGGAATTGACCATGGATATTATGCCATAAAAACTCCCCATGTATGTTTCCCGACCGGACTGACCGGATACGATTACGAGCCGTATACCATGCAGAATGTCCTGCAGTACAATGGGAAATTTTATGTGTGTGGAACCGGGCGGCAGACGCTGGTGAGAAGTAAGACTTCCAATGACAATTATTATCTTTTGACAATGGCAGCCATTGCCCAGGAAATCCGCTATCGCCGGGGAGAGCGGAAAACAGATGTAGTTCTGGCAGCCGGTCTTCCACTGGCAAGTTTTGGCAGGGAGAAAAAAGGCTTCCGGGAATATCTGTTTCGGAAAGAGCAGCCTCTGCGTTTCCGGTACGAGGATGAGAGCTATGAGATCCGGATTCAGGATGTAAAACTGTTCCCACAGGGATACTCAGCCCTGGCTCTCCACCCGGAATGTGTTCGGGACGAGCCTTCTGTTCTTCTCGCAGATATCGGTGGCTGGACCGTAGACCTGATGCGGCTGGACAACAGTGTTCCAAATGCCGCTACCTGCCGCAGCCTGGAACTTGGTGTGATCCGGTGTGTGGATGAGATCACCGAGCAGGTACGCAGAAATACCGGACTGTCTGTAACGGATATTCAGATCGAACGTGTTCTGAACGGCCAGAGCTGCAGCATGGACCCGGCCGCAAAAGAAATCATTGTCCGGCAGGGAAGGCTCTACACGGAGAAAATACTGTCTGCAATTATGGAAGCCGGGTTCGATCTGAAGGCAATTCCGTCCGTGATCATGGGCGGCGGAGCCAGCATTCTGAAACGGCACGTGACACCGCAGGACGGGCTGTGTCGGCAGATTTACCTGACAGACGTACACGCCAATGCTTCCGGCTATGAGCGGATTGTGGGGCAGATGTGCGCGAAGTAAAGAGACCCGTTTTCTCGTTCCGCCTGAACCTTGATAACCCAGATCACAAAAAGGCATGGGAGATCCTGCAAAGTGTTCCAGATGGACAGAAGAGCAGCTATCTGGTTCAGGTGATCTTAAAAGATCAGGAAAACAACCAGCTGGAGAAAAGCATCCGGCAGGCAATCCGGGAAGAACTGGCAGGTGTTTCCATTTCTGGCTCCGGGGAGAGTGTTTCAAAAAAGGAAGAAATCCCGTCCCAGATGCTGGATTTTCTCTCCGGGCTTGAGGATGCATTCTGAAAAAGTCAAGTCTTTCCTGATGATAAAATAGCCAAATTTCAAGCAGTCAAATTAGTATAAATCACGGATTTTTGAAAGGGGTGATGCCTATTGAATGTTATTGGATCTGCATCCTTTGGGAGCTTTTGAGAGCCTCATATTCGTTGGGTATTGTGAATAGCTTTCTGTCACGTTTTAGGGTATGTTGTATGTAGAAAAAAGAAAGGAGAACGAACACAATGGAGATGAAAAACATATGCGGAAAAATCCCGGTAGAGCTGCATGAAAAGCTAAAACTGGAAGTCGAAGAGTTAGGAATCAGCATACCAAAATACCTTGAAATGGTAATCGAAGAACACATGACAAGAAAAGGAGAAAAGACGAACATGGCAGATTTAAGAACAGTAGCAGTACAGGTAACCGAGGATTTATTTTTCAGACTGAAAGCAGTCCTCGCCAGGAATGGCATGAAACAGAAAGACTTCTTAATCGGGCTTATCGAAGATGCAATCGAAAAAGAAGAAGCCAAATGGAAAGCAGAGTCAGAGGAAGCCGAAGAAACAGAAATGGAAGATCCTGAGACTGCGAAATCAGAACCGGATGAAGAGTCAGTAGAACCTGAAGCAGAAGAGCCTGAGACAGAAGCACTGGAAGCTGAAACAGACGGAGAAATGACAGAACCGGACGAAGCTGAAGCAGATGAAGAGCCGACAGAGCCAGAAAACGAAGAGCCAGCGGAAGCAGAGCTAACAGAACTGGAAACCGAAGAAGCAGAAGAATCTGAGCCAGAGGAAGCGGAATCAGAAGAATAGACATCACAAAACAGAAACCAAGAGACGGAAACGGTGCAGAGAAATCTGCACTGTTTTTTTCGCAGCGAAGGGAGGCTGATAGCCGGAACAATTCGATTTTTTGACCTGTTCAGTGGAATCGGAGGATTCCGAGAAGGGCTGCACAGGGCAGGGGGCTTCACCTGTGTCGGACACTGTGAAGCAGATGCATATGCAGACCACAACTACCGGGTGCTGTTTGATACGGAAGGAGAGTGGTTCTGCAATGACGCAAGAAATATTGAAACAGAACGAATGCCGGACTTTGATCTTTTATGTGCGGGATTTCCTTGCCAGGCATTCTCAATCGCTGGACGAAGGGAAGGATTTGCCGATGCAAGAGGAACCCTTTTCTTTGAAGTTGCCAGACTGGTTGCAGACAAACGACCTGCGTATTTTCTCCTTGAAAACGTACCCGGTCTGCTTTCGCATGACAAAGGGCGGACGTTTCACACCATCCTCAATACGCTATCTGAACTGGGGTATCATGTCGAATGGAAAGTGCTTAACAGCAAGGATTTCGGAGTCCCCCAGTCAAGGAAGCGGGTGTATATTGTCGGATATCTTGATGGAAGATGTGCCGGAAAAATATTACCTTTCCCAAAAGCAAATGGAACAGCTCTTATACAAGTCCATGCTGGCAAACAGGGAGAAAGAGTCTACGCAGAAGAAGGACTGAGCTGCACGCTGACCAGCGGGGCTGGTGGTATGGGCGGCAAGACCGGATTATACGAGGTTGGTATCCCAATCAAGGAAAACACCCGAAAAGGATACAAGATGGCCTACGAGGGGGACAGCATCGATCTCGGATATCCGGGAATCAACAGTCGCAGGGGGAGAGTCGGGCATGAGATCGCCCATACCCTGACGACCGGAAACCAGCAGGGAACACTGCATTTTGTAGATATCTCCCCTCCGCCGCTGGTGACAGACGTTGCAAGATGTCTGAATACCAGACAGGATTCCAGCATCCATAACCACAGAGGCGAAAGTTCCGGGGTGCTGGTGGAAGAACCGCCAAGGGCAGTGCTGACACCGGCCAAGGAAAAAGTCCGCCAGAATGGAAGAAGGATGAAAGAACCGGAAGAGCCAATGTTCACCATTACGGCAACTGACCGTCATGGAGTGATTTACCACGGCAGAATCCGCAGGCTGACGCCAAGGGAGTGTCTGCGGCTGCAGGGATATCGGGATGGTCAGATTTCCAAGATGGAAAAAGAAACATCGGATAACCAGCTTTACAAGCAGGCCGGTAATGGTGTCACTGTCAATGTCATTGAAGCAATAGGCAGAAATTTGAAAGCAGTAGATGAAGAGATCCAAAGCGGCTCACCTGTTCCAGAAGCGAAGGGTGGGTGAAGCAGATCGACCTAAAAGACCAGTATTTTGGTACAGAGATTGAGATGACAGGTATCAGCCGCTATGATGCGGCTGTTGCGATTGGAAGAATGTTCGGAACAGAGCCATATCATATCCGTTCTTACGATTCCTGGTGTGTAAAAGATTCAGATGGAAAAACGTGGAAATTTTCAAGAGACAGCAGTATCGACTGTGAAAGGCTGGCAAATGGTACTGTAATAGATGCCGATGGAGATTATTCGACAGAAATGGTATCCCCGAAATTGGAATATTCGGAAATGGGGAAACTCCAGGAAGTGGTGCGGTGTGTCAAAAACGCAGGTGCTTTTGTCAATTCATCCTGTGGCATGCATGTCCATGTGGACGCATCCAATCATACACCAAGGAGTCTGAAAAATGCACTGACGATCATGTACTGCAAAGAGGATATTCTGTTCAAAGCCTTAAATGTACAGACGAGAAGGGAAGATGAGTATTGCCAGAAAGTCCGTCCTATGGTATTGGAGAAGATCCGCCGGATGCCAAACAGCACCATCACGATGGAAAAATTCAAAAGGGCATGGTATGAGGGAAATGACGGAAGCTCCGAGCATTACAACTGGACAAGGTATTATGCCTTAAACCTACATGCTGTTTTTTCCAAGGGAACACTGGAATGGCGCTGTTTTGAAAGCACCCTCCATGCAGGAAAAGTCCGGTCGAATATCACACTGGCACTTGCCATATCCGCACAGGCGATCAACCAATCTTGTACCCATGCAAAAAAGACGGAGATCGGGGATAACCCGGCATTTACGTTCCGCACCTTTCTGCTCCGCCTCGGATTGATCGGGGACGAATACAAAAATGTGCGGAAGCATCTGCTTGCCAATCTGGACGGGGATAAGGCATGGCGGTATGACAAAAGTACCTATGCCTGTCTGCAGAATCCAAGACGGACAGATGATGCGAGATAACAGAATAATGAGAACAGACAGGCCGGGTGGAAACATCCGGCTGTTCTTATGCAAAATGAAGAAAAAGAAGAAAGAGGTAGAAAACATGAAGAGTAAATATCGATTCAGGCGAATCCTTTCAGGGGTGATGGCGGCAGTCACCATCTTATCCACGGTCATTTCACCGCTGACGGTGTATGCTTCGGAAGAGCCGAAAGCGGCGGAACCGCCAGCGTATGAATCCGTAAAGGATCAGCTGGATGAAAATGAAGTGGTAAAAGCCACCGATCTGGAGCTGGAAGTCGGACAGGACTTTGATGTTTCCACGGATTTTACAAATTTGGAAATCAAGGACGAAAGCAAAGTCAAAGTGACATTCCAGAAAGCAGAGAATGACGCCGGGGAGAACTTCAGCACCAGCCATGCAGACACTTACCATGCTGTTTATTATGTGGAGCCAGTCAACCAGAACCACCCGGTTTATCAGATTGGGAGAAACCTGATCGTAAAAGAGCCTGTGACAGCAGCTCAGAGTGAACCGCAGACAGAACAGGCAGTTACCGAAGAGGATACAGGTTCTGATGATGAGGAAGCTGCCTCGCAGGAAGAAACTGAGACAGTGCCTGTAGAGACAGAAATTGTTGAGCCGGAGACAGCTGAATCTGAAACAGAAGAACCGGAAGAAACAGAACCCGAATTTCAGGGTGGACTTTCTGAATCTGAGTTTGATGCCGCATTAGAGGAAGCCAAAACAGAAAATACAACCGATAAAGAATCCGGGCTGACACTCAGCGATGTTCTGGAGCAGGCAGGGGAACAGGATATTGACCTTATGGCAATGGAAGATGGGGAAACCGTTTCTTTCACCGCAGTCAATACCAGTACAAGAGCAACACAGGATGTAGATGTGACAAGAGGGACTGCATACTATTATGCAGACTACGGTCTGGGTTCTTATGTAACCTATAAATATACCGTAAAATTTGGAAACGTGTCTGCAACTGCCTACTGTGTGCAGCCGTCAAAAGCAGGACCTGGGGATGGTGTTTATAAGATCACCAAACTGGGTGACAGCAAAGCACTGGCAAAAGTATGCTACTACGGCACAAAAGCATCCGGCGAAAATGGATTTTTCTCAGAGAAACATCCTGATTTTTCCGCTGGAAAACAGTTTATCATTGTCCATCTGGCTGCGTCTTATGCCAATAACAGTAGTGACGCTTTTTCCGGTACGAATGCAACCGGACAGGCTCTGGCAATGGAACTCTACAATTATTGCATGAGCCAGCCGGAGATACCGGAAGTGGACATGAGTTTCTCCAATGCAGATGTTACCGCATATATCAGCGGCAACAGCCAGAGAACAGAAGAGATCACCTTTAAGGCATCCGAACTGCAGACCATCACCATGAAACTGCCTTCCGGTGTCAAACTGCATAATGTGACAACGGGAAAAACAAGCAGTGCAGGTGCATCCGTGGAGATCTGCGGCGGTACCAAATTCTACTTATCTGCACCGCTGACACAGGCAGCGGATGTCAAAGGGGAATGGTCTGTTACCATGAAGGGAAGCATCATCAAAGACTATTCCGCTTACAAGATCACAACCGGAAGCGAGACACAGGACCTTGCCCTGGTATTTGGCGAGGGCGTGACCGATGAGAAGTATGTAGATTTTAAAGTGTCATGGGTAAAACAGGCAACTCTGGAGATCGTAAAGAAGGACCGCAAGAGCAACAAAGCCATCGCAGGTGCAGTTTATGGCGTTTACAGTGACAAGGATGGAAAGAACTTGATCACAAAGATGCCGGCCACAGATGCCAACGGAGCTTCCAGCGTTACGATCACCAAAACACAGGATACCGTATACCTGAAAGAGATCTCCGTACCAAACGGATATCTGCTGGATACCAAAGCCTACGATGTGAAACTGGTCATCGGAGATACTGTAAAACAAACCGTTACCGATGCAGAGCAGATGGCAAGCCTGACTGTTTATAAATTAGGAGAAGTCCTGACCGGAGCAAAGGTAACTGATGATGGTATTTCCTTTGTTTATACCGAGCAGAAACAGAAGAGTGCGGTTTACAATGTTTATGCCGCAGCGGATATTGTATCCGCAGACGGAACCGTCATTTATAAAAAAGACGCACTGGTCAAAGCCGGACTTACTACCGGGGATGACGGAAGTGTCACACTGGATAATCTATATCTGGGAAAATATGTGGTAAAAGAAATGCAGGCACCACAAAATCTGGTATGCACAGGCGAAAGCCAGGAAATCACCCTTTCCTATGCCGGAAGCAATGTGGAGAAGGTCATGGGAAGCGTGACATTCAAAAATGACCGCCAAAAAGCAAGCGTAAGCGTATACAAACAGGATAAGGAAACCAGGAAATACCTTCCGGGCGGCACTTATGGCCTGTATGCCGGAAACGACATCAAAGCAGCGGACGGAACCGTTGTGGTCAAAAAAGATACCCTCATTGAGAAGGTAGTGACCGGAACAGACGGAAAAGCCGTATATCAGGCAGACCTGCCGATCGCTAACAGCTACTACATGAAAGAGGTTTCTGCACCGGCCGGATATACCAGAAACAGTGAGGATGTGTACTCTTTTACGTTCCAGTACACCACAGACAAAGAGGCAACCGTTTCTTTCAGCCACACGTTCCAGAACGAGCGTGTCAATGCGAAGATCAAACTGGTAAAAGAGGATTCCGAAACCGGAAAGACCGCACAGGGAGATGCAACCCTTGAGGGTGCGGTTTACGGACTGTATGCCCGTGAGGATATCGTTCATCCGGATGGACAGACAGGTGTCCTTTACCCGGCAGGAACGCAGATTGCAACCCTGACTACGGATGCCGAGGGAAATGCAGAAATCGCAGACCTCTATCTCGGAAAGTATTACGTGAAAGAATTGACGCCGCCTGTTGGATATCTGGCAGACCCGGAAGAACATGATCTGGAGTGTAATGACGAGGGAGATCTGGTTCAGACGGTAGAACGTACCGCAACTTCTCTGGAAGATGTGATCAAACAGCCGTTCCAGGTCATTAAAGCAGCCAACAATGGTAAGACCGATGCCGATCTGTTAAAAGGTGTGGGATTCAGTGCATATCTGGAGAGCAGCCTGAAGAAAAATAAGGACGGTTCCTATGACTTTGCATCTGCAACTCCGGTTGTACTGACCGCAGATGGACAGACAGAAATGTTCACGGATGAGCGTGGATATGCATGCTCCATTCCGCTTGCATACGGAACCTACATTGTAAGGGAGACCACCACACCGCACAACTTCAAACCAGTCGATGACTTTAAGGTTGTGATCTCGGAAAACAATCCGGATCAGCCGCAGGTATGGCGTGTGCTTCTGGACGAAGAGTTTGAAGCAAAATTAAAGATCGTCAAAAAAGATGACGAGACAAAGAAATCTGTCCTGGTTCCGAATACTGAGTTTAAAGTATACGATCTGGATAACAAGAAATATGTGGAACAGGTGACCACCTACCCATCTACTATGGTACATAAATCTTATTTTACGGATGAGAATGGATACCTGATCCTGCCACAGAATCTGGCTTGTGGAAATTACCGCATCGAAGAAGTGACTGCACCGGATGGATACACCCACAGTGCCAATACCGTGGAAATCAAGGTAGACAGCGATACTGCATACCAGGAAGATCCGGTCAGCGGTGACCTGATCATCGAGGTGGAATTCGAGAACCACCCGGCAAAAGGCAGACTGACCATCCACAAGGAAGGAGAAGTAGTCAAAGGTTTTGACAAGGATTTCACCTATGAGGAAGCCAGCCTTGCAGGAGCCGTGTTTGAGGTTTATGCCGCAGAAGATATCTATACCGCAGACCATCAGAAAGATGAGAACGGCAACCGTTATCTAGAATATGCCAAGGACACACTGGTGGCAACGGTAACGACCGATGAAACCGGAAGTGCCGTAATCGAGAATCTTCCGCTCGGAAAATACCGTGTAGAAGAGAAAAAAGCACCGGAAGGATACACCTGGAATGCCAAAGGAGAAGAGGTAACCTTTACCTATGCCGGACAGGATACCCCGGTTGTAGACGAAGAAGTGACATTTACCAATGAACGCCAGAAGGTAAGCATCACCGTGGAAAAACAGGATGCAGAAACCGGAAGCGTGGTAGCTGGAGCCGTCTTTGGTCTTTATAATAAGAATGAGATCAAATCCGGTGACAATGTAATCGTGAAAGCGGACACCTTATTACAGGAGATTACAAGCGATGAAAAGGGACAGGCACACTTCACCCTGGACCTGCCGCTTGGAACTTATTATGTAAAAGAAATTTCTGCACCGGACGGTTTTGTATCCTCTGATGAGGTACTGGAATTTGATGCCACCTATCAGGGACAAGACATCCAGACCATTAAACTGAAATCGATTAAGAAGAACCAGCCGACGACCATCGAGGTGACAAAATCCGATCTGACCACAGGCGTGGAGTTGAACGGAGCATCCCTTTCTGTTCTGGATGAGGATGGAAACGTGATCGACAGCTGGACTTCCGTAAAGGATGAGCCTCATGTGATCAAATATCTGACTGTTGGAAAAACCTATATCCTCCGTGAATCCCTTGCACCGCATGGTTATTTAAAGACTACGGATGTGAAATTCACCATCGAGGATACCGCAGAAATACAGAAAGTGGAAATGCAGGACCATGTACCGAAAGCACTGCTGATCGTAAACAAGAAGGGCGAATTCCTCGATAAGATCACCCTGCTGGATAATGTCAAAGGTGTTGTGGAACATTTCTTTGAGTACATTACAGGAAGCCTGACAGACGTTACCTTCGAAATCCGTGCTGCCGAAGATATCAAAGCAGCTGATGGCGTAAGCCCGGACTATTATTCCAAGGACGAACTGGTAGCAACTGTAACTACCGATGCAAACGGTGTTGCAGAAGTATCCGACCTTCCGGTTGGAAAATATTATGTCAAAGAGGTAGGCACAGCATATGGTTATATCCTGGATGAAGAACCACGATATGTAGATCTTTCCTACCGCGATCAGGATACCCCGGTTGTCGTATACGATGAGGACTGGCAGAACAACCGCCAGAAGGTGAAAGTGAACGTCCTGAAGAAAGAAAAGGATACCGACCGTGTATTAAAAGGCGGCA
>ENA-OPVY01001292-OPVY01001292.1-human-gut-metagenome-genome-assembly--contig:-NODE-1292-length-13094-cov-3.635325_pt1 | contig 13094 bp, 10 predicted proteins | sample MGYA00241503_ERZ501998 | MGnify/ENA primary metagenome ERZ501998 (study PRJEB25962, sample SAMEA2042107) | human gut metagenome | biome: human gut; feature: human-associated habitat; material: faeces... | reverse complement strand
GGGAGCCGCCGAGAACGATCGTCCGGATCGCAGGCCTTGCGCTCAGAATAGAGACTGCCGCAATGTTGTTTGTGACGACGGAACATTCGAGTTGAGAGGAGACCAGTTCCTGGGCGATGATGGTGTTGGTCGTCCCGGAATTCATCATGATCACATCACCATTATGGACCAGAGAGACGGCTTTTTTTGCCGCCTCTCTTTTTAAAGTGCTGTGAATGATCTCGCGGCCCTTAAAATTCGAGAACTGCATGGAATCGTCGGGAAGACATGCGCCGCCCCGCACACATTTTAACAGGCCTTCCTGTTCCATATTTTTAAGATCACGTCTAATGGTATCAAAAGAGACCTGGAATTCCTTCGCAAGGTCGGTGATCCCGACGACGGACTTCAAAGAGAGCTGTTTTAAAATCAATTCTTTTCGTTCTGTATACAACATGGATCGAAAATCCTTTCTTTTTTCCTTTCTTGATTATACTCCCGGACCGGAAAACAATCCAGCATTTTGTTGCTATGTGAAAGAAATTTTACATAGGATTTACCACGATATGATAGTTTGTGCAATTTAATGATGATAATATAAGAATGCAAACAGCAAAAAACAGCAAAAAACAGAAAAAAGGAGCAAACAATGGACAGTAACGTCAGATTAGTCGTTTTTGACTGGGCAGGTACGACCGTGGATTACGGATGTATGGCACCGGCAGTCGTGTTCAAAAAAGTTTTTGAGCAGAAAGGGATCACGCTGAAAAAAGAAGAGATCTTACGTCCTATGGGCATGGAGAAAAGAGATCATATCAGGGAACTTTTAAAGCTGGACCATGTGACCGGAGAGTGGAGAAAGCTCTACGGCAGAGACTGGCAGGAAAGCGACGTGGACGAGATGTACGATATTTTTGAGGGAATGCTTTCTGATATCGTCGCGGATTACTCAGAAGTGATTCCAGGTGTAAAAGAGACAGTTGACGAGCTGAAAAAGGCAGGGATCCAGATTGGATCCACCACCGGATACACGAGAGAGATCATGGAGAGAGTCTTAAAAAGAGCAGAGGAAGGCGGCTACGGACCGGACCATCTCGTGACACCGGATGCTGTCGGAAGTGGAAGACCGGGACCATTTATGATCTATGAGAATATGAGGCTTGCCGGTGTGTATCCGGTCTCAAGTGTTGTAAAAGTCGGTGACACGACCATGGACATTCTGGAAGGTGTAAATGCTGGAGTTTGGACTGTCGGGATCCTGGAGGGATCCAGTCAGGCAGGACTTTCACAGGAAGAAGCGAATGAGATGAGTGCCAGTGAGAAAGAGGATATCTACAGACAGGCGGAGAAGAAGTACTGGGAAGCGGGCGCGGACTATGTGATCCGTACGATGCGGGAACTTCCGGGAGTCATTCAGAAGATCAATGAGAAAGGTCAATAGGATATGAATCATTATTATAATCCGGTAAAAACATTTCAGGGATATCACTGCGTGAGGGAGATTGCAAAGATTGTTCCAAAGATGGGACTGCAGTCAAAAAACATTCTTGTGATCATGTGGAATGAAGACCTCAAAGATCACGAAGACATCCGCTTCCTTGTGGATGCGTGCCCGGAATATCATTGGGATTTTTATCATTTCGCGGCATCCAATCCAGAAGTGGATGAGCTTTTTGAGGTGTATGAAAAGACGAAGGAAAAAGACATCAGTCTGATCATTGCGATCGGCGGCGGAAGTGTTCTCGATGTCGGAAAATCCCTGTGCTGCCTGTACGAAAGCGGGATCGGTTCCGTGGAGGAACTTTCTGAAAAGATCAGAAAGAAAGAGTGCCACAGGGGAACATGCCGGTGGATCGGGGTTCCGACGACAGCTGGAACCGGAAGTGAAGTGACATGCTGGGCAACCATATGGAATTCGAGGGAGAACAGCAAATTATCCCTGGAGAGTCAGGATAATTACGCGTACGCCGCATTTGTGGATCCGCAGTTCGCGTTCTCCATGCCGGTGAGCCTCGCAGCTTCCTCTGCCCTGGATGCGGTTGCCCACGCGACAGAGAGCTACTGGGCGAAGGCGTCAAATCTGGTTTCCAGGGTATATGCCTGCAAAGCTATTTCCGTAGTTATGAGCCATATCAAAGAACTGGCAGATCCGGATAAGGCAAAAGAGGCCCACGATTACATGTCCCAGGGCAGTATGCTCGCGGGCATGGCATTCAGCAACACAAAGACGACGGCTTGTCATTCCTTGTCTTATCCGTTGACGATGCACTATCATATTCCTCACGGAGTTGCCGTGAGCATGCTGCTGACAGCGGTGATGAGAAAGAATGAAGATTATATTGAGCATAAAGAAGAACTGTTTTATGCGTTTGGTATCTCAGATATCGGGGAACTTGATCAGGAACTGAAAGAGATCTTTGCGCTTGCGGGAATCAAGTACCGGCTGAGGGAGTGGAATGTAAAAAAAGAGGATCTTCCGATGCTTGCAGGCCAGAGCGCTACAAAAGGAAGGATCGACAATAACCCGAGAACGCTTGACAAAGATGACATTTTAGAGATCTTAGAGAGCATTTACTAGTTATCCAACAGGAGAATAGAGATGAAAAGAAAAAGAACGTTCCAGAGAGTTTTAGCGATGGTATCAGCTGCAGTGATGGTTGCCAGCTGCGCAGGCTGCGGAAACAACGCGGGAACAAAAAATACGGCTGGAAATACAAGTACAGCGGAGACAAAGACAGAGGCAGCCGGGGAAACACAGGCAGAAAAAGAGGCAGGAAACCAGGTCTTAAGAGTGGCGACAGCCACACTTCCGACAACACTGGACGCGAATGCGTCCGTGTCCAACGCCGGAATCCAGGTATATTACAACATTTATGACACGCTGATCATGAGAGATACCAGCGCGGATACGCCGACATTCCTTCCGGGGCTCGCCGAGAGCTGGACACAGACCGGGGATCTGGAGTGGGAGTTTAAACTCAGAGACGGCGTAAAGTTCCAGGATGGAACAACGATGGACGCGGACGATGTGTGCTACTCCATGAACCGTGTGATCAACAATGAAGACGCGTCTTATCAGACCGCGAATTCCTATTTATTATCGAATTTCGAAAAATTTGAGGCGGTGGATGATCTGACAGTCAAGGCATACACGAAAAATCCGGAACCGCTGATCGAAAACCTGTTATCCGACCCAAACGCCGGAATCAGCAGCAAGGAATACTGTGAGAGTGTTGGATTAGAGCAGGCGGGTCTCAGTCCGATCACGACAGGTCCATATAAAGTAGTATCTTTTGATCCAGGCCACTCCGTTGAATTAGAGCGTTTCGACGATTACTGGGGTGAAAAAGCTCCTTTTGAGAAGATCGAGATCACCTGTATTCCGGAGATCATTTCCAGAATCACAGCCCTCCAGAACGGGGAAGTGGATTTCATCACAAACATTCCTCCGGATCAGGAATCCATGCTGGAAGGCAACACGAATGTAAAGCTGATCGGCGGTGTTCTTCCGATGTACCATGTATACCGTCTGAACATGACAAACGAACTGATGAAGGATTCCAACCTGCGCGCGGCTCTTGATTATGCCATCGACAGACAGAAATTAGTGGATACGATCTGGCATGGAAAAGCAGTTGCGGCAACCGGATACCAGTTTGACGAATATGGTGATCTTTATCTGGAAGGAAGAGACAACGAGATCACATATGACGTGGAGAAGGCAAAAGAATTTCTCGCGAAATCAAATTACAATGGCGAGACCGTGCGCATCTACAACCAGACTGATTATTACACCCACGCGGATCTTGCAGCACAGGCTGTGATTGAAATGTGGAAAGCGATCGGTGTGAATGCGGAGTTAGTGGAGGCAGAGAGCTTATCCACATTCTCAAACGAGGAACAGATGATCAGAACATGGTCCAACCCGTTATATTATCAGGATCCGATGGGGGTTCTTGAGAGACATTGGTCCCCGGACGGCGCACAGATCAAGACAGGACACTTTGTCGCGTCGGAAGAATACACAAAGCAGTTCAATATCGCGAGATACAGCACAGACAAAGAAGCACGCAGGGAAGCGCTTGGACATATCTACGACTACTTCAGAGCGGAGACTCCGTTTATCTATCTGTATAAACCATATGAGTCCGTAGCTGTCTCTTCCTCCGTGGATTATAAGATCCCGACAAATGCGAGAGCATACACACTCGGATTCCGCGCCGGTGAGATCAGCATGAACTAGGAAAGCCATCAGGCAAAGGAGATAGGATAGGCAATGCAGATGTTGCGTTATATTTTGAAAAATACTCTGACAAGCATATGTACCCTGATCTGCGTGTTCCTGTTTGTGTTTTTTGCAGCCAGAATGACAGGAAATCCCTTCGAGGTCATGTACCCCGAGGGGATGGAACCGGGCCAGCTGGAGCAGTACAATGAGGAATATGGTCTGGACCAGAACTTCGCACAGCAGTTTGCGGATTACATGAACAACGTGGCGCATGGGGATTTCGGAATCAGTCTTGTCAAGAAACGTCCTGTGACGGATATATTTTTTGAGAAAGCCGCAGAGACATTGAAGCTCGGAAGCATCGCGTTCTTTGTCAGCGTGGCGGTTGGAGTATCGATGGGGATCTTTATGGCAGTCAATCAGGACAAGCTGATCAGCAAGGTGATCAATCATATCATATCGGCTCTGTATGCGGTTCCGGGATTCGTGATCGCGATCATCCTGATCATGATCTTTGGTTACTATCTGAATCTTCTGCCTACTTTTGGCGGCGGGTCTCCCGCGCATTATATCATGCCGGTGATCTGTCTTGCGGCAAAGCCAACGATCAGCATCATCCGTCATGTCAGCAACGGTATCAAGGAGACGCTCTCTCAGGATTATATCCGCACCGCTGTGGCGAAAGGAGCGGGAAAAAGGAAGGTGATCCTGGATCACGCGTTCCGGAACGCGCTGATCCCGACCTTGACGATCATTGGAATCGTGGTCGTGGACATCATCACGGGCTCCATGGTGGTGGAGACCGTATTCTCCTGGCCGGGGATCGGGATGACGCTTGTGAGCTCCGTTATGGACCGCGATTTTCCTTTGATCCAGTTTGGAGTGGTATTTTTATCCTCGATCGTGATTCTCACGAATTATATTCTGGACATCCTGTACATGATCGTGGATCCGAGAATTGAAAAGGGAGGATCAAAACAGTGAAACGCATGATTTCCCATATGCCATTATGGATCAGGATATGCAGCATTACTTTTATCCTGATCAGCCTTGCGGCACTTTTCGCGAATATACTCATGCCGTATGATCCGAATGCCAATTCGCTTCTCGAGAGAAATCTGCCGCCGGTATTCATGGGCGGCAGCATGAGCCATATCTTTGGCACAGATGAGCTTGGAAGAGATATCTTCAGCAGAATCCTTTACGGTACGCGGGTCAGCTTAGGCATGACAATGTTTGGTATTGTGATCGGCGGCTCGGTCGGAGTCCTTCTGGGATTATCAGCAGGATATATCGGCGGGATCTGGGACCGCATCGTGATGGCGCTTATCAATTTCCAGCAGTCTGTTCCGGTCACACTGATCATCATGCTTGGTGTGGTCGTGTTTGGAAGAAGCATTCCGGTCCTCATGTGTTTTATCGGGCTGGCCAAGTGGGAGTACTACGCGAAGTTTACGCGGAGTACGGTGCTTGGAATCAAGGATAAGCAGTTTGTGGAAGCGGCAAAGAGTTACCACGCAAGTGGATTCAGGATCGTATTCCGGTATATTTTTCCGAATGTGCTCCCATCCCTCATCGTGGCGATCGCGCTGTCATTTCCGTCAGTCCTGATGCTGGAGTCCTCCCTGACATTTATCGGGATCGGAGTCCAGCCGCCGACAGCGACATTGGGACAGATGGTCGGCAATGGAAGAAACTACCTTGTTGTCACCCCGTGGCTGGCACTTGTTCCCGCGGCGGTGATCGTCATTCTCTCTTACTGCGTTCAGCAGATCGGAGAGTGGATGCGGGATGAGATGGATATCCGCCTGCTGAAGGATTAGTGGAAGGAAAGAATCACAGTGGAAGACACAATTTTAAGAGTAAAAGATTTAAAGATCGGAATCAAGGGAAGAAAAGGAATCACATATCCGGTGGAAAATGTGAATTTTGAGATCAGAAGAGGGGAAACATTTGCCCTTGTAGGAGAGTCCGGAAGTGGAAAATCCATGACAGCCCTCAGCATTATGGGACTTTTAAGCTCGTGGAGCAGTTATCTTGACACGGAGATTTCGGGAAGTATCGTATTTACGGATAAGCAGGGGATCAGTCATGAGCTGACAGAACTCAGTGAAAAAGAATATGACAGACTCAGGGGAAATGATATCAGCATGATCTTCCAGGAACCGCTCACAGCCTTAAATCCAGTGCTCTCCGTTGGAAAACAGATCATGGAGGTCCTGCTGCTTCACAATAAAATGACGCATAAGGAGGCAAAGGAGCGCGCGATCGAACTTTTAAACCAGGTCGAGATCCCAAATGCAGAAGAGCGCTTCCAGTGCTTCCCGCACCAGTTTTCTGGCGGACAGCTTCAGAGAATTATGATCGCGATGGCCATTGCGTGCAATCCGGCCTGTCTGATCGCGGATGAGCCGACAACGGCCCTTGATGTTACCGTCCAAAAACAGATCCTGGAACTTTTAAAGAAGATCCAGCGGGAAAATCATATGTCGATCTTCATCATCACCCATGATCTGGCGGTCGTATCAGAATTTGCCGATACGGTGGCTGTCATGTATTCCGGAAACATCATGGAATACGGAACCGTGGAACAGATCTTCCATAACCCAGACCATCCGTATACAGAACTGCTATTGAAATCGATTCCTACGATGGATACGGTTCCGGGCACACCGCTTCTCACAAAAAAAGATTTCCTTTATTCATCGGATGCGGGAACCATGCGGAAATTTTTTGATCCGGACTGCCGGGGAAGAATTACTTTCAGGAAAGTCGGAGAGAACCACTATGTATCGACTGCGTTCATACAGGAGGGAGCCGCATGAGAGACAACGTTTTGGAGATCAGGGATCTTGGCGTAGATTTCAGAAAAAAATCAAATGTGTTCAGCCGCGGAAAAGAGGGAGTGATCCATGCGGTGGACCATGTGGACCTGTCCATCAGAAGAAATGAGATCCATGGTCTTGTGGGTGAATCAGGATCGGGAAAAAGCACGCTTGGGCGGAGCATTATCGGTCTTTCCCCAGTTTCAGAAGGAAGTATCCTGTTTCATCCAAAATACGGGGAGCCAATCGACCTGGTACATACAAAGAAAAATCACTCCGGGATCCAGATGGTCTTTCAGGATTCCAACAGCTCCCTGAATCCGAACATGAAAATAAAAACAATCCTGGCAGAACCCATGATCATTAATCACACGGTCGAAAAACAGGACATGAATGAACGCCTGCTGGAACTGATGGATATGGTATGTCTGCCGGCGGAATTTTTGGAACGATATCCGCATCAGCTGTCCGGTGGTCAAAGACAGCGTGTGTCGATTGCCCGTGCAATGGCGACAGATCCGGAACTTATCATTGCGGATGAACCTACATCCGCACTGGACGTCTCAATCCAGGCACAGATCCTGAATCTGCTTCTGGATATCAGAAAGACGAAAGGCGTCTCCATGCTGTTTATATCTCATAATCTCGCGGTGGTCCGCCATATCTCAGACCATGTGTCCGTAATGTGCAGGGGAAAGATCGTGGAAGATGGGGAGACATTGGAACTGTTCCAGAATCCGCAGCATGAATATACAAAAAGACTGTGGGAAGCGATCCCGCAGTTCAGATAAGAACAGGGGGTGTGACAAATGAAGATCGATCTTGCGAGAATAACAGAGAATTCAGAGGAGAGATCCTCGAAGATCGTATTGACGGTGATGGGGGACCGGAAGATCCCGGAAAGTGGGATTGTCTGCGTGCAGGCGCCGGAATATGCGGTCCCGTTCTGCTGTACGGAGGTGAAAGTTGACCGGATCGCGGAGAATGAAGTCCAGAAGGTGGAGCTCACATATCATTTTTCCTGCGGCGGAAGATTTGTTTTTTATGCATGGGAAAAGGGCAGTCAGCGAAATACCCTGTGCCATGTGATCGTGCTGGCAGAAGGTGCCGGATGGTATTCTGGGAATACCCACAGCCATTCCACATACAGTGACGGAAAGAGTACGTTGGAAGAGAACCGAAAGGCGATGATGGACTGCGGGCATAGTTTTATCTATTCGACGGACCACAATACAACGAATCATTTTGAGGAACTTCTTGCATATGCGAAAGCGGGAGAGCAGGAGAATTTTTTACATCTACCGGGATGGGAATTTACCACAAAATTTGGTCATGCCATTGCTTACAGAAGTGGACAGACGATGAGTACAGATCGGATTACTGAGCGGAATAATTTAAGCATGTGGCAGTCATTCGTGGATGACGAGAACGCAGCCGGCGCGTTTGTATACCTGGCACATCCGTATGAGGCGCCACGCTATGAATTCGGAGATGATGTCCTATGCGGAATCAAAGGCATGGTCGGAGTAGAAGCATGGAATGGATATAATTACCATGCGTTAGCGTATCAGAACCGGAAAAATTTTGAGATCTGGGATGCGCTCAACCGGCGAGGGGACAGACACTATTATGGAAATTCCGTTTCAGATGCCCATACGATGAAAGGCCAGGGAAGTCCTTATATCAAGGGATATTTGGAGAAGCTCGACAGGAGCGCGGTGGAAGAACTTTTGATGAGCGGAAAATATTTCGGTTCCAATGGGCCGGAGATCCGGCTTTCCATCGGGGAAGCAGGTATGGGGGAAACGTGCAGGGTCGAAACTGATGATAAAAACAGAAAGACAAAGAAACGGATGGTCCTTGATGTATTTGATCCGCTGGGAGATATTCAGGAGATCCGGGTCTATCGCGGGCATATCGATGGGGAGTATACGGTAAAACCGAATACAAAGGCAGTGCTTGAATTCTATCCGATCGGGGAAGATGAGAAACGAAACTTTGTAAAGCAGATCTATCTGGATGTGGCAGCAGGAGAGTTTTACAGGGCGGAAGTCATCACAGGTCTCGGAGTTACTGCGTATCTTGCGGATCCGGAGAAAATCGAGAAAGGGTTCGCATTTACGAATCCAGTCTGGATCGAGAGCAGATAAGAAAAGTGAAAAGAAGAAAGATATGAAAAACGGCACCCGCCGCAGAAATTTCCCTGCGGCAGATGCCGTTTTCACGTACGTCCAGAAGGAACATGCCAGCGGCAGACTTCAGAACGCATATCTCAGCCTTTCATCAAGGTCTTCATCACATAAGAATAGATATCCTGGCTACGCTCCTTCCAGTGGCTGGCCATGGTCTCGGCCTGGTCTTTGTCGGGGACGGAGAGGTCGAAGCCGATCAGGACGGATTTTCCCTCCCGGACTTCGCAGTGGACGATATAGTCCTGATTTGTGGATTTATAGAAATCGGAGATGACGCCGACCTCGTTTCTTAAGCGGAATTTGTTCTCCTTTAAGTAGCCGTCGATATCCTCGATAATCGCCGGGGAGATGTTGTTTCCGAAGAAGGAGAGGGTATCATCGCCCTCTTTTGTTATTTCGTAGCGGGAGGAGTTATGGGTGGATTCCATCCGGATCAGCCCCGCTTCTTTTAACTCATTTAACGCCTGCTGGAGTGTAAAGTATGTTGTATATTCGTGATCCAGGAAAAAATCCGTGAGCTGGGAGTTTGTCAGTGGAAAATTGACGTGGTCCAGCATATAGAGGATCATTAATTTGTAGAGCGTGATTGGATCAGATAACATATACGGTGCCCCCTTCATAGCGAATACATTTATTTTACAGGTTTCTCCACATGGATTCAAGCCCTTTTTCTTCCATCATATGAAAAAGGTCGAAATTTGTAGTGAATTTGATCTGAAAATGTGCTATGATGATACCACGAATATTTTAGCAGACTGCAAAGCGTATGTCGCAGAGCAGTCGGGTATCGGATTATAAATATAAGGTGAAAATATATGAGAGAACGGATCATGCGCCTTTCCAGAGGAATCGTGGACGCGGAGACGCCGAAGCTTTTCCTGGATCCTGTGAAGGTCGAGGAGACTCTGGGGAGCGATACAGTTTATAAAAGAGAACTATACTTAGCAAGTGAGAACAATTTATACATTAAAGGTCTTGCCTACTCAAGCCACAGCCGCGTAAAGATCTTAAAGAGCGCGTTCGGTGGCTTGAGAAACCATATTGTCTACGAAGTCGACACCTCCTGGTGCGAGAACGGAGACCTGATCAAGGGAAACTTCACGCTTGTCACAAACAGCGGAGAACTGGAGGTTCCTTTTCTTTTTCGTGTGGAAATGATCGAGTCCGTCCGTGTCCTGTCTACATTAAAGACCATGGACGATTTCGTGGAGCTGGCGAAAAAAGATATGGAGCTGGCACTTCGCCTCATGGAGTACCGGGATTTTACGGAGGCGCCGCTCTTTAAGGATCTAAAGATCCGCACGATCTATGAGGGCTTAAAGGGGCATGGAAACCGCCAGAATGCCCTGGAGGAATTCTTCCTGGCGACAGGAGTCAAGGAACCCATCGAACTGACCTTATCCACAGCGAAAAAAGTTTACGACAGACCGAAAGATATCGTTAGCGACAAGGTGGTCCTCCGGAAAAATACCTGGGGATATATCTATATGGAAGTCCGGGCCGACGGTGATTTTATCGAGATCCCGAAGAAGGTCATCACCCAGGCGGATTTTGAGGATGACCGTCTGGACCTGCGTTTTAGGATCCACCCGGAGCGGATGCATAAAGGAAAGAATCTCGGCGCGATCCGCCTGCTTACGGTCCACGGTGACACGGTGATTAAGATCGAGGCGATGGGTGAGGAGCCGGAGAGAAAAAAAATCGACGGCGAGATCAGCAAAGCCAGTGTCTGCCGGTATATGAAGCTTCGCGAGGCCTACGAGAGCGGACTTTACGATAAGAAGATCGTTCTCGGAAAAATCCAGAACGAACTGGATGCTATCCGTGGCGCCAACGGCAGTTCTGTGATCCTGTCTCTTTTACAGGCGGAGACTTATCTGGATGCGGGAAGACCGGATCAGGCGGCGATGTGCCTGGATGAAGTGTGGGATACTGTTTCTGCCCTCAGAGACCGGATCGGTACGCTCTATTGCTATTATCAGTATCTGCAGTACCGGCTGGCTCCGGATGAGAATAAAAAGGACGCTGTAGTCCGCCTGTTCAGGAAAAAGCTGGAAGACGCCAACGGAAGATTCTACTTACAGCTTTTACAGCTGAAGATGATGCCGGAAATGTACGAGGAGGAGGAAGCCCTCGCGGAGAGTTTTAAGACGCAGTTTAAGAATGGCTGCCGCAGCCCGTTCCTCTATATCGAGACGGTGCGCCTCTTTGAAAAGAATCCGGAACTTTTAAAGGTGATGGATTCCTTTGAGATCCATGTCCTCTATTATGGTGCCATGAACGGCCTTGTGGGAGAGAACTTAGCGGAGCGGATCTGCGCGCTGGCACCTGGAGCGAAATTCTTCCACCGCCTGTATTACAGACTGCTCGCAAAGCTTTATGAAAAGTATCCGACAAAGGATATGCTGACGGCGGTGTGCTGTCTGCTGATCAAGGGAAATGTCCGGGGAAAAGAGAGCTTTTCGTGGTATGAAAAGGGGATCAGCCAGGAGATCAGTCTCACGAGGATCTACGAATACTTCCTCTATGCGCTCCCAGATGACTATGAAAAGATGATGCCGCGCCAGGTGCTGCTGTACTTCTCTTACGAGAGTGCCCACTTAGACCAGAAGAGCCGGGCGGCCCTCTATGCCAACGTGGCGGCATATATTCCGCAGGACGATCCGCTCTATAAGAAATATGAGCGTGAGATGGAAAAGTTTGCCATGGAGCAGCTTTTTGAGTCCCGGATCAATAAGAGACTCGCGGTGATCTATAAGCATATCATCTACCGGGATATTATCGATACTCAGGTGGCCCAGGTGCTTCCGGGGATCTTGAAAGCGAACCGGATCCAGGTGAAAGACGCGGCGATGAAGTATGTGATCGTCTCTAATGAGATCCTGACAGGGGAGGACGCTTATCCGCTGCAGAATCAGACCGCCTATGTGCCGCTATTCTTTGAGGACAGCGTGATCATGTTCCAGGATACCTTCGGGAACAGATACATGGACGTGGAATATACGAAAGAACCGGTTCTTGATGAGAAAGAACTGGAAGAAAAGTGCTTTGAGATGTATCCGGACCACCCGATGCTTAAGATGAAGGCGTGTCTGGAGATCATGGAGAAAAAGGATCTCGAGAAGGAAGATGTGACTGAACTTGAGTCTGCCCTGGATACACTTCCGGTGAAACCGGCCTACCAGCAGAAGATGCTGACGAGGATCATCTCCTACTACCGCGCGGCGCTTTTAGGTGACGACGAGGCCATGGACGCGGAAGGCGGAGCGTACCTCTTAAAACTTGACAAAAAGACACTCTCAAGGCCGGAGCGTGTGGATGTCTGCGAGACGCTGATCGTCCAGAACTATATGGTTCAGGCCTATGAGATGATCAAGGAGTTCGGCGAGGAGCAGATCCGCGTGAAACGTCTTGCGGCTATGGTGACCCAGCTGATCTTAGACCGGATGTTTGAGGAAGACGGACTTCTTCTCCATCTTGCCGGACGCGTATTCGCGGATGGACATGGGGACAGTGTGATCCTGGATTACCTCTGCGAGCATTATAACGGCAGCGGGGAATCCATGTATAAGATCCTGGCGGAGGCCGTGAAGACCCATGTGGAGACATACGATCTTGAGGAGCGCCTGCTTGCCCAGTGCCTGTTCTCGGGCTGTGAGAAGCACATGGACACGGTGTTCGATCTCTACGCTTCGAGAAAAGAGACCAGTGATGTGATCGTGAAGGCGTACTTTACCGTGAAGTGCACAGAATACTTCCTGCGGGATGTGGTTCCGGGAGATAAGGTATTCGCGTACTTAGAAGGCGCGATCCACGGAATGGAGCTTCGGAAGGTTCCGGAGATCTATCTTCTGGCGCTGGCGAAATTCT
>ENA-OPVY01001288-OPVY01001288.1-human-gut-metagenome-genome-assembly--contig:-NODE-1288-length-13194-cov-14.584139_pt1 | contig 13194 bp, 10 predicted proteins | sample MGYA00241503_ERZ501998 | MGnify/ENA primary metagenome ERZ501998 (study PRJEB25962, sample SAMEA2042107) | human gut metagenome | biome: human gut; feature: human-associated habitat; material: faeces... | reverse complement strand
ACCTGACTTCTTATGATGAACTGGAGCTTGATAAGCTGGGTACTGAGAGGACGGCATTGTTTGTAATTATCTCCGACACTGATGATACCTTCAACTTTATCGTCAGTATCATGTACACCCAGTTGTTTAACCTGCTTTGCGAAATTGCAGACAATGTTTATAACGGGAGACTGCCCATCCATGTGCGATGCCTGTTGGATGAGTTCGCAAATATCGGCCAGATCCCAAAGTTCGAGAAGCTGATAGCGACCATCAGATCGCGTGAAATATCGGCTTCTATTATTTTACAGTCGAAGTCCCAGCTCAAGGCTATTTATAAGGACAATGCGGACACCATCGAAGGCAACTGCGACACGACCCTGTTTTTGGGAGGCAAGGAAAAAACGACCTTGAAAGAAATGGCAGAAATCCTTGGTAAAGAAACCATTGACCTTTATAATACCTCGGACACAAGAGGTACAAGCCAGTCCTATGGTCTGAATTATCAGAAGACCGGGAAAGAACTCATGAGCCAGGATGAGATAGCAGTCATGGACGGTGGGAAATGTATCATGCAGCTGAGAGGCGTGAGACCTTTTTTCTCAGATAAATACGATATAACGCAGCATAAGCAGTACAAGAAGCTGTCCGATTATGACAAGAAAAATGAATTTGACATTGAAAAATATGTCAAGAACCTCTGTCATGCGGTGGTTAAGCCGGAGGACAAGATGGATGCGGCATTTGAATATGATGCCGAAACAGGAAAAATTGAACAGGTACAAGGCGAGAAGGAGGAGAAATCCCAAACCTGAGCCGGAGCCACACTTACAACTTCATAGGATGAAGCTAAACGGATCCTTGCGGATAAACCTGATGCGGATTCCACCCATAAAGGAAGCAGACGATGAGCGCCTACCAAGCAAACATCATCATCTGCCTCAAGCGGGAATGGCATAACCAAACCCTGCGTTCATTTTATCAGATATGTGCGATATCGCATATAAAAAGGATAGATGAAGCAGGGTATTTTTATGCCTTCCAAAAGTAACTATCAAAAATCAATTAACAAATTTGGAAGGAGGAAAAACTGGCTTAAAAAGTCAGTTTTAAACAAAATCATGGCATTTTTTACTAATAGCGTAACAGCCCTTAAAACCGTCGTAACCGCCATCGGCGCAGGTGTAGCCGTATGGGGAATCATCAACTTGCTGGAGGGCTATGGTAACGATAACCCTGGTGCTAAATCTCAGGGAATCAAGCAGCTGATGAGCGGTGGTGGTGTTATCCTGATCGGAACACAGCTGATCCCGCTTCTGAGTGGATTATTTGGTTAAGAGAAAGGAGTAGAGATCCATGTTCAGTCAGATTTTTGATGCGATTGAGGAATGGATGAGGGAACTCTTAACCGGGATGATCACTTCCAACCTGGACACGATGTTTACTGATGTCAATCAAAAGACCGGTGAGATCGCTACCCAGGTTGGACAGACCCCGCAAGGGTGGAACGGCAGCATATTCAGTATGATCCGGAACTTATCAGATTCCGTGATCATGCCGATCGCAGGTATTATTATTACACTCGTACTCTGCTACGAATTGATTTCTATGCTGACCGAGCGCAACAACATGCATGATATTGATACCTGGATGTTTTTCAAGTACTTCGTAAAAATGTGGATCGCTGTTTATCTGGTGAGTAACACATTTACGATCACAATGGCGGTATTCGATGTGGGCCAGCACGTAGTTAATTCTGCGGCCGGTGTTATCACAGGAAGTACCGCCATTGATATTTCTTCGGCATTGACGGATCTTTCCACAACACTGGAAAGTATGGAAATCGGAGAACTTGTTGTATTGGCGCTGGAAACCCTTATCGCCGGCTTCTGTATGAGAATCCTGTCTGTACTGATCACAGTGATCATGTATGGACGTATGATAGAGATTTACCTATATACCTCAGTTGCGCCGATTCCATTCGCAACTATGAGCAACAGAGAATGGGGACAGATCGGCACAAATTATTTCAGAGGACTCTTTGCCCTGGCTTTCCAGGCATTTCTGATGATGGTATGCGTTGCAATCTATGCAGTGCTTGTTGCAGGTATCCAGTATTCAGATAATCTGAGTTCTTCATTATTTGGCGTTATGGCTTACACAGTGATCTTATGTTACAGCCTCTTTAAGACGGCCTCTTTAAGTAAGTCGATATTCAACGCGCACTAAATTACAGGAAGGAGTGAAAATCATGGCATATGTCAGCGTACCGAAAGATTTAACGAAGGTAAAGAATAAAGTAGCATTTAACCTGACCAAAAGACAGTTGATCTGTATCGGGATAGGTGCTGCAATGGGAATTCCAAGCTATTTCCTCTTGCGTAATGTGATGGGAAACAGTAATGCAGCAACAGTCATGGTGCTTTTGATGTTACCGGCATTTTTATTTGCCATGTACGAAAAAGACGGGATGCATCTGGAAGATGTTCTGATGCATATGATCAGGGTGAAGTTTCTTCGTTCACCCGTTAGAAAATATGAAACTGAAAACTATTATGAGACAGATCCGGAACAGATCAGACAGTCTCCGGATACAGGAAAACCGAAAGGAGGAAAAACGGTTGCGAAAAAAGAAAAATAAGAAAACTGTCGCAGATACCGGATACAAAAAAGTAGACAGAAAAGAGAAAAAGAAAAAAGAAAAGCAGGAGGAAAAACGCAGGCAGAAAAAACTGTCCGTCCAGCAGTCGATCGCTTATAAGGAAATGGGAAGAGATGGAATCTGCAGGGTACAGGGAAAAACTTATTCTAAGTGTATCCGCTTTTATGACATCAACTACCAGCTGGCTCAGAATGAAGATAAAAATGCAATCTTTGAAAACTGGTGTGACTTCCTCAATTACTTTGACAGCAGCATCCATTTTCAGCTGAGCTTTATCAACCATAAGAGCAGCATGAAGGAGTTTGAGCAGGTCATCCGGATCCGACCACAGGAGGATGCTTTTGATGATGTCCGTATGGAATACGCAAAGATGTTGAAACAGCAGCTGGCAAAAGGAAACAACGGTCTGGTGAAGTCAAAATATATCACCTTTTCCATCGAAGCGAATAATATCCGGGAAGCAAAGCCAAAGCTGGAACGTATTGAATCAGATATCCTGAACAACTTCAAGATCCTTGGAGTTCCGGCATATCCGCTGAATGGCGTGGAACGTCTGCAGATACTGTATGAGACTTTCAATCCGGATATCATGACAGACTTCCAGTTTGATTATGGTTCCATGATCCGGACAGGACTCAATACAAAGGATTATGTGGCACCGACCAGTTTTGTATTCCGAGACAGAAATACGTTCCAGATGGGAAATACTATCGGGGCTGTCTCTTATCTGCAGATCCTGGCACCGGAGCTTACGGATAAGATGCTGGCAGAATTTCTGGATATCGATAAGAACCTGATCGTCAACCTGCATGTCCAGTCTGTGGATCAGATGAAGGCAATCAAGCTGGTAAAAAGCAAAGTGACGGATATCAACCGTATGAAAATCGAAGAACAGAAAAAAGCAGTCCGGGCCGGATACGACATGGATATCATCCCATCGGATTTGAATACTTATGGAGGAGAAGCCAAACGTCTTTTGGAAGATCTGCAGTCACGAAATGAGCGTATGTTCCTTGTAACAGCGCTCTTTTTAAATACCGCAAAGACAAAGCAGGCACTGGATAATGCCATCTTCCAGACGGCCGGTATTGCACAGAAATATAACTGTGTGCTGAAACGTCTGGATTATCAGCAGGAAGAAGGATTGATGAGCAGTGTTCCGTTGGGAGTAAATCATATCCCAATCAGGCGGGCTCTTACGACTACCAGTACAGCAATCTTTGTTCCGTTTACGACACAGGAGCTTTTTATGACAGGAGAATCCTTATATTACGGATTGAATGCACTCAGTAACAACATGATTATGGTGGATCGTAAAAAGCTGAAAAACCCGAATGGTTTGATCCTTGGTACGCCTGGATCCGGTAAATCCTTTGCAGCAAAAAGAGAGATCACCAACGCTTTCTTTGTCACGAAGGATGACATTATCATCGGAGATCCGGAGGGTGAGTATTATCCACTGGTCCATGCACTTGGCGGACAGGTGGTACACATTTCACCGACCAGTAAGGATTATATCAATCCAATGGATATCAATATGGATTATTCCGATGATGACAATCCACTTGGTGTAAAATCCGATTTTGTCCTGTCCTTATGTGAGCTGATCATGGGAAGCAGGGATGGTATTGAAGCAGAAGAAAAATCAGTGATCGACCGTTGTCTTCCACTGGTGTATCAGAAGTACTTTGCAGATCCAAAACCGGAAAATATGCCGGTCCTTGGTGACCTGTATGATTGCCTCAGAAAGCAGAAAGAACCCCAGGCCCAGAGAATTGCAACAGCACTGGAAATCTATGTAAATGGATCACTGAAAGTATTCAACCATAGAACCAATGTGGAACTGAATAACCGTATTGTCTGCTTTGATATTAAGGAACTTGGAAAGCAGCTGAAGAAAATCGGAATGCTCATCGTCCAGGATCAGGTATGGAACAGAGTTACGATTAACCGCGGCATCAAATCTACCAGGTACTATATCGATGAATTCCATCTTCTGCTCAAAGAAGAACAGACAGCAGCTTATTCCGTAGAAATCTGGAAGAGATTCAGAAAATGGGGAGGCGTACCGACTGGAATCACACAGAATATCAAAGATCTTCTTGCCAGCAGGGAAATTGAAAATATCTTTGGTGCGACACGTTGACGCACAAACATCGCTCTATGAGGGTAAAACTTCATGGACTTATGGCCATGCGATGCTAAAATCGTCGGACTTACCTTCTTACGAGGTAAGTAACAACTGATAATTCGAAAGGTAGAATGATGGGGTAACGCCTTGAAATGCCTTCTCTGATACTTCGACCGGCTCCGACTGTAATGGTTGGGGTCTGGAGCTCGATAAAGTCGGCGGAAGTCTGCCGAAACAGTGTAGAAATACAGCTGTCGAAAGTGCGGTAGAGGTACTGTATGCAGATGACACGTCGGGAGTCTATAAAATATCTATGGTGAGAATGTCCACGACGGACTGACGAAAACCGCGAATGTACGGGTCTAGATGTTTACCATATAGAAATGTATGGACACTTAATTGTGGGTCAGTGCGGTGTAGTAAGAATCGAAAATATGAAACTCCGTATTGTGTTACAGGCACAATCAAGCTGACAGGACTATAGCGGACACCTAAGGATATATGCACAGATAGAATTATCGGAACGTGGAAAGGTACAGAGTTGCTCATAAGCAATCTGCGGACGAATCATATAAGCCGCCTAATCTGTGCTGAAAAGCGAAGCTCGAACCTACGACAGCCCTACGAAAAAGGCGGGCTCGAGGAATGGGCTTTAGTCGGTTAGAAACAATTGTTGTCATTCAATCTTATAAGGATTACGAGTATGACAAAAAGGGACACTTTCCCAAGAAAGGAGAGTGATGCCTTATGACCATGAAAAAGAAAAAGCAACTGCTCTGTGAGGATAATCTGCGTCACAATGAGTATTACGGAATGCAGAATACGATTGATAATCTATACCAGGCAAGTTTGAACGGAGAAGTTTTTACAGATTTAATGTCTGTCATTCTTCAACGGGAAAACATTCTTCTAGCGTACAGAAATATCAAGAAAAATACGGGAAGTAAAACAAGTGGCACAGACAATCTCACAATCGAGGACATTGGAAGATGTTCCCCCGATGAGGTTGTTGAAAAAGTTAGATTTATTATTAATGGAAGTGAACATGGGTATCGCCCAAAACCTGTAAGGCGTAAGGAGATACCAAAACCATACGACCCAAGTAAAATGAGACCCTTAGGGATTCCGTGTATATGGGATAGACTTGTTCAACAATGTATCAAACAGGTATTGGAACCTGTTTGTGAGGCTAAGTTCAGCAAAAACAGCTATGGATTCAGACCGAACCATTCGGTTGAGAACGCTATAGCAAGAAGTTATCAGCTACTTCAACATGCCAATCTTCACTATGTCATTGAATTCGATATAAAAGGGTTCTTTGATAACGTGAATCATGCCAAGCTGATACGACAGATATGGGCTATGGGTATTCATGACAAGCAACTGATATTTGTCATAAGACGAATTCTCAAAGCACCAATCAAACTGGAAGATGGGACTTTTATCACACCCGACAAAGGAACCCCACAGGGAGGTATTATATCGCCACTTCTGGCTAATATCGTGCTTAACGAATTAGACCACTGGGTAGAAAGTCAATGGCAATGGTGTCCGATTTGCAAACGGAATGCTAGACCTGAAAACGGCTTTCGACAGGCTAAGAAATCTAACCTGAAGGAAATGTTCATTGTTCGCTATGCAGATGATTTTCGAATCTTTTGTAGGACAAAGGACTCCGCTGAACGCACCAAATGTGCAGTCACTCTGTGGCTGAAAGAAAGGCTCAAACTGGAAATTTCTGAAAAGAAAACGAGGATTGTCAATGTAAGAAATCATTACTCTGATTTTCTCGGATTCAAAATGAAAGTTCACAGAAAAGGCAACAAACTCGTGGTTATATCTCATATCGCAGATAAAAATCTCGAGCACAAAAGGGAGAAGCTTAAAGAACAGGCAAAGAGAATCGTTCACCCTCGCAAAATATATGGCGAACAGGGGGAAATCAGACTCTATAACAGTATGGTTACTGGCATGCAGAATTATTACTGTATCGCCACACATGTTAATCATGATTGTGCTTCCCTAAACCGCACAGTCATGACCTTGCTGACAAACAGGCTTAGCACTCGCACAGGCAACCGTCTTGTGAAAACAGGGCGAGAGCTTACGGAGTTTGAAAAAGCCCGTTTTGGTAAATCCAAAATGATGCGATATGTCGCTGGTACGAATGAGCCCGTGTATCCAATAGGATACACACAGCACAAAAACCCGCTTTTCCGTAAGAAGAGCTGGAATTATTACACTCCCGAAGGACGAGAAGGTATTCACAACTGTCTGAGAATCAACATCCCTATGATGTTGGCTCTCATGCGTCAACCAGCCTATTCCAATAGTGCGGAATACGCAGACAATCGAATATCTCTCTTCTCAGCCCAATGGGGAAAATGTGCTATAACAGGTGTTGAATTCTCCTCTGTTGGGGAAATTCATTGCCATCATAAGTTACCCCGACATTTAGGCGGTACGGATGCCTATGAGAATCTTATTCTCATAAAGAATTCCGTACATAAACTCATTCATGCTTCAAAAGCGGAAACTATTTACAAATATATGGATTTACTACAGCTAGATATCAAACAGCTTATAAAGGTTAACCACCTTCGTGAGTTGGCTTCCATGCAACCTATTTAATCTTATTTCAACTACTACAGTTTTTATTCTATTCAAAGGTTGATTGTTTAGACAATGAAAAATACTAACCGATGGAACGCCGTGTGCGGTGAAAGTCGCATGCACGGTGTGGAGTGGGGGAAAAGCCCGAGATGATATCAGAGGCTTACCTATCACTATAGAACAGTGATTTTATCCTGATGCTGAACCAGGCTGCAGGTGACAGACAGATCCTTGCAAAACAGCTGAATATTTCCCCATATCAGTTGTCTTATGTGACGAATTCCGGGGAAGGAGAAGGACTTCTTTTCTATGGAACAACAATTATTCCATTTAAGGACAAGTTCGATAAGAACTTGAAGCTGTACAGTTTGATGACTACAAAACCGGAAGAAGTTGAAAAACGAGAGAAAGAAATGGAGGCGGAAAAGCATGAAGGAAATCGATAAAATCCGAATCAGGCAGTGGAACCAGGATAATCCTTACATTCAGATGAAAAATCTGGAAAATGCACAGCCTGGATACCGTGTTCATACAGTCAATGATGATCATCATCTGTATGAACTTCCGCTGGAAACACAGAACATTATCCTTGACTGGGTATTCTGGAATTTTTATCCGGCACAGAAAATCTATCCGCATCTTACCAGTGATGATCTGAAAGAAGTTTTGTATAAACGTACCCAGATTCATCTGTACAATAATCAGTTTAAGGAAGCTATGCTGATCAATGGTTTCTGGCCAAGAGATCCGAGTGAATTGAACTGGGTATTTCATATCCAGGCGAGCTCTCCAGCAATCAGGACACAGGCAGATGGTTATCCTGGTATCCCGATTATAGGACGCCAGGAACTGAATGAGTACAGAAAGAAAAGTTGTGCCAGGAGGTGATGACCTATAGCTGGAAAAGAATTTAAAGGCGAGGATAAAAAGGTCGCAAAGATGACCAGGGAGGGTTTGACAGAAGAAAACCTCCGTGATGGTAGTGTAAAAGATATCAGTCACAGGAGCCGGGGGCGACCGGAAAATAAAGAAGAATTTGTTCCGGAACGGGAACGAAAAAAGACTGAGGGCGAAGATTCAAAATCAGGAAAAGGTAAACGACTGCAAATGGAAAAGATCCGGAAATCTTCTGTCCAGCAGGAAGCTGTTGAGGATACAGTTGAAGTCACACCGGAAGAAAAAGTATCCGGATATCGAAAGAAACTGCATCGTCATGAAAAAATCCCAGATGATGATAACAATCTGAACAGCCAAAAGAAATCCATTCGGAAGAAGCAGCTGCAAAAACAGATGACCAAAGAACAGGCAAAAGCAGGAAGATTATCCTTTGATGATGAAGGAAATCAGATGGTGAAAGGTGCTGGCATGAAACCGGGAGGGACAGCCGGGAAGTACATTGCCACACAAGCTGTTATATCTGGCATGAAAGCAGTCACTTCCGAAGAGGAAGAAACAGATGAAAATGCAGGTGTGGAAAGTGCCCGACTTGCAGAGCGTGAAACAGAAGCTGCGTTACGTGGTCTGCGTCATGCTCAGATCCGGAGCAAGCGAACGGATGTGAAAACCCATCGCAGAGGATATCGTGAGGCTACCGTAGAAAAGAAATTGAAATTTGGTTCTGCAGAAAGTATGGAAGGAGTCAAACATGCAGAATCGGTAAAGAATGCTGAGCAAAAGAGACATTTCTATAACCGCTTCTTCCAGAAAAAACGATATAAGGATGCATACCGGGCAGCCAAAGCCGGAAAATCCGCTGGCAGTCTAGGTGGAGCGACAACCATTGCCGGTGTCGAGAACATGACGGTAAAAGCAAAGATTGCCTTGAAAGAGATTATAAAGCGTAATCGTGCCATGTTCGCAGTCATCGGTATTTTTGCGCTTCTTTTTCTTGTCATAGCAGTATCTCTGGGGAGCTGCAGTGCTTCTATCGAGGGTGCCGGATCTGTGATCGGTATTACAACGTATCCAAGTTCAGACGAGGATATTTATGCTGCCGAAAACAGATATGCTGCTTTGGAAAGTGCCTTGAATCAGCAGATCAATGAGATGGAACGAAGACATCCAAATTATGACGAGTATCAGTACAACATTGCTGAGATTGGTCATAATCCATACCATCTTATCTCGTATCTTACCGCAAAATACGGGGACTGGACGTACTCAGATGTTGAAAACGAGCTGCAATCTCTTTTTGAAGCACAATATCATCTGAATACAGAAGGCCGAACAGAAACGGTGACAGAAACCAGAAATGTTCGAGTCGGAGAATCATTAGGACAGGTAGTGACCAGCGGATATTGTAACTGTCGAATCTGTTGTGGTGTATGGTCCGGAGGTCCAACTGCTAGTGGTGCATATCCAACTGCAAACCATACCATTGCTGTAGATGCTTCCAATCCATTTGTGCCGATTGGCACTAAGGTAGTAATGAATGGTGTGGAATACACAGTTGAGGATACCGGAGCCTTTGCACGATATGGTGTGCAGTTTGACGTTTACTATGATAACCATGCTGCCGCTTCTGCTCATGGACATCAGACCTGGGAAGCCTATATCGCAGATGACAATGGCAGTCAGGAAGTAACCGTTACCAGTACAAGTACCAAGAAGATTCTGTATGTGACACTGACAAATGGAGGCTTTGATGCTGTGGCAAGAGCCAATCTGAATGCAGAACAGCTGATTATTTACAATGCGTTAAATACGACCTATGGAAACAGAAATTATCTGTGGGATGTAAACAATGTGACCAGTGGATCAGGCGGTAATGGAATGAGCTATGAGATTCCACCGGAAGCACTGCAGGATGAAGAATTTGCCCGGATGATCCGGGAAGCAGAAAAATATCTGGGAGTACCTTATGTATGGGGTGGTTACTCTCCGTCCGGATTTGACTGCTCAGGATTCGTATCTTATGTCATTAACCACTGTGGTAATGGCTGGAACTATGGACGATTGACCGCGGATGGATTAAGAGGCGTATGTACTTATGTATCACCGGGAGAAGCAAAACCAGGAGATCTGATCTTCTTTCAGGGAACGTATAACACATCTGGTGCAAGCCATGTGGGTATCTATGTCGGTAACAATATGATGATCCATTGTGGGGATCCGATCCATTACTCAAATATCAGCACATCCTACTGGCAGCAACACTTCATGTGCTTTGGAAGACTGCCATAAATGGGTGATTGAAGGGAGGTGAAAGTTTGAATAAAAAGATTAAAAAATATCTGGATGAGATTGCCAAGACAGAGAAAAAGATCGCGGATCTGCAGCAATATCTTAGGGGTGTCCAGGCTGCATTAAAGCAGGAAGAGGACAATGAGATGATCAGGTGCATCCGTGGTATGAAGATGGAGAATGGTCAGTTGTATGATCTTTTGGATGGCATCCAGAATGGAACAGTTAAATTTCAGGTAAGCAGGGAGTCTGACGAAGAAGGTTCAGGCTCCTTTGTATTCACAGAAGAAAATAAGGAGGAATATCAGAATGGTGAAATGGAAGAAAATGAATAAGAAAATGGCAGGACTGCTGTTGGGAGTCATGATGCTTTTTACAGCATCAACCACAGCATTTGCCTATGTGGATGAATCGGCAGAGGCATCCAAAGTAGAGACAACTCAGACGGAACAGTCAACAGACAAAGAAGAGAAAAAGGACGAGGCGACAAACACAAACGAGGTGCTGCCGGAAGATGGAACAGACAAGGGAACTGCATTTTCGACACCTGGCAATGGTGAAGTCAAGGATGACATTACCGATGATTCCACAAAGGAATTTCTTACGGTTACAACGAAGAATAACAACACTTTCTATATCGTGATTGACCGCAGTGCCACATCCCAGAATGTCTATATGTTATCCCAGATTGATGAGAATGATCTGTCCGAGTTTCTGGATAAAGACAGTACAGCTGCTGTTGTAACACCACAGCCAGATAAATCAAAGGTAGTGCTGGATGAAACAAATAATGAGGATGTAGACAAGGAAGCTACCGTTGATCCGGAGAAAACAGCATCTACCAAAACAAATATGGGTGCAATGGCAACAATCCTGATTTTGGCTCTCGGCGGTGTGGCAGCTTACTACTACTTCAAGATCTATAAACCTAAAAAAGAGGAAGATGAGGATGATCAGCCGGAAGGTTTGGAAACAGGTGGACTGGAAGAAGTTCCGGATGAGGAAGAGTCTGAAGACGAAGATTTTGAAGAAAATGAAAAATAAATAAACTTTTTTAGCGGAGGGGGCTGTAAAACATGCTCTCTCCGTTTCGTTATATGAAGGAGGTAATACATCATGTATTTAGTAATTGCAGAAAAACCAAGTGTATCAAGAGCAATCGCAGAAGTGATTGGAGCACAGGAACGAGAAGACGGATATTTACAAGGAACCGACTGTATGGTCAGCTGGTGTTTCGGACATCTGGCCGAATATGTTTCACCGGATGCTTACGATGAGAAATTTAACCAGTGGAGATATGAAGATCTCCCGATCATCCCGAAAGACTGGAAAGTTACAGTCTCAGAAGATAAGAAAGATCAGTTCTATATCTTAAAAAGACTGCTCAACAGTCCGGAAATTGAATACGTCGTAAATGCCTGTGATGCCGGACGTGAAGGAGAATTAATCTTCAAACATGTCTATGACTTATCCGGAAGTAAAAAGCCGGTGAAACGATTATGGATCAGTTCTCTGGAAGATTCCGCAATCCTTGATGGAATGCAGCATCTGAGATCCGCAGAGGAATACCGACATCTGGCCGAAGCTGCTGTATGCCGTTCTCAGGCTGACTGGCTGGTAGGAATGAATGCAACCAGAGCTTACACCACAAAGTACTTCAAAAAGCTGACCGTTGGAAGGGTTCAGACACCGACACTTGCCATGTTGGTGGAACGTGCCGGACAGATCAGCAATTTCCAGAAAGAAAAGTATTTCAATGTAGAACTGGATTGTGACGGAATTCCGGCAGTAAAGTCAAAGATCTTTGATCCGGATGAGGCGGAACAGTTAAGAAGCAGATGCCATGGAAATGAAGCTATTGTCACTTCAGTAAAAGAAACGGAAAAGAAAGTAAAAGCACCAAAGCTTTATGACCTGACCACACTGCAGAGAGAAGCAAACCGTATCTATGGAATGACAGCCAAACAGACACTGGATACCGCTCAGAGCCTGTACGAAAAGAAACTGATCACTTATCCAAGAACAGACAGCCAGTATCTGACAGAAGATATGGAACAGACTGCAAGAAATGTGGTTCGTCAGATTTATGAGAAATATCAGCTGACAGGTCCGTTTGATCAGCCGGAGCAGCCAGATGTGAAGAAAGTCATGAATAACAGCAAAGTGACAGATCACCATGCAATCATCCCAACGATGGAGCTTGCATCCAGCCATCTGGATGAACTGAAATCCTGGGAAGAAAAGATTCTCTTCCTGATCGCAGTCCATACGGTCATGGCAATGAGTAAGGATCACATTTACCAGGAAACAGAGATTGAAGTGGAATGCCAGGGAGAAATCTTCAAAGCAAAAGGAAAGATTGTTCTGCAGGATGGATGGAAACTCTTTGAAAACTGCTTCAAGAATAAGGACCGCATGGCAATCGTAGATCCGGATCAGGAAATGAAAGAGAGGATGCCGAAAGTAACCCAGGGACAGACTTTCTATGCTGTAGTTGCAGAAAAGACAGAACATTTTACATCGCCACCAAAACCATACAGCGAAGATACTCTCCTTGCGGCAATGGAAACAGCTGGAAATAAGGAATTCGATGAAGACACAGAAAAGAAAGGATTAGGAACTCCGG
>ENA-OPVY01001266-OPVY01001266.1-human-gut-metagenome-genome-assembly--contig:-NODE-1266-length-13568-cov-6.987938_pt1 | contig 13568 bp, 13 predicted proteins | sample MGYA00241503_ERZ501998 | MGnify/ENA primary metagenome ERZ501998 (study PRJEB25962, sample SAMEA2042107) | human gut metagenome | biome: human gut; feature: human-associated habitat; material: faeces... | reverse complement strand
CTGAGATTAAATCGGGCAGCTTATTTTTGGCAAGGACGTGCGTTGTACCGTTTACCAAATTCCGGTCGACCTGAGCACTGATTCCGCTTAGAGCTGATCGCACCTTCCGGTCATATCTGAACATCTTTCCGGTTTAACTGAGCATCATATTTTAAATGTGTTATAGTGCCTTCGTAATCATTTATACGATTACGGAAGGAGGCATATTTTATGCAAAACTACAACACCATCATAGGCGTCATCCAGATGCGCCAGGACAACTGCCCAAGCAGATCTATTATGGAGCGTTACAGGATCGGCTCCGGAACTGTGAGCCTGATCATAAACCGCTATGCATCAAGCGGTTTATCTCTTCAGCAGCTCCAGCAGATGTCACCCAAAGACGTGGAAAATACCTTTTATCCACAGAAAAATTTGCAGCGTAAAGAGATTCCACAGCCGGATTTTCAGGCTTATTATGACAGGATCCATGCCCCAAACAGCCGGGTAAACATTTCTTTCTGTTGGCTGGAATACAAAGAAGCACATCCGGAAGGTTATGAAAAAACGCAGTTCTATGACCTTTACAGTCACTTTGTAAAGGAAAACTACGGCGGGAATCAGATCTCTATGGCTGTAAACCGTAAGCCGGGTGAAAAGATGTACATTGACTGGGTCGGTGACCAGCCGGAACTGCTCACGGATGTAGAGACCGGAGAAATACAGAAAGTTCATGTTTTTATTACCACGCTCGGAATCAGCAGCCTGATCTATGCCGAGGCATTTCCGAATGAGAAACTTTCGTGTTTCATCGAAGGCTGTACCCATGCGGTTTCCTTTTACGGAGCAGTTGCAAAACATTTCGTGCCGGATAATCTAAAGACAGCAGTAACCAAACATACAAAAGACGAGCTTATCTTACAGTCAACGTTCTCTGATCTGGAGGATTTTTACGGTACGGTTGTTCTTCCGCCTCCTTCCAGAAAACCCAAGGGCAAACCAACAGTAGAAAACCATGTACGGTATCTGGAAACGCATCTGATTGAAAAGTTGAAGGAGAAGATCTTTACCTCTTACGAAGAATTGAATGCCGAGATCAAAAAGATAGTAGCGGCACTCAATACCCGGCCTTTCCAGAATCGTTCTTTTTCAAGACGGGATGCTTTTGAGAAATATGACAAACCGTGCATGAAACCACTGCCAGGCGGATGCTACACGGTCTGCGATTACAGGGCTGTCCTGAAGATCCCGAATAATTATCATGTTGAGTATGATGGCCACTACTACTCCGTATTTTACTCTTACTGCGGAAAACCTGCAATCGTAAAAGCAACGCCCTCAGAGATCCGGATCTGCGACCAGTATAATAAGTTGATCTGTACGCATAAGAGGGTCTACCGGGATCTTCCGCGTTATATCACATCCGACGAGCATATGCCGCCGGAGCACCTTTATTACAAAGATATCAATTCCAAGGACGGGAATTATTACAGGTGCTGGGCGTCCGTATTCGGTCCTTCGATGTCTGAACTGATAGAGCGGGTCCTTAAGGCTTCCAAACATGAAGAACAGGCTTACAACGCCTGTGCAGGCATTCTTCATCAGGCAAAAATGATTCCTTATGGAATCGCCGAAGAAGCTGCAAAAAAGTGTATTGACTTGAATTCCTGTAAATATTTCACCTTTAAACAGATCCTTAAAAAACTGAATGTGAAAGAGCTGTCGGGAGCTCCGCCTAAGGCGCTTCCTGAACACGAAAACATCCGCGGAAAGGATTACTACAAGTAGAGGTAAACGATAATGGCTTACAGAATGAAAGATTACACTTATAACGATAAACTCACGAAGGAGCAAAACATTCTCATGGACCGTCTTTATAAGCTTCGGATGTCCGGGATGGCAGAGGCATTTGCAAAACAGCTGCTTGATCCGAACACAGGCTTGGAGTCGTTTGAGGTTCGTTTCGCTGATATCATAAACCAGGAATGGAACCAGCGTGAAAACAAGAAATTTAATAAACTTCTCAAACAGGCAACTTTAAAGTATCCCGCCGCGGATCTCGACGCTACGATCTATGAACCAGAACGCCAGTTAAATACCCATGTCATTGAACTGCTCGCAGAGTGCAAATGGATCGATGAACCGAATAATCTCCTGATTACTGGTGGCGCCGGATCAGGAAAAACATATATTACCTGTGCCTTGTGTATTGCGGCAATGCACCAAATGCGGACCGTTAAATATATCCGTGCCAACAGTCTTATGACGGAATCGGAACATGCCCATCAGGAAAGCACTTATTATGAGTATTCGAATAAGATGGCATCCTACGATCTTCTTGTGATTGACGATTTCGGCCTAATGGATCTGGATATGAATAAATGTCGTGATCTGCTCGAAATCATAGAAGCCAGGGACTGCCGCAAGTCAACGATCATCATTTCCCAGCTTCCAGTTGATAAATGGTACCCATTGTTTGGTGATCATACCTATGCGGATGCCTGCCTCAGCAGAATGACCGCTAAGGCCTACCGGCTACACTTTCCTGGCAATGACCGACGTATAAGCAATAGCAACTAGTTGACTATCTGAGCGCTGCTCAGTTTAAAGCGGAATGGCGCTCCGTTCCTTCGGAACGGATGCGCAGATTCTGCGGAATATGCAGAAAGCTATGAGAAATACACACAGCTCGGAGAAGTGGATTGGGATCGGCTGGAGTGGTAGTTGAAATTTTACAAAAAGTCCCACACCCATGCATAACCATCGTGGGTGTGGGAGCAATTATTAAATGTCTTCCAAGTATTCTCTTTTCAGTTCCTCTATCGTTTCAAACGGGAAACATTCCGCACAGCCATCCGGGATTCCTTCCAGAAGCTCCACGATTGCCTTTACAAGTTCTATTCCCTCCCTGCTGTGTTCTCCTTCCTCTTAACCTTCCGTTTCCTACAGTATTTTTTCACACATATCCAGTGCCGATGCAATCACCGCATCCATATCATAATACTTATACTCACCTAAACGGCCACCGAATATGACCTTCTGCTCGCCCTCTGCGAGCTTTTTGTACTCCGCATAGAGATTTCCATTCTTCTCATCATTAACCGGGTAATACGGCTCATCTCCAGGCTTCCATTCCGAACTGTACTCACGGCTGATCACTGTCTTTGGAATTTCGTTTCCCTCATCATCTTTTCCAAACTCAAACCACTTGTGCTCGATGATACGGGTCCACGGAGTCTCCGCATCCGTATAGTTCACAGCCGCGTTGCCCTGGAAATTCGGCTTATCAAGAAGTTCGGTCTCAAAACGGACGGAACGGTATTCCAGAGCGCCAAGCTTAAAGCCAAAGTATGCGTCAATCGCGCCCGTGTAGATCACTTTCTCTGCCATCGCGTCATACGCTTCCTTCTCCGCCAGATAATCCACGCCAAGCTTCACCTCAACACCGTCAAGCATATTGGCAACCATCTTCGTGTAACCACCCATCGGAATTCCCTGATATAACGCATTAAAATAGTTATTATCAAACGTCAGACGAACCGGCAGACGCTTGATGATAAATGCCGGAAGCTCCGAACACGGTCTGCCCCACTGTTTTTCGGTATATCCCTTTACCAGCTTCTCATAGATATCCGTTCCGATCAGGCTGATCGCCTGCTCCTCGAGGTTCTTCGGCTCCGCGATCCCGGCCGCCTTCTTCTGCTCCTCGATCTTTGCAGCCGCTTCCTCCGGCGTTACAACGCCCCACATCTTATTAAATGTATACATGTTAAACGGCAGCGAATACAGCTCCCCATGATAATTTGCTACCGGGGAATTCGTAAAACGGTTGAACTCCGCAAACTGGTTGACATAATTCCATACCTTCCGGTTGTTCGTATGGAAAATATGCGCACCGTATTTATGTACATGGATCTTCTCGATATCCTCCGTATAAACATTTCCCGCAATGTTCGGACGCTTATCGATTACTAAAACAGACTTTCCATGTTTCTTCGCCTCATGTGCAAACACTGCGCCGTAAAGACCGGCGCCTACTACTAAATAATCGTACATCTTCTCTCTCCTTCACAAAATCATTGAATTTTCATCTTACCTATAGCCGCAAGCAGCCATCAGAACATTTCTACTCGCTTCACGCATTCCCAGACCGATCAAACCTTTTCAGCCGACCTGAAACCATTATGAAAACAGTTCGTCCTTATAAATGCCCTTCGCAATCAACTCCCGGATCGAGTCCACAACCACCTGCTTGTCCTCCTTATAAGTAACGCCAAACCACCGGTCTCCCGTCTCCAGGACCTTCACACGGGCTTTCTGTTCCGCTAAAAGCTTATCAATGATCTTCGGGAGCAGATACTCCTTTTTCATGGCATCCTCTCCAAGTTCGTCCAGAAATTCAGCAAATCCGCCCTCTAACAGTTCCAAAAATCTCGGCGGAAGTCCCCACATGTTCATCGAAACATGCTGACCGGCATTTACGGAAACCGGTTTTTTTTCATCATCGCACGCCGTCAGCTTCCCATCTTTCATCCGGATCTCATACGTTTCCGTCACGCGCTGCAGATATCCGTCCCCGTCTACCGTGCAGACACCGCGAGTCACGCCGCCGTTCTCGCTCAGCGTATTGGAAAGAATAAATCCTGCCATGCAGATATCATAAACCGGCGCATCCACGTCCATTTCCGTTGTCATATACTGATACAGCTTTACAAACGCCTCTTTGCCATAATAGTCATCCGCATTGATCACGATAAACGGTTCCTTCACGATGTCCTTCACGCAAAGGACCGCCTGTCCGGTTCCCCACGGTTTCGTTCTTCCCCAGGTATTCCTTCTCCCGCCCGGAAGCTCATCCACAGACTGGTATACGTATTCGACTGGAACCAGCTTCTCGATCCTCTTTCCGATGATTTCCTTAAAATCTTTCTCGATATCCTTGCGGATAATAAAGACAACCTTATTGCATCCGGCTTCTAGCGCATCATGGATCGAATAATCCATAATAATCTCTCCATTCGGCCCAACCGGTGCCAACTGTTTAATTCCACCTCCAAAACGGCTGCCGATCCCGGCGGCCATGATAACAAGTGTTACGTTTTTCATTTTATGACGTTCCTCCTGATAATTTATTTCCTTTGTCTTCGCCAGCAATCTAAACCATCCACAGCTTAACATTATATGATTCAAACTAAGCTTAAAGCGACCTTCTCTCAACTTGTAATCTGAAACACTTTCGGATCATACGAATCAGAATCGACAACAGATACTCTGCAATTGAACCATCTCAATTTTTATTCCTGCTGCATTAAATTCTTTAAGCATTTCAAATTCCTCTTCACCTTTCCACCAATAAGAAATCTCTCCATATATAAATTAAGACTTTCCAGGTCTAAAATGGAAAGTCTTAATTTATTATTGTCAGACCGCCGGGCTCAGCAGAATACAGTTATCAAATATTTTTCTCGTAGAATCCTTCCTGACTGTATTCTGACCATTTCAGGTACATTTCCTGATATTTGCCACCTCCACGCTTTTGATTGGATTTAAGAACTTATCGACATCGAAATACAAATGTCCCCACTCTTTCACTGCTGTATATCGTTCCAGCGAATACGGAGCAACGAACCGGATCACATGATTTCCGAACTGGAACACGGTATAGTTTTTCTCATTGCTAAGAGTTGCTACGCCATTCATGCCAATTCCTCCTTCAAAAGTTCCGAAACCATTTTATAGGTTCCATTTATTGTTTCCACTCTTTGATATCAATCATAGTATTGTCTTCCACATTCAGCATACGTCAATATCGCTGCGTAGTCAAGCTTTGACCATTGCTTTTTCAGGAGCTGAAAGCAGTGGACCTCACTCCCCCACAAAATACCTCCCATTCCTCTTCCTATCAAACAACGCATAATACTGCACCGTCCGGTACCTCTCGATCCATTCCCTGTAATCATTCTCCGCCCAGAGATCATACCAGTCCCCATCCGCAGTCATATATCCCGCGAAATTAAACACCGGGATCTGCTCTCTCTGGTTCATTCGGTAACGGTCATACGCGGACAGCTTCAGCCCCGCATACTTCCGGACCAGCGTCCCGAGATAATTCGTGCTGATCACATCTTCTCCCCGGGAATTTTTCATCGAATAATCCTCCGGGATCTCATAATTGCTCCAGATAAAATACGGCACCGTATAGATCTTCTCCGTCATCGTAAGATCCGTATCCGTATCCTCTCTCCCGGCTTCCCTGAGCGCATTCTCGAAGTCCCCATTCAGCGCCGGCTGATGATCCCCGAAGAAGCAGATGAGTACTGGTCGGTCCACCTGCTCAAAATAGGAGATCAGATACGAGAGCGCCTGATCCGACTTTGCGATCAGCGACTCATACATCTGAAGATCCGAATACCCACTGTATTCCTCATCGACATCAACGATCTCCTCCTGCTTCAGCTCCCCGATCCCGTCATATCCGCCATGATTCTGCATCGTGACATTGAAAATAAAAGTCGGCTCCGTCTGTTACTCATAGACCTCGATCAGCTTCTGATAATCCCCAAGATCAGACACCCGGTTCCAGACCGTCCGCTCACTGTCCTCAAACGAGCTGATCGATAAAAATTCATCAAATCCGAGCTTAGGATACACAACACTTCTTCTCCAGTTCTCCGGATTTTCCGGATGCATCGCGATCGTGTGGTAGCCCTGTTCCTTTAAGATCGAGACCATGGACGGCACATTCGTAAAATCAAAGCTGGAGTACGGATTGATCCCGTTTGTGTAGGTCATCGAATCCCCCGTCAGATATTCGAACTCCGTCGTGGATGTCCCGCCGCCCCGGGTTGAAACATAATCCCATCCATACTCGATTATATGCGGATCATCCTTCAGCGAATGGAAAAACGAAAGATCATCCTCCGTACATGCAAGCGGTCCCAGAACACTCAGATCGCTGAACGATTCATTCATGATCGTAATGATCATCGGCTGTTCACCGGTGTCCTTCTTCTCCGTTTCCGCAGGAGCTTCCACCGTTCCGTACTCATCAAAAATCTGTTCCGCACTCTGCTCCGTATACCCATCCGGCTTACTGATCTTCATCCTCTGCCAGAATGAGATAAACGCCGGAGCAAAACCGGTTGTCTGATATGTATTTACCTGCGCCCAGAAATCAATCCAAATATTGTAAGTATCCGGGAAATCATAGCTGCCGATCCAGAAAAACAACGCCGCAGCTGCCCCGATCGCTCCGCAGCCCTTTATCAGGATCCGTTTCTTTCCCGTTCTCTTCTGAAAAATTTCCATCTTTCCAAGCGCCCACATACAGGTAAACAGAAAATACAGGATCAGAAACGTAAACGCCAGCTCTTCCGCGACCTCAAACGTATACTGCCCTGCGACCGACATCGCGGTCCGCAGTGCAAAAATATCCGTTGCAAGGAACGGCTGCCCGCGGAACTTCAAGAGATAATAATTGAGCGCACCGACAAGCCACGCAAAGATATACAACGCCTGAAGCCCGAGCGTCCCTTTCTGCATCAGGCACACAAAGATCACTTCCAGAATCAGATAGATTAGGACATTCAGCTCCCCGTTTAAAAGGCTGATCCCCGTCACCGACGGGTTCCAACAGAGTTCCTCGAGGAAAAATGCAAGAAACGGAGTGATCGCCAGAAAGATCCAGTAGATCGCCCTCGCACACTCCGGAAACCGCCGGAGCACGTCCGTTCCATAGATCCAGATCGCAGTGGCCGCAAGGAGCATGAGATCCGCCATCCCCGTACTCACCGGCGGAAACTGGTTTGCGATCTTCGTGACGCCGATCACATCACGAGAAAGATTCACATAGTAAAACGCCAGGATCCCCATACCGACCGCCATCTTGATCGACATGGAATAAACCTGGTTCCGTTTCTCCGGTATGCAAATGAAGATCCACAACATCCGGCTGCACTGCGCCGCGATCAGCGCATAAGTCAGGATCAGCCATATCGACAGGTAGTGGATATGGAACACCACCTTGATCGCAAATTCACAGCATAGCGCTGCGAATAGGGAACAGCCTAGATATAGTTTCTCTTTGCGATCTTTTCCCTTCTCCTGTTTCTTTCCGGTCCCTGTAAAATATACAATGATCGCCGCTGCGATCCAGATTATTGCTTCCACTTCTTTGTATTTCCATCCTATTCTTAATTTTAACGCATCTTTTCCTGTATTTTCTCACACAGACTGTAAATAGCTTACCATTTACTTTATGTAGGTAATCAAGCGCAATGTAATTATACTTGAATCAGCTCCATGATTCTATATTTGCCACATTTTTGCACCGGATTATTTCAAGTTTTGCCACAACCAATCTCTCTGCTCCCATCCACAAATTACAGACATTCGCTTTGTTATTGAATACACTACTTTGTACCTCTCTACTTAAATTCACACTTATAATCAATATATTTTCCAATTCTTTTCAAATCTATCTTATCCTCAAGATAATCTTTTGGTCTAATGCATACGGTTAATTTTCTAGCTATTTTGTCTTTAGAATCAACAAATATATTAACTGTATCTTTAACAACATTTTCCAATGTTGCCTCACGGATTGCTGCTTTTCCAGTCCCCATTAGCGGCATAGCAATATCATCACAGTGGCCAAATAAACGTATTGCATTTAATAATCCGTTCAAAGCAATATCGACATTACTGTATGTTTGATTTATTGGCTTTCCATATTTGTTTACATCATTTATAGCAACAAAATAAAAATGTTTACCATTTACATCAATTTTTGCTACTGTTCCAACTGGATATTTCTTTACTAAACCATGAATATCTGAACTGTCCTCACCAACAATTCCCTGCTTTTCAAGACTGGTCGCAATCAATTTATCCAGTTCATTCCTGTCGTTTCCAAAATATTTGAGTTGAAATGCTCCTTGCACACTATTGGGGCTAATATATTCGCCCTCCATAACTGTACGGAAATATGTATTCGTAGGTATTACATAACTAGATGCTTTTATAGAAAACAAATCGTTTACTTTAACCTCCACCTGAAGGTCGTCATCTTTTACCTTGCTTTTATAGGATACTTTTTCATGATTTTTTACAAAAGATACCATCACACCTATTAATACAAGGGCTATCCAATATCTCCTGCAAAGATTTTCAAACATATTAACTCCCCTTAAATCTTTCAGAAGAACAGAAAAAGTAAAAATAGATGAAATACAGCCGATTGTCGTATAGCCTAATTTGAATACAGCTGTGACAGTATTTTTTTCAGCCAACAGGCACTTAATCCCTATTTTTATCTGATCATGAAAAACAGCTATTTTTCTATTCATACCCAAGTGCTTTCTTAATATACTGGTAGTCACCAACCTTTTCTCCCCAAGCATTCTTTCTCCAAAATGGATGTGCATCTTCTTTATATGCATCCATATAGGTGGGAAGCCACTTTGGCTGTTTATTCAGCGAATTATACACTATAATAATTGTCTTATTTTTCTTTTGTGCCTGCATAAATTCATGCTCAAGATAAGAAAATGTATTGATATATCCTACGTCATCATTTGGCCCTGGTGTTGATATTTTACCATATATTTTACAAGTATCCGATCCGTTTGTGTTTTGCTTATATGGCGTACAATCACATCCTTCACCATCACTAAGTCTCTTACAAGAACTCCCCGCTGTACGGGAAGCTGTTTTATCACCAACAACAAAAATGACTGCTGAAGAAGCACAAATTTGTGCATTAAATTCATTTTTTAAATCACATGGACGACAATCTTTACCATCTGATACACTCCCTGATGCAACTTGTGCAGTATCAACATAATCTACTTTATGTTTGGCATCTTTTCCCCATGCATGAAGTTCATTGATCACATCGCGATCACCATCATCTGCAGAATAATCTGCACTAATATATACTCTCTGACTCATTGATAATCCTCCATCGTAAAATTTTCAGTTTCAAACAACCACACCCATGACTTGAAATAAAAAGTATTTTATCTAATCACTCCACTTATATCTCAATTTATACTTACTATACATCGTATAAGCTAAATATTTTTCTTTTTGCAGCCGCCCTATAACAATATATGGCATTACATGCTGGGATTCAGCATATCTGCAAATTGCTTCAATGGAAAAATCATTTCTTTGAATAAACGCTTTATAACTTTCTGGGGATAAAAGCATATTGCTCGCAAAGAGATCAGCAGCTAATTCTTTGTCATAATCATTGCCATAATCTAGAAACTTTAGATTCTTTCCTATATCTCCATTAACAATATGACCTATTTCATGGAATAAAGAGAACCAAAAAATATCAGCAAATGCGCCTCTTACAGTCAAAACCATCTGATATATTCCATCGTTTTTTTGCGAAATATATCCTTGCACGGGAGCACCTCTAAAATTCTTTGCGACAGAGAAATCTATTCCATACCTTTCCATTACATTCTTTAACTCTCTTTGTAACTCTGCATTTTTGCAGCACATAATGCTTTTTATTTCATGAATCAAATCATTCGTATATTTTTTTTCAAATTTAGCTGATATAGTCTTATCATTTCCGGCAAGCTGGCACAAGCGTATCCATGCTCCAAGCACATTAGGATTTACAGCAGCATTTCCTGCCATTCGGAAAGCACCTGTCGGAATCATTTCTTTTAAATTTGTTATGTTACTAATCTGTAAGACTTTTCGCAAAGAAAGAATAGATTCATCTTTGTTTTCTCCTATAAGCATCTTTCCTTGTTTTCTTAAATACTTTACAATATCCTTTAGATCTTCTCTTACTTTCCGCTCTTCATCAGTAATTGTTTGCTCTTCATTTACTTCTAAAAGTTCAGCCTCATAATTTGCCTGAAGATTCAGCCAAAAAGACTTCGGCACTCCTAATGCATACTCTAATCCCATCGCAAAGTTCGCAGATATTCCTTTTTTCCCAGCAATCACATTACTTACGTATGCCGGAGAAACACCAGCGCGTGACGCTAACTCAGCCTGTGTAATTCCACGGTCTTCTAATACATCAGCAATCGTTTCTCCCGGATGAATTATTAAATCACGAGATATACCAATTTTCTTTGCTGCCATGGTAATCGCTCACTCCTTCCACTTCAATTTCAGTACAAATCATAACCATATCTTGCGTTGCATTGGGTTCAATAATCAATCTGGCATTTGGTGCCACATGTAACGAATACCGAATTTGCTGATATCCTTCAAGTGGTTCCGGTTTTCCTAATCCTAATGCTAAAAAATCTCCAAAACACTCTGCTGCTTTTAAGCGATCCATATGCTTTTTTACCGTTTTTACCCATTCAAAGGGTATTTTCTTTTGCATTTTATTATAATCTTCAAAGTATTTTTTTACTTTATTATTAGTATATGTTATTTCCACTAACGCATCGCCTTTCAAATTAACCTTTTGGTTAAGTATATTATGGCACAGTTTTTTCTTTCCGTCAATAGGAAGCCTCTCCATATAATAAAAGTAAACGTTACAACGTCCGTCCTTGATAAAAAATAAGCTGCCCGATCTGGTCTCGGGCAGCAAGGTTTATTGTTTACGTATCTCAACTGGAAGTTTTTCTGACCATGGAAGCATTGACAGTATCCATTATCTCATAATTTCTTAGGCGTTGGAAGGACGGATGTTGTACCATTTACTTGACCATTGCTTTTTCAGTCGCAAGAGATCTAATAAAATAAGGGGCTGTCGCACTAACGTGCGGCAGCTCATTTCATATTCCCAACACAAAACGCCGAGCTTCGAAAAGCCCGGCGTTCGTGGTATAATCAGTTTATGCGACTAAACAAAATAATACAGAGAGATTATACCTCTTTTTCTCTGTATTATCAAATCAAACTTCCGTTGGATTTAGAGATTTCTATTCCATCTGATGATCCGGTTCGTCTGGTAAGTGCCTTTGTGGAGGAAATGGACCTTTCTGAACTGTATAAAACTTACAGCAGGATCAGAAAAAATCAGGCAACGCCGCGTCAGATGCTGAAACTCGTCATCTATGCAGTAATGAATCGAATCTACTCAAGCAGGGATATCCAAAAGGCATGCAAACGGGATATCAACTTTATGTACCTCCTGGAAGGAATGCCGGCTCCTGACCATGCAACGATCGCGCGTTTTATCTCCCTGCATTTTTCGGCTTGTGCAAAGGTACTGCTTGCCCAAATGTCAGACCTGCTCTATCTTCTTGGTGAGATCTCAGGAAAGACCATTTTTATTGATGGCACCAAGATCGAGTCTGCAGCCAATAAATTGTTGTGGTCAAGCATTTTTGTAACACTTGTGGCTAAAAAAATATCATAAATCAATTATGCTGCATTCCGTGTTTCAAAAGGGGTGCGATAACCATTGAAACTATGGGGACGCACATGATTGTAGGCAACATATGCGAATTCCTCGACAGTCTGATAAAGCGCTTCTTCCGTAGTGAATTCATACAAGTTTATGCACTCATTTTTCAATGTGTTGAAATAGCGCTCCATCGGCGCGTTGTCATATGGATAACCTGCCTTGCTCATGCTTTGCGTCACATTTACGGATTCACAGAATTCGACAAATGCTTTCGACGTATACTGTGTTCCCCGGTCAGAATGCAGGATTACCCCTTCTTTGATAGATGGCTGTGATTCTAACGCTTTTTTCAACGTGCGGACAGCAAGGTCACTGGTGATATTCCGGTCTGTGATACTCGCGATCACGCTGCGGTCATAAAGATCTAGGATCGTGCAGTTATACCGCACCTCATGGTTCTTTAAAAACAGATATGTAAAATCCGTACACCATTTTTGATTCGGTTTTTCGGCAGTAAAATCCTGATGAAGCCTGTTATCAAACACTTTATGCGGTTTGGCATGTCTGCAAACCGGCTTTTTAGGACGTACAATGGAAAATAATTTCATCTCTGCATTCATGTATTTATGAATGGTTGTTGGGCTGTAGCGATATCCTTGGCGTGCCAGATAAACCGTCATGCTCCGGTATCCATCCACACCTCTGTGCTCATGGTAAATCTCCCGGATTTTTGCCTGTACCTCTGATTTTTGGGTATCATAATCCGCCTTCCGGTGTTTCCGGTAGTTATAATAAGCATTTGGGCAGATGTCAAGCCGCCTGAACAGCCAGCGCAAGCCAAAATAATCATGGTATTTTTCAATAAACCGATAAGCCTCTAATCGATTTCTTTTGCAAAGAATGCCGCCGCTTTTTTTAAGAAAAGATTCTCCTTTCGTGATTCTTCAAGTTCTTTCCGAAGACGGAGATTCTCTTTCATCAACTCAGCTTCATTTGGGGATTCTGGATTTAAAATGGCTTTTGTCTGGCATTCTTCGCTAAATTCAGCACACCATTTGGAGATGCTGGCTTTTGATACGCCATACTCAGCGGTGATGCTTTTGTAAGTACGTCCTTCTTCCAGATGGAGACGGACAATTTTCTTTTTAAATTCAGGTGTGTAAGTTTGTGGCATAATAGTTCCTCTTTTCTTTCTGAGATGATTATATCTTATTAGCCACTACTGTTACAACTTTATTATAGCACTACA
>ENA-OPVY01001253-OPVY01001253.1-human-gut-metagenome-genome-assembly--contig:-NODE-1253-length-13711-cov-5.113137_pt1 | contig 13711 bp, 14 predicted proteins | sample MGYA00241503_ERZ501998 | MGnify/ENA primary metagenome ERZ501998 (study PRJEB25962, sample SAMEA2042107) | human gut metagenome | biome: human gut; feature: human-associated habitat; material: faeces... | reverse complement strand
CTATGAGCCAACTCTGAAAGACGGTGAGACTTTCTTTGGATCAGTAGTGGTTAATAATCTGGCTAAGTTCAAGGAAATGAGCCATGCCATCATCGCAAATCGGTATAGTAAAGATCTTGATGATGTGAAAGAAAAAGTTTACACCAGAGATATTTTCCAGAGAGATTAAAAGTAGGAGGAACCTATGGCGGAGAAAAAGAAAATACTGTACATAGTCGAAGCTATGGGTGGAGGCGTTTTTACTTATATAGTTGACCTCGCCAATGAGCTTGTCAATTCGTATGACATGTATATTGCTTATGCAGTGAGAAAGCAGACACCGGAAAATTATAAGGATTACTTCGACAAGCGAATTCATTTGATTGAGGTCAAGAATTTTGGACGAGCGATTGATCCGGCCAAAGATATCGCTGCATTTTTTGAAGTAAAAAAGATAGTGGCAGAAATCAAGCCTGATGTGATCCATTTACATAGTAGTAAAGCTGGTGCGATTGGTCGGGTGGCATTCAATGGAAAAATTCCCATGTTCTATACCCCACATGGCTACAGCTTTCTAATGGAAAATTATAAACCGATGAAGCGCAGAATGTTTAAGCTGATTGAATCAGTGTGTGCAAAGCGAAATTGTACGACCATCAGTTGCAGCGTGGGTGAGCATCAAGAATCTTTGAAACTTACCAAACGTGCCACGTATGTAAATAACGGCATCAACATGGCAGAACTCCAAGAGATTATTGATAAAACAGAAAAAGTAGAGCACCCATTTACAGTTTACACACTGGGAAGAATCTGTTATCAGAAAAATCCCACACTGTTTAATCAGATAGCCGAATCACTTCCAGATGTGAAATTTGTCTGGATTGGTGATGGTGAGCTTCGAGAACAACTTACAAGTAAGAATATTGAAATTACAGGATGGGCTGATCGGAGCACTGCGATTAGATATGCGGTTAATGCAGATGTTTTTCTGCTTCCTAGTAGATGGGAAGGCCTTCCGATATCATTACTGGAATCTATGTATATGAAGAAAGTATGTGTGGTAAGCAATGTAATCGGAAATCGAGATGTTATTCACAATGAGGAGAATGGCTTTGTGTGTACGAAAGTGGAAGACTTTGTGAAGGCTATTAAAGAATGCCGGAGTGAAGATGGAAAACTGGTGGAGCGGGCATATCAGGATATCCTGAAGATGTATAACACAAAAGTGATGGCTGAACAGTACAGTAGAAAATACGAGATGGCTACAAATAAACTGGGGGGTACAGCTTAAAGTAACGCTGTATGCCTTAACCAATGAGAATTATGTCGTCGCAAAGGCGGTGGCATGATGAAAAAGGTTCGTATTTTACATGTGGCGCAGGCCGCAGGTGGTGTAGATCGCTACATCCGAATGCTTCTCAAGTATTTGGACAAAGAAAAGTTCGAGAATATATTGGTTTGCTCACAGGATTTCCATGAAGAAGATTACAGAGGTCTGGTAGATTCTTTTGAACAGGTCGAAATGACCAGAGCTATTGGTGGTAATGACTTAAAGGCGATTAAAGAAGTTAGATCACTGATAAAAAATATAACCCTGATATTGTCTATGCTCATTCCAGCAAAGCTGGAGCAATTGCTCGTGTTGCAGATATTGGTCTGAAGAATCACAGTGTATATAATCCACACGGTTGGGCATTTAATATGCGATGCTCGGCAAAGAAAAAAGCAATATACACAGTGATAGAAAAAATTGCAGCACCGTTCTGTGACAAAATTATCTGCATTTCGGATGCCGAGAAGCAGTCAGCACTGGATAAGAAGATTTGCAGAGATGAAAAATTACAAGTCATTTTTAATGGCGTAGACATCGAAGCATACGAGAATGGTGTGCATAGTGCGGTTAAACGAAAAGATCTGAACATACCGGAAGATGCATTTGTCGTTGGTATGGTTGGCCGAATGAGTCCACAGAAGGCACCAGATGTTTTTGTCAAGATGGCAAAACTGGTGAAAGATGCGGTTCCAAATGCACACTTCATTATTGTTGGAAACGGAAACCAAGAGGTCGAGATAAGAAAGTATGCGGAAGACAACGGTTTCTCAGACAGTCTACATATTACAGGCTGGGTTGAAAACCCGATGAGTTATGTGGAGCTGCTTGATGTTGCGTGCTTGCTGAGCCGTTGGGAAGGCTTTGGTTTAGCTTTGCCAGAGTATATGATGGTAGGCAAGCCTATTGTAGCAAGCAGAGTAGATGCGATCCCTAATATAGTCTAAGATGGAGAAAATGGCTTGCTTGTTGAAGTTGATGACTATGTTGGAGCAAGTAAAGCGGTGTTGCGAGTCTATCAGGAAGATGGATTGAAAGATAGATTGGTGGCACAGGGCATGGAAGATGTACATAACAGGTTTAATGCTCAGAGAGTTTCAGAAGAACAGGGGAAACTGTTTGAACAGATAGTAAAGTAATCAAGAATAGTTTGGAGAGTAGAGGAATGAAGAAAACAGCAATTGTGTCATGCTATTTCCAGCATAACTATGGAAGTATGCTTCAGGCGTATGCCACGCAGATGGCATTGGATAAACTGGGATATGAAAATGAAACCATAGATATTTCCGGTTTTAACGGAGAAATTAAAAAGGCAAAATTGCTGTATTTTGCTAAGGCAAGTTTAACATCAGATATTTTGTTGTCTAAACTCGGTATGGCAAAGAATGTATTGATAAAAAAATTTTCAAAAAATCGGTACTCAGAATTGTCAAAAGTTCGCGCAGAAAAATTTTATGCATTTAGCCGTAAACAATTCAGGCTCTCTCCCAAATACAACTCGAAAGCAGAGTTGGGAACTAAATGTAAAGACAACTATTCAAGTGTACTTGTTGGAAGTGATCAGTTATGGCTTCCGGGAAATATTGCAGCAGACTATTACACACTCAATTTTGTGCCGGAATCAGTAAATTCGATTGCCTACGCAACGAGTTTTGGCCAGTCAAGTTTGCCGAAGGACTCTGAAAAAAAGGCAGAGAAATTTTTAAAGAAAATAAAGCACATTGGCGTAAGAGAAGAATCGGGTCAAAAACTGGTGAAAGAAATTGCTGACCGCAATGTTCCTGTAGTTTGTGATCCGACATTGCTGTTTACAGGCGATGAATGGATGAGCATCCAAAAGAAAGAGCCAATTGTAGAAGGAAAATACATTCTGTGCTATTTCCTTGGCAACAATCCACCTCATAGAGAATTTGCAAAACGCTTAAAAGAAGCTACAGGTTGCAAGATTATAGCACTGACACATTTGGATGAATTTGTAAAGAGCGATGAAGGTTATGCTGATGAAACGCCTTATGATATTGATCCGGCAGATTTCCTGAATCTAATTCGAAATGCGGAATATGTGTGTACAGACTCTTTCCATTGTTCCGTGTTCTCAATTCTTTATAAGCGGCAGTTCTTTACATTCCGTCGTTATAACAGAAATACGAAACAGTCAACGAATAGCCGTTTGGACACGTTGTTCAACATGGCGGGAATTACTGGGAGATTGCTGACGGGAGAAGAAAATATAGTTGATTGCTTAAAGATAGAGACGGATTTTGAAAGCGTTCATAAAAAGTTGGAAGGAATCCGGCAGAAGTCGTATGAGTATCTTCTGGCTGCATTAAAAGATGAAGGGAGTACAGATTTGTGATTGAAATCAATAAAAAACAAGATTGCTGTGGCTGTACTGCCTGTGAAGCAATTTGCCCCAAAGATGCAATTGTTATGAAAGAAGATAATGAGGGATTCCTTTATCCGACTGTCGATAAAAGTAGATGCGTAGAGTGTAATGCCTGCAACATGGTTTGTCCAATTCAAAGTCCCGTTACTGAGGAAGAAAAGCCACAAAAAGCTTATTTGGTTCAGCATAGTGATGAAAAGGTGAGATTGGATAGTTCAGCAGGCGGTGCGTTTACAGCTATAGCAACGGTTGTTCTTCAAAAAGGTGGAGTGGTCTTTGGTGCAGCCTACGATGAGAATTTTCATGTACAGCATACATATGTAGAAACGGTTAATGAATTAAAACGATTCCGGAACAGCAAATATGTGCAAAGTAAATTGGGAGATTCTTTCTGTTTGGTAAAAGACTTTCTTAAAAAAGATAGATGGGTCTGCTTTAGTGGAACACCGTGCCAAATTGAGGGATTATCAAAGTTTTTGAGAAAACCATATGAAAAGTTGATTTTAGTTGATGTGGTGTGTCATGGTATCCCATCACCGCTGGTGTGGAACAAGTATCTGGAATACCAAGAAAAGTCTTTTCCAAATCCAGATAACATTCGATTCCGAGATAAATTTTATGGATATAAATACTCTACAATGAGTATTATCCAAGATGGAAAGAATGTATATCATGCAGGATCGCAGCTCGATCCAATGTTGAGAGCATTCTTCTCGGATACCTGCGATCGACCTTCTTGTTATATGTGCCCTTTCAAAAAGAGATACCGTGTAAGCGACTTCACGATTTGGGATTGCTTTTCTGTATATGATTTCGATAAGAAATTAGATGATGACAAAGGTACGACCAGAGTTCTTTGCCATTCCCCAAAAGGGGCAGATCTTATACAAGAGGTGAAAGAGTACGCAAAGTGCGAAGAAGTTTCGTCGGATAAGTTGGTTGCAGGTGTAAAGGAAATGTTTGAATCTGTTCCAATGAATCCAAAGAGGACAGTATTTATGACTGATGCGGCGAATCTGTCTGGTAAAGAGTTGTTTGAAAAATACTATCCTGTCACGAACAAGGTAAAAGTAAAAACAGCTATTCGGAAGATGCTTCTAGTGACTGGAATCTATGGAACAATGAAGAAATATTTAAATCGGGTGCGAGGGAGATAAAATGACGGAGCCAGTAGTAAGTATTATTGTTCCAGTGTATAAAGTACCGGAGCAGTATCTAAGACAATGCATAGATAGTTTGACTTCTCAAACTCTGGAAAAAATTGAAATTATTTTGGTGGACGATGGCTCACCTGATCAGTGTGGTAAAGTTTGTGATGAGTATGCAAAACAAGACGAAAGGATTCGAGTACTACACAAAAAAAATGAAGGTGTTTGTTCAGCAAGAAATGAAGGTATCAATTTGGCAACAGGAAAATATCTGTCTTTTTTAGATGGTGATGATTGGATTGAAAAAGATACGTACCGTTCTGTTGTTGATATCGCAGAAGAAAAATCTTATGGACTTATATCGTGGAATCACTATTATAATAAAGAACCAGAATTTGATGATAATATCCCAAGAACCTCAATGCCAGAAGAACAATTTATCTATGATAAAAAAGCAATAATTGAGAGATTGCAGTACGATTTTATAACTCCAGAATATGATATACGCAAGTATGGCACGAACTTGGGTGCGATTAGAGGCGTATGGGGAAAATTGTACGTTACAGAAGTAGTAAAAAAGAATAAAATCTATTTTGATAAACAGCTGTTGATTGGGGAAGATGCATGCTTTAATGTTGAATATGTGAGATGCATTGATTCAGTGCTATTTCTTAATAAATATTATAACCATTATAGAATATTATCTGATTCGGCTAATCATCAGGCACGTCAGGATATTATCGAAGTAAGACTCGCTTTACTAAAAAAGTACAAACAGATTTTTGATGTGCATGATAGTATATTTTGGATGTGCTATGCAAGAGAAGCTATGAGCTGTGTAATAAACTGCATGAAAAAGTGCTTGTGCAATAAGGAAGTGGGATACGACATAAAACAGAGATATTTCTTATTGAGAGAGCTATTAAGCGATGAAAAAATAACATGCATAAGGAAAAATTTAAGGAAAAGCGAATGGAGTTTTTATACAAGCTATGAAAAAGTGCTACTGTGGATGATAATAAATCAAAAGACGGGACTACTCTTAGCTGTTGGAAATATTATTTGTAGATGAAATGATACAGAAAATCTATAGAATTCGTTAAAAGAACGGAAGTGAATTTATGAATAAGAAGATTCTTTTTTTGATTCCATCCTTGCGATATAATGATGGGATTGCATGTGCTATAATGAATTACTATATGTCGCTTATTGAAAGCGGATGGATTGTTGATTTTATGCTAGTCGAAGAAGGAGAAAATGCATGGAATCAACAAATCAGTGGCAGAGGAAAGATTTATAGATTACCGAATGTTAATAAGTATAATCCTGTAATAAAAAGAACTATAGAAACTATTATAAGAAAAGGAGATTACAGTATTGTACATGTAAATATTCCGGGTCATGTTGCATTAATGACACTTATAGCCGCTCAAAGAAATAACGTTAAAATCAGAATTTTCCATTGTCATAATCCTAAGAATATTTTAACGATTAAAACGAGTGTGTCAACATATATTTATGATCACTTATGCTTTCCGAAAGCGACGCACTTTGTAGCATGCTCAAATTCAACTGGAGTTTCGAGATTTGGAGAGCGAGAATTTAAGGTTATAAAAAACGTCATAGATCCTGTAAAGTTTAGATTTAACGAGGCTTCAAGAGAAGAAAATAGGGAAGCTCTTCGGATGAACGATAATTTTGTGGTTGGTGTTGTTGCACGAATATCTGCTCAAAAAAATCCAGAGTTTATTCTTGAGTGTTTTGCAAAGTTTAAAAAATTGCAAGAGAATGCTAAACTCATTTGGATTGGTGACGGGGAGATGAAGCCGGAGCTGGAAGTTTCAATTGATTCTATGGGACTGCAGAATGAGTGCATTTTGTTAGGAAAGAAGTCTGATGTGGAAAATTGGTATGCTGCAATGGATTTATTCTTTTTGCCCTCTAAGTTTGAAGGTCTAGGAATAGTCTTTTTAGAAGCTCAGTGCACAGGGCTTCCGTGCTTAGGATCAACCAATGTGCCGGTTGAAACGGAAGTTACAGATTTGATGTATCGATTAGACTTGGGGAAAAGTGCAGAACAATGGGCAATTGAAATGAAGAAAATTTCTGAAACAAAACTAAAAAGACATAGCAGAGCACAAGAATTTATCGATGCTGGTTATACACATGAGGCAACAAAAAATGATTTGGTAGAGTATTATAATAGTTTGATAAAATAACGAAAGAGAGAGTTTGACATGAAAGCACTAATCATAGCTCACGATAAAAATTTTGTGGGTGGAGCCAACCGATCCTTGCTTATGGTGATAAAAGGATTAAGAGAAAAATACGGTATAGAATGCGATGTTATTCTTCCGGGAAAAGGAACCATGGAAGAAGAACTAAAAAGAAACAAGTTTAAGTGCATTATAAGTGATTATAAGAATCCTTTTAGCGTAAGAAAGGGAGATAAATTTGACCTATTAAGGAAGATAAATGTTTATTTCAGATTTTGGCGAGAGTGGCTTCTTGGAAAAAAGATGGCAAGCAAGCTAAAAAATGAAAAATATGACTTTGTCTATACAAATACTCGTTTTCCTGTTGTAGGAGCGAGCATTGCCAAAAAATTAGCAATACCTCATATTACACATATTCGGGAATTTGGCTCTGATGAGTGTTTTCAAGGACCGTGGACTCCAAAAACTATTTATAATTGTAGTGATAAAGTTGTTCTTATCTCGAAGGCTCTTTACAACACGATGGCATCAAAAACGCCGTCTGAGAAGTTAATTATGATTCACAATGGAATTAGCGGAGATTTGGGAATAGAAACGCATCAATTGTTTCCGGATAAACGATTCAATATGATTCTTACTGGACGGATTGTTCCCGACAAAGGGCAAATAGACGCTGTTAAGGCTTTAGTAAAACTCAAAAAAATGGGAGTAAGTGAAGCTAAATTATATCTGGCAGGAAGTGCACCAGAAACAGATAGAAAATATGAGAATGAAATTAAGCAGTATGTGGCGGAAAAGGGACTAAATGAAGATGTGATTTTTCTCGGTGAAGTTAATGATATGAAAGCTGTAAGAAAAAATATGGACATAGAGTTGATGTGCGCAATACTTGAAACATTTGGTCGAGTTACAGTAGAGGGAATGCGCAATGGATTATTGGTTATAGGAAGCAATACTGGTGGAACGATTGAAATTATTCGAGATAAAGAAAATGGATTACTCTACGAGCAAGGAAATGTAGATAGTTTATCACAGATTTTATATAAGGTCTATCAGAATGTCAAATTCAGTCGAAAAGTTGCGTTGAATGGTTATCTGTTTTCACAAACTTCTTTTACAGAAGAAAACAATGTAAAACAGATATATGAAGCTATTAGAGAAACTCTTTCTTGAACGTAAATATCTTGAAATATTTGTTTTATAGAGTGCAGGAGAATGAAGTTGTGAATGAAAAAAAGTTTTATATTTATAGGAGTAGGTTGCTCTTAAGCATATTTTTACTTATATTGATAGAACCAGCATACTTTTTGACAATCGAGTCAATTCATAGAATTTATTGGGTTGGTAAATTTTTGGTATTTATAGTGGTTTGCATGATGATAATGCTTACTCAAAAAAAACCGAGAGGGTTAGTATGGATTAGCACTTTTTATGGAGTTATATTGTTTAGTACAATTATAAATTCTGGTTCGATACAAAACTGTATAGGCTCAATTTGCAGTAGCTTGACAATGTGTTTGATTTTTGTATTATGGTTGGATAAAAATCCAGATACATTATTAAATGCATTTGCGGTACTAGAAATATATATATATATAAACTTGGTTACAATACTTGCATATCCGAATGGAATGTATAACAGTGGTTTATTTGATCAAAGTTGGTTCTTGGGATTTAAAAATCCACAAATTAGAACAATACTTCCTATTGTTTGTATGGCACTGATACGGGCGTACAGATGTAGAGGAAAGATAACGCTGTCAGCAGCGCTACTTGTGGTAGCGTCAGCAATGACGATGGTATTAAATGGCTCGTCGACCGGATTGGTTGGAATAGCCGTTTTTGTTTTTCTTTTAATAATGTTTCACAGAAAATATAAAAAACTTCCTAGGATATTTAATCTTTTAACTATGACAATGATAACTGGTGGATTGTTTTTAGGAATTATGGCATTCCAGATTCAGGATATATTCTCGTTTTTAATTGTTGGAGTTTTGGGAAAAGATTTGAATTTTACACATAGAACTGGAATTTGGAATACTGCAATTCAACTAATAGGAGAAAAATTACTGTTTGGATATGGATATTTAAGAGACAGTGATTATGCATCACTATTTAATTTTACTGTCGCTACGCATCCACACAATTATCTGTTGTACATTGCAATGACGGGTGGAGCATTGCTCATTGTTGTTTGGCTTGCTGGAATAGTAAAAGCAAGTAGGACACTTAATGAAAATATTTCAAGCATTTATTGTAAAGTTATATTGTTTACCTTATGTTCTTTTTTGGTGATGGGATTAACGGAGTCATTGGTTAGTACAGAACTTTTGTATCCAATGGTTGTTTTGGGAATGAAAGCGGATAAAATTAGTAATCTTCCGTATCAAGACAAAGGTGTTATAATATTAGGAAAACGAATTATTTGGGGAAGGAAAGGATAAGTGGTATGCAAAAAACAAGTATTAAAAAGAATTTTATGTACCAGATGATCTATCAAATTTTGATCATTATCTTACCATTCGTTACATCTCCATATATTGCTAGAGTGATAGGAGCGGAAGGACTTGGAACATATTCATATTCATATTCTATTGCTTATTATTTTGTGTTGTTTTCGATGTTGGGACTTTCTAATTATGGCAATCGCATAATTGCACAAAATAGAGAAAGTCAGGATAAACTAAATGAAGTGTTTTCTAATGTTTTAGCAATACATATGCTCTTTTCATTTGGATGCTTTATAATTTACTGTATATATGCGTTTTTTGTGGCCAAAGAGCGGGTATATGCTATTATACAAACTGCCTATGTGTTGAGTGGTATATTTGATATAAGTTGGTTTTACTTTGGAATAGAAAAGTTTAAACTAACTGTTACTAGAAATACAATTATAAAAATATTGAATGTCATTTGCGTCTTTACTTTTGTAAAACAACCTTCAGATCTTTGGAAGTATTGTATTATTATGGCTTTTGGGATGCTCATTAGCCAAATAACTCTTTGGATTCCGCTGAAAAAATATGTGAAATTGGTTAAACCAGAGATGGCTAAAATGGTAATTCATATAAAGCCTCTGCTGATTTTATTTATACCAGCAATTGCAGTTAGCCTATATAAGTACATGGATAAAATAATGATAGGTACTTTGAGTAGTAAGGCGCAGTTAGGATATTATGAAAATGCAGAGAAAATGATAAACATTCCGTTAGCGATAATAATGTCTTTCGGAACAGTGATGCTTCCTAAAATGTCGAATTTGGTATCATCGAATAATAGAGCAGAAGCAAACAGATACATTGGACTATCGATGAAATACGTGATGTGTTTAGCTTTTGCACTAGCCTTTGGTTTGGCTGGAATAGGAAAAGTTTTTGCTCCAGTATTTTGGGGAAAAGAGTTCTATTTGTCAGGTCTTTTAATAATGGGACTTTCTACGACAATTCCATTTATGTCATTTGCAAATGTAATAAGAACGCAATATTTAATACCAACTGAGAGAGATAAGGAATATTTATCATCTGTTATTGGAGGTGCAATTGTTAATCTTATTATAAACGGTTGCTTGATTCCACGATATGGTGCAATTGGAGCAACAATTGGTACAATAGCAGCGGAGTGTGTTGTGTGTGTGATTCAAGCGTGGGTTGTAAGAAAAGAACTACCATTAAAAAAATATATAGTGAATATGATTCCATTTTTAATATTTGGATTCGGTATGTTTGTAGTTGTTTACGGATATGGAAGAATGTTTGATACAGGATTAAAAACACTATTTGTTCAAATTACAATAGGAGCTTTTTTATATTGTGGTATTACATGTATATATATGTATGTGACAAATGATGCATTTGTGGTTAGTACTATACAAAAATTGAAGATGCGGAAAAAAGGAAAGTCTTGACTTGTTGATTGTAATCAATTAGTTTATAAAAGGAGAAATATGAAAACAACATTACTTATCATGGCGGCCGGAATCGGTAGCCGATTTGGAACAGGAATAAAACAGTTGGAGCCGGTCGATGATGCAAACCATATTATCATGGACTACTCAATCCATGATGCGATTGAGGCTGGTTTCAATCATGTAGTATTTATCATCCGTAAGGATATCGAGAAGGAGTTCAAAGAGGTCATTGGTGACCGCATTGCAGCTATTTACTCCTCTCACAATGTAACTGTGGATTACGCTTTCCAGGACATCAACGATATTCCGGGCAGCTTGCCGGAAGGTCGCACGAAACCGTGGGGAACTGGTCAAGCGGTGCTTGCAGCGAAAAATATGATTGATACTCCGTTCATCGTCATCAATGCAGATGATTACTATGGCAAAGAAGGTTTCAAAGCAGTCCATGAGTATCTGGTAAATGGCGGAAAGTCCTGTATGGCTGGTTTTGTTCTGAAGAACACGTTGTCCGACAACGGTGGCGTGACTCGTGGTATCTGCAAGATGGACGAGAATGGGAACTTGACCGAGGTTGTAGAAACCAAAAACATTGTAAAGACATCGAACGGTGCAGAAGCAGACGGTGTGGCTGTTGATGTGAACTCTATGGTTTCTATGAATATGTGGGGATTAACTCCTGATTTCCTGGATATGTTGGAGGAAGGCTTTAAGGAGTTCTTCCAGAAGGAAGTTCCGGGCAATCCACTGAAAGCGGAGTATCTGATTCCTGTCTTTATTGGAGAATTACTGGAGCAGGGTAAGATGTCTGTAAAGGTTCTGAAGACCAATGACACTTGGTACGGCATGACCTATCATGAAGACGTCGCAGCTGTGAAGGATAGCTTCAAGAAGATGTTGGAGAATGGAGTGTACAAGGCTGATTTATTTGCAGACTTGTAGAAGTTTTTCATCTAGTCCGATAAGAATCAAAATAGGGGGAATAGAGGATGGGAGCTACATACAAAAGATTAGTGAAATTTACATATTACAAGATTAAGCTGATTTCAAATGAAAATGGTCATGAAAAAGTTTGGGATTATGATCTGACAAACTGGCTTGCATCGGTGTCTGATGATGGTCATATGTACAAAAATTGTGAATTGGCAGATACAAAGGTGAATTTTCAGGAATTATACCATGATATGAAAGAGGAGATCTATGTATTCCGCGCTTACAAATTAAGGGATTACAATGTGCCATCCAAAATTAGAGAAGGTGAATCTGCGGAACCGATAGAACTTGATGATAATGAATATATCGGAGAAGATATGACGGTTTTGTACGATTGGAAAAACTCAATTTGCATGATCCAACAGAACCGAATGTCGGTGGGAATTTCCAGACTTGCAGAATGGATTAACAAGACCGTAGGATTTGATGAGAGTCGAAAGGTTGTCTTTGTTCCTATTTCGGATCGTTTTACAAAGAGCAAACTGAAAAACAAATATATTCGTACGATTGAATTTTCATTTGCCAATATGGAACAGGAAAATGGGGATGGACCGTTAAGCAGTATCATTAATGGCATCGGAAAATATAAGGGAGCTTCTGCAAAGATTACAATTAGTGTTGGGCGCACAAAGGATGCACAGCTGGATCCACAATCTTCATATGACTTGATTGAAGATATTCAGAATCATCCGGAGAGTATTGGAACAGCGAGAGCAAAACTGAAAAGCATGTCAGATGACGATAAAGCACGGATTGAGATGGTAGATATTTTTGAGACATCTTCCCATGATTATATCGAGTTCAACATTACAGAGAAAAAGCCGCTTGATTTCTTACAGGCTCGAGTGAAAATGTACACGACGTATCTGGGAAGAAGAAAAGACTTACTGAAACTTTGCCAGCGATGAGTATGAAGGAAATGGCATTATTAAAGGAAAGAATTTATCCGTATGTAGTAGCAGTTGGCGGCGTGTGTCTGATTCGGAGATCATGTGTGATTGAGTTTTTCTCAAGTGAAAATCTGAATGATGCGTTGACCGCAATTATTACGGTAACTTCCATTATTATCGGTTTTATAGGAGCAATTTTGCCGGTGATTCTGAGCATGAAAAATGATTCTAAGGTTGTTCAGTATGTGTTTCAGCGTGACAAGAGAAAATTGTTTCTGGAATATATAAAAAGCACGTTGGCAAGCGGTCTTCTTTTGATTGTATGTTCAATCATTCCGTATTTCAGTGATCTTTATGAAGATACTTTTTTTTATAAAAATTGGCCGTATGCGGTTATTTCTATGTTGATATGCTTTCTGTGTGCAACATATCGGTGTTTAAATAATATGCTAAATCTGATTTTCAAGTTGGATGACGATCTTCCTCATTCTTTGATAAGGGAAGAAAGTGATGTGAAGAAAGATCTGGACCGGAGGCTCCAAAAACAGCAGAGTGCTTGCGGCAAAGGAGGTCATTAACCAGAGCCCTTGAAGAGGCAAAGAAGGCTGAAGTCGAGAGTGTGGTTAAGAAATTATTAGCTAGAGACATGAGTGCGGATGAGATCTCCTTGAAAAACAGAAATAAGATCGACCGTGTGGAAACTGAACTCCGGAAGTTCACGCGGTCTTTTTTGAAGGTCGATATATAGTTTGTAATAGAAATAAAAGAAATGGAGTGTGAGAAAAATGAACTTATCAAAAATTCATCATGTTGCAATCATCGTATCTGACTACGAAGCAGCTAAGGATTTCTATGTGAACAAGCT
>ENA-OPVY01001233-OPVY01001233.1-human-gut-metagenome-genome-assembly--contig:-NODE-1233-length-13894-cov-3.002746_pt1 | contig 13894 bp, 10 predicted proteins | sample MGYA00241503_ERZ501998 | MGnify/ENA primary metagenome ERZ501998 (study PRJEB25962, sample SAMEA2042107) | human gut metagenome | biome: human gut; feature: human-associated habitat; material: faeces... | reverse complement strand
GCATAAATTCTGTGCATCGCGAAGCGTGTTGCTGAGAACGGAGTGAACAGTAACAATAGAAAAAGGCTTGAGAAATCGGAGATTTCGGACGTATAATATAATAAGAAAAAAACAATATAAGATACAGAGGAGAATTTATCATGAAATATCAGTCAGTTATGGATCTTCACACACATACCGTAGCCAGCGGACATGCATACTGCACACTTCGCGAGATGGCCAGGGCTGCTTCCGATAAAGGTCTTGAACTCCTGGGAATCACAGAGCATGCACCGAAAATGCCCGGAACCTGTCATAAGTTTTATTTCCAGAATATAAAGGTAGTACCCCGTGAAATGTACGGGATCCAGCTGCTTCTGGGTTCGGAGGTAAATATCCTGGATGCGGCGGGAACGGTAGATCTTGAGCAGAAAACTCTGGAGAAGCTGGACGTGGTCATTGCAAGTCTTCATGTTCCATGCATCAGACCGGGCAGCAGACAGGAGAATACGGAGGCCTATCTTAATGCTATGAAGAATCCGTGTGTCAATATCATCGGACATCCGGATGACGGAAGATACGAGGTTGACTATGAGGCGCTTGTACAGGGAGCCAGAGAATACGGTAAAGTCCTGGAGCTGAACAATCACTCCATGGACCCTGACTGTAACCGTGAGAATGCAGTGGAGAATGATACCATCATGCTGGAATACTGCAAAAAATATCGGGTACCTGTGGTTATGGACAGTGATGCCCATTTTGACCTTCTGATCGGGGAATTTGATCTTGCCAGAGACCTTCTGACTAAACTGGATTTTCCGGAAGAGCTGGTACTGAACCGTTCTGTGGATGCCGTGAAAAAGTATGTAAACCGGAAATTCTGAAAGATAGACGACTGTTCTGTGTTAATTGACGGTAATACGAAAAACTTTCTGAAAAAAAGTTGTCAAAATTGAATAAAATACTTGAAATTTGCATGGAAATTTAGTAAAATGTGAACATATTAAGTAAGACAAACAGGGAGGTATTACATATGGACGTTTTTAGAACTGACCGAATCAGAAATGTAGTCCTATTAGGTCATGGTGGCGCAGGCAAAACAACGCTGGCTGAGGCAATGGCTTATCTGGCAGGTATGACAAGCAGACTCGGACGTGTTGAGGATGGCAATACTGTCAGCGATTATGACAAGGAAGAAATAAAGAGACATTTTTCCATCACAACTTCTCTGATCCCGGTACCATGGGATAAGATGAAGGTAAATGTACTGGATACTCCCGGATACTTCGATTTTGTGGGAGAAGTTGAGGAGGCAGTCAGTGCCGCAGATGCAGCGATCATCGTTGTTTCCGGTAAGGCCGGTGTTCAGGTTGGAACACAGAAGGCATGGAATCTCTGCGAGAAATATAAACTTCCGCGAATGATCTTTGTTACAGATATGGACGTGGATGATGTCAGCTATCGTGAGGTCGTGGAAGAGCTGACAGAGCTGTACGGCAAGAGGATCGCTCCCCTTCATTTCCCGATCCGTGAGGATGGTAAGTTTGTAGGTTATGTCAATGTTGTGAAGCAGGCAGGAAGAAGATATATTGATAAGGCCGGCAAGGAAGAATGCCCGGTTCCGGATTATCTGACAGAATATCTTGAGAAATATCATGAAACTCTGATGGAGTCTGTTGCAGAGACAAGCGAAGAATTTATGGATCGTTACTTTGAGGGGGACGAATTTTCAATAGAGGAGATTCGTGCTGCCATGCGCACGGAAGTGATGGATGGGGACATCGTTCCGGTTGCGATGGGATCGAACATACAGGCACAGGGTGTTGCCAATCTGCTTTCTGATATTGTGCGCTTCTTCCCGAGTCCGGACAAGAGAAGCTGTGCAGGTATCCACAGAACAAAGAGTGAGATCTACGAGGCAGATTACGATTTTGCAAAAGCCAAATCTGCATATGTATTTAAGACGATGGTGGATCCTTTTATCGGAAAATATTCATTTGTAAAGGTATGCTCCGGTGTACTCAAAGGGGATGACGTACTTTACAATGCAGATGTGGATGCCGAGGAAAACCCGGGAAAGCTTTATACGATGTGCGGAAACAAACCGACAGAAGTTTCCGAACTGTTTGCAGGAGATATCGGAGCAATCGCAAAGCTTGGAAGTACAAAGACAGGAGATACTCTATCTACAAAGAATACGCCGATTACATACTCCAGAACAGATTATTCGGTTCCATATACCTATATGAGATACAAGACTCTGACAAAAGGGGATGAAGACAAGGTATCTCAGGCACTGCAGAAAATGATGGCAGAGGATGTGACACTCAGAGCAGTCAATGACAGTGAGAACAGACAGTCTCTTCTTTACGGTATGGGAGATCAGCATCTGGAGATCGCAGCCAGCAAACTGGCAGCCAGATATAAAGTAGAAATTAAACTGGAGACACCGAAAGTGGCGTTCCGTGAGACAATCCGTAAGAAATCGGATGTGGACACAAAATACAAAAAACAGTCCGGCGGACATGGTCAGTACGGACATGTAAAGATGCGGTTTGAACCATCCGGTGATTTGGAGACTCCTTATGTATTTGAAGAAGAAGTGGTAGGCGGCGCTGTTCCGAAGAACTACTTCCCGGCTGTAGAAAAAGGACTTCAGGACTCTGTGGTAAAAGGTCCTCTCGCAGGATATCCGGTAGTCGGAGTCAAAGCAGTTCTTTACGATGGATCTTACCATCCGGTAGATTCTTCGGAGATGGCATTCAAGACAGCTACGATTCAGGCATTTAAGAAAGGTTTTATGGAAGCGGGACCGGTTCTTCTGGAGCCTATCGCATCCTTGAAAGTGACAGTGCCGGATGACTATACAGGAGATGTTATGGGTGATCTGAATAAGAGAAGAGGACGTGTCCTTGGCATGACACCTGTAAGCGGCGGCAAACAGATCATAGAAGCAGACATTCCGATGACAGGACTGTTTGGATACTGTACAGTGCTTCGCTCCATGACAGGAGGAAGAGGTACTTATGAGTATCAGTTTGCAAGATATGAGCAGGCACCTTCGGATGTACAGGAGAAGGAAATCGCAGCAAGAGCAGCGGAAGAAAAATAGAATAGAAAATTAGAAAAAGACCTTTTCTGCAAAAATCAAGGATTTTGTTGTAGGAAAGGTCTTTTTTGGCGGAGAAAACAGAAAAAAATTATGCAAAACGTGGAAAAAATATAAAAATAGTATTAAAATTGTGTGTGTGGTATTAAGGTGGTATAATAGAACACGTTTTGAAAAGAAGAATGTGAAAACAGAGAGGACTTAGGGGACCAATGAAAATTGTAATCATAGGCGACGGCAAGGTTGGTTATAAACTGGCAAAACAACTGTCATCAGAAAAGTACGATATTATATTGATCGATAATAATGAAGAAAAACTGCGAAAATCCATTGAAAGAATGGATGTTTTTTGTGTTGCGGGAGAAGGCGGCAGTGTGGAGGTTCAGCAGAGGGCGGATGTACCGCATGCAGATTTGGTGATTGCCTGCACTTCTACGGACGAGTGCAATATGCTCAGCTGTCTGATCGCGAGAAGGCTGGGCGCACGGCATACGATTGCCCGGGTAAGAAATCCGATCTACTATAAACAGATTGATTTTCTGAAAAAGGACCTCCATTTGAGTATGGTAGTAAATCCGGAACTGATCGTTGCGGGGGATATTACCCGTCTGCTGCTGTTTCCGGATGCAAGTAAGGTAGAGACTTTCGTAAAAGGAAGGGTGGAACTTGTTGAATTTCCGATTCACTGCGGAAAGCTGGAAGGATTGTCTTTGTCTGAATTATATGCACGTTTTCAGGTTCAGGTGCTGGTATGTGCAGTCGAATCCGGAGAAACGGTTTTGATTCCGGATGGAGATTATATTTTAAAAGCAGGAGACAAGTTGCATATTGCGGCTTCTCATCAGAATATGGAGCAGTTCTTCAAGAAGATTGCCCTGCGAAAAGAGAAGATTAAAAATGCAATGATCTGCGGTGGGGGGAGAGTGGCCTACTATCTGGCAAGCCAGTTGTGTAATCTGGGGATGAATGTCAAGATCATCGAAAGAAACAGAGAGCGCTGTGAAGAGCTCTGTGAACTTCTTCCACAAGCAACCATCATCAATGGCGATGCGACGGAGCATGATCTGCTGATAGAAGAGGGGATTGAAAAAACAGATGCTTTTATTGCACTGACAGGAATGGATGAAGAGAACATCATCATGTCTTTGTTTGCTTCTAAGCAGAGTGTATCCAAGGTGATCGTAAAGATCAATGAGGACCGCAGAGCCATGATGATCGATGAACTTGGACTCGACAGTATTGTATCTGCTAAAACAGCGACTGCTGATGCCATTCTTGGTTATGTGCGGGCGAGAAGAAATTCTCAGTGCAGTGCAAATGTGGAGACCATGTACCAGCTACTGGATGGAAGAGTGGAGGCGCTGGAATTTATTATCAAATCGGAGAATGCGTATACGGGAGTGCCTCTTAAAGATCTGAATCTGAAAGTGAACAATATCATTGCCTGCATTGCGCGGGGAAGAAAGATCATTATTCCAAACGGAGATGACAGTATTCAGGTAGGTGACAGTGTAGTTATTATCACCATGACAAAACAGATCCGGGATCTGGACGATATTTTGGTGAAGAGGTAACGAGATGAATAATAGAATGATTGTTTATATGATAGGCAGAATGTTGGGAGTGGAAGGACTTCTGCTTCTGGTGCCAGCGTTTGTTTCTTTTTTGTATGGAGAGCAAAGCGGAATTGCATTTTTATTAACAGCGGCCATTCTGCTCATTATTTTTCTGCTGGCGGGCAGAAAAAAACCGAAAGATACGAGTATTTATGGAAAAGAAGGGCTTGCACTGGTCGGGATTGCCTGGATTTTGTGGTCACTGTTCGGTGCACTGCCGTTTTTTATCTCCGGTTCGATTCCAGATTATCTGGATGCCTTTTTTGAGACAGTCTCCGGATTTACAACAACAGGTTCTACAATTCTGACGGATATCGAGGCGCTTCCGCAGGGAATGTTGTTTTGGAGAGCGCTGACACACTGGATCGGCGGAATGGGAGTTTTGGTATTTGTTATGGTACTTTTGAGTCTGGATGATGACGGATCCATGTATCTGATGCGCGCGGAAGTACCGGGACCGGAAGCAGACAAGCTTGTTCCGAAGGCACGCAGTACGGCGAGAATTCTGTATCTGATGTATCTGATTCTGACAATGGCAGAGGTGATTTTCCTTTTATTTGGCGGAATGAACCTTTATGACGCACTGATTCATTCATTCAGTACTGCGGGAACCGGTGGATTTTCCAACAGAAATGCAAGTGTGAGCTATTATGACAGTGCGTATATTGACGGGGTTATCACCGTATTTATGATTTTGTTTGGGATCAATTTTAATATTTATTTTGCAATTTACATAAAAAACTGGAAGAGTGCATTAAAAAATGAAGAAGCACGCACCTATCTTGGTGTGATTGCTGCGGCAATATTGATGATCACAGTCAACATTTATCATATATACGGCAATGTGGCAAGTGCGTTCCGGTATTCAGCTTTTCAGGTGGCATCGGTGATCACGACAACGGGATTCTACACTGCGGACTTTAATTTATGGCCGGAATTTTCTAAAACCATTTTGCTGGTCACCATGATCATCGGAGCTTGTGCCGGATCGACAGGTGGAGGAATGAAGGTGTCGAGAATTCTGATCCTCTGCAAGAGCGTAAAGCAGGAAATCAAGCGGATTCTGCATCCTAAAGCAGTGACGGTGGTGACTGTGAACGGTCAGAAGGTAGGCAGAGAGACCCTTCATGGAGTATATGTATACAGTATTTGTTATGCGCTTATCCTGGTATCTTCTGTTTTGATCGTGTCCATCGATAATTATGATTTTGCGACTTCTGTCAGTGCGGTTCTGACGACCTTAAATAATGTCGGTCCCGGAATTTCACAGGTGGGACCGGTTGAGAATTTCTTTGAGTTCTCCTGGCTGTCAAAACTGGTATTCTGTGCGGATATGCTGCTGGGACGGCTGGAAATCTTCCCTTGTCTTGTCCTGCTTGCACCGGAGCTCTGGAAACGGAAATTTTAAGACAAAATGTTGGAAAAATCATAGGTAAATATTAAAAAGATATAAAAATTGCAAGAAGAATTGTGAATTATCTTTGAAGATGTTATAATTGTCCCACTACTTTAAAAGTAGAAATTATTTTTAGGAAAGGGAATTAGCATGAAAAAAGGTAAAATGAAACTTCTTGCAGTGTTGGCATTGGTTATTCTTGCCGGTATTTACTATTATGTTGCATTGCCGGCACTCAATATTCATTCTACGGAGTTCTGGATATTTCTGATCGTGGTGATCGTGGCAGCAGCATTTTTCTATGCGAAAAGAAAGCGGTTCGACAGATATGCGCTGAAAGAATCCAAGGGGATGAAAGTGATCCTGGGGATTCTTGGCGCAGTTGTAATCGTGTATGCAGCAGGTACACTGTTGTCTTCTCCGATCGTCAACGCGAAAAAATATCAGAAGCTGATGAAAGTAGAGGATGGAGAATTTACAAAAGATATCGAGGAACTCTCATTTGATCAGATTCCGCTGCTTGACAGAGATTCTGCGACGATCCTGGGAAACAGAAAGATGGGAAGTATGGTGGATATGGTCTCTCAGTTTGAGGTAGATGACTGGTACAGCCAGATCAACTACCAGGATCAGCCCGTGAGAGTATCTCCCCTGCGTTATGCCAGCCTGATCAAATGGTTCACGAATCAGAGTGAGGGAATTCCGGCATATATCAAGATCGATATGGCGACACAGAATACCGAACTGGTGAAGTTGGATGAAGGGATGAAGTATACGACCAGTGATCATTTCAATCGCAATATTTACCGTCATCTCCGGTTCAAATATCCGACTTATATCTTCAATGACTTAAGTTTTGAGATCGATGACAACGGAGTTCCATACTGGATCAGCCCGGTGAAGAAATTCAATATCGGTCTGTTTGGAGGTACCACAGTTGGAAGAGTGGTTTTATGTAATGCCATTACAGGTGAGACGAAAGATTATAAGATCGAAGATGCACCGGAGTGGATCGACCGGGCGTACTCCGCAGATATGCTGATACAGCTGTATGATTATTATGGTACGTTGAAGCATGGATTTTTAAACAGTGTGCTGGGACAGAAGGATTGTCTGCATACGACGACAGGATACAACTATCTTGCGCTGGATGATGATGTATGGGTATATACAGGTGTGACTTCGATCACAGGAGACCAGTCCAATGTAGGATTTGTTCTGATGAATCAGCGTACGATGGAGACGAAGTTCTATGAAGTGGAAGGCGCGACAGAAGAGTCTGCCATGTCTTCAGCAGAAGGTCAGGTGCAGAACTTAAAATACAAAGCGGCATTCCCGTTGCTTTTGAATATTTCAGGGGAGCCGACCTATTTTATGGCGCTGAAAGATGATGCCGGACTGGTGAAAAAGTATGCCATGGTCAATGTGCAGAAATATCAGGTTGTAGCCATTGGAAATACGGTCAGTGAGTGTGAAGAAAACTACAATGATCTGATGTATGAGAGTGGCATCAAGAAGCAGGCGGAAGATACGAGAGAAGTAAAGACGCTGGCTTCCAAGATCACAAAGATCGCACAGGGCGTTGTAGACGGAGATTCTCACTTTTATATCATGTTGGAAGGCTCTGATGATATTTTTGATGTTTCAGTCGTTGATTTTATCGATATTATCAAATACAATGTCGGTGATACTGTGACGGTAGAATACAAAGAAGGTGAGCGGGCAAATTCTGTACTTTCTTTGAACGGAGAAGAGCCGGATCAAAAAGCAAAAGAGACAAAAAAATCAGAAGCGGAAAGCGAAGAGCAGGCATTATCAGAAGAATAATAAAAACAGATATACCATAATGTATAAAAAAGCGGTACTCAGTAAAAAATACTGAATATCGCTTTTTTCATACCCATTAGTTCAAAACGTTATAATTGTCGGAATCTATATCGGGAATGGATTCTTTCTCAGCCCCCACACTGATAAAGAAATCAAGAGTATTTTCTGCAGAAATTTTACTCAGACTGGTCATAAATGCAGAAATGTTGTTTAAAGAAATATCCGCCTGTTTTAATACGCTGTCAATAAAGATGGTATCAATATCATGATTACCTGCTACCATACCGTAGAGAAAACCGATAAATTCATCCATTGTCAGAATATCAGGATAGTCTTCCATGCAGATTGCACGTACACCGAAGTCTAAAGTAGTAGTGTTGCGATGACTTTTTTTGATAAATACGACGTTTCCGTTAGATGTTTTGACCTTTTCATTAGCAAGCTCAATCATCTGCTGTGTTTTTCCGGTTCCTTTCGGTCCTGTAATTAAATTTACCATGGCAAATCTCTCCTTTTTGTATGTATTTTGAGACTTCTTTCTGCTCAAATAACTTAAATTTATTATACACCAAACAAGGTTCTCAAACAATAAAAAAATAATAAAAATGCAGATAAATATTCAGAAAAATATAATGAGAAAACTTCTCAATAACAAATGTTGAAATTGAGAGTAGGACATGGTAATATCAAACTAATTGAGAATCATAATCATTTAAGGAGGCTCATATGTCATCGGAAACATTGTCTTATTTTTTCAAAAATGAAGATATAAAACTAAAAGCCAGGTTTCAGGTTGCGCTGCAGTGCGCCCCCTTTTTAAAGGGGATCAAGATATCCAGTGTGATCACAATGGAACAGAAAATGTGTGAGGAGCTGCAGGAGATTTTTGAAGAGACAGAGGTAGAATATCGAATTCTGTCCTGCAGGGACAGCAGATGTCTTGTTTTCTTTTTTCGACGGAGTGAGTTGGAATATCATCTGATGATGCCTGACAATCAGCGGCTGCTTGAGGCATATGGGTATCATATGCGGAATCTGGATGAGATGCTCAAAAGACTGGCTCAAAGAGTGAGGCAGATAAGCAGCAGAAAACTGGGATTTCCCCATGAAATCGGAGTGTTTTTAGGGTATCCGAAGGAAGATGTGGAAGGATTTATTCACAATGAAGGAAGAAAGTATCTTATGATCGGATATTGGAAAGTATATAGTAATCCGTCCAGGGCAAAAATGATTTTCAAGTCTTATGATCAGGCCAAAGAAGGAGTGGTCAGAGAATTTTTAGCCGGAAAAAGTATCCGGGAAATCGCACAATAATGAAGGAGGAATTCACATGAATGCAGCAGTAGTATATTGGAGTGGAACAGGAAATACAGAGGCAATGGCACAGGCGGTCGCAGAAGGGATTCAGGCAGCAGGAGGAACCGCGGAGGTATGTGAGGTTGGACAGACAGATGCGGATACGATTTCAAAATTTGATAAAATTGCGCTCGGCTGCCCGTCTATGGGAGCAGAGCAGTTGGAAGACAGCGAAATGGAGCCGTTCGTGGAAGAGCTGGAGCCGATGCTTTCCGGTAAACAGCTGCTTTTGTTTGGTTCTTACGGCTGGGGTGACGGAGAGTGGATGCGTGACTGGTGCCAGAGAATGGAAGAGGCGGGAGCACATCTGATCTGTGAAGAAGGTGTGATCGCAAACGAGACGCCGGATGATGCTGCGTTGGAGGAATGCCGGGCAGCCGGAAAGGAACTGATCACGGCATCGGTATAAGGATTCTTTTTCCATGTGCATTTAAACGGAACCAAAGTCTTCTCCTGAGCATAGGATAACATATCGAAAAAAAGAATTACGAAAGGGAGAAACATATGAATTTGGATGTAATACTTGGAATTTTACTGCCGTTTGCAGGAACAACTCTTGGCGCAGCAATGGTATTCTTCATGAGAAAAGAGATGAATGAAAAGCTGCAGAAAGGTCTGCTCGGATTTGCTTCGGGTGTCATGATCGCAGCATCTGTCTGGTCGCTTTTGATCCCGGCCATCGAGATGGCGGAGGAAGGCGGACAGATTGCATGGATTCCTGCATCGGCAGGGTTTCTGCTTGGAATTGGTTTTCTGCTTTTGCTGGACACGGTGACACCTCACCAGCACTTTCAGGAATTGGAGCCGGAAGGGATTCAGGCATCACTTCGAAAAACAACAATGTTGATGCTCGCAGTGACGCTGCACAATATTCCGGAAGGGATGGCAGTGGGTGTGACCTTTGCCGGAGTTCTTTCGGATAATGTACTGATAACAATGACTGGAGCATTTGTATTGTCTGCCGGAATTGCTATTCAGAATTTTCCGGAGGGAGCGATTATTTCCATGCCGTTAAGGGCACAGGGAATTACAAAACTGAGGGCGTTTGTGTATGGAACACTGTCAGGGATTGTAGAGCCGATCGCCGCATTTCTGACAATCTGGCTGACGGGGCTTGTAGTTCCGCTTCTGCCATATTTTCTCTCCTTTGCGGCAGGCGCTATGATTTATGTTGTAGTGGAAGAGTTGATTCCGGAGGCACAAAACGGAAAACATACCAATGTAGGAACAATCGGTGTTGCAGCAGGGTTCACACTGATGATGATTCTGGATGTGGCGTTGGGATAGAAAAAAGCAGAGGGAGCAGTGTCTGTATTCCCTTTGCATCTTACTTATAAACATTGATTAGTTTTTCTAAAATGGAAAATCAGAAAATGGCTTGCATTCTTTTCAAAACCATGTTATTCTTTGCTTTAGTGTTGTAAAACACTAAACTCAGGAGAGTCTCTGAAAAAAGAGCGCCGAAGGTGTAATCAGCAGACGCATAATCTGGATGCGGTTTTGCTGAGAATCTCTCAGGCAAAAGGATGGAGGAAAGAAAGTATGTTAGCACAAATCTACAGTCAAATCGACACAGCAATCAAATGGGTGGATGACCGTATCTGGGGACTGCCGCTTATTATATTGATTCTGACAACAGGTATCTATTTAACCGTTCGCCTTGGCGGACTTCAGATTCGGCATCTGCCGAAAGCACTCAGATTCATGGTAAAAAATGAAGAAGAAGGACATGGGGAAGTGACCAGCTTTGGAGCACTTTGTACGGCGCTTTCTGCAACGATCGGAACCGGAAATATTACCGGAGTAGCGACTGCGATTGCGGCAGGCGGACCGGGCGCACTGTTCTGGATGGTGGTGGCAGCATTTTTCGGAATGGCAACGAAGTATGCAGAAGGGCTTCTTGCAATCAAATACCGGACAATCGACAAAGAAGGGCATGTTCTTGGCGGACCGTTCTATTATATTGAAAACGGAATGGGAAAAAACTGGCGCTGGCTGGCAAAAATATTCGCATTTTTCGGAGCCGGAGTTGGATTGTTTGGAATTGGTACATTTACTCAGGTGAACAGTATTGCATCTGCAGTAAAAAATTTCTTTGACCCGAATACTGAAAATGCAGTGCAGATGTTCGGAAATACATATTCCTGGGCAACTGTGATCACATGTATTATTTTGACCGTTTGTGTTGGTCTTGTTGTGATTGGCGGATTGAAGCGAATTGCAAAAGTATCGGAAATTGTAGTTCCGTTTATGGCGGTATTGTACGTGGTGTTTGTTCTGATCATTATGATCACACATATTACAGAAATCCCGGCAGCAATCGTAACGATCGTGAAATCTGCGTTTACCGGAAGTGCCCTAGCAGGTGGTGCAATGGGAACAATGATAGTGGCAATGCAGAAAGGAATCGCAAGGGGAATCTTTTCGAATGAGGCAGGTCTTGGTAGTGCACCGATCGCGGCGGCAGCAGCAGTGACAAAAGAACCGGTGCGTCAGGGATTGGTTTCTATGACTGGAACATTTATTGATACCATTGTTATTTGTACAATGACCGGAATTTCTGTTGTTTTGGCAGGAAGCTGGAACGATCCGAATCTGGAAGGGGTGGAGATCACCATGGCGGCATTTCAGAAAGGCTTGCCATTCCCACCGGCAATTGCATCTTTTGTATTGATGATCTGTCTGGTATTTTTTGCATTTACAACGATTCTTGGATGGAATTATTATGGGGAGCGTTGTATGGAGTATCTCTTCAATCGGAACAAGAAAGTTGTAATGACATATCGCTGGCTGTACATTCTGGCAGTATTTATCGGACCGTATATGACTGTTGCAGCAGTATGGAACATTGCAGATATTTTCAATGCGTTGATGGCGCTTCCAAACCTGATTGCACTGCTAGCGCTTAGCAACGTAGTGGTGAAAGAAACAAAAGATTATTTTGGCAGAATGAAATAAGTGGAAAATCAAAGAAATCTACTTGACTTATTTTATGATTCTTTTTATAATAAGAAAACATATGAAAGAAATGTTGATGAGGAATAGTAAGAGTCTGAGGTTTTTCAGAGACCTGCCGGATGGTGCGAGGCAGGAAACAGCGTTCTCCCAACTCCCCTCGGAGTTCTTTTTCTGAACATCCGGATCGGAAAAGTAGGAAAAAGCGGGTCTTCCCGTTACAGAAGCAATGAGTGCATCTGTGTGTTTGCAGATGAAAAAGAGTGGTACCACGGAAGATAAAAGCCTTTTCGTCTCTTATGAGATGAGAAGGCTTTTTTTGAAATAAAAGGAGGATATGCAAAATGGGTGCAAAAATTGTTTATAACCACAAAGCAATCGAAAAAAAATGGCATGATAAATGGCAGGAAAATCCGGTAAATCCAAGATGTAAGGACAACGGAGAAAAGAAAGAAAAATATTATTGTCTGGATATGTTCCCGTATCCATCAGGAAATGGTCTGCATGTCGGACATTGGAGAGGATATGTAATTTCTGATGTATGGAGCCGTTATAAGTTACAGCAGGGATATTACATTGTACATCCAATGGGATGGGATGCATTTGGACTTCCGGCAGAGAACTATGCGATCAAGATGGGGGTTCATCCGGCAAAATCTACAGCAGAGAATGTAGCAAACATCAAGCGTCAGATCAATGAGATTGCAGCATTATATGACTGGGATATGGAAGTTAATACAACAGATCCGAATTTCTATAAATGGACACAGTGGATTTTTGTAAAAATGTTCAAAGAGGGCCTGGCATATGAGAAAGAGTTCCCGATCAACTGGTGTCCATCCTGCAAAACAGGTCTGGCAAACGAAGAGGTTGTGAATGGAAAATGTGAGCGCTGCGGAACAGATGTTACAAAGAAAAATCTGCGTCAGTGGATGCTGCGTATCACAAAATATGCAGACCGTCTTTTGAACGATCTAGACAAACTGGACTGGCCGGAAAAAGTAAAGAAAATGCAGGCTGACTGGATCGGAAAATCTTACGGTGCAGAAGTAGATTTCCAGGTGGATGGAAGAGAAGAGAAGATCACTGTTTATACAACACGCCCGGATACATTACATGGTGCAACATTTATGGTACTTGCTCCGGAACATGCGCTTGCAAAAGAACTTGCAACAGACGAGACAAGAGAAGCGGTAGAACAGTATATCTATGATGCTTCTATGAAATCCAATGTAGACAGACTTCAGGATAAGGAAAAGACGGGAGTATTTACAGGTTCTTATGCGATCAACCCATTAAATGGAGCAAAGACACCAATCTGGCTCTCTGATTATGTTCTCGCAGACTATGGTACCGGAGCAATCATGTGTGTGCCGGCTCACGATGATCGTGACTTTGCATTTGCAAAGAAATTCGATCTTCCAATCGTACAGGTAATCGCAAAAGATGGAAAAGAAATTGAAAATATGACAGAGGCCTATACAGAGGCAGCAGGAACGATGATCAATTCCGGTGAGTGGAACGGAATGGAATCAGCTGTTCTGAAAAAAGAAGCGCCGCATATCATCGAAGAACGTGGATTTGGAAAGGCAACTGTCAACTATAAACTGCGTGACTGGGTATTCTCGCGCCAGCGTTACTGGGGAGAACCAATTC
>ENA-OPVY01001223-OPVY01001223.1-human-gut-metagenome-genome-assembly--contig:-NODE-1223-length-14091-cov-2.781989_pt1 | contig 14091 bp, 10 predicted proteins | sample MGYA00241503_ERZ501998 | MGnify/ENA primary metagenome ERZ501998 (study PRJEB25962, sample SAMEA2042107) | human gut metagenome | biome: human gut; feature: human-associated habitat; material: faeces... | reverse complement strand
CCTCTGCCGGAGCAGCCGGCCATCGCCGCGGTGACCTACTCCGGCGGCGTGGCGGACTGCATCTATCAGGAGATGGAGGGCGACGTGTTTCGCTTCGGCGACATCGGCGTCCTCCTGGGAAAGGCCATTCGGGCCGACCCGGATCTGAGCCGGGTGGAGCGCTTTACCTCCATCGAGACCATCCGGGCCACCGTGGTAGGGGCGGGAACCCATACCACCGAGGTCAGCGGGAGCACCCTCCAATATGAGCAGGGCAAGCTCCCCCTGAAAAATGTCCCCATTCTTAAGGTGTCCGAGGAAGACGAGGCGTCGCTGGAAACGCTGAAGGCTTCCATTTTGAATCAGATGCCGCTGTATATGCCTGAGGGAAAAGCGGAGCAGCTTGCGATCGCTTTTACCGGAGAAAAGCGCACCAGCTTTGCGGACATTCAGGCATTGGCGGCAGCTATCATTGAGAGCACGAAGGAGGTGATCAGCAGCAGGTATCCCTTGGTCGTGGTGGTGGAGAACGATATCGGAAAGGTGCTCGGAAACGCGCTGAACGTACTGCTCAAGCGGGAGAAGGACGTCATCTGCATTGACGGTATCCGCACCCTGAGCGGCGACTACATCGATATCGGCGAGCCCATTGCAGGCGGGCAGGTGCTGCCCGTAGTGATCAAGACCTTGATTTTCAATTCTTAATGTTAGGACTTATGAGAGGTGAACTAGCATGATCCTGAAGACAAAGCTGTTCGGCCATGTGTACGAGTTCAAATCGATTCGGGAAGTCATGGCGAAGGCAAACGAGGAAAAATCCGGCGACAAGCTGGCAGGCATTGCCGCCGAAACCGCAGAGGAGAGAGTGGCCGCCAAGGTGGTGCTCTCCAATCTGACCCTGAACGATCTGCGCAACTGCCCCGCCGTCCCCTATGAGGAGGACGAGGTGACCCGGATCATCCAGGATTCTGTCAACGAGACCATCTTTAACGAGTATAAGAATATGACGGTGGCCGAGTTCCGCGAGTGGCTGCTGGATACCCAGACCACCCCCGACATGATCCGCCGGGCCTCCCGCGGCCTGACCTCTGAGATCGTTGCCGGCGTGTGTAAGCTGATGAGCAACCTGGACCTCATCTACGCCGCCAAGAAGATGCGCGTGACCGCCCACTGCAACACCACCATCGGTCTGCCCGGCACCTTCTCCTCCCGTCTGCAGCCCAACCACACCACCGATGATCCCAATGGCATCATCGCGTCCGTGATGGAGGGCCTGTCCCTGGGCTGCGGCGACGCCGTCATCGGCCTGAACCCCGTGGACGACTCCGTGGAGAGCGTGGCCCGCATCCTGAAGATGTTCGACGAGTTCAAGCGCAAGTGGGAGGTTCCCACCCAGATCTGTGTGCTGGCCCACGTGACCACCCAGACCGAGGCCGCCAACAAGTTCGGAGCTCCCCTCGACCTGATGTTCCAGTCCATCGCCGGCTCTCAGAAGGGCAACGAGGCCTTCGGCCTGAACGCCGCCATGCTGGACGAGGGCCGCGCCACCATGCTGTCCCGCGGCACCTGCACCGGACCCAACGTCATGTACTTTGAGACCGGCCAGGGCTCTGAGCTTTCCTCCGAGGCCCACAACGGCTGGGACCAGGTCACCATGGAGGCCCGCTGCTATGGCTTTGCCAAGCGCTACAACCCCTTCCTGGTCAACACCGTCGTCGGCTTCATCGGGCCCGAGTACCTGTACGATTCCAAGCAGGTCACCCGCGCCGGCCTGGAGGATCACTTCATGGGCAAGCTGATGGGCCTGCCCATGGGCATGGCCCCCTGCTACACCAACCACACCTCCATTACCCAGGACGAGCAGGAGATGGCCACCATGCTGCTCAACGCCGCGGGGGCCAACTACTACATCGGGGTGCCGGTCAACGACGATATTATGCTCTCCTACCAGGACACCAGCTACCACGACAACGCCACCCTGCGGGAGCTCTCCGGCCGTCTGCCCGCGCCGGAGTTCCACCAGTGGATGATGAAGCGGGGCCTGATTGACGAAAAGGGTGTCCTGACCGAGCTGGCCGGCGACGCCTCCATTTTCCTACAGTGAGAGGGAGGGAACTGATATGAATGAAACCCAACTGAGAGAGCTCATCCTGAAAGCCATCTCCGAGGTAGTGGGCGATACCGCCGGTGCACAGTCCGCCGCTCCCGTCCCCCCGGCCTCCGGCGCGGTGGAGAGCGGAGAGGTCCGCGACCTGTCCGCCGTAGATTTCCGCCAGATTATCGACGTGCCCACCCCCGCCAACCCGGAGGAGTTCCGCCGCATGCGCTCCAAAACGGTGGCCCGTATCGGCGTGTGGCGAGCCGGGCCCCGTTGCCGCACCAACACCTACCTGCGGTTCCGGGCGGATCACGCGGCCGCCATGGACGCCGTGTTTACCGACGTGCCGGAGCGTCTGCTGGAAGAGATGGGCCTGTTCACCGTGCAGACCCTCTGTGAGACCAAGGACATGTACCTTACCCGGCCGGATCTGGGCCGCCGCTTCTCTCAGGAGACTCTGGCCGAGCTCCAGCAGCGCTGCAAGCGCAATCCCGACGTGCAGCTCGTGGTGTCCGACGGCCTGTCCAGCACCTCAGTGTCCGCCAACCTCCGGGACATCCTGCCCGCCATCCTTCAAGGGCTGAGCAGCACGGGGGTCAGCGTGGGCACCCCCTTCTTCATCAAGTACGGCCGTGTGGGAGCCATGGATGCCGTCACCGAGGCCTTGGGCTCCAAGGTCACCGTGATCCTCCTGGGCGAGCGCCCCGGCCTGGCCACCGGCGAGTCCATGAGCGCCTACATGACCTACGGCGGCTATGTGGGGATCCCTGAGGCCAGCCGCACCGGAGGCTCCAACATCCACCGCGGCGGCACCAACCCCGCCGAGGCGGGCGCGTTCATTGCCGAGCTGTGCGGGCGCATGCTGAAGGAGAAGGCCTCCGGCCTGGCTCTCAAACTGTAAACGCGGCCCGGCCGGAATCTGCGGCTCCTCTTCCGGCGGGCTCGGCATCGCACTGGGGGGCTCTCCAGCCAATTCCTAAACACGGGAATTGACCCTGCTGCGATTCACCTTTTGTCTCTCAGCATGCCATTTCTGCCCCAAAGGACTCCTTCAATCCGAATATTCTGAATATTTTCTACGCTTATCTGTAATGCTGTTCAGGTACAGGCCATCCGCTCACCTTTCGCACACTCCCTGCACGAAGTAAAGACTCCATCACCCGCAGCTTCCACAGCCCTCCCCCCGTTACAGGTCGTCGCAAGGGACATATATGGAACAAAAGCTCCGCCGTTTCCACAGGAAACCGGCGGAGCTTTTGTTTTGCAGCTTCTGCCGTGGGAAGGGGCAGGTGCATCACTGTGCACCGCTCCTCTATCACACAGTCAATCTGTATTCGGCAAATGGAACCGTTCTATCCATCTGCGGGCAGCCCCTGCCATCGGAGCTTCTCAACCAGAGAAATCCGTCCCTTTACAAGGGCGGATTTCACTTCAGGCCCAAAATAGCACGAGCCTCCTCCGGGGTAGCCAGCACCCTGCCGAACTCGGCGGCCACCCGCTTCACCCGGCCGATAAACTGCTGGCTGCCCTGGGCCAATATCCCCTTATTGTAATAGACATTGTCCTCCAGACCGACCCGGATATTACCGCCCATCGCCAAGGCGGCCAGGGTAATCTCATTTGCACCCCGGCCGATTCCAAAGGTACTCCAGGTGCAGTTCTCGGGCAGGTGGTTGACCAGGTAGACCAAGCTCTCCGTGGTGGCCTCCATGCCGCCCGGCGCACCGAGGCAGAGCTGGAAATGGGCCGGTGCATCGAGGACGCCCGTTTTCAAATAGTGCTTTGCGGTGTTGAGCATGCCCATGTCGAAGACCTCAATCTCCGGCTTGACTCCGGCGGCGCGCATCTCCTGGCCGCACAGTTCCAGGAACTTGGGTTCGTTCATAAATACCACACTGTGAAGCCAGTTCATCGTACCCGCGTCAAAAGACGCCATCTCGGGTCTGAGCTCCCGGAAGGGGCGGATACGCTCCTCCCAGGAGAACCCCTGTCCTCCGGAGGAGGTCAGGTTGAGCAGCACCGGGCAGCCAGTGGCGCGGATCAGGCCCACCGCCTCTTCAAATTTGTCAAAGCGCATGCTCCCCGCGTCGTTGTCGTCCCTGACATGTATATGTACCATGGCGGCCCCTGCCTCGTAGCAGCGCAGCGCTGCCTCGGCAATCTCCTTTGGCTGGGTCGGAAGATAAGGGTTATCCTGCTTGGTGGTGACCGCGCCGGTGAGGGCGGCGGTGACAATCACCTTATTGCTGTCATTCAAACGCCTGGTTGTGGTCATGCGGTTTCCCTCTTTCTAATCCAAGTTTTCAATTACCACTGCCGTCCCCATGACGCCGGCGCAGGGGGGCAAGCCGTACCGCAGCCCGCGGCTCCTGAGCTCATACAGCAGTGTAATCACAATGCGGGAACCGGTGGCGTCCACCGGGTGCCCCAGGGAGATTCCCCGCCGTTGACGTTCAGGCCATTAGAGCCGGCCCAGCGCGCGGGACACCTGAATCAGGCCGCGGGTCAACGTCTCATTGGATGCTTTGACCTGCCCGGGACTCCAGAGCTGGAAGCCCTCTCCCGTTTTAAAGCCCAGTTTTCCCTCGTCCATGAGCTGTACCATCAGCTTGGAGGGCTCGGCGGAGCTCTCAATGTGGGGAAATAAGTACTTGTGAATGGAGTAGGTGAGGTCCAGCCCTCCGCGGTCGATCACCTCCATGGGGCCAGAGACCCCCAGGCGCATACCGAATCCGTACTTGATGGCGTCGTCCACATCCCCGGCTTCGGCGATCCCATTTTCCACGATAGAGATCGCTTCGCGGAAAAGCGCGTGCTGCATCCGGTTGGCCAGGAAGCCCGGTACATCCTTTTTGACGAGGACGGGCTTTTTGCCCGCCTCCTCCATTAGCTGAAATACGGCGGCCACCGTCTCCTCGGAGACATATTTGGTACGGATCACCTCCACCAATGGCACGAGGTAGGCGGGATTCCAGAAATGGGTACCGATGATGCGCTCCTTATGGACGGCCTTCCCGGCAATCTCCGTCACGCTGATGGCGGACGTATTGGTGGTCAGGACCGTCGAGAGGGGGCAGAGGGCGTCCAGCTTCTGAAAGTAGTCCTGTTTGACTGCCAGATCCTCCACAATGCACTCAATGACAACATCGGCAAACGCCGCAGCCTCCTCAAGAGACTCGGTCCAACTGACCCGGTCCAGGATGGCGGGGATCGCCCCGCCATCCTGCACTCCTTCCTCCCGGAGGATATTCAGATTGGCCTCCATGGTCTCTCTGGGCCGGGCGCGCACCTTATCGTCATACACATAGATGAGTTTTACCTCATGGCCAGCCTGAGCAAACATCTGTGCAATGCCGATTCCCATGGTGCCGGCACCCAGAAGCGCAATTTTCTTCTTGTCTGCCATCATGGCCTCCAATTACCTTTCTGTTCGGCTGCGGATCAATATACGCCGTATTTATACACCCGGTCGGGAACATCCTTATTGATATGGTCCTCGTCGGTGATGGCCACGGCGCGGACGATGGTGCCGTCGCCCATATACCAGCGCAGCGGGAAGGCACAGAACATGAAGCGCTGTCCCTTCACCTTCTCGATGTCGCCGCCCAGGTTCTCAATACCCATGACGTTGTTGCCCAGCAGGATGGTATGCACCGGCTCCCACTCGGGGTAGTCCTCGATGGGCTCATGACCAAACTCCTTCTTGTACTCGTCCACGATGCGGGGGACGTAGGGGCCGGGGCCGTGCTGGGCCGCGTAGGTATAGAGGATGTGGTCCAGCGCCTGCAGATCGAAGCCCACGCCCTTGACCTTGTGGTCCACCAGCCAGTGGGCGCCCTCGATGGACATGCCGGGGGAGTACATGAAGTAGTCGTCGTTCTCGCCCCAGCGCTGGTTCATGCCGGTGCAGATGAGGACCCAGTCGCCCTCCTGGATGCCGCCCTCCACCTTGGCGGCGGCCTTCTCGATGTCCTCAACGGTGATCAGCTCCCAGTGCTTTTTGGGGATATCCAGGCAGACCGCAGGGCCATAGTAGTTCTCCAGAGGCAGCTCGTGGGTGTAAGGAGACTCGGGAATCACGTGGGAGGGGGAGTCGGCGTGGGTGGAGTTGTGCATGTGGAAGTCGTTGAAGGTCTGAAGCAGACGATAGTGCATGGGCATGTGCTGCACACGGTCGATGTGGAAGTCGCCGTTGGAGGGCCACAGGGGATTGCCGCGGCCGAAGGGATGGGACAGGTCAACAAGTACGGTCTTGCCCATAGTATAAGACTCCTTTTCTTTATGATTAAAATTGAGTTGTAACAAAATCAGGAACAGACGGCGGGCTGAAAATGAAGATCTGTGGCGGTCTGGATCATCTCATCCCAGGTGGAAAAGCGGGTGCTCTCCTGCACGAAACGGTCCAAAAGCGCGTCGTCATAGATGAGACAGTCGGAATTCCAGTTTACAAAGACAGCGCTGGAGTAGCGAAAGCCCTCAAAGGACTGGAAACGGGTATTGGCCTGCATGAAGGAATCGTCAAAGATTTGCATCAGCAGGTCCTTCATTTCCTGGGGGTAGTCCACATATTGAAAAGCCATATCAACCTTCCTGACTGCCGTAGAACTTCTGAGCCTGTTCCTCTACGTACTTACGCCACACGGGCTGGTCGGCAGCCATACGGGGACGGATGTACTCGCTCATCTGGCCGCCCTTGCCGTGGACCAGCTCGCCGTTGCTGATGGACATATACAGCAGAGGCTCAGAGGGGGGGCAGCCCTCGATGTGGATGGCGTTGGGGTGCTTCTTCAGGTATTTGCGGGTACAGTTGCCGTGGAGCACCAGCTTCTCGTCGGGGACCTCGTCCGGCACTTCATTTTTTCCGCCAGCCACAACCACGAAGTCGGAGCGGCGCTCGTAGTCGCCGATGGCCTTCAGAGTCTCCATGTTGATGGCCAGCAACGCCTGACAGCTGGAGCAGGCGCCATCACACAGCACCTTGTACTCGGGCCAACGGGTGCTCATATCACCGATGTAGGGAACCCACATTTTCTTATAGCATTCGGCGACGGTGGCGCCCACAACGTCAATGTTCTCCCGCTCGGTGATACCCAGTCCGGTCTCGGCAGCCACCCGGAAGTAATCCACCGCCTCGGCGTCGATGCCGACCAGATCGCAGGCGATCAGGTCCACGGCCACGGGATCGGAGGACCCCAGGATGCAGCCCACTTCAATGGGAACGGGGGTGTGGGGGGAGTAGCCGCTGGCGGCGTGCATCACGTCCATGATGTTGATGTCGGCGCGGCAGGCCCACCACACGTCCATCATGGCCATGGTCAGGTTCTGCTGGTGCATCTGAACATGGACCTGATCCTGCACCACGCCCTTGATGTTCTTCAGCGCGCCGGAGAACACCATGCTGGCGTGCGCCTTCAGGATGGGCAGGTTGATGAGATGATCGGCCTCCAGCAGGCGGCGGGGCAGCTTGACATGATGGAGGGTGGAGCGGTAGCCGCGGACAGCCACATTGATCAGGTCCTTGTCGGCCTTAATATCGTAGAGCTCCACGCCCTCCTCGCGGGCCACATCGGCTATGCCAGAGACCTCATAGCATTCCATGGTATCGCAGCCGATGGCGGCAGCCTCGGCAATAACAATGCTCTTGGGATTGGCTTTCTTGACTTCGCGGATGACTGCGCGGACGACCTCGGGATTGGTGCAGACCGAAGTATCGGCGGGGGAAGCGTGGCCGGCGTTGGGCTTGAGCATTACAGTGGTGCCGGGCTTGATCATGTTTGTTACGCCGCCCATCAGGTCAAAGACCTTGGTGACGCTGTCCTGAATACTGGCCTCTTTGGCCAGAGCAACCAGCGCTTTCTTGTCAGACATACTCAGTTCTCCCTTCAGTTCTTGGTAATCTCTATTTCCATCAATGGATTATGCAAGGCTGATGCCAAGTGTAATGAGCCGCTTTTTGCTAAATTGCAGGGGGATTTGGGGCGTGTTGTTGCAGAAATAGGACAATACACAATTGCTTGTTGCAGCGCTGAAACAAACTTAGAGTAGCTTATGAAGCTTGAGCAGCTCGGCGAAGGCGTAATCCCGGAATTTGCACACACTGTCGACCGTGTTGCCAATGGAGGGATCCCGGTTGGCGATCTCCTCGTCAACCCCTTGGGCGTATACCTCATTCCAGGGGGTTGACTCCTCGCCGTATTTATCGGCAATGGCCCGGAAGCCGCCTTCCACGCCCAGACTGATGGTGAGCAGCTGGCCGGTGACCGCCATACGCATGCCGGGGCCGAACATAATTGCCTTGTCCATGTCCTCCACAGAGCAGACGCCGTCCCGCACGCACTCCTTGGCGGCATCTAGTGCGGCCCAGGAAAGGCGGTTGACAATAAAGCCGTAGATCTCTTTTTTACACACCACGGCCACCTTACCCATGCCAGTGTAAATCTCCTTGGCCTTTTCAATGGCTTCGGGGGCGGTCTGCTCACCGCCGCACAGCTCGATCAGAGGCAGCAGGTAGGCGGGGTTATAGGGGTGGCCCACCAAGATAGATTGGGGATAGAGGGAGCCCTCCTGGAGCTTGGTGGGGAAGAGCTTGGAGGTGGAGCTGCATATAATGGCGTCGGGACCCGTGACTTTCTGAATGGTGGCATAGGTGGATTTTTTCAATTCCAGCCGCTCGGGGATGCATTCCTGCACGAAATTAGCGCCCTTCACGGCATCCTCCAGATCATTCGAGAAATGACAGGCATTTAGTGCGGCATCGGCCTGCTCTCTGGTGGCGGCGCCAGCCCCAACTAGGATATCCAGGATATGGCTGATGTTCTGGCGCATTTTCTCATGAGGCACCACATCGTAGAGAACCGTCTGATAACCGTTCAGCATGGCGTTGGCAGCCAAGCCGGCGCCGATCATACCGGTGCCTACAAAAACTGCTTTGATATTGCCCATGTCACTTTCCTCATTTCTTTGTTTGTTATCCAGGGCGTCTATGGTTACTGCGTCCTTACGAAAAGAATAAAGCAAACGACGTGCCAAATATTTGAGCATTAAACAAGGCTACAAACGGCTTATTTTAATCTGGCGTTGCAAAATGGAATCAAATTGGGACAGTGAATGGCGCTGTTATTGCAAATATGCAACAGCAGCGCCGGTGAGAAAACAAGTAGTTAAAAGCAGAAAGATATAGAAGTTTCTGTTTGTTCCTAAAATAGGTTTTATGTGGAATCCTCTCCCTGTCTGTGATTTTTCTGGAGGAGCGTTGACAAACGAGTTGTAATGCTGTTAAATTAGTGAAACACAAGGAGGGCCTATGTAAGGCTTTCATTTTAAGGTTGATTCGCACAAGTGTGTTTATTGTGCCCGGTGCATCCAGCCCTGCGCTTCAGTGATCCTGTATTTTGATGAATCGGGATTGCCGGCCATAAAGCAGAAGGCCGACGGCGTTGTGTGTGGGGAATGGCTGCTGCGGCTGTCAGCACTGCATGGCAGAGCAGGCGGCTCTACCCTGGCAGCATCAGCAAAAGCGACTGGGAAAAGCAGTTGGAGTGAGAGCCGGGCCCGCAATCCCTGTGTCATGTTTTTTGTCACTGCGCCCCATATCCTTGTGATCCACTCATAACGGGAGTGAGGACAGTGGAGGACTGGTCCGGTATTACAGCCTGATTCTGGGTTTTGGCTATCTGGAATATCGCTATGCCTGTGGCGTACAGCGGGAGGGGACCGCGGAAATCAGGGAGCTGAACCTCTGGACGCCTTTGTACCGATGGAAAAGATGGATAAAGGAGAAACGTAATGAACCAGTATTCGGCCATACGAGAGGTGCGGAGGCTTCTCAGAGCAGTAATGGAGCAAAGCCAGCGACCGGAACTGATTGAACAGTTGGAGGAGATTGACGTCCGATTAAAGGCGTTTCATGACCGGGGCATTGATTTTAAAGAAGTGGTGGACGGGCTGGATGACAGCATCATGATTACCGATGCGGAGGGGACGGTGTTGTACATCAACCCTGCCTACACCCGCAACACAGAGATTACAGAGGAGGACGTGCTTAATCGGGATGTCCGTAGCCTGATTGGCAAGGACAAACTGTTTACCGGCGGCGCGGTGACCAGTGTGCTGGAGAGTGGGAAGAGCGCCTTTCGGCTCTCCACCACTTACAAGACCGGGGAGCCGTTGGTGGGCTATGTGGTGGGGACGCCCATCTTCAAGGAGGACGGCAGCCTACGCCAGGTAGTGGCTTGCAGCCGGCCCATCGTGACGCTCAGCTCGTTGCAGGAGGATTTTGAGGCATTTGTTAAGGAAATCAATGCCATCCACCCCAAGACCATCACCACGGACTCAGACAAGCATCTGTCGGAGGGAATGATAGGGAAATACGGCTCCTTGAAGCAGATCGACACTCTGCTGGACCGGGTGGCGCCCACCGATGCCTCGGTCCTCATCACCGGCGAATCCGGCGTGGGCAAGGAGGTGGTAGCGGACGAGATCTACCGCCGCAGCCTGCGGAAGAACAAGCCCTATGTAAAGATTAACTGTGCCTCAATCCCGGGACATCTGCTGGAGTCGGAGCTCTTTGGATATGAGAAGGGGGCCTTCACCGGAGCCAACACCAAGGGCAAGGTCGGCCTGTTTGAGTACGCTAACCACGGTACACTTATGCTGGACGAGATTGGCGATATGCCCATGGACCTACAGGTAAAACTGTTGCGGGCCATCCAGTCCCAGGAGATCACCCGCATCGGCGGAACCCGCCCCATCAAGCTGGATATCCGCTTTCTGGCACTGACCAACGCAGACCTAAAGAAGAAGGTGGCGGAGGGGAGTTTCCGCCAGGACCTCTACTACCGGCTCAATGTGATCCCCATTGCTGTGCCGGCGCTGCGGCAGCGCACAGAGGATTTTGAGGAGCTGTGCCGGCACTTTATTCATCGCTTTACCAAAAAATATGACCGGACCTTTTGCCTGACGGAATGGCAGATCGACTATATGAAACGCTATCAGTGGCCGGGCAACATCCGGGAACTGGAGAACGTGATGGAGTACCTGATCCTGTGCAGTTCCGGTATCGGCCGCATTGAGGACGATGTGCTGAGAGGTCTGCTGAACGTGCCGGAGGAGAACCTGGGGCCACAGCCGGCAGCGCCCGCAATTGTGGAGTGTGCACAGGAAGAGGAGCCGGAGGAGCTGCCGCCGGAGGACCTGGACTTCAACACCGCAGTGGCTGGATTTGAGAAAAAGCTGCTGGAGCAGGTGCTGAAGGAATCGTCCAATCTACGGGAGGCCAGCCGCAAGCTGAATATTAACGCCTCTACCATCTGCCGCAAGATCAAGCAGTATGGGATTGACTACGAAAACCGCAGAAGCTGATTTAAATAGAAAGCAGCAAGGGCCGCCCGATTATTCCGGCGGCCCTTGCTGCTTAGAGAGAGATTGAAATAGGCGGGGAACGGATTACTTCATCAGCTCCTGCTCGGTAGCCACGTCCTTGTTGTACCTGGTGGGATGGATGATGGCGGTAAGGATCATGTTGACCACAAGCAGGCCGATGTAGAAGATGTAGGCGCCCCGCAGGCTGCCGGTGACCCGGATGGCGAAGGCGTTAACCTGGTAGTTGGTCATGAGCACAATCTGCATCAGGGGGAAGAACACAGAGTTGACCATGGTGAAGCCATGGCGGCCGAACACAGAGGCGGGCAGGGACACGATGAAGTTGGCGGCGGCGCCCACGGCAATGCCGATCATAGCTACAGACACATACACACCGATTGTGGTGTCAGTACAGTTGATGGCCAAGGCGATGCAGTACCAGATCAGGAAGAGGATAATGGCCTTTTTGACGCCGAACTTCTGGTCAATGGCGCCGAAGAGGTAGGAACCGCACACGCCGATGATGGCGCACACCGTCATCAGGCCCACAGCGGCCTCCTGAGAGAAGCCCAAGCTGGTATTGCGGACCACCAGCTGGCTCATGACGCCGGTGGTCACCAGCTGGTTGATGCCGATGATGAGGGCGCACAGCCACAGCTCCTTGGTTTTCAGCAGCTTACCGGCAGTCCAGCCGCCGTTGTCCTCACTGTTGCCCTGGAAGTACTCCCGCTCATAGACCTCGCGGGTCACGTTGTCAGGATACATGCCGCACTCCTGGGGGGTGTTGCGGACAAGAACCAGGCCGATGATGCCCAGCACGATGGCCCCCACCGCCACGTAGCTCATGCCGTTGGCAAAGCCGAAAGCGCCGATGGTGAAGGAAATCAGAGGCACATAGAAGGCGGAGCCGCAGTTATGGCCCATGGTGGTGAAGCCGTTGGCCAGACCCTTCTTCTTGGGGAACCACTGGGCAATCAGGGTGTTGCCGGCGATGTAGGCGGCGCCGTTGATAAAGCAGGTTACCAGGGTCAGGGCAATGAAGTAGGTGGTCAGGGTGGTGCTGTGCCCCAGAAAAATGTAGGACAGGCCGGCGCCGATCAGGCAGACGCCGGACAGCAGCCGGGGGCCCACGGATACGTTGATGCGGGCGATGAGAATATAGGCCACAACACCGATCATGCCGGCCCAGGTAGCCACGCCCAGCACCTGGTCGTAGGCGATGCCGGTGGACTCGGCGAAGGCGGGAGCTACGATGTTCAGGCCGTCAATGGAAAAGCCGATCAGAAAGAAGAACATCAGGGCCTGGTACAGGATGATGCCCCAGCCTTTGGAGAACTTCATGCTCATATTTTCACTGGCGATTTGGGAACTCTTTTTACTCATAGGTTACTCACTCCTCTTTTGTACTGTAGATGGTCAGCCCTGGCTCTGTTGTACCGGCTTGCGCCGGCGGCAAGACTTGCCTCCTCTCTCTCCATTTCGTTCAACAAATAGGTTAAGAGCAAAGTTGATGCCAATAAAATACGATAAAATTACATGATAGAAAGGCCCTGGGCAAAAGGATAGCTACGCATCCGTTGCACGGCGGCAACAGGCATTTTTGCTTTGCAACAGCTATCCCCGGGCCAACTGTAGGAGGCTGACTACCGCGCCGTAGTCCAAGGCCCGGAAGTTGCCGCCCAGCGTTCCTGCCATATCGGGCAAAGCCAGCCGCGCCAGGTGCTCAATGGAAACGTCGCACAAACCAGCCTCCCGAAGTGTAACCGGAAGGCCTGACGAGCAGAGGAAGTCCTGAAACGCGGAGATGCCGTTTTGGGCGGTTTGAATCTGGCTGGGACAGGAGGGGACCTGCCAAACCAGGGTGCAGAAGTCGGCAATGGCCTCGGTTTCATCGGTGAGCATATACTTGCACCATGCGGTCATCAGGATACCCAGGGCCGCACCGTGGGGCAGGCCCAGCTCGGTGGTAAACACATGAGAGAGGGCGTGACAGGCAAAGTCCCCCTCAAACCCCAGCATATTACTGTGGGCCACGGTGGAGGCCCACATCAGTTGGCTGCGGGCATCATAGCTGTCGGGGTGAGCCAGCGCCCGGGGCAGCTCTGTAATCACAGTGCGCATCACCGCCGCACACATCTGGCTGCGGAGGGTGCCCTGCTGCCCCTTGTGGAAATACCGCTCAAAAGCGTGAGAAAAGATATCTACCGCGCAGGAGGCGGTCTGTCGGGGCGGTAGTGTATAGGTGAGGACTGGATTCATCAGTGCGAAGCGGGGGCGGGTCAGAGGCTCGTCCAGGGCCGCCTTTTCGTGGAGGACATCGTGGCAGAGGACAGAGACCCCGTTGGCCTCACTGGCGGTAGCGGCGGTGGTGAGCACCACGCCGATGGGCAGGGCCCGCTGAGTTTGGGCTTTGCCGCTGTATAGTTCCCATAGAGGGACGCTGTTTTTGGCACCCAGGCTTATGGCCTTCGCGGTGTCGATCACACTGCCGCCGCCCACGGCCAGCAGCAGGGTGATCTTTTTTTCCTTGGCCAGCCGCCGGCCTTCCTCCGCAGTGGAAAGGACCGGGTTTTCCTGGATACCGCCAAAGAGGGTGACCGTAAGGCCGTGAGCCTCCAAATCGGCGGTGAGTCTGCCCAGCAGGCCGCTGCGGC
>ENA-OPVY01001217-OPVY01001217.1-human-gut-metagenome-genome-assembly--contig:-NODE-1217-length-14120-cov-3.424600_pt1 | contig 14120 bp, 2 predicted proteins | sample MGYA00241503_ERZ501998 | MGnify/ENA primary metagenome ERZ501998 (study PRJEB25962, sample SAMEA2042107) | human gut metagenome | biome: human gut; feature: human-associated habitat; material: faeces... | reverse complement strand
CCGCGGTGCCCGCGGGCTTCGGGGAGGCCGCGGGCTTGGACGTGTCCGGCGTCTTGCCGGGGTCGCCCTGGCCGTCGCCCCCGGCGTTGCTCCCGCCACCGCCGCCCAGACCGCCGCCCAGACGGCGGTGGACAAGGCGAACACGGCGGTCGACGCCGCGCAGGCGAAGATCGATGCCGCCGACAAGCTGGCCCAAACCGCCGCCAGGAACAAGACGGATGCGGAAGCCGCGATCAAGCAGGCCAACACGGACAAGACGAAGGCCGAAGCCGGCCTGGCCGACGCCAAGGCGGCCAAGGCCGAGGCCGAGAAGGCCAAGCAGGCCGCGCTCGAAGCCAAGACCGTTTCCGACGCGAAGGTTGAAGCCGCCGACAAGCAGGTCAAGGCCGCCGACGAGGCCATCGCCAACGCCAAGGCCGCATACGCGAAGGCGAAGGACGACCTCAACACGGCCACCGGCAAGCTCAACGACGCCCAGAACACCATCAAGCGTCTGCAGAACGCCAAACAGGCGCTCAAGGAAGCCAACGCGAAGCTGACGGAAGCGCAGTCCAAGCTGGACGAGGCGAACAAGGCCAAGGATGCGGCCGACAAGGCATACGAGAAGGCCAAGGCCGACTATGATGCCAAGCTCGCCGACAAGCAGGCGTCCGACAAGGAGCTCGCCAATGCGAAGCAGGCCGAGGCCGAAGCCAAGAAGAAGGCCGAGGAGGAAGCCAAGAAGCAGCAGGAAGCCCAGAAGCAGGCCGACCAGGCCAAGCAGGACGCCGAAGCCAAGAAGCAGAAGGCCGAACAGGCCAGGAAGCAGGCCGCAGGCGTGACGAACAATGGTCTGGCGTCCACCGGATCGGACACCGCCGCAATCGCCACATTGGCGGCGATCATGACCCTCACGGGCGCCGGCTGCGTGCTCGTGAAGGTGCGTGCCGCCAAGCATGCGGACGGATGGCATGTGAACGACTGACGGATTCCAATCCGTCGGGAACATCAAGGACCCGTCTCATCCGCGAAGCAACATCACGGATGAGACGGGTCCTTGATCCGTATGGGACGGCTATCGACGTCCGTTCCCTTGACCTCCAACATGCCGGCCGGATATGTCATGCCGCCGGCAGGCCGCGAACCCGCTGATCAGCACGCCGGACATGACGATCAGCGAGATGATGATCGCCTGTTTCGTGTCGCCGGGCAAAGGGGGTTGGTCGGGCATGCTCGCACACGGCGAGGAACCACCCATACCGGTTGTCACTCGAACTCCGGCTTGTATCCGTCGTCCACCGGCGTATAGCCAGCGCCGAACACTTCCTCGCCGGTGAGCCGCGTACCATCGTCGTCGTGTAGCCTCTCCACGGCCTTTCGGTACAGGGCGAAGTCCTCCTCGGTCTGAGCGACCGAAGTGGAACAGCCGCAATCGCAATCCCCTATCATGCCACGTTTAGGCTGATTGTCTTCCACGTTTTTTTTCCGTTCTCCTGAATGCCGCTCACAAACATGGTATCTGACATTTAAGAAAACAGTGGAAAGGCCGGGCGGGGAATCAGCTCCCCTGCCCGGCCTTTCCACTAGCTCACGGTCGTGTCAGCGTCCGTGTCGCGGCGTCACGGCATGACGCCTACGGACGGAGTACGCGACCGTCAATCCCACTCCCAAGAGCGTGAACGCGGACAACGCCACGATGGGCGCGGATACGCCGGTCTTGGCGAGTTGGCGAATCGTCTTCACGATGGCCGGTGTCGCCGGTGGAATGTAGGAGTTGTTGAACTCGGGTCGGGTTCCGGTGACGGTGACCATGCCGGGGGTCGCGGACGGCTTGTCCCCGATGGCATCCCCCTTGGTCTTGTCGGTCGGCGTGGCGGGCATGGCGCCGGAATCCTTCGTCTTCCCGTCCGTCGGGTCGTATTCGACTTTGGCGGTCAGGTTGCCTTGCAGGTCGTCGCCCACGGTGACGGTCACGTGATGTTCCGTCCTGTCGTAGGTGACGTTCTTCTCGCCGGTGTTCCTTTCCCGAATCACGTACCGGTGTTCGCCGCAATCGTCGATGCCGTTGTTGTCACGACCGTAGGTGAGCGGCTTGAACCGGATGTCGCCGTCCTTGTCGTTCCGTTCGGTGTCGATGACATTGCCCTTGTCGTCCACAAGTTCGAACTCGAATTCGTCGGCCTTCAGCCCGCGTCCGGTCAGGTTCTTCCTGGCCGCGAGTCCGACCATGACGTTCCCCGGCTGGTACGTGTTCTGGAAGAGGATGCTCTTTTCGCTGGCTTTGCCGTTGGAGTAGGCGACGCTGGCGGCGAGCTTGTGGCTCTTCGTGTCCTCGGTGACGGTGACGGTGACGGTGTGGACGGTCCTGTCGTAGGTGACGCCGCCCAGATTGCCGTCCTGTTCGGTCACGGTGTACGTGTACACGCCGGCCCGGTCGAACGTGAGCTTGTCGAATTCGAGGGTTCCTTCCCCTTCGCGGACGTCCGTCGCCTTGTCGGATTGCGCGTCGCGTGGAACGCGGGCGAACCGTTTGGTCTGGAGGAGGTTGCCGTCGGAATCCTTCAATTCGGCGGCGAACTCGCCATCGTTCAGATCACGTCCGGCCAGGTGCTTGTCCGCCTTCACGGTCACGTCAACGGGTGTCGGCGTGTACGTGTTGTCGAATCGGACGTCCGTGGCCTGACGGTCGGCGGTGGCCGAGAGCATGCCGCCTTGGTCGGTGACGGTGACGGTCACGTCATAGGCTTGGGTGGAATACCCGATGGTCGGGTCACGTCCGGCCTGTTCGGTGACGGTGTACACGTAGGTTCCGGGCTTGTCGTAGTCCATTCGTCCGAACGTGAAACCGGTGCCGGTGTTGGTGACGGTCTTCACGCCGTCCTTCGACCCCTCGGGCATCGGCGCGTCGTCATGCGAGGTGAGTGCGAACGTGAACTCGCCATCCTGCGGGATGCGGTTGGTCGCCGTATCCGCGTTGATGATGGTCTTCACGCCGCCAAGCGTGCAGCCGACGCCTTTCGGATTGTACGTGTTGTCGAATCGGATGCCGTTCGCGGTCTTGCCGTCCGAACGGGTGATGGTCTTATCGACGACCTTCAACCGTCCGGCATGATCGACGTCCTTGACCGTGTAGGTGATGGTGGTGACGGTGCCGTCCTTGGTGACGCCGGGGACGGTGACGTCCCGTTCCGAAACGGTGTACACGTAGGTTCCGGGCAATGGGAACGACAGTTGGTCGAACCTGATGTTGCCCCGGGCGTCGTTGGCCTTCGTCTGGTCGGCTTCGGCCGTGACGCCGTCGGGCGCGGTCACGCGGTGGAGTGTGAACGTGAAATCATCGCCCTTGAGCTTATAGTGGTTGCCTTCGGACGCGGAGACGGCCTTCACTGCGGTCGGCGTGTCCGTGGCGGGCTGCGCCCGGTACGTGTTCGTGAATTCGGGGATGGCGGTCCCGCCGTCGTATTTCACGTCGGCCAACAGTTGGCCTTCGCCGTTGTCGGTGACGGTGACCCTCACGTGGTGTTTCGTGGTGTCGTACGTGACGCCGCCCCTGTCGCCGGGGGTTTCCCGGATGGTGTAGTCGTACGTTCCCGGCCGCGTGTAGGAGATGGCGTCGAACAGGACGTCGCCCCGCTGGTCGTTGGTCTTCGCCGTGCCGGCCTGACCGCCTGTCTTGTCCTCGACGCATGTGAACTCGTATTGTCCGGCTTGCAGTCGGATGCCTGTATGGTCGGGGTCGTTGAGGGTCTTGTGCGCACGGAATTGCACGCTGACCGGCTTCGCCTGATACGTGTTCGTGAACGTGGTCGGATATGCCGCGTCCGTCCGGGTCCGGGCCTTCAACCGTCCGGTCAAATCGTCGGTGACGGTGATTTGCCACAATCCCATGTGGGGGTCGTAGTTGACGCCGCCCGCCGACTGGCGGATTTCACGCACCGTGTAGGTGAACGTGCGTGTCCGCGCGCCGTTCAACTGTTGGGCGGTGAACGTCAACGGCTGGAAGCGGATGGTACCATCCTCGGCGGCGTTGACGGTCTGCACGGGCACGCCGACCGCCCGCTCGTTGTCGAACAGTTGGAATTGGAAGTCGGTGAGCTTCGCGTGGCTGGCGTCCGCGTTGTCGAACGTCTTGCGCGCCGTCAGGCTTACGGTCACGTCCTTCGGCTGGTACGTGTTGCGGAACACCGGCGCGTCCGGCGTGTTGTCGTAGGTGACGGCGGCGTTCAACCGTCCGTACCCGTCATCGGTGACCGTCACGTGCATCATATGCACGGTCTGGTCGTAGGTGATGCCCGCCAGTTTGCCTGACTGTTTGATGATTCGATAATCGTGTTCGCCTACGGTGTCGTAGGTGATTTTGTCGAACGTCACCGTGCCGTCGGCCTTGTTCGCCTTGGATTGGAGGGTCTTCCCGTTCGCATCCTGCAATTCGAACGTGAACTCGTCGGCGTTCAACAGGCGGAGGGTTCCGGACGGATTGGCGAGCGTCTTGCGGGCTTTCGGCGTGACCGTGACGGGCTGGCTGGAATACGAGTTGACGAACCGTCCTTCGGTTTCGGACGGGTTGGTGACGATCGCCTTCAACTGGCCACTGTTGTCGTCCGTGACCGTCACCGTCCACGCCGCATGATGTCCGTCGTATTGGACTCCCGCAGCGCCCGTATTGCGTTCACGCACGGAATAGCGGAACACGGCCCTGTCCCTGCCGTTCAGTCTCGCCTTGGTGAACAGGAGCGGGGCGAACTCGACCCTGCCGTCCGCCGTGGCGTTCACGGTTTGGATGGGCGTGCCGGTCGCCTTGTCGTTCGCGTACAGATCGAACTGGAAGTCGGTAATCTTCGTGGCCGACCTGTCCGCGTCCGTGAACAGTTTGCTCGCCGTGATGCGCGCCTGCGTGTCCTTCGGCGCGTACGTGTTCGTGAACTGGATGGCGTCGGATTGGACGCCGTCGCACGTCGTGTTGGCGGTGATGCGACGGGTGAACGTGGTCAAATCGTCCTGGACGGTGACGGTCAGAATCCAAGTGCGGCTGTCGTAGGTGACTCCCGCATTGTCTCCCTTGCGTTCCTTGACCTGATACCGGTAGACCCCCTCCTTGGCGAAAGCGTTGGAGTTGATTTGGAGCGTCTGCGTCCTGTTGTCGGCGAACGTGATGGTGGAGGGCACCGCGTTCGCGGGCGCGCCGTCCAACGCGGTGATGTCCGCGACGTACCTGTCCCTGTCGGTCCAAGCGCCGTTCGGACGCCCGTCCAGCACCTTGACCGCTTTGAACGTGGCGGGCGTGGCGGGCATGAGCGTGCCGCTCATGCCGTGGTCCTCGTTCGGATCCTCGTACACGGCGGACGTCATCTTATCCAACGCGGGGAACGGTTTCAGCGTGATGACGCCGGCGACCATGTTGCCGTGCGAATCGTCCTCCCGGTCGCTGTCGGAGTCGGTCGCCTCGCTGGCGTCCTTCGCGTTCTTGACGGTGACGTTCTGCCCGTGCCAAGCGGTGCCGGTTTTCGGCGCGAACCTGAGCTTGAACCCGGAACCTGCCGGAATGGAACCGATTTCGTAGTGGCCGTTCCTGTCGGTTGTGGCGGTGCAGGGTTTGCCGTCCACACTGGTGACTGTCCTGCCGTTCGCGTCCACCAGCGTGACGTTCACGTCGGGGAGGAGACGGTCGGTGTCCTCGCGTACGCCGTCATGGTCGAGGTCGAACCATGCGACGCCGTTGACCTTGCGTTCCACGACCTGCGTGACCGCGTCCACCTTGTTGTCGCCGTCCGCCCACCGGTTCACGTACATGTCAGACGCGCTGTTGCCTGTAGGCTTGATGCTCAGGATGAAGTCATAGCGGGCGTTGGCAGGCAGGCTTGGCGAGGTGAACGCCCATGCCACCGGCTTGCTGTAGCCGTCGGGGATGGTCACCTTGCCTGTGGTCGCATTCACCGTGGCTTCGGTCCATTGTGTGACCTGTTCGCGGGTTATCTTCGTCGCGTCCACGTTGCGCCACTTCTGGTCGGTGGTGAAGTAGACTTTGACGCCGTTCATGCTCGCACCCGCACCCGCCTTGACGGTGAGTCCGGCCATCACGTAGTCGCCGTGATAGTTGGACTGGTTCAAGCCCGTGTAAGGCATGACGTCCACCGCATACGGGTCGGTCTTCTCATCCTTGGAGAAGTTGCCCAGCATGTTCGTGTAGCCCAGCGGACGGTTGATGTCGTTCAGCAGCGGGTCGGCGCGGGTCGCCAGCGCGGACGCGCGCGTGCGGCTGACTCGTATCGTCGCGTCGGCTATCTGCGCTTTTGGAGCCAATGGGGGAGCCATGTTGCGTTTCGACTGGATGGTCGCATGGTTCGTGAACGAATCGTTGTTCCTCACGTCATGGTCGGGATCGGACGCGTCCCCGATGGTGGTGGAATAGTGGATGACGGTCTGCGTGCCGGAGTCGGCGCGCGCCCCGTTCACCCTGATGGTCATGGTGGTGGTGCCGTCCTTGTTCACGACGATCGTCGGCGTGACGGGGGTGCCGCCGGTGACCGTGCCCTTGTCGGGCGTATGCTGCGTGTACTGGCCGCCGACCGTCATGGAACCGTCCACGTAGGTCAGGCCCTTGGGCAGCGTGTCGGTGATGATGTAGTCGGTCGTGTATTGTCCGCCGTCCGTGGTCGTGGACGTGTCGGCGGTGGCGGTGAGCTTCCAGTCCACCGCACGCTGTTCCTTGTCCAAATCGTAGACGGTTTTAGTGTTGCCGGCCTCGTTGGTCTGCGCGACCTGTTTGGCGATGTGCGGTGTTTCGCCGGCTATGTACAGGCTGTCGCCTTTCAGGAAGTCGGCGGTGTCGCCGCCCTGATAGACGCCGTTTTCGTCGAACGTGGCGGGACGGTACGTGTCGCCGCTGTAGGTCAGGTCGGGTTTCACGCTGTTCGCGTATTCGGGCAGTCGGGTGATGAGATTGTCGGACCATTGCTGCCATTGCGTGTCCGGCGCGTCCGCGTTCAGGTTCGCGGTCCGGGCGAGGCTGTTGCGCGTCCAGTAGGCGGTTTCGGCGACGATGGGTGCGACCGTGCCGATTCTCGCGGTGTCGAGGATGCGGGCGGGCAGGGCGACGATGGGCGTGAATGTTCGGTTGAAGCTCGTGCCGGTCGGGTCCACCGTGTTGTGGTCTTCGAACAGCATGCCGACTATCGTGCCATGCCGTTTCGCCTCGTTGAGGGTCGGATAGTAGTCGAGGCCGCTGATTTTCGTGTCGCGCTGTTCCCTGTAGTCCTTCCAGTTGGTGCCGTCTTTTTTGACGGCGTACCAGTAGGGGATTGCGTTCCTCCGTTTGGCTGCCCTCGCGCCCCAAGTCCAAACGTTCATGGGGATGGTCGGCTGCGTGTCGGGATGGTCGTCCACCGGTTCGATGCTGTTCGGGTCGAGTTTGACCAGGCCCATGCCCATCACTTCGGCGTCGCCTTCGGAGTTGATGATGATGTTGTGGCCTATTTGGAGGCGTAGTTTCGACCCCTGTATGAGACTGTCGGACCCGTTGCCGTAGTCGGGTTGCGTCCAGTCGCCGCTCGTGCCCGCATCGTTCCATGATATGCTGTTGCTCCAGTGCGTGTATCGGATGCGCGTACTGTACGTGCCCGGCATGCGGACGGTCACGGCCGAACCCGCATGGTCGTCACCGGTGGCGGCCTGGTTCGAATTGTCTTCCGCCGTGGCGAGACGGTCTCCGCTGACGCCGGTGGCCGTCAATCCCATGTCGTCCATGGTGATGTTGGCCGTCTGGTCCACGTTCCCGTAATATTGCGCCACGGTCCGGCCGTCACGGCTGGTGGGCGTGATGAACTGCAATACGTCCGTGTGGATGGCTCCGACCTGCATGGTGGAGCAGTCCGACGTCATGTAATCCGTGCTGCATTTATTGTGTGTGCCGTTCAGTTTATTGTGGATGGGGAAGACGGACGTGTCGTAGCCGTCGAACGAGACGGTCACGTCCGTGCCCTGCCCGCCGGTCGTGGTCGTGACCGTCGTGTCGCCACGCGCCACACGGTCGTTCCCGTCCGCACGGTCGGCGACGCCCGGAACATGATACCGTAGGTCGCCCATCCATGCGAACGTCCGCCCATACTTCGAATCTTCGTTGTCGATATGCCCGTAATCGTAGAGCAACGGCTGCCAACGGCGTTCCATCGGATGCTTCGTCCCGGCCTTCGTATCATCCGAATACTGGTTGGACAAGCGAAGCCTATAGGTGATCCTGCCGGACGGAGCCTCCAAACCCTTCAAACCCTTCGTCCGGTCGGGCCAACGCATCTCCGTGACCAATGCGATGCCCAAACCCAAGCCGGTCACCTTGCCCTCGTCCTTGTTGGGCGCGTTCGCCGCACCCGAGGAGAAGTCGAACACGCCCCTGTCCACGTTGCCGTAGTTGACCATGCGCACGTTCAGGTTGAGTTTCGCGCTGACGGTCACATCCTCCGGCGTGTCCTCGGCCCGTTTGTGCGTGCCCGTGTTCGTCGGGTTCGAGGCGTCCCATGCGGGCCACGCCTTGACGGTCGGATGGAACCGGTAGCCGTGGGGCGCGCCCTTGACGGCGACCGACAGGCCGATGGAACCGGTGCCGGGGTTCACGGTCGGCGACTGGCTGGTCGGCTCCAACAGGCGGTAGCAGGTGTACACCTGCGTGACAATCCCGTCGATGGTTTCCGTGGTGAGTTTCGGCTCGTAGCCGGGCGTATGGTCCACCCAGCCCATCTTCTCCGCGTCGAACGTGACCTTGTCCTTCGGGTAGGGCAGTTCGAACCGGAAGCCGACGCGCGTGCGCCGATAGTAGTCCATGGTCGAGTCGGGGGTGAGCGTGTACTCGTAGTCGTAGGTCACGGTGTCGTACGAGCGGACGATGTCGTTGTTCTCGTCCTTGTCGTCGCCGCGCGCGTTGTCCGCGTCGAACGGCGCGGTGCCGGTGATGCGGTCGGTGAGCCTGAGCCTGCTCACGGTGGCGCTGTCCGTGTCGAGCATGTCGTGGACGGTCACGTCCGGCGCGGCCTGACCCGTATCCGCCTGCGGAGCGGATTGCGCGGGCGCACCGGTGCCGGATTGTTCGTCCGCCCCGGTTCCGGCCTCGTCGCCGGAACCGGTGTCGGGTTTCGTCGCGGCCTCGTCGCCGCCTGTGGTCGTCTTGTCGGGTTCGGCTTGGATTCGCGTGGACGTGCCCATGGTCGTATCGTCCGCATACGCGGCGGACACGGCCGACGCGCCTGAGCCGAACAGCGTCACGGACGCGAGTATGAGCGCGGCGACCTTTCTCAGACCGGGTTTCATCGTCTTTCGGTTCCTTTCGGGGATGTGCCGTGAATGAATACGGCTGTTCCAATGGTGTGGGGGATGGGTCCCAAGTACGGTTTGCAGGAGAGTTCCCGGCTCACGCCGTCCGACCGTCTCCGGTCGGGTGACGGTCGGACGGCGGGGATGGAGCCAGTGTCAGGCCGGCCAGCATGCTCGCGGCCGCGCAGGCCATTGCCGTCACGATCTTGTTGTTCCTCATGAGAGTGATCGATGTCGTTGCATGGATGAGGGGACGGCGTCCCGGTCGGGACGCCGGCCCCGGGAAAAGGGCCCTCCACGCGGCGACGCGCATCGGACGGGCCCCAGTGGGTCAGGCGGCGTGGCGCGGCATGAGGGCCGCGTCCTTGTCGTCATGCGCCGACTTGCGGCGGCGGACCATCACGACGGCGGCGCCGATGCCGGCCATGAGCAGCGCGCCCACGCCGACGGGCAGGATCGCGGAACCGGTCTCGCCCAGCAGCGACCGGCGGCCGTTCCAGTCGTCGGTGTTGCTGGTGGTCTGGGTGTCGGCGCACAGCTGCTTGCCGTCGATCTCGGTCACGTCGCCGGTGGAGTATTCCGGATCGGTGTCTTCGCCGCCGTCGGTCTTGTCGTTGAACGGGTCGCCGTTGGACGGCGCGCATTCCACGAGCGGGGTTCCGGTGACGATGGCGCGGTCCGTGTGGGTCTCGCCTTCCTTGACGCCCTTGAGCGTGCCGGTCACGCTGACCGATTCGCCCGGCTTGAGCACCAGGGTGTCCCAGTTGTCGGGGTAGGTGAGCGAATCCATGTCCACGTGCGCGTCGCCGACGATGGTGGAGTCGTCGAGGTTCAGGTCGCTTGCCTTGTACCATGCGCCGTCGCCGGTGGCCGGGTCGGTCTTGGAGGTGTTGGTGATGATGAACGTGATGCCGATGTTGTCGGCGTCCATCTTCAGCGCCTGCTTCGGGTCGTCGCGGTCCGCCTGCTCCTGGCCTTCCTGCTTGAGGGTCGGGGTATCGACCTTTTCGAGGTGGATGCTCGGGGTCATGTCCGGGGTCTTGGTGACGACCTTGTTGGATTCGCGCGGCTGGCCGTTGATGGTCTCGGTCCACGTGTTGGGCACCTCGTCGGCCACGGCGATGCGCTTGCACTGGAGGTAGAGCCTCCAGCCGGCCTCGTGCTCGTTGTCGGCGCTCACGAGGTCGAGGTAGGTCTGGGTCGCGTCGGCCGTGACCTTGCCGTTGTCGTCGGCGTCCACGGTGAACAGGTTGCCGCCGAACTTCGAGGAGTCGAAGCCGCTGCCCGCGATCTTCTCGCCCTTGGCCGCGATCACCTGGCCGTCCCTGTACAGGTCGCGGCTGGCGTAGACGGCCCAGTTGCCCAGGTACTGGTCGTACTCGGTGTTCAGCTGGTCCGTGCCGCCCCAGTCCGTGACGGTCTGGTAGGCGCGGTCCGGGGGCAGGATGCTGGAATCCAGGCGGTAGAGGAACGTGTGGTTCAGATACACGCTCTTGCCGTCGATGCTGTCGCCGCCGACCTTCACGGTCACGTCCTTGGTCGGGTTGATCTCCTTCAGCGGGTTGGTGACGGTGTTGGTCTTGTCGCGCTTGTCGTTCGTGACCTGCGTGGCGGTGTTCTCCACCGTGTGGCCGTCCTTGACCTTGGTGACGGTCATCGGCATGACCACCTGGTAGGTGTGGCCCAGCAGCGACTGGTCGATGCTCGGGTCCTTCAGCGGGTCGTAATCCTTGTCGGACTTCTCGCTGTAGGCCTTCAGATCGTCGGGCTGCGGGTCGCCGGGCACGGTCTCGCCGGTCGCGGGGATCTGGGTGTCCACGGTTTTGGCGAACGTGTAGAGCACGCCGTCCTTGTCCTGGATGTTGAACTCGCCGGTGCGGTCCCTGCCGGTCTCGTCAAGGATCTCCACGTGCTTCGCGTCGAGGGTCAGGTACTCCTGGTCGTAGTCGTCCGTCATGCCCAGTCGCCATACCTTGTAGGCGGTGTCGGTGAGCCTGGAGGCGTCGATGTTGACGCGGTAGTACACCTTGTCGCCCAGCAGCGCGGTCTTGCCGTCGATGTTGATGGTCGGGTCCTTCTGCGTGTCCTGCTTGGAGGGCTTGATGACCGGCGGCTCGTTCTCGACCTTGTTGGACGGGGTGACGCCGTTGTTGACGGTCAGCGCGGCCTTGTTGCCGACGGTCTTGTCGGTGGGCGCGTCCTCGTTCACCTTGGCCTCGAAGCGCAGCAGCACGCGCGGGTTGGAGCCGGCCTTCCAGTTGGCGGCAACCCAGTCCCTGGTGAACGTGGCCTCGAACGAGTGGGCCTTCTCGTCCCACTGCACCTTGTAGGCGCTCTTCGGGATGATGCCGCCGGTTCCCAGGTCGGTGATCTCCAGGGTCTGCTTGTTCGCGGTGGTGTACTCGGAATAGGTGTCGCTCAGCTTGATGGCGGTCACCGAATATGCCTGGTCCGCAGGGATCTGCGGGTCCACGCGCACGGTGTATTCCACGGTCTGGCCGGGGAACACGGTCTTGGTGTCGATGCTGGACTGGTCGCCGCCCTGGGAGGATTCGGCGATGACCTGCTTGTGGATCGGGGGCACGGTCACGCAGATCTTCGGCGTGTTGGTGTCCACCGTGCTGCCGCCGACCGTCTGGCCGCCCTTGTTGTCGAGGTCGTCGCCCTTCGGGTCCGCGCACGTGTTGAGCTCGTCGCCCTCCGCCTTGCCGTAGGATTCGAGCAGCTTCACGGTGTCGAAGTTCACGTCGAACGGGATCACGACGCTGATCTGCTTCGCGGTCTTCAGGTCCTTCTGCGCGGCCTCGTAGGAGTCCTTCGCGCTGACCGTGACCTTGGTGCCCTCGGCGGTGATGTCGAACTGGTCGGTCACGTCCCTGCCGGTCTTGTTCAGGTCGTTGACGCCGGCGTTGGCCTCGTCGGTGGTGTCCTGCTCGTAGACCTTGATGTTGGAGGTGTCCTTCAGGTCGAGGATGCTATCGACGTTGGCGAAGTCGTCGGTCCACGCGATCTCGGGCACGCGGCCCAATCCGGTGGGCAGGGTGCCGGAGATGACCGCCGCCACCTCGTCGCCGAGACGGTAGTACTTGTCGTCGCCGCCCACCTTGTCGCTCTTGGCCGGATCGACGGTCAGCTGCCACTTGCCGCCGACCTTCATGGCCCACGCCTTGTTGGGGTTGGGTGTCCACACGAACACCGGCGGCTCGTTGGTCGGCCGCGTCTCGTTGTTCCACTTCTCGTACGCCTTGTTGGTCAGCTGGATCTTCTTGCCCTCGGTGGCACCCTTTTTGATGGTGCCCGTCAGGTAGAACCTGACCTTGCTCGCGCTGTTCCTGAACATCGTCTTGGCGATGTACGAAGCCTTCGCGGTGGCGGTCGCGGTCCCGGCCTTCCGGTCGATCACGATATCGAACTGGTCGGTCTCGTCCTTGCCGTCGACGAACACCTTGCCGGACTTCCAGTCGATCCACTGGATCGAACCGGTCAGATCATCGGTGATGGAATAGGATGCCAGCGGGTTGAGCAGGTGCGCGGGGATGCTGCCGTTGACGACCACGCCCACCTGGTCGCCCACGAGGAACGTCTTCTGGTCGACGCCCTGCTGGTTGGTCCATTGCTTGTCCTCGGCCACGAGAGCGCCGGACTCGTCCAGCACCCACACCTTGTCCGGGGTCGGCGTGACCTTGCCCACGCCGTCGCTGTTGCCGGTCTGGCAGTCGGCCAGGCTGCCGGTGCCGTTGTCTCCGTTCCAGCACGCCACGGAACCGTCGTTGATCTCGTAGTCGCCGCCGGTGGGTTTGGCCGACTGTGGCACGTTCAGCGTGTAGAGGCCGGAATGCGGGGCGGTGGCGTGCGCCTTGACCACGCGCTTGCCATCGATGGAATCGTCGATGGAAATGTCCGCCGGCACGATGTTGCCGTTCGCGTCGGTCACGGTCACCTTGCTCACGTCGTCCTGCTCGGTGCCGCCGATCACCACGTCCCTGGTGTCGATCGTGTCGTAGATCCAGAACTTGCCGGAGGCGTTGGAATGCGCCTTGATGTGAGCCGTGTACAGCGAGCCGGACGCGATGGAGTCATTGCCGTCCCGCACCGTGTCGCCGGCCTCGTTGGTCAGCCATTTCTCGGGCGGGGTGGTGGTCTTCTCGCCGGACTCCTTGCCGTCGTTCTCTCCCTTGTGGGAGACCGCCTCGGCCATGTTGCCCTGCTTCGCCACGTCAACGTCCCACCAGCGCTTGCCCGCAGGCCACGACTCCCACGAGGCGTCCATGTCCTTGAAGGACGCGCTCACTGTGGCGCTGCCCTTGTTGGATGCGGTGAACCGCTTCGCCACCGTCTTCTCGGTGCCGTCGATGCCACGCCAGTGCAGGGTCGCGGTGCCGTTCACGTTCTCGGTCTTCGACCCGTCGCTGGACAGGGTGATCGTGTCCGAAGCGTCCTTGGTGTCGCCCGACTGGCCCGACATCTCCGCAGCCTGCGTGCTCACGCTCAAGTGATAGTTCGGCTGCACCGGCTCGTATTGGTTCAACATGATGACGATCGCAACCGGGCTGTTATTCCACTGGGAGGCCGCGATCGAGTCCACCGAACGCTCAGGAGCATCAGAGAAACCGTCGTCAGTGTCATAAGACGCACCATTATTGTGGTATTTAACCGGTGCGATGTTTTTGTTCCATGCGTCGCTCCAATAGGAGGCGGTGGCGAAGCCTTCGCCGGAATAGGAGTGCGTGGTGGGCGTGGCGACCACGCCGACGGCGACCATGCGGCAGTTCGCGGTCTCGCCCGGATGCTTGTCGTTGAAACGGGCCACGCATTCATTGTTGGCCATCGTGATCGCGGTG
>ENA-OPVY01001208-OPVY01001208.1-human-gut-metagenome-genome-assembly--contig:-NODE-1208-length-14179-cov-2.812022_pt1 | contig 14179 bp, 10 predicted proteins | sample MGYA00241503_ERZ501998 | MGnify/ENA primary metagenome ERZ501998 (study PRJEB25962, sample SAMEA2042107) | human gut metagenome | biome: human gut; feature: human-associated habitat; material: faeces... | reverse complement strand
TTGTATTTCCATGCTTTAGAAAAAACACTTTTAGGTATAACATCTATATTATAACATTTATTTTATTTAATTTGTTAAATTTTTTATAATATATCCCTCTTCCTCCTTAAAAATTTTAAATTTATATATATTTTTACTTTTTTCATGTCTTTTTTACATTATTTATAAGTATATAATGTATATTTAGAAAATGTCATATTAATTTTTCCATAGTTTATATTTTTACTTTTTAGATCAACTAAAATCTGAGTTAACTTTGCTATATCGTGTTTTATATCACTGTTACTATTGATTACAATTTCTATACCTTCTTTCGTTGTCATATTAACTTTATTTTCACTGTTAAAAGATATACTGCTTATTTTATTCTCAAGTCCATCTTTTTTTATATATTTTATTAAAGAAGTCAATTTCTCTTTGTCTTTATTATTTTCAAACTTAATTTGATTTTCTTTTATTGAAAAATCAGATTCTACGATAATGCAATTGCTTTTTATATTCTCACGCTCTACCTTGTCCATATAGCATAAATTTTCACTAACATAATAGTAATTATCACCCTTATCTTTTAAAACACATCCTATGGGTTTTTCTTTAACATCTATTATTATTGAATTTGGAATTCTTCGTTTCACTTTTACATATTCAATGTACTTACTTTTATTTATATTTGTTTTAATTTTTTCTATATCGTATGAAAATAAATTTTTACCAGTATTAATATTTGATAAATTCTTTACCTCTGTTTTTGTAAGAATATCATTATTAACTATCTTTATATTTTTTAAGCTAAAAAAATCGCTCCTTATAAAAAGTATCACTCCAAAGCAAATCATAAACACAAATAAAAGAAGTATAATAACTCTATTTATCCTTAACTTTCTTCTTTTCTTCTTCATAAAATCACCTCAAAAATATAAGTATAAATCAAAAATACTACATTTGAGGCTTTATTTCCTACATATAAATTTAATTTTTTATAGCAAATTAATACTAAAAATGAATATTTTCATGTCATTTCGATGTATATACAAAAAAAGATATAAAATAAATCATGTATATCTTGATTCACTTTATATCTTTTTATCCAAATCTATTTTATTTTTATAATTTATTTCTTTTTTATTCCTATAACTTTAGGTTCTTTAGAAACTTGCTCTTCTAAAATATTTTCTTTAGATTCAGCTTGTTTTTCTTTTTTATTTTTAGAACCTACTGCTTCGTTATAAGATTTCATTATTTCGTTGTATATTAAATCAATTGCTTCCGGCTTACCTATTTTTTTAGCATTGTTTGCCATATCGATTAATAACTCTTTATCTCCAAGTAATTTAAATACAGCGTCATTTAAAGATTGTGGTGTTAAATCTTTTTCTAAAATCGCAATTCCAGCACCTTGTGCTTCTATACTTTTTGCATTGTATTCTTGGTGATTTTCTGCTGTATAAGCTTTTGGAATTATTATTGAAGGTTTACCAAGGGCAGTTATTTCTGCTAAAGATATTGCTCCTGCACTACCTATTACTATATCGCTTGCAGCAAGACCATCAGCCATATTATCTAAATAAGGCATAACTCTTTGATAAGGTTTAAGTTCTATATCTTTTATACTTTCTATAAACTCTTCATAATAAACTTTTCCTGTTGCAAATATAAAGGCAACATCTTCTTTTACCATGTTTTCTATTACTAGTCTCATAGCGTCGTTTATTTCTTCTGAACCACCACTACCGCCGTAGCATAGTACCATTTTTTTATCTTCACTAATTCCTAAGTTTTTTCTTGATATATATTTTCTCGCTTGTAAAATTTCTTTTCTTACTGGATTACCTGTAAGAACTAATTTATCTTGGCTCTTTTCTGGAAATCTCTTATGAGAATCCTCAAAACTTGTAAGAACCTTTGTAGCAACTTTAGAAAGTATTTTATTTGTAACTCCTGGGAAAGAGTTTTGTTCATGGACTATAGTTACTTTTTTGCTCATAGCTGCATTAAACAGAACTGGTCCACTTACATATCCACCTGTCCCTATTACTATATCTGGTTTATATTTTTTAACAATTCTTCTTGATTGTTCTAAACCTTTACATAATTTGAATACTCTCTTGACATTATCAAAATCTATTTTTCTTTTAAAACCTTGAACTGTGACTGTTTTTAATTCAAAGCCTGCTTTTGGAACTATTTCTGATTCTATACCATTTTTAGTTCCAACAAATAAAATTTCACAATCTGGATTATGTTCTTTTATTTTATTTGCTATGGCTATTGCTGGGTATACATGTCCTCCCGTACCGCCACCGGCTAATAATACCTTCACTTCATCATCTCCTGTTAATTAAATTTTACTTTCTTTGAGATGTTTAACACAATTCCAATTTCACCCATCAGCACCGTCAGCGAGGTTCCTCCATAACTTATAAATGGAAGCGCCACTCCTGTTGCTGGCATAGAAGATGTTGCAACTGCTATATTAAAAGCTGCTTGTATCCCTATTTGGGCTCCAATTCCTATAACTACCATACATGCGAATATATCTTTTGATTTTAATGCTATTTTTACACATCTATAAACTAATATTACAAATAGCATTATAACTAAAATGCAACCTACAAGACCTAATTCTTCGCCTATTATTGCGAAAATAAAGTCATTTTGAGGTTCTGGTATGTAAAAATATTTCTGTCTACTTTTACCTAGTCCTAATCCGAAAAGTCCTCCTGACCCTATGGCATAAAGACTTTGGATAACTTGATACCCACTCCCAAGTGGATCTTGGAATGGATCTAGAAATGCTGTAAATCTTTTTAGTCTATATGGTTCTGCAATTACTAAAACTGCAAATAAACCAACTCCTGCTGCTAGCATACTAAGTACAAATTTCATATTCATTCCTGCAACAAATAGCATTATGAACACAACTATTATAAGTGTACCAGCTGTAGACATATTAGGTTGTAACATTATCAATATAAAAAATATTGATGGAATTATTAAAATTGGTATAACACCTTTTGTCAAAGATTTTATATTTTCATATCTCTTTTCAATAACTTTCGCTGTAATTACTATTGTTACAAACTTTGCTATATCCGATGGTTGAAATGTAGCTCCTCCTATTCCAAGCCATCTTTTTGCTCCGTTAGCTTCTATACCTAGAGGTGTTAAAACTAACGCTAAGCATATAACAGTAAATATACAAAGTGGCAATGAATTTTTCTTCCAAAAAGTATAGTCAATATTAGACATAAACATCATTCCCACAAACCCTAGTATCGCATAGATTATATCTCTTTTTAAAAAGAAATAGCCATCTTGGTGTTTAAATGAAGCTTGAACATAGCTTGCACTAAACACCATGACTATTCCAAATAATACTAAGGCTATTGTTGTATAAAAAATTACTAAATCAAACTCCGTCTTCATCCCCTTTGTAATTTGCTTTTTCATTTTCAAACTTTCATTAGGCATATGAATGACTACCACCTTCCTCATCGCTATTAGCTTTGAAGGAAGAGTCTTTATTATAAGTTATTTACATTATCTTTGAAGTCGCGTCCTCTTACCTCAAAGCTTGTGTACATATCCCAACTTGCACATGCTGGTGAAAGTAGTACTACATCTCCTTCATTTGCAAGTTCGGCAGAAGTTTCTACTGCTTCTTTCATATTTTGTACTCTTTTTATTATTTCAAATCCTTTAGTTTTTGCACAAGCCTCTATTTTTGATGCAGTTTCACCTAATAAAACTAAAGCTTTTACATTTTGTTTTGCAATATCTAAAAGTTCATCATAAGTACTATCCTTATCATATCCTCCAGCTATTAATATAATTGGCTTCTTATAAGAAGTTACTGCTTTTATAGTTGAATCTGGATTAGTACCTTTTGAGTCGTTTACATACATAACTCCATTTACAGTTTTTACATATTCTAATCTATGCTCTACTGCTTTAAAAGTTTTTAATACTTCTCTTATTACTTCTATATCTATACCTGAGACATATGCAGCTAAAGTTGCTGCCATACAGTTTTCTAGGTTATGTCCTCCTGGTAAGCTAAGTTCATCTTCGTGAAGAAGTACTATTTCTTTATCTATATTTATTACTATATTTCCTTCGTTATTTAGATATATTCCTCTTACACCTTGGTGTTTTCTAGAGAAATATAAAACTTGAGAGTTACATTTACTAGATAAAGCTCTAACTGCTTCATCGTCGTAATTTAGTATTGTAAAATCATTTTTATCTTGATTCTTAAATATATTAGCTTTTGCCATTATATAATTTTCCATAGTATGGTGTCTATTTAAATGGTCTGGTGAAAGATTAAGTATCATACTTACTCTTGGTTTAAAATCTACTATACTTTCAAGTTGGAAACTACTAAGCTCTGTAATTAAGAAAGATTTTTCGTCAGCTATTCCAACAGTTTCTATTACTGGTTTTCCTATATTTCCAACTACATAAGTATCACATTTAGCTGCTTTGAAGATTTCTCCAACTAAAGATGTAGTAGTTGTTTTTCCATTTGTACCTGTTATTCCTATGAAAGTAGGATTATTTGATAATTCATAAGCTAATTCTACTTCACCAATTACTTTTATATTATTAGAATATAATTTTTGTATAAATGGTAAATCAAGAGGTACTCCAGGAGATACAACTGCTAAATCAATATGATCTACTTCTTCTGGATGATATCCAAGTATATAAGTTGCATTTTTTATATCTTTTAATTCTTCTAATATATCTACTAGTTTTTCTTCAGTTTTTATATCATTAACTGTTATATTAGCTTCTAATTTATCTAGTAATTTGATAGTTGATATACCAGTCTTTGCTAAACCTATAAGTAAAACATTCTTTCCTTTTAAATCCATTTTAATTTACCCCCATCACTTAAAATACTGCTAAAACACCTATCCAACATAAAACTACAGTTACAATCCAAAATACAAATACAACTCTTGTTTCTGGCCATCCACATTGTTCAAAATGGTGGTGTAATGGCGCCATTTTAAATATTCTTTTTCCATTAGTTAATTTGAAATAAGTTACTTGTATCATAACAGATAAAGCTTCTGCTAAGTAGATAAATCCTACTATTATTATTATTAATGGAGAGTTAGTAAGTGTTGCAAATGCAACTACTGCTCCACCTAATGCCATTGAACCTGTATCTCCCATAAATACTTTTGCAGGATATGAGTTAAATCCTAAGAATCCTAAACAAGCACCCGCTGTTGCTGCTGCAAGTATAGCTACATCAGAATTTGATATTGATACTGCAAATAGTACGAAGAAACATGATACTATTAAGGTAACACCTGATGCAAGCCCATCAAGTCCATCTGTTAAGTTTACTGCATTTACAGTTCCTATTATGAATATCATCATAAATGGTATATACCATATTCCTAAGTTGATTATATGGTTTGTAAATGGTATAACAAGTTGTGTTGCACTTGGTGATGCACTATATTGATAATATGCGATATATAAAGCAAGAGCAAATTGTAGTATTATTTTTTGATAAGCTTTAAGGCCTAATGATCTCTTCATTTTTATTTTTATAAAGTCATCTAAAAATCCTACAAATCCAAAGCCTACTATACAAATAAGCCCTACTATTAATCCTTTACTAATAGTAGCTCTTGTAAGCCCTGTTATTAATATAGCTACTATCATCATTACACCACCCATTGTTGGTGTTCCATTTTTTGCTAAGTGTGATTGAGGTCCCTCATCTCTAACCGTTTGACCAAATTTAAATCTAGCAAGCATTGGTATAAATATTGGTCCAAGTATTATTACTATTAAAAAACCAATCATTGCTGTAAACGTAAGTTCTCTAATTCCTAACATTAATTAAAACTCCTCTCCCTGTTGTTTCATTTTCTTATTATTATTTTTCATTTGCAATTATTAACTTTTTTTATGCTAAATATTCCTATTTATGCATTTTAATCTTAAAGTTTTTATACGATGACTAAAAAAATAATTTTTGCTGATTTGCGTTCAAGTAAAAACTTATATTTAATACTATCTATATCTCCAATCTTATTAATTATATACCAAATTGATTTATTTTTGAAGATATTTATAATATAAGTCTAATTTGTAACAATTTGTTCACCATACTTTAATAATGTGAAACTAATATGTATAATGTCAGGAGATTTATAATGTTTTGTTTAATTATTGTTATAGTATAATATTATGCTGGAACCTTCATTTACTTTTACTCCTGGTTTAGGAAACATATCTGTTACAACTTTCTTTTCATCTACTTCTATATCTGTATCTAAGTTTGATTCTAGTTTCTTTTCTTCTAGTATTTTAGTTGCTTCCTTTATTGTTAAGTTTCTTACATCTGGAATTTCTACTTGTTTCTTTTCATTTTCTTCTTTTTCTTCTTTTGTATATTCTTTTTTAACTCCTAGATATTCTAAACTTTGACTCATTACTTCTTTTATAATAGGACCTGCTGTAGTTGAACCGAAGGCTACAACATCTGTAGGTTCATCGACTATTGCTAATACTACTATTTGTGGATCATCAACAGGTGCTACACTTATAAATGAGCATATATATTTTCCTTGGGCATAAACACCATCTATAACCTTTTGTGCTGTTCCGGTTTTTCCACCTAATCTATATCCTGGTAAATATGCTATTTTACCTCCACCATCTGTAACAACTGATTCCATAACACTTAACATCTTCTTTGATGTTTCTGTTGAAACCACTTGTCTAACAGTTTTAGGCTTAACTTCTTGTACTACATTTCCTTCATTATCTGTATACGCTTTTACAAGTCTTGGCTCCATAAGTTTTCCATCATTTGCAATAGCTGATACTGCTCTTATTAATTGAATAGGTGTTACTGATATAGATTGACCAAAAGAAATAGTTGCAAGTTCTACAGGACCTACATCCTTTTCTTTATATAGTATACTATTTGCCTCACCGACTAAATCTATATTAGTCTTACTTGTAAGTCCAAACCCTTCTATATAATCATATAATTTGCTAACTCCCAATCTTTTTCCTAATTCAACAAAAACTGGGTTACATGAATTTTGAACTGCTTGTTCAAATGTTTCGCTTCCATGAGGTCTATATGATCTCCAGCATTTTATTCTTTTACCTTCGACAGTTACACTACCTGTACATGTAAATTTTTCATTTGGTTTAATTACATTTTCTTCGACTGACGCTGTAGATGTTATTAATTTGAAAGTTGAACCTGGTTCATATGTATCACTTATAAGTGTATTTCTCCACATTTCATAATAAGCATTTATCTTTTTGTCGTCATCATAACTTTTTAGTAAATCTTCAAAATATGGATATATTGCTTTTGTCGGATTATTTGGGTCATAATCTGGTTTTGATGCCATAGCTAAAACATCACCTGTTTTAGGGTCCATTGCTATTATCTTAACCCTCTTTGCATTGTTTAATTCATATGCTCTTTGGGCTGCTTTCTCCGCATAACTTTGGATTACTTCATCTATCGTAAGCACAATTCCATTTCCTTGAGTTGCTTCATAATATTGTTCAACACCTTGATTAATCTCTCTTCCTGATGCATCTGTGCTTACAATTAATTTTCCGTCTTTTCCTTGCAAGTCTTTATTGTATTTAAGTTCAATTCCTGTTACACCTTCTCCATCTGATGATGTATGACCTAATACATAAGATGCAAAATTTCCATGCGGATAATATCTTTGTGGATCTTCTGATATCCATATTCCAGAAAGTGATGCATTTTGAATTTTATCAGCTACATCATCATCAACCCATCTTTGAATTCTAACAAGTGCTTGATTTGTCTTTGATAGCAATTTTAAAATTTCATCATAGTCTTTATCCTTGACTATTTCTGAAATTTTTTTAGCTGTTTTCTCCTTATCCTTTACTTCGACTGGCTTACACCAAATCGTATATTTTGTAACACTGACAGCTAATGATTTCATATTCCTATCGTATATAGTCCCCCTTTTTGATTCTATTGGGATTTCCCTAGTTTGTTGTTCTGATGCTTTAGTAGTCAGCCATTGTCCTTTTACAAGCTGCAAGTAGCAAGTTCTTACTATTAATACTAAAAATAATGCACATGCAGAAACAAGAACTAATACTAGCCTTTTTCTACTTTTTATTTTTATTTTTTTCATAATCATCCTCCTTTTATATTAATCATCCACAGATATATATATTTTTTGGCTGTCTGTCGGATAAATCATATTTAGTTTTTCGATAGCATCTTCTTCTAATGTATTAGTGTTTTCTTTTCCCAGTTTTTCAACTTGTAATGTTTCTAATTTATTCTTTTGTTTTTTCAAATCTTTTTCTAGATAATATATTTGATATTTTAATTTAGAAGAAACTTGATAGATACATAAATTTCCTACTGCAATAGCTGCTATTAAAATAATTACTACTACGCCTGTCTTTCTCTTAAATATTCCTCTTTTATTCTTATTCTTTTTCTTCCTCTTATATGCTTTAAAACTCTTTACCTTTTCGTTTTCATTATGCATATCATCATCCCCTTGACTTAAAAATTTTTATATTTAAAACAGAAAAGTAAAACTTATTTACCAAATACATAACCCTATCATTAAAGAATTATTTATTTTAGATATATCTTCCTCTAAAAAACGTTCGATAAAAACACTCATATAAGTTCAAATTAAACTTTTTTTCAATATAATTCACCTATATCTTTTTTATTTAAACAAAAAATAAGGAAGTATTGAAAAATAAATTTCAAATCTATTTTCCAATACTTCCTTAACCATATCTTTAATATTTAATTTTTAATTTTATTCTAATTCAAAAGCACCAGTATATAATTGATAGTATTTTCCACGTCTTTCAATAAGTTCATCGTGATTACCACGTTCAATTATTCTACCTTGTTCTAAAACCATGATAACATCAGAGTTTTTGATTGTTGATAATCTATGTGCAATTACAAATACCGTTCTACCTTCCATCAGTTTATCCATACCATCTTGAACTATTTTTTCTGTTCTAGTATCTATACTTGATGTAGCTTCATCTAGTATTAAAACTGGTGGGTTTGCTATTGCTGTTCTCGCTATTGATAAAAGCTGTCTTTGACCTTGAGATAAGTTGCTTCCATCCCCTGTTAACACTGTATTATATCCATCTTTTAGATGTTTTATAAATCCATGTGCATTTGCAAGTTTTGCAGCAGCAATTACTTCTTCATCAGTTGCATCTAATTTACCGTATCTGATATTTTCCATAACTGTTCCTGTAAATAGATGAGTATCTTGAAGAACTATACCAAGTGATTTTCTTAAATCGTCTTTTTTAATTTTAGTTATATTAATTCCATCATATCTTATTTTACCGTCTTGGATATCATAGAATCTATTTATTAAGTTTGTTATTGTAGTTTTACCAGCTCCTGTAGCACCAACGAAGGCTACTTTTTGTCCTGGCTTAGCATACATATTTATATCATGTAATACAATTTTGTCATCGTTATAACCGAAGTTTACACCTTCAAATACAACATCACCAGTTAATTTAGTATATGTTACAGTTCCTTCCGCTTTATGTGGATGTCTCCAAGCCCAAGTTCCTGTACGTTCTTTTACTGGTTTTATTTCGCCATCTTTTTCTATAGCATTTTCTAATGTAACATATCCGTCATCTACTTCTGGTTTTTCATCTATTAAGTTAAATATTCTCTCTGCACCAGCAAGAGCCATAATTATTGAGTTAAATTGTTGAGATACTTGGGCTACTGGCATATTAAAACTTCTTGTTAATTGTAAGAATGATGCTAATGCACCTAAAGTTAAATTTCCTACACCACTTATTGCAAGTACAGCTCCTATTGCAACTATTAAAACGTAACTTATATTTCCTATATTGTTCATTATAGGCATAAGCATATTTGCAAAACTATTGGCATTGTCAGCACTATTAAATAATGAGTCATTTAATTCGTTAAATTTCTTTTTAGAATCTTCTTCATAACTAAATACTTTAACAACTTTTTGACCTTCCATCATTTCTTCAATATATCCATTAACTTTACCTATATCTCTTTGTTGGTTTCCAAAGAAGAAAGCACTTTTAGATCCTAATATTCTCATTACTTGATACATTACAAATACCATAAGAACTATTAATATAGTAAGTATTGGACTTAGTACTATCATAGAAACAAAAGTCCCTACTATAGTTATTATAGAAGATATAAGTTGAGGTATACTTTGACTTATCATCTGTCTTAATGTATCTGTATCATTTGTGTATATACTCATTATATCTCCGTGAGCATGTGTATCGAAATATTTAATTGGAAGCTTTTCCATATGCTCAAATAAATCATCACGGATATTTTTTAATGTTCCCTGAGATATATTAACCATAAGTCTACTATATACATACGTTGATATTACACCAGTATAGAAAATAGCAGCCATTATAGCTAAAGCTGTTAATAATGCTTTAAAACTTGGGTTATTGTGTCCTAATAAAGGAACTATATAATCATCTATTAACGTTTTTAAGAATAAGTTTGCTACAACTGAAACAATAGAACTAATAAATAATGTTATTAAAACTATAAAGAATAAGAATTTATAATCTCTAAATATATAGCTAATCATTCTTTTTAAAGTCTTCATTGGGTTATTTCCCTTAGGTCCTTTTTTACCTTTAGCGAATTCTTTACTCATTATCATCAGCTCCTTTCACTTGTGATTCATAAACTTCTCTATATATAGCGTTGTTTACTTTTAATTCATCATGTGTTCCAATAGCATCTATTTTACCGTCATCTAAAACTATTATTTTATCACTAGCTTCTATTGATGATATACGTTGAGCTATTATTATTTTTGTTGTAGATGCTATGTCATTTTGTAGAGCTGCTCTAATTGTAGCATCTGTTTTTGTATCAACTGCACTTGTTGAATCGTCTAAAATTAATATTTTAGGTTTTTTAAGTAATGCTCTCGCGATACAAAGTCTTTGTTTTTGACCACCAGATACATTTGTACCACCTTGTTCTATATAAGTATCATATCCATCTGGGAATGTTTGAATGAATTCATCGGCACATGCTTTTTTACATGCATCTACTAATTCTTCATCTGTTGCATTTTTATCTCCCCATCTTAGATTTTCTTTTATAGTACCTGAAAATAATACATTCTTTTGTAAAACCATAGAAACTTCATTTCTAAGAGTATCTATATCGTAGTCTCTAACGTCTACTCCACCGACTTTTATGCTTCCTGAAGTAACATCATAAAGTCTTGGTATTAATTGAACTAATGTAGATTTTGCACTACCTGTTCCACCTATAATTCCTATTGTTTCACCAGATTTTATCTCTAGGTTTACATTTTCTAAGTTTAATTTATTTTTATCATTAGCATAAGAGAAATCTACATTTTCAAATGATATAGATCCATCTTTTACTTCTTTTATTGGATTTTTAGGATTTTTTATAGTACTTTCTTCATCTAAAACTTCAAGTATTCTCTCTGCTGAAGATTTAGCCATAGTTATCATAACAAATACCATAGATAGCATCATTAAACTCATAAGTATTTGTGTTGAATATGTGAAGAAACTCATAAGTTGACCTGTTGTCATAGTATTTGAAACTATCATTTTAGCCCCTAACCATGATAAAAGTAATATACATGTATACATCGTAATTTGCATTACTGGAGCATTTAGTACTATTAATTTTTCTGCAAAAATAAAACTATTTTTTACATCTCCTGAAGCTTTTTTAAATTTATTTATTTCGAACTCTTCTCTTACTGCTGATTTTACAGTTCTTATGCCTGTTAAGTTTTCTTGTACACTTGCATTTAATGCATCGTATTTTTTGAAAACAGCTGTGAATCTAGGGAATGCAACTTTTATAAGCGCTAATATTAACCCTAAGAATATTACTGCTCCAAAGAATACTAGTGATAAACTTGGATTAATTAAAACTGACATTACCATTGCAGATATAAGCATGATTGGTGCTCTAACAAGCATCCTTAAAATCATTTGATATGCATTTTGCACATTTGTTATATCTGTAGTAAGTCTTGTTACTAGACCTGCCGTTGAATATTTGTCAATGTTTTCAAATGAAAAATCTTGTATATTTTCAAACATCGCAAGTCTTAAGTTTCTCGCATAACCTGCTGAAGCATTTGCTGCAAACTTTGCACCTAATGCACCACAAAGAAGTGATAACATAGCTACTACAAGCATAAGTATTCCTATTTTTGCTACATAGCCCATATCACTATTGTTTAGACCATTGTCTATAATCATCGCCATTAAAAGTGGTATTATAACTTCACATATACACTCTAATACCATAAATATAGGCGTGATTATAGAATTCTTTTTGAATTCACCAATATATGATGATAATTTTCGTATCATTTCTTCCTCCTCAATATATAAATTTTATTTTAAATTAAATAAATTATTTAATTTTTGACATTATAAATTTCTCATTATAATATTTTAAGGGCAACTTAAAATTATTAAATGAGAATTACTTTAAATTATCTAGAATTTTATATATATGCTTAAATAACTGTTCCTTTTCTTCCTTTGAAATACCATTTAGCATTTTAGCATCTAATTCTTGTATATATAAATAAGCATCTTCTAACACTCTTTCAGATTTATCTGTCATCTTTATAAATTTAGATCTTTTATCATTTAGATTTTGTTCTCTCGTTATAAATCCTTTTTCTTCTAATCTATTTAATAACCCTGTAACTGTAGGGTTTTTAAGTGTTAATCCTATTTCTAAATCCCTTTGAGTAAGTGTATCTTCTTCATGTTTTTTTAAATATAAAAGCACATCCATTTGTGACGGAGTCAAGTTGTATCTTTGTAAGTTTTTATGACAACGTGTCTCGAATGCTATATGTATCTGCTTAATTAAAAAACCTATAAGTACTTTTTCTTCCATAATTAATTCTCCTAAATATATAGCTTGCTATATATTTTATTTATTTTCTCATTTATTGTCAATAGAGGTTATTTTATTTTTTAAATTTTTTCTGTACTTTTATTTACGCAAAAAGAGAGATTTACTTTTAAATAACCTTTAAATTTAAATCCCTCTTTATTTTTATTAATTATTTTTTATTAGTATTACTATTTATCTATTTTATTTCATCTTGTATTCCTGGTATTATAGGTAATTTATCAAATCCAACTTGTAAATCTTCATCTGTTGGAATATAATCTGTCATTGTTCCTTCTATATAAGCATTATATCCCTTCATATCGAAATATCCTGTTCCAGTTAATCCAAATAATATTGTTTTTTCTTCACCAGTTTCTTTGCATTTTAAAGCTTCATCTATTGCAACTCTAATTGCATGTGATGATTCTGGAGCTGGAAGTATTGTTTCAACTTTAGCGAATAATGTTGCAGCTTCAAATACCTTAGTTTGTTCAACAGATATAGCTTCCATATATCCATCGTGATATAGTTTTGATAATATTGGACTCATTCCATGATATCTAAGACCTCCTGCATGGTTTTTAGATGGTGTAAACTCACAACCTAAAGTATACATTTTTGCCATAGGAGTTATTTTACCAGTATCGCAGAAATCATATGCGTATTTACCTCTTGTTAAAGATGGGCAAGATGCTGGTTCTACTGCAACTATTCTTGGATTTGCTTTTCCTAATAATTTATCTTGCATATATGGAGCTATAAGTCCACCTAAGTTAGAACCTCCACCTGCACAGCCGATTACTATATCAGGATATTCTTCTAATTTATCCATAGCTGCTTTTGCTTCTAGTCCTATTATTGATTGATGAAGTAATACTTGATTTAAAACAGAACCTAAGACATATCTATATCCATCTGTACTTACTGCAACTTCAACAGCTTCTGATATTGCAGTTCCTAAAGAACCTGGATCATCTGGATTTTGTTCTAATATTTTTCTACCTGCATTAGTTGTATTACTTGGAGATGGAGTTACATCTGCTCCAAATACTTTCATTATATTTTTTCTATCTGGTTTTTGTTCATAAGATACCTTAACCATATATACATTAAGTGGAAGCCCAAAATAGGAACAAGCTTCTGATAAAGCAGTTCCCCATTGCCCTGCTCCAGTTTCAGTAGTAA
>ENA-OPVY01001205-OPVY01001205.1-human-gut-metagenome-genome-assembly--contig:-NODE-1205-length-14226-cov-78.823089_pt1 | contig 14226 bp, 12 predicted proteins | sample MGYA00241503_ERZ501998 | MGnify/ENA primary metagenome ERZ501998 (study PRJEB25962, sample SAMEA2042107) | human gut metagenome | biome: human gut; feature: human-associated habitat; material: faeces... | reverse complement strand
TAAAAAAGCCCTCGGTGCTTCAGCACCGGGGGCTTTAAATAAGCTATGGCTTTTTCCTTCACATCGTATGCAGTAAGAAAGGTATTCGGAAATTGAGTGTTAGCGTTGTTTCATATCATTAAACCCTTTCCATTATAAATAAAGTTCTTTGTTTCAATTTCGGCACAAATATAAGAAAAAAATCCTAATCCCAAAATTCTATATGATTTTTGGGATTAGGGACCCAAAAAGCTCCAGAAGCAACACGCCCTTTACCTTTGCTTTACTCTTCGGCCAGCGATTTTCAATTCCACTTCGCGGTCGGTTACCGAAGTAGCTTTCTTCATAATTCTTTTCTTTTGATTCTATTTCGCGAAGATACAAAAGAATCCGAATAATCGGATACCATTCCTTCTTTCTTGTTTTGTAAGCAGAACATGGTTTTACAGCTCGTTTTTATACTATTAAACATAAATATTCACTTTTGCGAGATTTTTCTTGCGGAAAATTTTGTGATTTCAATAAATATTCGTATCTTTGCAGCGTCAGTCCTCGCCAAGCCTCTTAACAATGCTCAAATCGTGCGAGGCGTTTTTTATTTATACACATTTGAATATGGCAAATCTTATACCTTTTACAAAACGATTTGAATCTTCAGAAAATCTCGTTAATTTGCTTGAATCACGAGGTTTACAGATTTATGATAGGAACAAAGCCATACAGTACCTTGACAATATTGGTTATTACAGATTGTCTGCTTATATGTATCCTTTGTTGAAGATGCCCAAGACAGCACATTTATACAAGGAAGGTTCATCCTTCAAGAAAGTGATGATGCTTTATCGTTTTGATAAGAAACTGAGACTACTCATGTTCAATGAGATAGAAAAGATTGAAATTGCTATCAGACGGGCAGTAATGCAAATAACAGCAGATATGACGGGCAATCCTTTTTGGCTTACTGACTCTTCTTATTTCTTGGATAGTTCCAGGTTTAATGAAACAATGCGAGCTATATCCAAGGAATACAGCAAATCCAAGGAGGAGTTTGTTCTTCATTTCAAGCGAACCTATTCTGAGCCATATCCACCATCGTGGATTTTAGGCGAGCTGCTTACTATTGGAAATGTCAATGCTATTTATCGTAACATCAAACAAAACCGCATACGCAAACGCATAGCTAAACGTTTTGGTTTGCCTATCAATGTGTTTGAGTCATGGCTTACAGTTATTGCTGTTACTCGAAATGCCTGTGGTCATCATTCAAGAGTATGGAACAAACAGAATGCTATTCAGCCAGCGATTCCAAATAGTCCTGAAAGAGAATGGATAACGCTACCAACAGATTCCATGCGTGCTTACTTCGATCTGTGCATCATCAAGTACTTTCTTAATGTTATATCCCCCAATAATGATATGCAATCCAAAATAACATGGTTGTTCATTCGGTTTCCCGAAATTGACTTAAAAGCTCTCGGCTTTCCGCAGGGATGGCAAATGGAACCATTATGGAGGTAATTTCAAGTGAAACTGCTATTTTATACCAGTTTGTACCGGTTTATGTGGTTTGCATCATGAATTTTATGCCAAAGGAGCATGAGGTGACAAAGTTTAGGACAGACGTTGCTTTGAGGGAGAAGTCTAGTGACTCGATGTTTTCTGACAAGCTTCGTTTCATCTATCTTTCTCTTCCTTTCTTTGATAAGAGTGAGGAAGAATGCGAGACGGGTTTTGAAAAATTGATTTCTGTATTGAAGTATATGGAAATGGATGAAGTATTTAAAAATTTGCCTTTAGCGGAACAAAAGAAGATGCTCGATCATCTTGCAAAATTGCCAGATGTTCGTTTCTTGAGTAGTGAGGAGCGGGAAAAATACGATGAAAGTATTAAGGCTGTCGATGATTACTACGGCGTCCTGATGAGTTATTACATGAATGGTATTGATGAAGGTGTTGCCAAAGGTGAAGCAAGGGGTAGCCATCATAAAAGTCTGGAAATTGCCAAAAAAATGATGGCAAAGGGTATGGGTGAAAATACCATCATGGAAATAACGGGGTTAACCCAAGAAGAAATCAGAAAGTTGATATCATAGATATGATAAAGAAATTTCTGAGATAATATTTTATTTTTCTATCTGTTCCTGGGTAAGTCCGGCATACTTCATAATCAGATTGATGTCAACGCCATCAGCAAGCATGTTCCTGACAATATCCAGGGCTTTCTGGTTCATTCCTAATTCCATACATATTTTCCTCCCTAGTTCTATACCCTCCGCAAGACCTTCTTGCTTCGCCGTATCAATGCAGTTCTTGATATCCCGATATGCCATCTTGCTGGCTTCAAAGCTGATGTATCTTTCTTCTACCTGCTTCATAATCATCTATATTAAAATGCTAGCGCAAAGTTACGACTTTATTTTCAAACCCGCAAGAGATTTCTGTGAAAAGTTTATGAAAAAGTAAGAGATTGCGTTTCTTATGTGACAGGACAAGGGTCTATATGCCACGATGACAAGTGGTGTATAGACCCTTGATTATATGGTGATATTTGTCATCAATATCTCCGCTATTATATTTTTTATGTTGTTTTCTTCACGAATAATTTGGTGGTTACAAAAAAACAACGTATCTTTGCAGCAGAAGTGCTACAATCGGCAATTTGAGAACAAATTTTCATTGTGCCTGTTTGCATTATCAATAAATCAAATAACAAAAATTCTGCTTATGGGAAAGATAGTAGATAAAACAGAGACTAAGATAGTTACGCTTGATGGAGTTGAGATTATCAAGCAGGTAACGAAGGTACTTATGCCTAATGGTAAGTACCGATATCCTACTGTATATTTTACGGTTAACGATGATGTCAAGGCTCTGACAACAGAACAATTAGACAAAATCCGCATCCCTGTCTACAAACAGTTAATTTGAACTTAATATGGAAGAAAGTGAAGGTTATCCCTTCGTCTTTCAAATGATAGACAGGGATAGTGTAGATCTCTCGTCATTAAAATATAATTAGGTTAACAGTATATATCTGATTACGGGAAACGACAAGGGTCTATATGCCACGATGAAAAGGTGGCGTATAGACCCTTGATTGTATGGTGACTAAAGTTTCGCAAGTTACTTGAATATACTGACAAGGAAAAGACTTTACACCCAAGCTTTCAGAAAGACTCCGGAAAGAGAAGTGAGAGAAGCTGGAAGACTGGTGCGCCGGCGGGGGATACCATATTGAATCATGGTTATCCTGTCACGCTCGCTGGATATTTACAAGAACGAGTTGGCACGCTACTTCACTTCATGCCTAGACTCCACCTTCCGCCTCTGGCTTGCCGAGGTACGTTTTGCAGCTTCTCTGCCTGCCCCTGTCTGTACCGCATTTTCAAGTTAAAGGAAGGTTGTACTCCTACCGAATGGCGGGAGAAAATGGCTGAAAATGTAGCCTCGGAGGGTAAAAAGCAGGACTAACCATTTTTCGATAAATACCAGGAAAACGCATCACGAAATGAAAAAATACGTTAAAAAGGGTGTCGCATTCGTAGGAATGCGACACCTTTTTGATAGGAATGCGACACCTTTTTCTTAGGAATGCGACACCTATACAGAGGAATGCGACACCTTTTTTGAAAAAAAAACACTATATTTGCACCATGAAATAAATATTAGAAACCATACCAAGGATAGAACTCGCCCTGATCATCATCGGGGTGTTTGCACTCATGTTAGGTATCATCTTCGTATATGCCATGATACATGAGTACAGGATGTATCTTGAGGAACATCGGAAGGCTCGCATCAGCTTTCGTGATTTCTTCAAACAGGAACAGTTTTATATCTTTCTATTTCTGGCTTCGATATTCATCATGCTGTTAAACCTCCTGTATTTCCTGGAGTGAATTTCGGCAATAAGCAGACAAATATAAATAACAATTATAAAATTAAATTATGAAAAAGCTTAACAATCAATTCTATGGGTCGCATGTCGACCGTATGAACTATGGGGGGGCAAAGTTCTATAGATTTGCCCTGTTCCCATTGATGTTGTTGATGTTGTTGTTTGTGCCTACACGTATGGTGGCGCAGACAGATTACGACACGTCTGTAACGTTTAGTGCCTTAGCAGGTAACCCTGAAGGGAAGTCTGAAGCAGAAAATTTCAAGAAACTCTTTGATGACAAAAAGACATTAGGTAATTCCAGCAAGTGGTGCTGCGATTTCTATGACAGCGCCAATGTCATCTTCAAAGCCAGCAAGGCAGGAGTACCTGTGGGCTACACCATCACTACGGGTAATGACAATGAAACTTGGGGAGGCCGCAATCCGAAGTCATGGAAACTCTATGGTAACAATACAGGCAGCAATGACGCTTGGGAGCTTATCGATGAGGTAAGCGAGGACAAGGTGCTCAAGGATAAGAACTATACTTCGTACGACTTCCCCTGCAAATGTTCTACCTCTTATCAATATTTTAAATGGGAAATCTCGGCTATTCATGGTGGAGACATATTGCAGGTAGGCGAGTTTGAACTCAAACTCCAAACCTGTTCGCACAAGAATGCCGATGGCTCGGATGCCCTTGGTGAAGTAATGGAAACCGTAGAACCAACTTGCACAGAGCACGGCTATACCACACACGAATGCTCTATCTGCAATTCTATTGTGAAGGTATATAAGGATGATGTGCTTAAACCACATACACTCACTCATCATGCTCTGAAAGATGCTACATGTACAGAGGCTGGTAACATAGAATACTGGCAGTGCAGTGTATGCAACAAACTCTTCAGCGATGAAGCCACAACTAAAGAGATTACGGATGCTGCCAGCCTCGTGATTCCAGCAAAAGGCCATAAATTCGACCGTGAAGGCAATTGTACTGTCTGTCAGTATAAGGATTCTCGCTATGCTTTGTTCAATTTGGAGGGTATAACCGATGTTACCATTACTGACAATGACAGTTATCCTTGGAAGATGTTGGACTTGAACGCAGATGGAATGTCTAATGTCTCTTCCTATTTTACAGCAGAAAGCAAGGGACTGATGTCAAGTAATTATGGGACGAATGACAGTAGATCTGCAATTAGTGTCAAATTCCATGTAGAAAAGCCTATATTATTTTCATTTAAATATCTAATTTCGGCAATGAACTCTAACTATGTCTTTATTACTTTAAATGGAAAACGGCTTGGTGATATTTATGGAACAGATCAAAAAGTGTATAAAAGCATTTTAAACAATGGTGAATATACTTTGAAATTATCATATAATACATACCCTTTTGATGAAGGTAATAAAGGTGCTGACCGCGCATTCATATACGATCTGAACACGGCAACCACTATTTCTGATTATGTAGCAGAGTTGGATGCTACGAATACTACATTGACTTTCAAAAAAATCACTTCTGATAATTTAGAAAGTATTGATTTAAGCCGTTTAGTTATAGTGAATGACAAACCGATGGTGAAAGATATGTACGATATAGAAACTAAAAATATCAAGAATATTGTTTTCGATGAGAGTTTCAAAACATACGCACCTACATCGTTGGCACAATTCTTTGCTAGCTGCAGTACATTGGAAACAATTTCAGGCCTTGAATATTTGAATACAGCGAATGTGAAGTATATGTCAGATATGTTTGGGGGCTGTCAAAACCTCTCTTCGCTCGATCTTTCTAAGTTCAATACAGCGAATGTGACGAATATGAGCCGTATGTTCTATGGTTGTCAAAAACTCTCTTCGCTCGACCTCTCTAAGTTCAATACAGAGAAGGTGACGGATATGTCAAGCATGTTTGAGGACTGTCTAGAACTCTCTTCGCTCGACCTCTCTAATTTCAATACAAAGGAGGTGAAGCAAATGAACAACATGTTCTGGGGCTGCTCAGCTCTCACTTCGCTCGATCTTTCTAATTTCAATACAGCGAATGTGATGGATATGGGCAATATGTTCCTTAATTGCTCCGTTCTCACTTCTCTCGACCTCTCTAATTTCAATACAAAGGAGGTGAGGTATATGCACAGTATGTTCCGTGCATGCTCCGCTCTCACAACCATCTACGCTAGCGATGAGTTTGTAACGACCAAGGTGGAAATTGGTTCTGATATGTTCTCAGGTTGCACAAAACTCAAAGGTTATAGCGATAGCAAGACCGACCACAAATATGCCAACTGCGGCACGGATGGTTATTTTACTCCTGGATGTGCTTATGCTGAGTTTGACAATGCTACTGGAACTCTTACATTCCGCTACAAGGGAGTAAAGCCTGCAGAAGCTTATGACCTTAATGTGAAATCTAACAATCCGGGGTGGCAGGCCCAAAAAAGAAAGATCAAGAAGGTGGTCTTCGATGCATCGTTTGCCAATGCAAGACCAACGAGCTGTTGTTTGTGGTTCGCAGGTTGCTTTTATCTGACCGAAATTGAAGGTATTGAGAATCTGAATACAGAGAAAGTAACAAACATGGGCTCTATGTTCTCGGGTTGCTTTGCGCTTACCTCGCTCGACGTCTCTAACTTCAATACAGAGAAGGTGACGTATATGTCAAGCATGTTTGAGGACTGTCAAGAACTCTCTTCGCTCGATCTCTCAAAGTTCAATACAGCGAATGTGAAGAATATGGAAGACATGTTTAAAGAATGTCGAAAACTCTCTTTGCTCGACCTCTCTAATTTCAATACAGAGCGCGTGAAGGATATGTCCTCTATGTTCTCTGGTTGCTCAACTCTCCAAACTATTTTCGCCAGCGATAAGTTTTTTACGGACCAGGTTTTTTATGGTGTTGGTATGTTCTTTGATTGCAAGAATCTCAAAGGTTTTATAGATTATATCAGTAACACAGACAAAGACAAGGACGATAACAAATACGCTAACTATAAGACTGGCTACTTCACCAAGCTGGTAGGTAAGAATGGTGAGAAAAAGATAGGTGCAACGGGAGAAGCTCTTACTACGGAGAATCTTGTTCTTGACGACGGCAAGGACTTCGTGGCTTATGACCAGTTCGCAGCCAAGAAGGCATCTTACAGCCGAGATATCCCTGAAGGTTCCACATGGGGAACGCTCTGCTTGCCTTTCGCCATTGACCAGAGCCAGGAAACAGAATGTAAGTTCTATCGTTTCACTGGTATTGACAATGATAATAAATGCATCACCCTTGAGAGTTACGAAGGAGCAGAAATCCCTGCCGGCACTCCGGTGCTCTTCAAGATGAATGAGAACGAGCAGACACTCAGCATTTCTGTACAAAATGCAGGCATCGTTAAAGAGCCAGTAGCTGGAACAAACGTTACTAAGCCAGTAGCAGAAACTGCCTCAGATGTCAACCTCGTAGGTTCATTCACCAAGATTGGCGGCAAAGACAAAAAGGGTCTTGACAAAAACGACTACATCATTGGTAAGAATAAATTCTGGCGTGTCTCTGACTTGGATGATGGCAAGGGCGTGGGCATCAAACCGATGCGTGCATACATCCATCCTGCCTATGAATATCTGGCAAGAGCAGCCATGCTGAGCATCGGAAAGGGTGATGGCACTACTGCCATTGACAACCTCAACGCTATCAGCAACGATGCCAATGCAGAATACTATGATGCGAATGGTCGTCGTACCAATGGTCTGCAGAAGGGTCTGAACATCGTGAAGCGTGGCAGCAAGACTTATAAAATCATGGTTAAGTAAAGAATTTTAAAATCAAAAGGATATGAAAAAGAAAGAATATACAAAGCCAGAGATGCAGGTGGTAAACATCACCTCTTGCACCCTCCTCGCAGCCTCGACTATGGGTCAAGGAGGCATTGACGATGAAAAACCAGAAAAGGTAGACGACTATTATTGGGGTGAGTAACAGTCATTATAACGCCTAACGGCAAAATACAAGAAGCCCCCGGTGCAATACGCATCGGGGGCTTTTACCATTTTCTTCCTTACTGAGCATTCTTATTTTAAACTAATATCGATTCTAAAAAATCAGCAGGAGTCTGCACATTCTCTGCAAAATCCCTAAAGTCCTTTACATTTCTTGTTACTATCACATCTACTTGATGGAGCAAAGCAGACTCATATTGCACGCTATCCTCAAAATCTTTACGTTCAAATGATAGACACTTCTTTATAATCTCCTTATCCACATCCGTTATTTCACAAAGAGACGCAAGACCTAACATAGATTGATACAACTCTTCCCGAGAATAAGATTTGCGCAAGATAAAAAATGCATTGACAAATGTTATAGCAGAAACATAAAGTTGTATTTTTCTCTTATGGGCTAGGTCAAAAATAACGGCAGCGGGATAATAAAAATCACCTCGCTGATCATAGAAATCTATGACTATATTGGTATCTAAGAATACTTTCATTTGTATTTTTCTTCTAAAGATTCATATAATGAGTCATCTATCGCATCTGAAACTTGCTTACGATTCTTAAGCGTCATCTTAAGTATTTCGGGCGAAAGCTGATAGTTAGCCCACGCATTCTCTTGCTTCTTTACAGTTGTAACAGACTTAGCATTAGCTGACTCCAACAGACGTTCGGCCAACCAACGCTCATTACTTGCTGTCAAAGGAAGGGACTGCAAGAAACTCCACAATTTATAAATAGCTAATGTTGTCATATCATACATATTTATATTATTCCAAATGCAAAACTACAACTTTTATTTAAAACAGCCAAGAATTTTGCTGATTATTTTAATTGAATGTGAAATCTAATTGGCTATTTTCAATTAGAAAGGGGGTATCTTTGGAAAGCTCCGATGGGCAGGATGCAGAGTATACAGACAGTAAAGAAAACTTACAGCCAATTTCTCAGGAGCGTCAGGCAGCCATCAAGGAGAAGCTTGACAAGTGGTGCGAAGAAAAGACACCACAGTAAACATGTTCACCCTGTCACGCTCGCTGAACATCTCCAGGAACGAGTTGTCACGCTACTTCACTTCATTCCTAAACTCCACCTTCCGCCTCTGGCTTGCCGAGGTACGTTTTGTAGCTTCTCTGCCCGCACCTGTCTGTACCGCATTTTCAAGTTAAAGGAAGGCTGTACTCCTACCGAATGGCGGGAGAAATTGGCTGAAAATGCAGGTGCATGAGATAAAAGCCCAACAGTTGCTGGCAGGGTCAGAAACTCCTGGTTTCCATCAGGGACAAAGTCCAGAGGATGGAAATGAAGATATGTTGTAAAGTCCTAAGCTGACAGGAAAACCAATTATCTGAAAAAAAACAACCCATACTTTGCGGTTGTTCCAAGGGTCTATATGCCACGATGAACAGGTGACGTATAATTAGTCTTTGTTGATAATTACTTCTTGAATAGAGTCTGAAAACGTTAAAAAACACTAACAAGGTGTCGCATTGCTCACGAATGAGACACCTAAAACCAAAAAATCATACCTGAAAAAACAAATATTACCCCCCCCGCTTTCATATAAAACCCTTAACTTTGCACCTGGATTTTTTATAATCTGTATCAAGTAAAGATTTAAAATGTCGTAAATTATAATCAAAACATAATAGATATGAATGAAGTTTTAACTAAAAAAAGTATGTTGATCCTTAGAATAAGACAGCATATTTTTACATAATATAAAAAAAGATTAATATGAGAAATTACTTAACTGGAAAAGAAAGATTACTGGTCGCAGCACTTGCTTTTATTCTTCCAAAAAGAATATTTAATATTGGGTTATGGGTGCTGTTATGTGTCCCATGCCTCTTGGCAAGTTGCGACCATGATGTTCATGATGGTGAAGAAGAAGGTGGCTTGTCAGTATCGCTCACTTGGGCAGATGAAGCCGACCAAGGTACGGAAGTGAAAGACGTGAAGCTCTGGATATTCAATGCCAATGATGGCTCCTTGGTAGAGGAAAAACATGGTGGCAGTGCACAGGAGTTGGCAAGCCAGAGATTCGCTCTTCCTGTAGGGCATTATCAGATTCTGGCTGCCACCAACCTTATAGAACCGTTTTTTATCGGTGAGGCTACAAGGGCGACCCTCAATATGAAACAACTCATGTTTGGATTGTCCAATCCAAGTGCCTCTCCCGACCATGCCTATTATGGTGTCACGGACATCGGTATAGACAAATCAAATGTCAACTACATAACCAAAAATGAAATGCGCCATATACTTGCAGAATTGACCATCTTCATTGAAGGAGTTCCTGACAATTTTGCAATGATAGGCAAGGTTCTGAATGTGGCAACTGGATTCCTTCCCCTGCAAAAGAATGAGGATGGAACATTCGGGACGGCAAGCTATACCAAGGAAGAGTGTGATATACCTTTGAGAATCGCAGTGCCTGGCGAAACTTTAAAAACGGAAACATTACGCTTGATGCCGACAGCCAATGGCTTTCATACCACCAAGTTGTTTATCCAACTGATTTCTCCTGGGGGAGTAGTTAGCAACTACGACATCGAAGCACCCGTCATGAAATCTGGCGGCAAGTACAAGATAAACTTGGAATTTGAGGAGATGAAACCTTATATGTATCTTACGAGCACGAAGATAGATGATTGGACTGAGGGATGGATTTATCGTGGTGAAATCCTGAATCCTGAAGATTAAGCGCCCCTCTCATTTAAGCAAAAATCAAAACAAGAATATAAATATAAAATAGTAAAAAGACAATGAAAAAGAAGACTTATCTCTTTGCCCTGATGACAATGGTTTTGACATTGGGAAGTTGTTCTGACAACGAGAACGGTATCGGAGGCGAGACCTCCAAGTATATCACCGTTTCAACCATTATCGACAATATGACACGTGTTGCCACAGATGCGAATGGCGGTCAAACCTTTGAAGAGGGTGATGAAATCAGTGTGTATGCCTGGATAGGTGCCCCAACTGTAGCTCCTGAGACAAGAGAGCGTGTGGTGAATAACGCCATCAATAAGCTGACCAACGGCTCATGGGTATCCACTCCACAGATGCTTTGGAAGAACAACCGCGACAAGCATTATTTCATCGGTGTATACCCTATTTCTGCAATATCCGACCTTTCTGCTGGAGAATATACATTCGATGTGAACAAGCAAACAGAAAGCGATCTCTTGGTGGCAGTCAACAAAGATGGCTTATCCTATAATGTCGATGAACAGCAAACAGTACCTCTCACCTTTACCCATGTGATGGCTAAACTTGTGGTGAACCTCACCTATAAGAATCAATGGGGTGGCATACCAACTGTAGAGAAAGTGGTTGTGGGCAATGCGGCAAAAGAGGCAACCATCAATTATCTGACAAAGGTTGTTACTCCTTCCGCTACAGCAAAGGAAGATTTCTCGCTTCCTGAGATTACTGAAAACACCAAGTATGTTTCTGTCATTATTCCACAGGAAGAAGTCACGCAACTCACCATTGTCATCGGTGGCAAAAATTTCGTTTATGATAATGGCACACCTCTCAAGTTAGAAAGTGGTAAGATTACTACTATCAATTTGGAGGTTGGACGTAACGAGATAAAACTTGGAGATGTTAAAATTACTGATTGGGAGGATGGCAGCACATTCAGTGGCGAGGCTCTCAACTAACATAGTACAACAATTAAATACATATACAGAATGAAAGCAATTAAATTATTCACAATGGCAGCTTTGGCAACGGCAGTTTTTGCCAGCTGCTCCAACGATGAGGATTTGGCACAGAGCAGTTATCCTGCTGATAATGTGGTACGAGTTACAACAAATGTAGAGGATATAACTACACGTGCATTTCACACCACAAATACTCTTGATGAATTCGCTTTTTGCATTGGCAATGCTAATAATATCAAGTATTCCTATAACAACATCAAGATGACAAAAGAGGGAACTAAATGGAATCCTTCTATTCAGATGCTTTGGCAGAACTCAACTCAGCCTGTCGATATCATGGCTTATGCCCCATTCGACTCAAATGGAAATACGGAAACAATGATTATAGTAAAAAAATATCCAGTTTATGTTGGTACGCAACAGATGGCGGGTACTTACGAGTCTGACTTCCTTGTATATAAGAAAACGGGGTTTGTGCCAGAAAAGGATTTGACAAATGGTGCAGTTGACATCACTTTTACTCATGCCCTCAGTTTGCTGAACATAAAAATTGAGTTCGGCACTGATTTCAATACTACGACTCCTTTGGCAGCTAATCCGATAAATAATATAAATATCGGAGGAAGCATCAATCAGGGTTTTGCAGATTTGTCAGCAGATCCTATCACTGTGGCAGTAGATGCAACCTGTGCTCCTGTATTGATAGGACCTGAGCTTGGGGAATTCACAGCAGCAGCCAACAATGACGCCCATGCAATTGCAAATTATTCAGCTATCCTTATACCGCAAACTATTACTGAAGGATTTAGGGTAGAGTTTGAAATAAAAGGCAAGATTTATGTGTGGAGAGCTCCTGAAAATGTGACTGCGACATTAGAAGCTGGTAAAAAACATCTGCTGACCCTTACTGTAGGTAAGGATTTCGTAAAAGCTGGCAGCATGAAGGCAAGCCCTTGGGTAGAAGAGACTGGTGCAACTTTAGAAACAGAATAAGTAACAGAATAAAAAGCGAAGAATATGAAAATTTCAAAATATTTAGGAACCTTTGCATTACTCGCAATGCTTGCTGCTTGCTCTACAGAAGATGAGCAGGTTCGCTTTGCAGGAGATGAGGTAAAAGTAAATGCAACCATTGGTGGCGAGAGCGTTTTTACCAGAAGTAATCCCATTGGCAGTACAGAAGAACAGAGTGTTTTTCAAGATTTTGACCAAATTGGAATTAGCGTGAATGGTGGTGCCACTCATAAGTATGAAATGAAAAATGGAGTTTGGGGAGTAGCCGAATCCGAAGTTCCAATTAAATGGGAATCCGAAGCTACAGATTTCAAGGCGTTTTATCCGTATTCTTATAATAATGTCAACAATAGTTTTGACAACGGACAAATCTGTACAGAACAGAACATAAAGGAAGGATTAGCTCTTTCTGACTACATGACAGCTAAGAAGACATATCCAAACATACCAGAAAACCGTCAGCTCGATTTGACTTTCAAGCGCCAGACGGCACGTGTTGTTATCGATATAGAAAATTCGACTTTCATGAATGAGTTTGACCAACCATATGTAGCTGAGATAAATATATATTCTCAATTACAGCTACCGGCAACTCAAGGCGCAGATGTTTCAGCTATAAAAGCATATAAGGTGGATGACGCTAACCCAAAGAGTTCTTGGGTGGCTCTGGTTGCTCCAAATGCAGAAGACGCGAACAAAGATTTTATATGCATAAGTGTACAGGAAAACAGTACAGGAGAAACTAAAGCATACTCTATTAAAGGCATTCCAAATCTTGAAAGCGGTAAGAGCTATACCTATAAATTGAAGATTGGTAAGGATAAAGCCATAATAGATAATGTTACAGTGACAGATTGGAAAGAAGGAACGGCAATACCTGGTGGCGAGGCTTCTGCTGTAACGGTAGAGAGTATAAAAGCATCAGTCGCTGAGCAATTAGAAAACGGCAATGATGTGGAGTTAACTTTACCTTCCAATGCGTCGTTAGATCTTTTTGAGGCCATAAAGACTGCCTTAAAAGATAAAGGTGTTCAAAAAAGTTCTGTCAATATTACCTTAAAAGGTGTTATGAGAATTCCTCAAAAAGCTTTTGGTAATTTACCAGAAGGCGTTGCTCCATGGTTTAACGTAGTTCGCTTGCCAGACGCTACCATTATTGAAGATGAAGCTTTTCAAGGCAGTACATTGACGGAAATATATGCTCCAAAAGTCGAAGAGATTAAATATTGGGCTTTCTACCTATGCACTAATCTTAGACATGTAGATATGCAAAAGGCATCAAGGATAGGAAGCAGGGCATTTGAAGGATGTTACGACTTAAATAGGGTCCGTTTCGGTGCACTTAGTTCAGTTGGAGTAGCATATGATGACGGTACAGGATGTATATTTGATAATTGTATCACCGAAGTTGTTGACCTGACATTGTCTTCACGACAATCTATGATGGAGCTTCGTTATACAGAGGAAGCAACGTATGAATGGGTTCTAGCTGGAGGAAGCTATTGGGGCACAGAAGACTACGATAACAAACAGTTTCTTGGCTATACATTTAATAAAATCATTTGTGCAGACGATTAATAAACTCCTAAGCTGGGCAGGAGTATAAGGTGTCCAGTAAACATAGTCACCCGCACTTCACTTTTACCTTTGCACCTGGAAACAAGTTTAAACGAATTGGTTAACGGGTGTTAAG
>ENA-OPVY01001179-OPVY01001179.1-human-gut-metagenome-genome-assembly--contig:-NODE-1179-length-14608-cov-2.372432_pt1 | contig 14608 bp, 14 predicted proteins | sample MGYA00241503_ERZ501998 | MGnify/ENA primary metagenome ERZ501998 (study PRJEB25962, sample SAMEA2042107) | human gut metagenome | biome: human gut; feature: human-associated habitat; material: faeces... | reverse complement strand
CTTCTGTTATCAGCGCAGCAACCTCCTGGGACTGTAGGTAAGGATAGAAGGCCGCCACCCTTATTGTGTCATCCCAATCCTTATCAAACTCAAATGCCGCCTGAAGGTACCCGGATGTACCTGCAATAATGTTGCTAAAATTACAGCCAGGAGCCCTTATCAGCTCCTGGCCGGATACTTTAAATCTTAATGTCCTCATTTATTACCTTTCTTGCGATATCGCAGCTACTCCTTTTCGTCGTCTACTCCATTATTGTTACGGTCACTTGGGCCTCCTACACCGCTCTGGTGCTTACCCGGATGCGGCGTGTCTGTTGGTGCATCATACAGGTATGGGGTGGGCTGTTTTTCCTGCAGGTCTGGCCCGTCTGCCAGGTATCCTCCATTTCCCGGAATATGCGCTGCATTTTTTCCTGTTGATTCTGCCATAATATGTACCTCTCTTTCCTTTTTTGGGTTGATAAGTTAAACCGCCATTACCCTGGCGGCCGGGAGATAGCGGACCACCCCCTTCTATTTCTGTTTACTTTTTTCTGACTGTGTACCAAAGTAAAACCCTACAATCATCGTAAAAATAGTCAAAAATTGCTCCCCGGTAATCTCACCGGCGCAAGTAAGGCCGATGAATCCACCTGTCAAAGCTAACGTCATAATGGATTTAACATCAATCAGTTTTGCAATCTTTTCTTTCATGCCTTATTCCTCTCCTTCCGGCTCTGTTGGAAGAGCCATTATTTCTTCATATAATTTTGTTCCAACCCCATTACCATGAAGGGCGTGGTACTGCTTATACACATCCTCAATAGACTGTTTTACGTATATCGGGCAATAATGTAAATCATCATGATACTTATTATATACTCTGATGATTTCTGCCCGGAGCAAAGCGCGTACTCCATTCCTGCTGGCCATAACTTGGCTATACAGATATGCTATGACCGGGACAAATGCACTGCACACCCATCCCGGCCATGAACTTTTAACGTATTCAAATAGCTCCATCTCTTATCCTCTTAAAATAATTTATAGGGTAGCTTTTTCTTTCCAAACCACCAGCAACGAAACTGCCTGACATCACTGTTTTTCGGAAAGAATCTCCTGCTTCTGCGTTTCTGTAATCCAACCTTTAATAACGGCATTTGCCAATCCAACTGCCGTCAGTTTCCCGGAAACATACAATCTTTTTAATCTTTCAAACATCTTTTATTCCTCCAGATTTGTCACTAATAATGCGTCAACAGTTGCGTTTAATTCAGAAATCTGCGCCTTGGCTTCATCCAATTCCGCCCGGACATCTCCTGTTGCCAACTCAATAATCACCACAGTAGCGGTCACATCTTTATATTCGGCAACAGCATTTTCATCAAGGTCACCTTTATCAACCACCTCTCTTCCAACCACGTAATTCTTCTGTTTTTTGCATCCGGTCTGGTACTTATATCCCTTCTTGATGTCCATCTCTTCTCCAGAAGCATCAAGGATGGTGACAGTCGCAATGTTTTCTGCCACCTCAGTTTCACTATCCACCGCCGACAATGTTTTGTCTCCCAGGAGAGCAATAATCGTCAGTTTACTTCTATCCGTGTTTTCCCGGAGACCTCCAGGAACAATTTCATAAATACTTCCGTTGGCTAATTTAGCCTTTTCATAGTTAATCATGATGTATTTTTTCTCCTTTCTATGCATAAAAATAAGACCTTGTAAAGGTCAATTAATAAAGTGATTTTGTGGTTAAAATATTTAAAGTAGCAATTTAGCGAACAAAAATATTATCGGGACCTATAATATTCCCAATATTACAGGTGTTTCAACAGCACCGGAAAATATCGCCAGCGGATATCATAATGTGGCGAAATATAGTAATGGACAATGCATTTATTCTGCCTTGGTATATGTCTATACATCGGCTATCGCTAACTCCGTCATTGGAACCATATCCAGCCAATATGCCCCAAAGCAGGATATCAGCGCCTATGTATATGATTTTGCAGGAAGACGCTTCCTCATGATATTAATATCGCCAGATGGGACAATAAAACTGCTGACGTTGGAAGGGACAGCAATACCGGAATCTGCGGTTAAAGTAAGGGGAAGTATCGTGTTTTGATAAATTATGTCGGCTTATTAAACTTCCAAACCTGTTTCCAGTTTTGTCCGTCATAAAAATCATACCAGATACCGGTGTTGTTAAATGCGATTGATGCAATCTCGCCGGAGTCATATTGTAACTGAAATGCCCGGTCAGTTCGGTCAGAATACACGGCTGTAAAACCATTAATGTTCTTGACGCCATTTAAAGCCACCTTTGCATTGGCCGCTGCTAAATTGCTATTTAAATTATTTGCCGCTTCCGTCAAATTAGCTCCGGCGGTCAACTGTGTTCCCATTCCAATCCGCTCAACCAGTGTATGAATATACGCCGCAGTCGGAATCTTGCTAGAATCGTTTGCATCAATGCTGGTAAGCATACTTTTCAATAATGCGTTCTGATTCAAATTCATTGTCGTGGCAATAGCTTTAGACACCTTGCCTAAAATGGTTGCAATTGCTTCTCCAGTGATAATATTCGCCAAATTAACAGCCTGAGTGAATGTCGTATTGACATCAATCGCGCCATCACTTCCCACCTTAATACTGTTACTTCCTTTTACAATGCCAGTGGTAGATTGGGTAGCCTTTTTTGCACTTAGATACCCACTGCTGTCCACGGTAGTTGTTGTTCCGTCTGGCATAACAATACCGGCTTTGGAGGCTGTAGCCAATTCTGCACTTTTGCAGAATCGCCTGTAGTTCACGCCATCATCTGTAGGCGTAACACCCTTCACTGTTTTTAGCGTCATGTACGCATCACCCTGATAATGTACAAAGGTCAATTTTTCATATGTTGTACTGGCGGAATAATTCCCACCGTCTGTCACTGCTATTTTTCCTAAATCTGCCATATTACGTCACCTCACTAATCAAATGTTTCTGCATCCGATAACCGTCCTATCCTTACCAACTTTACAATCATACTGTCTCCCCACTTCCAATTTGAGAAATAAGATGCCCAGATGAATCTAATGACAGATAAAAATTATTTCCACCAATAGCTAACAGATGTCCATTCCCAATATCCACGTATACATTTGGATAAGTGATTGCGGCAACTTCTTGTGCGATTTCGGAATATTTTTTAGATTGGTCACAGTAATATTCTGCATTATCTGTCTCGCTTCCATCAAATTCAGCATCACCGATAGCATATCGCTTTGCATTTTTCTGGTACTGCAAGGCAAGGTCTCTAGCCGACTCAGCATCCAAAAGATATTGCAAAAACGTACTTTGGATAGATGCATCCAGCTTCGCCATGGTAACGGAACCATCAACGATTTCAGCCGTAACTTTCCTGTTTACCATCTTCATCGTGATTGTTGCTGTATTTGAAAAGCTATACACAAACCTTGTCAAATCTACCCGTTTCTTAGTCCCGTCAGCCAAGGTGAGGATTAGGATATTGTCATCCGTTATGTCAAAATTCACAACTACACGCTCAATGTCCAAATCGTATGTATATACCGTACCGTTTAGCAGAGTAACCGTAATCACACCAGTTTTCGCATCAACCACAACGGATTTAACCATCAGATTTGCTTCCGCTTTTTCTAGTTTTTCAGTATCAAGGTGGATAATCCGGTTATCGGCTTCCTTGATTCCGTTTTCTACATGGAGAAGGTTTGTCCTGTTTATTGGCGTTTTCTGAATTGGAAGGTTCTGCCAATCCGTTATCTGGTAAAACGGTTTATATGCCATTACACATCTCCCTCTTTCTTTTCTTCTTCTATATATTCCTTTAATGGTTTTCCGGCTTCCAAGATGCTGGCAATCAGTGCTAGTTTCCGGGCTGCCGCAATTCCCTTGCATTCAAGGCTATCAATAAATCCAACAACTTTATCTATGTCTCTTTTACGGTACACTATCAGTTCTTCTCGTTTTTCCATGTCCATTCATCCTTCCTCAAATTTAAATTTATATACTGAATTGCTCCCGCGAGAATTGCTATATAGTTTCCATATGGCAACGTATATATATCCTCTTTCTCGTAGTATCCAACCAACGCATAATCCAGATGTAATTCACGCAATACTGTTTTGACATCCTGTGCTATAAATCCTACGCCATGTATATCACAGTCTATCAACTTATAAGCTACAGGTTGCAATCTGGAAACTATTTCATAACATTCCTCTGGGCTTATTTTTTGAATATTCTCCTTGCATCTTCCGTCTGAAATATACTGCCAATCCTTACCATACACCGTACCAGTACAATATATCCCTCTCGCATTAACACCGCCAAACGACCCCGTGCCAGCCTCTATTTCTCCATTGCACTCAATCCCTTTCTCAGCATAAATGATTCCTGTTGAGTTAAATGCCGCGGCCCTTATTACAGCGTCTGAAGCTTCAACAATGCCAGATGAATTAACCTTAAATTTCCCGTTACCTATATCGATATTGCCGCCAATAAAAGAGGCACCTCTAATATTTCCCGAAAAAACAGAATCACCACTTTCATCAACCGTAAAATTTTTTGCAGTAATGATAAAATTCCCTGTGGTCAATTCTATCCTATTGCCTGTTATTTTTAATTCTGAATTCAGCTCACTTGTAACTTCACCCCTGGAAACCTTCTTGCTAACGCGCAGAGCTATTTCATTTGCTTTTACCGACAAAGAGGATTCAGCTTCCTGCGCTCGCTTAACCTCAGCAGCAATTTCACTGGATGTCACTTTAAATTGAGCTTCAGCATATTCTTTTAAATCCGTTACTTTGACAGACACTTCCTCGACTGATTTTTTAATTACAGCTGCTTTTCCCTCTAGCTGGACAATCTCTGAACGTATGCCTGTATTCTCTTCCAACTCAAGGCTTCCGCGAGCCTCATAGGTATCCATCATTCCCTGGATGCCCTTTAGCGTCCGCTTTAGGCAATAGGTTTCAATTACATCATCTGTTGTATAACAGATAATGCCATCTCCCACCTCAACCCACGGAAGCGCCGGGCCCACTATTTTGCACGGCTTGTACAACCGCCCACTTATCTGGTCATAGATAACATCCGCAATTCTGTCTAATTCTTCGCTTGATTTTCCATATGCCAGAAAATTCCCTTGAACCACATAGCAATTTGTACCTTCCTCATGTGACCAACCGCCAATATCGCCCTCTTCCTGACGTATTTGGACTTTATCAATTGGCCTCACTGTATAATCTTCATAACTGGTTTCCGACTGTTTATAAAAAGATAGTGTCTCCCCTTGTGACATCTGAGAGGGGAATAAATTATCGTCAGGAAATAAATCTTCGGAAGGAAACAAACTTGCATTTTCAAGCGAAACATATTTCACTCGCCCAGTCTTATCTATCTGCCCGAAGCATCCATTAATTTCGCAAATAGCCTGCAACACTTTTAATCCGCTCAATTGCTCCGGCTCGATTGTCTTTGAAATCAGCATATTATCAAGTGGGAGCGACGTGTCAACCTGCTCTATTCCGATATGACCGCACAATGAATCCCGGAGAGATTTCAGCGTCATTGGGAAATTCAGGCCCTGGTACCAGGCAGAAACATCCGTTTGAAATCTTCTCATTCGATTGTAAGCGGTGATTTTCTTTTTTCTGCGGTCAGATTCCAACCTCACAAAGCTTTCTACCCGATAAATCCCCATGGCCATTTCGTATCCACCAACTTCAATGGTGAAGATAAATTCTTTTCCGGAAAGGTCAATCAATACATCTGCCACCGTGATTTCAAACTGCGCCGCATTACACTCTCCAAATTTCAAATCATCGCTTTCACATAGGCTCTCAGTGATTGTCAATGCTTCGGTAAGCACCTGCTTATTGTCTATCACATAACACGGCTCTTGGTCTATCGGAAGCAACTCGCCAGAAGGAGACAGGGGAACATCTTTGTTGTAGAAATACAATTTCAGATGTCTCCGTGTATCATTTGTTGTATTGTCAGACTTAAATAAACTCTTTATACTCTCCGGAATATCCAGCATCTACTATCACCACCTAATATTCTGTAAATGTTACCTTAATTGGCTTGTACAAAATCTCATTTTTCTCTTCATCAACCATATAAAATTCGTATGGCACATCAGCAATATAAAACGCCCCCGAAGCATACGAGGACGTATTAGGATTCCAATATTCAACTTGACATTTCACCCTGTTGTCATGCGGCAAGAAGGAATTAAGTATTTCCGCATCTTTCAAATACAAGGCAGTTGTTGTGAATTCGATTGAGGTAGCCGTGTGTGGAAGCGCAGTCCGATGCAATACTCCATCCGCATCTCGATATGGGTCTAAATCCATTATCTGGTCTGGAGTGATTTTTAGGGATTCAGCCGCAATAAGTCTGGTGGGGAACGTCTTTCCATTTATTTTTAACAGCCATCCTTCAAAAGCCATAATCATCCCCTCTTAGCAAACAAAAACACCCAGGATTACCCAGGTGTTATCATATTTCTCTCACTATAAACTTTATCACTTTTTGAATGAAAATTATGAAACTTATTTAATATGACATTCTTCTAAACAATACCATTTTAACATATCCAGGGTGGCATTTGTGGCAAAGATAAAAATAATGTTAGCAATTTAGGAAAAACTGTAGATAATATAAACCAGAGCTATCGCCTGCGGTTATATTGGGATAATGATAACAACCTCATACAGGTATATGTGGGCAGTACATATAAGGGCAATTTAGCATCCAATATACCTGTAGATATTGACACATCTGCATATAGATGGGTATTTCCTATATTATCTGATATTACAGGAGATAACAGTACTAAAATAAACATAAGCACTTGTATATGGCAAAACGGACAAGTACATATTAAAGGCAATAACCAAGCAACAGGCACAGCAAACATAAGTCTTTCGGGTATTGTAATCGCTATTAAATGATAGATTAGATATTAATTAAACATTCGTGTGTATATGCTAGCGATGCGGTCGCCTTGACCATATACATAAACCTTGGGTCGCCAGGATGCCAAGATGTACAGCCAGCTCACGGAGCCTTGACGTTGTAAGTAGATGTAACAGTCTGCTTATTTCGCCAAGGCTTTTTTTGTTAGTCATTCATGCCTTAGGGCTTGAATATATCGGCGGTAGTCCTGCCGGGGTATGTTCCCGGTCTGCCAAAAGCTACAGGCGGCGAAATGCCGCTTGCAGTTCCTCAACCGATTGAGAATCGGAACTTTTAACAATCAATTTTCGGAGGAACGAACATGAACGAGTTAAAAATTTTTAGTAATGATGAATTTGGAGAAATCAGAACCGTAGTTATTGACGGCGAACCTTGGTTTGTTGGGAAAGATGTTGCTGTGGCATTAGGATACGCAGATACAGCCGACGCAATTAGAACGCACGTCGATATGGAAGATAAAAAACACGTCAAGGTAGGCGAAATACCAACCTTGAAAACATCCAATTTTGGAGCATATCTAATCAATGAATCTGGTATTTATGCTTTGGTTTTTGGTAGTAAATTGGAATCAGCAACTAGGTTTAAGCGCTGGGTAACAAAAGAAGTATTGCCAGCTATCCGTAAACACGGAATCTATGCAACCGACAAAGTAATCGACGATATCCTGAACAACCCGGATTTCGGAATCGAACTCCTAACAAAATTGAAAGAAGAACGAGCCGCCCGTCTGGTAGCAGAAAAGAAAAACGCCATCCTTATGCACGTCAACAAAACATATACGATGACAGAAATCGCCAAGGAACTCGGCCTGAAGTCTGCCATAGAACTGAACAAACTACTTGCCGAAAAGAAAATCCAATATAAAGTAAATGAAACGTGGGTCATGTATTCTCAGTACAGCGACTTGGGTTATGAGGAAATTAAACAGGAAGTCTTGGACAACGGCAAGGTTATCTATCACAGAAGAATTACACAAATGGGCCGGGAATTTATATTGAATTTATTCGATTCTGTAGCATAAACTCTCCGTATACTCTAAAATATCACAAGAGGGTGCCAATAATGGCACCCCATTAACAAATCAAGATATTTTTTTGCTCAAATAGCATCCCCTCCAAGTCACTGTGCTATCGCAGCAGTAGGATATGGAGCATTAATTTCAACATCTACTGGTTCTCCCTTTTATCAAAGATATTTTAATAATATACCCAGTTATTTCGGTTAACTGTTTATTGTTATTTAATAGTCGTAAATACTTTTCCACAATCCTGACAACGCCATCTATCCAAATCAATTCCATCCCTTGCTTTTTTCACAACCTTTTCCTTTTCATTGAATAAGGTAAATGGCTTAAAAGGGTTAAGATTTAAAATTATAGATGTTTTGGTTTTTGCTTCTCTCCCGCCTACATTATCATCGCCTAAGTATTGGAGACTGGTACTTTTACATTTAGGGCAATGTGGTTGATTTTTGTTGACTTTCACTTTAGATGTTGTTTTATGTACGGTTACTACCTTGCAAGCGTCAAAATATTGCTTTAATTGAAGTAATTTTCCTCTGTTTTCTTCGCTAAATATTATAACTATTGGAGCTACCATTTTATTGTGACTAATTAAAACAGACGGTTTTAAATCCTTTTCCACATCCATTATGCTAAAGCTAGATAAGGTGTCGCTAACACGCATTTCTCCACCCTGCTTTATTACCAAAGTTTGCGAACTAAAATAGAGAACAATTGAATCATTTACTACTATTTCACTTAACAGTTTTCCGTCATCTGAAACTGTTAATTCATTAATGGGATAACCGCAGTTCGGGCAAGAAATTGCCCTATCTGATACATCTCTACCACACTCTGGACATTTTATAAGGGCCATTTTATTCTCCTATTTTAAAAAGAACACATTACACAGACACGGTATTCTAACTATAAAGCAGAGTTCATATATACATCATATATTTTATCAGCTTCATCAGAATAAACATCATATAGTTTTCCGGCCCATTCTTCATATTCACTATATTTTCCAGAACCTACTCTAAATAGTAAATCTGCCATCTCTCTAACACCCTCATTGGATATTTCAGCCAATGCTAATACTTTATTGTTGGATATTTCTGCCAATCCCATCAATCCGTTTGTATTATTTGCCGCTTCTGTTTTATATTCAGCTATCAAGCCAGGTGTCGCTGCCTTGATTTTTACGGTATAGTAATCCAAAATGGATTGGTAAGAACCATTATTATAGACTATCAGTACCCCGTTTCCATCAACCAATCTTCCGTCTGGCGTGATAGTATTCACAAGTTTGTAACCTGATTGGTCAAAATAATACTGCTTTCCTTCAATCTCCTTCCACTGGTTAGAAGGGTAACTTCCATCATCATTCTGATACCACCAACCACTTGAATCTTGTTTCCATTCTCCTGCATAGGCAGGCATATTCATTATTAATGTCATAGCTACAATAAATGCGAATGTTATTCCCTTTTTCATGCTTAACCCCTCCCTGTTATGATACTCAAATTATACCATGCAGAAAGGGGATTTTCAATATTCCATCAATCTATTCCTTTAAATCCAGTCTTTCCTGTCTGTGCAAAGTGCTTTGATACACCTCTACGAGTAGCATTATAAATTCCATTGTCATCAATTACTGGTTTCTCTACAAGTTGCTCAAGCAAATCATTATTTCGCCTCAATTCATAAAGCAATTCCGCATTAGATCCTTTTAAGCTTGCTGTCAATTCCGCTGTGTAATCCATGCTGATAGAACCAGCGTTAAAGCTTGGCAAGGATACCTGTGGTGCCATAGCATATTGATTCAATAAATCATTGCCTAATGTGTAAGTAAAATTAGAACCAGGAAGGGCTATATGATACCCGCTTAACGTGGATTTCATAGAATCTATCCAACGTTCTATCATAGGCACGGTTTTGTCCATTTCAGCACTAAACTTATTATTAAATCCAATACCGGCAAATGCACCATACTGTCCCATAATTTTGGAAGGGCTATGTTCATCCAATCCCTTCTTTCCAGTTACAGTTTCCTTTAATTCATCAACCTTTCTTCCAAGCCACGAATCATCCCACCAGTCCTTCATTCCCTGCCAGAATCCCTTACTTGCATTGGCTCCAGCATCATAAAGAGAACCAACTCCTTTATCATTTGGATTAAACTCATTATTCATGGTGGTTTTAGCTGCACCAGCAAGATTTTTAGTTTCAGTCTCTACTGTACTTTGACCACTTTTTATTCCTTCAGCCAGACTATCAGCCCCATCAATTCCAAGCGTCTTAAGTTTTTCAATAAGTCCAGGGCGCTCTGATTCTTCTGCTGATGAAATTTGTGCCAATAACTCAACTGCCTTAGCCTGTACTTCGGCACTTGTTTTTGAATCACCCAACTGTTCTATTAAAGCTTCTGGAACTTTCACTCCCAACCCAGCGAATAATTCAATTAAATGTCCTTCGGTCAAACTGTGCCCATTTTGTATTCCGGCAAGCAAATCCATTGTCGAATTCTGCACTGTGGGTTCTTTTTCTGAAAAGTTTTTCACTATTGCATCTGGTAAATCATAACCAATTTTCTCAAACAATGACTTTATTTCCGGCATCTGTACTTCAGCACCACTTTTAATTTGCATAAGCATCTTTGTAACTTCCGTTTGGGCTTCCGGTTCCATTTTAGCAATGGCATTTGCTAATTCTTTTGGCAATGATAATCCTAAACTCTCAAAAGCACTTTGCACTTCACCTCCAGATGCTTGGACACCTTCCGCCAAAGATTTAAAGAATTCTTGAATTGGGGTAATGTCAAAGTTCTTATCCAAAGCTAAATTCTGCATGAAATCTTCCGATAGAGTTAAATTCAAATTGGAAAATTCTGTATTCAAGTTTCGTAAGGATTGTTTATATTCGTTAGAGGCCAATGTGTCTGCCTTTTTTGTTTCTATAGATTTTTTTTCCTTTTGTGTATTTTCATCAATGATATCATTAATGAAGTTAATTTCCTCGCCTGCCTTTCTTTCTGTTTCTTGTGCTTCTTTTAGAGTTTCATTATATTCTCCATAAACCTTTTCCAATTCTCCAATTGCCTTTACAAAAGCCCCCACTTCATTAGCCTTAAATCCATAATCTTCAACATTCAAGATTTCTCCATTTAGCGTAGTTGCCCCCATACCAGTTTTAATTTTGTCTACGCTAAGATAACCACTCTTTATGTCATCAAGTGCCTTTTTTGTTAATCCCGCTTTCTTAAGATATTCGTCTGTCGCATTATTCAGTTCATCCTCTGCATGTTTAGAATTCATCTGTGCTTCATACTGGTCTTTATAAGCCTGTACAAGATATCCTTGCGCTGCCTGCTTCTGAGCAAGACTTTCATATCCCTGGATTACTGCATCGAGTGATTCTTTCTGGATATCCAGAACCCCAGTTTCTTCATTTATATACCCCTTTAAATCAGGAATAATATCAATAAGGTCGGATGATACCTGCTTTAACCGTTCTTTCTCACCTGCACTTAAAGATGCTTTATCGGAAAGCTCATTATACTCTTTCGCCAAATCCCTTGCTGCCTGTGCTTCTGCCACACCAGCGGTTTCAACAGCATTTCTTGTATTATCCAAGCTTGTATTAATCTGGTTTGTTTTTTGTGACACTTCATCGTTCAAATCACTTAGCGCCTGTGAAAATTGACCTATTGCTGAACTTTTAGCCGCCTCGTCAGTAACTCGCATAATACGCTGTGCAATCAGCAATAATCCTCCAGCTATTACGGTAAACGCAATACCACCTAACGCAGATGGTCCCAGCGCAGATGCCAAATTTTGCAATATTGGGCCAGAGTTAACGATGCCAGGAAGTAAACTACCAAAGAATTTAATGTTATTCGCAAACGCTGTTATTAATCCACCAGCCTTTACCACCATTTCATAAGTTTTAAAGGCGGCGAAAAAGCTTAAAAATGCTGTTGTTAATCCAGAAAGCATGGATTCAGGTATCGCATTTAATACCTTGGCCATGAATTCAAAGGCCTTTCCAGTTCCATTAATCAAAGATTCGAGCGTCGGAGATACAATCGGGGTAATCCCTTTAATGAAATTAATGAGTCCCTGCCCAATACCAGAAACAAATTTTCCAAGCGCTGATGCCAAATTTTTAAATCCTGTAGCTAAAACAGACCAATTCACATCAATCACGCCGAACTTATCTAATGCAAAGACAAGCCCAGCAATCCCACCTGCAATGGCAACATACTTCATGGGGCCTACTAGCTTAAAAAGTTTTTGCAATGGACTATAGATATTTTTTACACCCTTAACCGCTGCATCTACAGTTTTAAATCCCATAATTCCGGTTGCAACTACGCCAAGAGCATAACCAATCTTTTCAGCTGTATCTGGCGAAATCTTTCTTAGAGCCTCTGCTACGCTGTTTATACCATTAGGAACTGTGAAGTTAATGAAGTCGGCACCTACAGACAATAAATCTCCAAAAAAGTCAATAAGCCCTTCTCCTACCTTCGTGGAAAATGGCGTAAGTGCCTGCCAGAAGTTCTTTAATGCTTCATTGATTGCCGGAAAATCAATCTTCATCAAAAAAGCATTTATATTGTCAACGAGCATAGGCAGTCCGGTTCCAAGCGTCCATTTTCCTACAGGAACCAAAAATTCACTCCAAAAATCTTTCAAAGCAGTCCATGTAAAATCTCCCAAACGAGCAAGCCCTTCATTCCAAAGTCTCTTTAAAGATTCCCTGGTTGGTTCTGCGGCCTCCCAAATACGTTGAAATGCCCTCGTGATTTTATCAGCTAATTCTTGGGCTGAGTTCTCCATGTTCGCAAATGCCTTATCCCATGCCAGCTGATATTCAGCAAACGCATCATTGAAAGCATCATCCAACAGGCCACCTGCACCACCGCCAGAACCACTTCCACCGCTACCGGAATCTTTTTGCGAATTAATAACATTCAGTTTATCGAATCCTTGAAGGTTGTCTGCCATCTTTTTTGTGTTCTTTGCCGCATCACCCGTACTATCTGCAATACCGTCAGCAGCATCTTCCATATCCCCAAAATCCGTAGCCGCAGAACCAATCGAAGAACTAAAACCGCCTATCTTTATTCCCAACAAACCGCCTATCCAAGAAAATAGCCTTTGTATAGCGATTACCAGCGCGTTTATGTATGGAAGGACTTTTGATACTATAGGCAGAAGCAAGTTACCTATTGTTCGTGCCAAATTTGCAAAATTAGCCTGTAACAGGCGTAACTGGTTTGCTGGCTGTCCTATCGTATCAGCCATGTCACCCCACGCATATTTAGTAGACTGGAGTAAAATAATAGTCCGTAAAAGTGCCTTGTCCTGCTGTCCCAGCTTTGCAATTTTGGCATCTATACCTAACTCATATAATTTCTCTTGCAGATTCACATTACGAATATTGACACCGTACTTATCCAATGTTCGGCTCATACCGACCATTCCAGATGCCATATCCTGCCATACATCCTCAAACTTAAGATTCTTTACGGAAGCTAAATCCGCTCCAATCATAGTAAGGGCATTGGATAACTTCAAAGCAGTTTCAGAAGCAACACCCATAGAGGATGCCATTTGACCAAAAGTAGCTTGATAATTCATAAGCTTTTCCGGGTCCAATCCAAGACTGGGCACTCCAGTTGCTATTAGATTCCCATATGTATCTGGTTGAAATCCTGTCATTTTACCTGTCAATGCTTTTGCTCTCTCGCTGAAAGATTTAGCATAAGCTTCAGCAGACTCATAACCAACTTTCTTCCACTCTCCTGCCGCATTCCCAGCGACCTGCCCCCATGCAGCGTCAAAATAATTCAATGTCTCAATATAATCCATGGATGATTCTGTGGCCTTCCACAATGCTTTGGCTCCACGAATCAGCAAGAAACACTTGGCATAGAACATACCAATTTGGGAAACTAAACCTTTTGTAGCTTTGGTCGCTCTACTTGCGCTACTGGAATATACGTTTAATCCTCGGTACATCGCCGTCGATGCACTGCTAACCTTTGAACCATTTCCGGCCAGGTTAGCCAGAGCTGTTGTCATTTGTATAAGATTTTGGCTTACAGCTGGTGCATGGGATAATGTTGCCATTAATTGGGTCAATGCCGTACCAAGTGCCTGAATATTAGGAATCGCCGTTGTGGCCGCCTTGCCTCCCAGTTTAGTAATGGAAGAAACAAGATTAGCCAGACTGGTTGTATCAAAGCTAAGTGAACCTATCCCATTCAAACCACTCACGAATCTCAATATCTGGTCCTTTATCGGTTTCAGATTTGTTGCGGCCTGTGTTGCTTTTGCACCACCTAATCTGGTAATATTGCTCACAAGATTATTAAGCCCAGCAAAATCGAACGCGACACTTCCAACAGTATTCATACTCGTAATGAATCCCCTTAAGGCTGTGGAAATCTGCGGAAGATTCTTGACCGACTGCGTAGCATTTGTGCTTCCAAGTCGGCTCACGCTATTTACCAGCGATACTAGTCCATTCGCATCAAAAGTTAAACTTCCGGCACCATTCATTCCAGTAATAAAATCTTTCATACTGGTTTTCAGAAACTCCAAATTC
>ENA-OPVY01001178-OPVY01001178.1-human-gut-metagenome-genome-assembly--contig:-NODE-1178-length-14610-cov-2.484851_pt1 | contig 14610 bp, 9 predicted proteins | sample MGYA00241503_ERZ501998 | MGnify/ENA primary metagenome ERZ501998 (study PRJEB25962, sample SAMEA2042107) | human gut metagenome | biome: human gut; feature: human-associated habitat; material: faeces... | reverse complement strand
AATCTCCTCCTTAGAGGAGCGGATTTCCTCCTGCTCCTTTTCAATGGTGACGCGGCTGGTTTCCAGGCTGGCAAGAAGATCTTCAAAGGATTCGTCCTTGGCTTCCAGATGGCTTTTTGCATCTTCGATAATGAAATCGGGAAGGCCCAGCTTTTTGGAAATGGCAAAGGCGTTACTTTTGCCGGGAATGCCGATTAACAGGCGGTAGGTGGGCTGGAGCGTTTCCACGCTGAATTCGCAGCAGGCATTTTCCACACCGGGAGTGGTGAGGGCAAAGACCTTTAATTCGCTGTAGTGGGTAGTTGCCATGGTGCGGCACTTCATGTTGTGGAGGAAGGACAGCACAGCAATGGCAAGAGCCGCGCCCTCGGTGGGATCTGTTCCTGCGCCAAGCTCGTCAAAGAGGCATAAGGAACGGGAGTCTGCCTGCTGTAAAATAGATACGATATTTGTCATGTGGGCGGAGAAGGTACTGAGGCTCTGCTCAATGCTCTGTTCGTCCCCGATATCTGCAAATACTTCATCAAAAACAGCCAGCTCCGAACCCTCCCATGCAGGGATATGAAGGCCGGCCTGTCCCATCAGGGTAAACAGTCCCACAGTTTTTAAGGAAACGGTCTTGCCTCCGGTATTGGGGCCGGTGACGATCAAAAGATCAAAATCCTTTCCCAGCCAGATGTTGATAGGGACTACTTTTTGGGGATCTAAGAGCGGGTGGCGTCCGTCTTTGATGTGAATGCGGCCTTTGTCATTAAATACAGGCGCACTGCACTGGTACTGGCGGGACAGGGCGGCTTTGGCAAAGATAAAGTCAAGCTGGGCCAAAAGCTCCATATTCAGGCGCAGCTCTTCTATATGGGGAGCCGCCTCATTGCTTAAAGTGGCTAAAACCGCCTCGATTTCCTTCTGCTCCTGAATTTCCAGCTCCCGGATTTCATTGTTAAGCTTCACGATAGCCATGGGTTCGATGAAAAGGGTAGAGCCGGTGGCAGACTGATCGTGGACCATACCGGAAACCTGGTTTTTATATTCAGCCTTTACAGGGAGGCAGTAGCGTCCGTCCCTCATGGTGATCACCGCATCCTGAAGATAGGTGCGGTGGGAATTTAAAATAGAATTTAACTGGGTGTGGATCCGGTCCGCCGCAGCCTTGATGGAACGGCGCACCCTGGAAAGACCGGGGCTGGCTTCATCTGCAATTTCATCTTCTGAGAGGATACAGCGTTTGATTTCATTATTTAAAGGGGTTAAAGGCTCGATGGACTGAAATAAGGGATCCAGGGAGTCAGGCACATATTCAGCCACTTCAGCCTGCTTCGGCGGCTTCTGTCCGGGAAAACGGGGGGTGAAAACGGGGGGGTCCTCTGTATCTCTGCGTCCGTAAGCCTTGGCTCTTGAAGCCACGGTAAGAACCGAGCTGATAGAGAGAAGCTCAGGGATGCTAAGAGAGCTTCCGATTTCCAGGCGCTTTAAGGAACCGCCGATTTCCCGAAGGCCGGAAAAGGAAACAGAGCCCTTTAAACGCACACGGTTCACAGCGTCTGTGGTCTGGGCCTGGCGGGTGCGGATCTCTTCCAGATCAGAAGAAGGGGACAGTTCCTGGCACAGGGACTTCCCTAGAGGAGAGGCCGCATGGCTTTCCAGTTGGGTGATTATCTTCGTATATTCCAGGGTTTTTAATGCTTTTTGGTTCATTTTTTATCAATAACCTCCTGAGAGTGGTACAAAATATCCTGTTTACACGGACAAGTATACCACATCCCCCGATATTTACGATAGGGGAAAATTCCGAACGAACAAAAACTTGCATATTAAGCGTGAGAACCGTATAATAAGAGGTGAGATTCTTCGTAAGGAGGAGCGAAATGGCGGATAAGCGTGAAGACAAGGGAACGGACGAAGGCCAGGAAAAACAGAAACCGTTTATCAGGGAGAAGATCGTTCGCCAGCCACCTTCCGGGCGGCATATCATGAGAAAAATTTTGCTGACAGGAGTCTGCGCAGTTGTGTTCGGAACAGCAGCTGCGGTATGCTTTTCGGCTGTAAAGCCGATCGCAGACAGAGCCTTCGGCCCGGAGGAGACAGAGCAGGAGCCGATCACCATTGCAAAGGATGAGCCGGAAGCGCAGCAGCCTGTACAGACAGAGTGTGCGCCGGTGCCTGAGGAAACAGAGCCGGTGGAGGATATGGTGCGGTCAGAGATGGAGAAGTATCCGTATTCTATGGATGATCTGAACCGTCTCTACGGAAATTTGAATACTCTGGTTGAAGAGAATGAGGGCTGTGTGGCTTCTGTTCACTCGATTCAGAGGGAAACGGACTGGTTTGATAATCCCATTGAAACTACAGGCCAGTATTCAGGCGTGGTGATTTCCTGCACAAGAGGAGAGATCCTTGTTCTGGTGCCGGATGAGGCGGTAGATACGGCGGATTCCATTGAAGTATCATTTTCAGGCGGAACCATTCTTCCGGGTACTGTAAAACAAAAGGATTCTGTGGCAGATATGGCTCTTGTAAGCGTAAATGCCGCAGAGCTGGAGGACAGGCAGTATGAGCGCATAAAAGAGCTTCCGCTGGGAAATTCTTACGGTGTCAGGCAGGGAGATCTGGTGGTTGCCATCGGTTCCCCGGCCGGTGTGACCGGTTCCAGTGGATACGGCGCTATTTCCTATGTAGTGCGCAGCACAAAAGCGGTAGACGGAAGTACCAGGATCTTTTATACGGATACAGCGGCAGATTCCCAGGCGGGAACCTTCCTTATTAATACGGATGGAGAACTGATCGGCTGGGCGGTGGATGATTATGGGCAGGAGGATCATTCTTCCATGACAGCCGTTATGTCCGTATCGGATTATAAGGGGGCCTTGGAACTTATGAGCAACGGTCTTCCTGTGCCTTACTTTGGTATACTGGGACAGGAGATCACGGCAGCCATGGCCCAGAAGGGAATGCCTAAGGGCATCTATATTTCAGAAGCAGTTATGGATAGTCCGGCTTATAATGCAGGCCTTCAGCCGGGGGATATTCTCACAAAGCTGGGAGATATGCCGGTGACAAATCTGAAGGAATTTCAGGGCCAGGTGGAAAAGCTCCAGGCAGGAACGAAGATCATTGTAAACGTACAGCGCAGCAATGGCAAAGACGAATACAGGGAAATCCCCTTTGAGATAACCGTTGGAACCAGATAAGTGCGGTGTGGGAGTCCGAACGAAGCGGACTCCCTTTTCAGTAAAAGAGAGATGAGGTATGAAAATGAGATATATTGAGACATTCCATGAAGGAAATCATATTTCCGATATTTATTTATGCAAGACAAAACAGATTCAGCTTACAAAAACAGGAAAAGAATATGGAAATCTGATCCTTCAGGATAAGACAGGCACCATTGAGGCAAAGATCTGGGATCTTTCTTCTCCGGGAGTAGGGGAATTTGACGCAATGGACTATGTGCACATTGAGGCAGATGTGACGCTGTTTCAGAATGCAAACCAGCTGAATGTGCGCCGGATCCGCACAGCCAGAGAGGGAGAGTATGTGGAGGCGGATTATCTGCCTGTTTCTAAAAAAGAGATTGGAAAGATGTATGAGGAGCTGCTGGGATTTGTGCGCAGTGTGAAGAATCCATGGCTGAATCAGCTTTTGTCAGGGTATTTTGTGGAAGATAAGGAATTTGCCAAGGCGTTCCAGTTCCATTCCGCAGCAAAGACCGTTCATCATGGATTCGTAGGAGGACTCTTAGAGCATACCTTAAGTGTGGTAAAGCTCTGCGACTACTATGCAGGGTATTATAAGACATTAAACAGGGATCTGCTTCTCACCGCAGCCATGTTCCACGATATCGGAAAGATGCAGGAGCTGTCACGTTTCCCTGAAAATGATTATACCGACGACGGCCAGCTTCTGGGCCATATTATGATCGGCACGGAGATGATTTCCGAGCGGATCCGCCAGATTCCGGATTTTCCGCCCAGACTGGCGTCTGAGTTAAAACACTGTATTCTGGCCCATCACGGAGAGCTGGAATATGGTTCACCCAAGAAACCGGCTCTTTTGGAAGCGCTGGCACTGAATTTTGCAGACAATACAGATGCCAAGATGGAGACAATGATCGAGGCTCTGGCAGCAGGCGGAACGAATAAGGGCTGGCTGGGCTACAACAGGCTTTTAGAAACCAACATCAGAAAGACAACGGAGTAAGGAAAGTGGAAAAAAATCAGGAATTTACAGTTACCATTGAAGATATGAGCGAGGACGGCTCCGGTATCGGAAAGCTTGACGGCTACATCTGGTTTATCAAAGATACGGTCATCGGCGACCAGGTGCGGGCGAAAGCCATGAAGATGAAAAAATCCTATGGTTTTGCCCGTCTGATGGAGGTGATCACTCCTTCTGCTTTTCGGACAGAGCCAAGATGCCCTGCGGCCCGTCCCTGCGGGGGCTGCCAGCTCCAGGCCATGAAATATGAGGAGCAGCTGGCGTTTAAAGAGCGAAAGATTAAAAATAACCTTATGCGGATCGGCGGTTTTAAAGAGGAAGAAATCCCCATGTTTCCAATTATTGGAATGGAGGAGCCCTGGCGGTACCGCAACAAGGCTCAGTTTCCTTTTGGAATGAATAAAAACGGAGAAATTATAACCGGATTTTATGCGGGCCGCACCCATGATATCATTGAAAATGCGGACTGCCTGCTGGGGGTACAGGAAAACAGGGGAATACTGGAAATTATCAAGGCATTTATGAAGGAATATAGGATCAGGCCCTATGATGAGAAAAGCCATCAGGGGCTGGTTCGCCATGCCCTGATCCGAAAAGGGTTTAAGAGCAGTGAGATCATGGTCTGTCTGGTGATCAACGGAAAGCGCCTGCCCCACGGGGAAGAGCTGGTAAAGCGGCTGTCGGCTGTTTCAGGAATGACCAGCATTTCTTACAGTATCAATGAGGAAAAGACCAATGTGATCATGGGAAAAGAGATTGTAAATCTTTATGGTCCAGGGTATATTACAGATTCCATTTCGGATGTAACATATCAGATCTCCCCCCTGTCTTTTTATCAGGTTAATCCGGTGCAGACAGAAAAGCTGTATGGAACAGCCCTGGAATATGCGGGCCTTACGGGAAAAGAAACGGTATGGGATCTGTACTGCGGCATTGGAACTATTTCCCTGTTCCTGGCCCAGAAGGCGAAAAAGGTATATGGCGTGGAGATTGTCCCCCAGGCCATTGAAGATGCCAGAAGAAATGCCCGGTTGAATGGAATGGAAAATGTGGAGTTCTTTGTAGGAAAGGCAGAGGAGGTGCTGCCGGAGCAGTATGAAAAGAACCAGATCTATGCCGATGTGATCGTGGTAGATCCCCCAAGAAAGGGCTGCGACCAGATGTGCCTGGATACGATCCTGAAAATGCGGCCCGAACGGGTCGTTTATGTCAGCTGTGACTCCGCTACCCTGGCAAGAGATCTGAGATACCTTGTGGATGGGGGGTATGAGGTGAAGAAGGTTAGAGGGTGTGATATGTTTCCGCAGAGCGGACATTGCGAATGCGTGGTGAGGTTAGAGAGAAGATAGAGGCATATGGAGAATAAGAAAGAATATAGATCTAATATTGCAGAAGGTGAAATCATCATATACCAAGCGGAAGATGGACACACCAAAATAGATGTAAAGTTTGTTGATGAAACAGTCTGGCTTACGCAGACTCAATTATGTGAATTGTATCAAACAAGTAAATCAAATATCAGTGAGCATATTAAACATATTTTTGAAGAGGAAGAATTAGAGGAAAGATTAGTTGTTCGGAAATTCCGAACAACTGCATCTGATGGCAAAAATTATAATGTAACATATTATAATTTGGATATGATTATTTCTCTTGGTTATCGTATAAAATCTAAAATTGCTACAAATTTTCGTCGGTGGGCAACGGAGCGATTAAAGGAATACATGCTCAAAGGATTTACAATGGATGATGAACGCCTGAAAAGTCTGGGAGGCGGTGGGTATTTCAAAGAGCTTCTTGAACGAATTAGGGATATTCGTGCCTCAGAAAAGGTATTTTACAGACAGATTTTGGAAATATATGCAACAAGTGTTGACTATGATCCAAAGGCAGATATTTCTGTTCAGTTTTTTAAGAAGGTTCAGAATAAAATCCACTATGCAATTCATGGACAAACTGCAGCAGAGGTAATCTATACAAGAGCAGATGCAGAAAAAGAGTTTATGGGGTTGACCACATTTAAAGGAAACCATCCTACATTAAAAGAGGCAGTTATTGCGAAGAATTATCTGGATGAAAAGGAACTTCGATCTATGGGACAGCTTGTGTCAGGTTATCTTGATTCGATAAAAGTGCTGGATAAAATGTAGAGATGTTTTAAGCACTAGCGTTAGAAATTGATTCAGTCAGGGATAAATTCTATCTTTTGGGAATCTGAATTACTATTTCTCCAAATTGTAATAGAGACATGAAAATCAGTGAATTTTGAAAATATAAAGAAAGGGCTCTTGTGCCTAAAAATCCAATATAAAAAGAAAATGGGACAGCTCACAGAAATCTAAGGTCTTGAAAAAACTGTATTTCTGCGGACTGTCTCATTTTTGCGATATTGGGGTTAAAATTGCTGTTGAGCGGTTAGCCTATAATAAATTTTATCTGCTTGAAATTATTCCTCTCAATTCAACGGCTCAATCACAGGTATTGTTTCCGAAGCAGGAGCGGATTCTGCCGGTTTGGATTCCTGTGTAGCTTTGGAAGCCTCTGCAGCTTTGGAAGCTTCTGTTGCTTTTGCAGCAGATGTAGCTTTGGAGGTTTCTGTATTTTTGGAAGCCTGCGTAGCCTTGGAAGCTTCTGTACTCTTGGACGTCTGAGCAGTTTTTGAGGTTTCTGTGTTCTTTGCAGCTTTGGTAGATTTTGTGGCCTCTGTACTCTTAGGAGCCTTCGTGGATTTTGTAGCTTCCGTGCTCTTTGCGGCCTTTGCATCCTTAGCGGTTTCCGTACTCTTAGACGCCTTGGTAGACTTAGACGCCTCTGTATTCTTGGAAGTTTTGGAAGACTTTGCGGCTTCCGTGCTCTTGGACGTCTTTTCCTTATCGGAATTGGAGGTTTTCTTGTCCTCCTCTTTTTTATTTCCGTTTGTGCCGTTTTCTCCGTCTTCCGGGAAATCTGTTTCCCGGCTGTCTGTGTCAATGCCGGAGGTGCTTAAGGAAAAAGCGGCCTGATTTGCATTTCCGGCCATATCTTCCAGATATACGGTCAGGGAACCTTTCTCCAGATCAAAGGTAATGCGGCCGGTTTCCTTGTCATAGCTGACAGGAGCTGTCCGTTTTCCAGCATCATCCGTAGCATAAACAGCCTCATAATTGATTCCGGAAATATTGTCCTCTGCGATCAGCTCCAGTTTACCGTCTTCCATGACTACAGTTTCTTCATCGATCGAGGGAGCTGTGTCATCTAAGACTGCGATATGCTCGTTTTGACGGGCAGGCATACCGTTCCAGCTCTCCACATAGATTTCCAGAGCGCCGTTATTTGTTAAGGTAGAATGGTAAACGCCGCCTTCTTTTTTGAATTCAATATCCTGGGATTCCAGGGTTGTGGTAAGTTTCCGGATAGGAATCAGTGACTTTACCTTAAGGGAAACATCTACGGTTTTGTAATCAGTGGTGTCCCCTACAGTCAGCTCGATTCGGGGGGAAGCGGTCACCAGAAAGAGCAGAAGAAGATTGAAAACAATAAACGGCAGCACATACCATAAAAGATTGTGAAGGAACCGGTTTTCATTTCCGGAACGGCCGTTATTGCTGTGTTTTGGGCTGCGCCGTGAGCCGTGTGAGGCCGGTGAACGGTCGCTGCGGGGCGCTGTATAGGATGAATGGCGGTCCATTGCCTTTGTCCTCCTTTGAAGTTTGGTCAAAATACCACTATAGCATAGCAGAAATTGTCTGGTCTTACAAGGAAAAATTGCTCTTGTAAGAGTGTTGTAAGAAAGTCTGTGGGGAAAAGGGATGAAAACAGGAGCAGAATATGATATGATGAAAATGATACTACATATGCCAGAATATTCCCGGAACGGGAAGGGCACAGGATGATCCTCAGGGGTCCAGCGAGAAAAGGGGCAGAGCCATGATAGAAGAAGCAGCAGCATTTGCGGCGCAGGCGCACCATGGAACATTCAGAAAAGGGACACAGATCCCGTATATTACACACCCGATGGAGGCAGCTCTGATCGTATCCGGGTTTACAGATGATCCGGAGATGATCGCGGCAGCGCTTTTGCATGATGTGGTCGAGGATACGGGCGTGACAGAAGAGGAGATTAAGGAGCGCTTCGGTTCAAGAGTAGCCTGTCTGGTGGCAAATGAGACAGAGGATAAAACAAAATGCTGGAGGGAACGGAAGGGAGCTACCATACAGCATCTGAAAAGTGCTCCAAGAGAGATTAAGATCCTGGCTCTTGGGGATAAGCTCAGCAATATGCGCTGTACGGCAAAGGATTATCTGGTTTTTGGGGATGAAATCTGGCAGCGGTTTAATGAAAAGGATAAGGCCATGCACGCCTGGTATTACTGGGGGATTGCAGATGCATTGGATGATTTAAAGGAACATCTTTATTACAAAGAATATATTATGCTCTGCCGGACTGTATTCGGAGCGGGGACATGAGGTCAATGAAGCAGGAAGTCCATTGGCTTTAGGCGATGGACGGTCTACTGGAAGCGGCAGACAGTAAGGAGAATGAAAGAATGAGCAATTTAAAACGAAACGGCAGGATTTTGGCGCTGCTTGTCATAATGGGAATCCTGTTTGGAACCCCGGGAATGACGGCACTTGCAGGAACCATGGGAGTAGGGGCGGCAGCAGGTCCGGCCGGCGGGCCGGGCATGGAAGCAGCGGGCCCATCAGATCAGAACGATGAGCAGGAAAAGCCGTCTGAAACAGATGGGGTACAGAGCGCGGAAGGTCAGCCGGCAGGCGGATCCGAAGCCCAGGGGGAATCCGGACAGTCCGCTGCCGGATCCGAAATTCAGGATACAGCGGATCATTCAACAGCCTCATCTGACCTCCCTCTTCAGGTAAACTACAGTATTTACTCCCCGATCCAGGGATGGAGCGGTACGGCTGCGGATAATCAGGCATTGCAGGCTCCTTATGGAAGCTGGGTGGCAGCTATGAGGGCGAATCTGATCAATATTCCGGCAGATGCCCAGGTAGGCATCCGCTATCAGGTAAATTTAAGCGGGACCGGCTGGCTGGATCCGGCAGAGGATGGAGCGGAGGCGGGAAATGCGTCTGCTGAGGCGCCGCTGGAAGCGATCTGCATGGAGCTGTATGGAGCGTCTGCAGCATCATATGATCTGTATTATAAGGTTTATCAGAATGGTACATGGACGGATTGGGCATTAAATGGAGCTGTGGCAGGTACGGAGGGAGCTGGCCTGAGGATCGATGGAATCAGGGCTGCGATCACGGCAAAGGACGCCGGAGCGCCTCAGGCAGCCATGAACGCAGTCGATCCCTCCAGACCTATGATCGCCCTGACCTTTGATGACGGCCCGCGGACTTCGGTTACCAGCCGGATCCTTGACAGTCTGCAGCAGAATGGGGGACGGGCTACATTCTTTATGGTAGGTACCAATGTGGACTCCAATGCCGCAGTGATCCGCCGTATGGCCGAACAGGGCTGTGAGGTCGCAAACCACACCAATGACCATAAATATCTTACAAAAATTGGGGCGGAAGGCATTCGCAGCCAGGTAGGTTCTGTGAATCAGAAGATTGCTTCTGCCTGCGGTGTGTCTCCGGTACTGATGCGTCCGCCAGGAGGATATGTGGACGGCGCATCACTGTCTGTATTAGGCTCTATGGGTATGCCGGCAATTATGTGGTCTATTGATACGAGAGACTGGCAGCACCGTAATGCTCAAAGAACCATTGATACGGTTCTGGATCAGGTAAAGGATGGAGACATCATTTTGATGCATGATATTTATGAGCCAACGGCACAGGCGGCAGAAGTTCTGATTCCTGAACTGACAGCCAGAGGTTATCAGCTGGTAACAGTCAGCGAACTGGCTTCGTTTAGGGGCGGTATCCAGCCCGGACATAAATACAGCCAGTTCCGTTAAAAATACTTGCAATTTGAAGCATACATATTTATAATGTCTTTACCGGGCGGAGTTCCCTCCGTCCGGATCTATTTTCTAAAGTCTTCAGGGTTTTATACATCAGATTCATTCATTTCTTAAATTTCCAAAGGTCTCCCACACCAGGATATTTGATTTGAAAACAGAACCGCACATTGGCAATTAGATAAAAGCAGAATACACTGCAAAAGGCGGAAAGCCAAACAGGTATTTTATGTAAATCAGATAAACCAAAACGGGGGAACAAATATGAACGAATACAAAAACAGAAGGCAGCTTTTATGTCTGGCGGTCACGGTGGGAATGATGTTTACTGCTGTCAATGTATCATCCAAAACGGTCTGGGCCGCTGCAGAGCAGGTGATCGAGTATGATCCGAATCAGGAGGAAAAGACACATCCGGGCTCCATTATTTTAAAACAGAATTTGAAGGAGGAAGACTTACCGTCGTTGAAACAGCCGGAAGCTTCCTATACAGATGAAAATGGGATTCATTACCGCCTGGCGGACTGGGAGGTGCGTGAGCTGCCGGAAGCTTCCCGGAGCCGTATGCTTGAAAAAACGGAAGTGTACCGGGAGGTAGAAGGAGCAGAGACGCTTCCACCCTATGTGGACAGCAGGCAGGAGGAAAATGGCGCAAAGATATCAGGACGGCTGTATATGCAGGAGAGTCGGGTACTGGGGGAGGAGTGGAGAGAGGATTTTCAGGCGCCTGTGACATTTTATTCCTATGGAGCAGATGAATATGAATTGGGTGGAATAAAAATTTCCGGGGAAGATATCCTGGATTCAGCTTTGGCAGAACAGGAGCTTCTTTTAGGAGAAATGGGGCTTTCGTCCGAGGCTTACCATATCACATCTATGGATTGGGATGGGGAAAGCTTTATGGATGAAACGGGCCAGGTCTGCCGCAGGGCGTCGGCAAGGGGAGAGAGGCTGCTGCGTGATTACGAGGCTGTATACAGAGGACAGGTTCAGGTTGTGGAGCCGGTTTCCTATGAGGTGTCCGCTGTGTATGAACCTGCGGAACTGGGGAATATTTCTAATTCAGAAAAAGAGCAGGAAGAGGCATTGGTTTTAGAGCCGGAAGCGGCAGAAGAGCCGGATCCATTTTTACGCTGGATCCGAACCGGAGTGACTGTTACGGCTGCATTGGGAGTTTCAGGCATATTGTTGGGGATTGTTCTGTATTTTACAGGGAAAAACAGGCGTAAAAGCCAGGAAGAGGAGCTGAAATATAATTAGAGCTTAATGATTTTTTTATAGAATTCTAAAGAAAATTTCAAAGAAAATACATAGTAAAAACACAGATTACGTAGTAATATGTATCGTGTATACAGAAATGAATGGAGAGGAGAGTTCATTTATGAAAAGAAAATATTTTATGATCGCAGTGATGGCAGCTGCCCTTGGAATGACAGCCTGTTCATCTCAGAAAACAGAGACTGAGGCAGCAACGGCTACGACAGCCGCGTCTTCGGCAGCAGAGACAACCACGGCAGAGGCTTCTTCCGAGGAAGAGGAGGCAGAGACGGAGAGCTTTTACGGTATTGTAAAGACAGTAGAGGATACGGTTATTACAGTAACAGACGATGCCGGAACAGAAGCCGGATTTGACGTGTCCGGAGCAGAGCTTACCGGAGCAGAGGCCATCGGTGAAGGCGATGAGGTAGATGTTTACTACACAGGAGCGCTGGGAGAAACGCCGGCAAAGGCCGTAGAGGTTGATATTGTGATTTCCGCAGCAGAGGAAGCCGAGGAGGAAGCTGCTGAGGAGGATGATCTGACAATTACGGGAACCATTGAAAGCACAGAAGATGGAAGCCTTGTTTTAAAGACGGAGGACGGTTCCTATACCTTAAATACCCTCATTGCCCAGACGGTCACAAAGGACGGCGTCAAGGCCGGAACAGAGGCAGATATTACATATTATGGAGATCTGGAAGATGAGGAAGTTCCCGCAGTCGCCACAAAAATTGTGACTGCAGACGCCAGAGATACAGAGGACGCGGGAATTAAGACCCTTACCGGTACCGTAGCAGAGGCAGAGAGCAATCATGTGGTTCTGGATACAGAGGATCCGGAAAATACCTTCTTTTCATTTGTGGGAGAAGATGGGATGTTTGACGGCTTAAAGACCGGAGATACGGCTACTGTGATCTATGAGGGTACATTAACAGCCAAGACCATTAAAGCATTAGGACTTAAAAAGTAAATAATTTCTTTTGCACCCGCCTGTTGGAATCGTTCCGGCCGGCGGGTGTCTGCATATAAAGGATTCTGTAAAAAAATTAGCACTCGACTCTTGACACTGCTAATAATGTGTGTTATAGTACGCATAGAACAAAGAACAGAAACACGATTCCGCAGCAGAAAGGGGAATGGCGTATGAATATCAATAAATTTACACAAAAGTCCATGGAGGCGGTGCAGGGCTGTGAAAAGCTGGCGTATGAGTACGGCAATCAGCAGATCGATCAGCCGCATCTGCTTTACAGTCTCCTGACCTTGGATGACAGCCTGATCATGAAGCTGGTTACGAAAATGGGAATCCAGGGAGATATGTTTAAAAATGAGGCCAAACAGGCCATTGAGAAGCTTACAAAGGTAAGCGGCGGCGGCCAGCTTTACATCAGCAATGATTTAAACAAGGTACTGATTAACGCTGAGGATGAAGCAAAGGCTATGGGAGACGAGTACGTTTCGGTGGAGCATTTGTTTTTAGCACTTTTAAAGCAGCCCGGACGGGAAATGAAGGAGCTGTTTAAGACTTATGGAATCACCAGAGAACGGTTTTTGCAGGCGTTGTCCACCGTCCGGGGCAATCAGAGGGTAGTCAGCGACAACCCGGAGGCGACCTATGATACACTGGAAAAATATGGTTATGACCTGGTAGAGCGGGCCAGAAACCAGAAGCTGGATCCGGTGATCAGCCGCGACAGTGAAATCCGCAACGTAGTCCGTATTCTGTCCAGAAAGACAAAAAATAATCCGGTGCTGATTGGTGAGCCCGGCGTAGGTAAGACAGCCGTTGTAGAAGGTCTGGCTCAGAGAATCGTCCGGGGCGATGTGCCGGAGGGCTTAAAGGATAAAAAGCTCTTTGCCCTTGATATGGGAGCCTTAGTGGCAGGAGCCAAGTATAGAGGCGAATTTGAGGAACGTTTAAAAGCAGTTCTGGAAGAGGTAAAAAAGAGCGAAGGCCAGATCATCCTCTTTATTGATGAGCTTCATACCATTGTGGGAGCAGGAAAGACAGAGGGATCCATGGATGCGGGCAATATGTTAAAGCCCATGCTGGCAAGAGGCGAGTTGCACTGCATCGGCGCTACTACCTTAAATGAATACCGCCAGTACATTGAAAAGGATGCGGCCTTAGAGCGCCGGTTCCAGCCGGTTATGGTGGCAGAGCCTACGGTTGAGGACACCATTTCCATTCTCAGAGGACTGAAGGAGCGGTATGAGGTTTACCATGGCGTAAAGATCACAGATTCCGCTCTGGTAAGCGCAGCCATGCTGTCCGACCGCTATATTTCCGACCGTTTTCTGCCCGATAAGGCCATTGACCTGGTAGATGAGGCCTGTGCAATGATCAAAACTGAAATGGACAGTATGCCCGCAGAATTAGACGAGCTGTCCCGCAGGCTGATGCAGATGGAAATCGAGGAAGCAGCATTAAAAAAGGAAACAGACCGCTTAAGCCAGGATCGTCTGGCAGATTTACAGAAGGAGCTGGCAGAGCTGCATGATGAATTTACCGCAAAAAAGGCTCAGTGGGAAAATGAAAAATCCAGCGTAGACCGCCTCTCTGCTCTCCGTGAAGAGATTGAGGCTGTAAACCGCCAGATCCAGGATGCCCAGCAGAAATACGATCTGAACAAGGCGGCAGAGCTTCAGTATGGAAAGCTGCCCCAGCTGCAGAAGGAGCTGGAGGCAGAGGAAGAGAAGGTTAAAAAGGAAGATCTGAGCCTGGTTCATGAGAGTGTGACAGAGGATGAGATTGCAAGAATTGTGTCCAAATGGACCGGCATTCCTGTGGCAAAGCTTACAGAGAGCGAGCGCAGCAAGACCCTTCATCTGGATCAGGTGCTCCATAAGAGAGTCGTAGGACAGGACGAGGGCGTTGAGAAGGTCACAGAGGCCATTATCCGGTCAAAGGCAGGAATTAAAGATCCTACGAAGCCCATTGGTTCCTTCCTGTTTTTAGGCCCCACCGGCGTAGGTAAAACAGAGCTTGCCAAGGCTCTTGCAGAGTCACTGTTTGATGATGAATCCAATATGGTGCGCATTGATATGAGCGAATATATGGAGAAGCATTCTGTGGCACGTCTCATTGGAGCGCCTCCAGGATATGTGGGCTATGATGAGGGCGGACAGCTTACAGAGGCTGTGCGCCGCAAGCCCTACAGCGTAGTGCTGTTTGATGAGGTGGAAAAGGCACATCCGGATGTCTTTAACGTACTGTTACAGG